>Ga0182024_10009386_pt1 | contig 20242 bp, 21 predicted proteins | sample P32metaG_FD_120480 | JGI IMG/M metagenome (GOLD analysis project Ga0182024, IMG submission 120480) | Permafrost microbial communities from Stordalen Mire, Sweden - P3-2 metaG (Illumina Assembly) | ecosystem: Environmental > Terrestrial > Soil > Wetlands > Permafrost | place: Sweden: Stordalen... | reverse complement strand
TTTGGTCTTGCTCCGGATGGGGTTTGGCATGCGCGCACGATCACTCGCGCGCCGGTGGGCTCTTACCCCACCATTTCACCCTTACCCTTTCGGGCGGTGTATTTTCTGTGCCACTTTCCGCGAGTCGCCCCGCGCCGCCGTTAACGGCCATCCTGCCCTATGGAGCCCGGACTTTCCTCTTCCCATTTAAGGGAAGCGAGCGCCCGACTCACTCCGGCGTGGTTAGCGTAGCATCTTTTGGAGCGGCGCTCCGCTATCGGGCACTGGAGTGGCGGAGGCAGAGTCTTGAATCGCGCGCGAAAAACGCGCGCTGTATAAGGACCCTCACCTTCGATCCTCTCCCTAACAGGGAGAGGGAAAGAGTCTGCAAGCTCTCCTGCTGACACAAGATGCGAACCGGCGTAATCCTGATCTTGATGCTCGAGCTACTGGAGATAAACACATGAAATCAATTCGGGTCGAACAAGCGAAAGGTCCCTTCAAGCTGATTGACGAAAAAATCGTCGAGCCTGGGCGCGGGCAAGTGCGGATTAAAGTTCAGGCGTGCGGAGTTTGTCACAGCGACTTGTTTACGAAAGAAGGAGCGTGGCCGGGGATCAGCTATCCGCGATCGCCGGGTCACGAGATTGCCGGGGTGATCGAGGCGCTCGGCGAAGATGTGGGCGATTGGAAAGTGGGCGATCGAGCCGGCGTCGGATGGCATGGCGGAAACTGCTTTCGATGCGATCCGTGCCGCCGCGGCGATTTTGTCAATTGCCGGTTTCTGAAGATTCCCGGGATCAGTTACGACGGTGGCTACGCTGCCCACGTGATTGCGCCGGTCGAGGCGCTCGCGCATATTCCGGACGCATTGCGGCCGGAAGAGGCGGCGCCGCTGATGTGCGCCGGTATCACGACCTTCAACGCGCTGCGGCATAGCGGCGCGGGGCCGGGCGACCTCGTGGGTATCCAGGGGATCGGCGGGCTCGGGCATTTGGGAATCCAGTTTGCGGCCAAATCTGGTTACGACGTAGTCGCGATCGGGCGCGGCGAAGACAAGCAGACGCTCGCGCTGAGGCTGGGCGCGCGGCGCTATATCGACAGCGGCAGGCAGGACGTGGCGGCGGAGTTGAACAAGGAAGGCGGCGCCGCGGCAATTCTCGTCACCGCACCCGATCCGAAAGCGATCGGCGCGCTGGTGGATGGTCTCGGCGTGCGCGGCAGATTGGTTATCGTCGGGGCAAGTGCCGAGCCGTTCGCCGTCTCCTCGTTCCAACTGATTGGCGCACAACGCACGATCGCCGGATGGCCGGCGGGGACGTCGAAGGACTCCGAGGATACGCTCAAATTCGCGGTGGCCACGGGAGTCCGCGCGATGATAGAGACATTCCCGATCGAGCAAGCGGAACAAGCCTACGATCGAATGATAACCGGCAAAGTGCGGTTCAGAGCGGTATTAACGCACTGAAGTTGCCTGATCCTTCCTCTTCAATTGCCTCGCTCGTGGTCGGGAAAGGACAACGCGGGATCAGCGAAGGATCTCGCGCGAAGCGCGTCTCTCGTCAGTATCAGCGATCATTCGAAGTCTTCGAATCGAAGCTTGGCCGACGCCGGCCGCGGGAGCGTCTGGCGAGATTCTTCGCTACAGCAGCTCTCGCTCAGAATGACACAAGGAAAAGGATGGCAGAAAAGAGCGGACAGCGACGTTGCGCACCTGCGGCTTGAGCCGCAGAACCCTCACCTTCGATCCTCTCTTATTCTGGTAGGGGGGAAGAAAAGAATCGCGCTCGATGCCAGCGCCCTCACCCGTGCGCGCGACACATGTCGCCGCACGACCTCTCCCGAAGGGAGAGGTGAATTCCCCCAACCCACTTTCCTAATAGGGACGAAGTCCCGCATCTTCCTAAACATCTGGTGCAGGGGTCACCCCTGCCAGGGAAGCGCGAAACCCACGGCGGGGTTCGCATTCAACGAAGTGATTTACCCGTCTGCTAGCTCGCCTTCTCTGCTGCCGGCTCTTCGTAATACAGCACGCGCTGGCAGTTCGGGCAGAAGTGTATCTGGAGATGCTTCTGGATCTCGTTGTATAGCTGGGGCGGCAGACGCATCCGGCATCCCTGGCAGGTTCCGCCCGTCGCCTTCGCAACTGCGACGCCCGCGCGACGGCTGAAAATCATCTGGTAGCGCGAGAGCAGGCCCGCGTCGACGTTCTCGGCGACTTTCTCGCGCGCCTTGCGCGTCTTGCCGATATTGCCCTTGAGCTCCTCGACCTCCGCGGCGATTTCCTTTTCCGCCGCGACCAGATCGACGCGGCCCTTGGCGAGCGCCTCGGTCAGCTCCTTGATTCGCGCCGTCCGCACGTCCGCGCCTTCCATCGACGTGAGCAACTCGGTTTCGAGGCGCTGATTGGTATCCTTCAACGACTCGATCTCGTGCGTCAGCGCCTGCAGTTCCTTGTCGTTGCGGACAAGAGTCAAGCGCATCCGCTTGTTGCGGATTCGGACTTCGCCTTCGGCCAGTTCGCGCTCGGCCTTTTTGCGGGCCGTGGTTATTTCCTTATCTTGTTCGGTAAGGCGATCGAGCTCGGCCTGGTTGCTCTGGTTCTCATCGCGAAGTTGGTCGACTCGCCCGGCAATCGAGGTCAGCGATTGCTCCAACTCTTTCAGTTGCCGGTCGATGACCTGGAGGTCCATCAGCCGGTTTATCTCTTCACGCAATTCGTCTCTCCGCTAAAGTTATGCGCGACGCGCAAAGTTTCTTCTCAGTGTTTCTTTTCTGCATTACAAAACCGCCCGCACTCAGAGCCGCGGGCACGAATGAGATGGGCCCACCAGGATTTGAACCTGGGACCAGCCGGTTATGAGCCGGCAGCTCTGAACCTGGCTGAGCTATGGGCCCTCGAAGATGCATCAAGTGGCTATGATGGTAGCAAGTTCGCGCACCAGACTTAAGGGGCGATCGCTTAAACATTCGTTGAACTTATGGGCCTGCGTTTCGGTCACCCGGCACGGCCCCCCGTCGAAGCGCGATTACGGCTTGCGCGTCAGAGACGTCGGCGCCGCTCCCTCGGAGTCGTCCCACCTCCCGCGTGCGGCGGCGGCGCTCGAGCGCAACGACGTAGTCGTTGACGAGCGCGCGGCACTTTTCGAGATCGTTGGAAACTTTCGCCGTTTCGTCCTCGAGCTCGTCCTTCTGCGGTCCGACTGCGAACTCGCTGACGCGGCCCAGCTCATCGGTCGTCAGCCGATCCGACATCCATTCTTCGAGCGCAGTGTAAGGTTCGTCGGTGCGGCACAAATCGGCGAGCACGGCGCCGAGGCGAATTTCTTCGAAATTCGCCGCAGCGCCGGACTGCGCAATTTCATTGCGCAGCTCCGGATGCAGCAGCGCCAGCGCGACAAGGCCGATCTCGGCCTTGGCGCCGGCGTCGCCGCCGGCCGCCGCAGACGCGGCCGGGGGCGGAGTGCGGTTCGCGCGCGTATCGCGCGCGAACCGCGACGGCGTCGCGGACCGTCCCGGTCCGCGCGCCTCTTTGCGCAGCACATCCTCGCCTATCGACAGCAGGTCCGCAGCCTTGCGCGCCAGCAGGTCGAACTGAAACGGGTCGCCGACCAGTTTCAGCACCTCGGCGACCCGCTGCGCCGCGCGTGCGCGCTCGGCGATCGAGCCGCGGGCGTCGCCCGCCTGCTCGCTGAGAAAATAGTCGACCAGCAGCTCTGACTTGTCGGTAAGCTCCGCGAACGCGGCTACGCCGCGCTCGCGGACGAACGTATCGGGATCGAATCCCGAGGGGATGAAGATTCCGCGGCCGAGCAGCCCGGCCTGCAAAAAGATCTCCAGCGCTCGCATCGACGCTTTGCGCCCCGCCGCGTCGCCGTCGAAGCATGCGATCACATTTTTCGTGTAGCGGCTTAGCACGCGAAGCTGCTCCACCGTCAGCGCCGTGCCGCATCCTGCAACCGCTTCCTTGAACCCCGCTTGCCAGAGCGCAATCACGTCGAAGTATCCTTCGACCAGGATTGCGCGATCTTTCCCTGATGACGCGCTCGACGAAATCGCCTGCCGCGCTTCGAACAGTCCGTACAGGGTGCGCGTCTTCGAATACAGCGGCGACTCGGGCGAGTTGATGTACTTGGGCAGCCGTGCGTCGAGCACCCTTCCCCCGAATGCGATCGCGCGCCCCTGCGCGTCGCGAATCGGGAACATCACGCGCGCGCGAAACATATCGTATGCGTCGTTGCCGTCTTTCCTAACGAGTCCGACTTTGATGCCCGCTTCGCGCAGACCGCGCTTCTCGAGCGCCTTCGCCAGCGACGCGGGCCGGCTCGGCGCGTATCCGATCATAAACGCGCGCGCAGTCTCGACGCTGATCCCCCGCGACTTCAGGTAGTCGCGCGCCATTGCCCCGTCGGTGGTGTTCCACAGCACATGCGCGAAGAACTCCGCCGCGACCTCGCTGGCCTTGAGCATCGCCTCGCGCTCGCCGGCACCCGGTCCCGATACGTCGTGTTCGGGCAGAGTGACGCCGTACTTTTTCGCGAGCGACCGCACCGCTTCGGGAAACGTCAGACCTTCGACGCGCGTGATGAAATTGAAAACGCTGCCGCCCACGCCGCATCCAAAGCAATGAAAGAATCCGCGCTCGGCATTCACTGAGAACGACGGCGTCTTCTCATTATGGAATGGGCACAGCCCGACGAAGTTGCGCCCCGCCCGGCGCAGCCGCACGTGCGCGCCGACAATCTCGACGATATCGGCGCGCGAACGGACTTCCTCGATCTTGTCGTCGCCGAAACGTCCCATCAGCCGCCCACCACCGTCCGCAACCGGTCGGGGTAATTCGTCATCATACCGTCAACGCCGCACTCGGCGAGCGCGCGCATCCGCGCGTCCGCATCTACAGTCCAGGTGTACACCTTGAGGCCATGCTCGTGCGCCGCTTTGCACAGGTCGGGCGTCACCATGTCCCAGCGCGGGTTGATCGCATGCGCGCGCATCGCAACCGCATTCATCATCAGGTCAACCGGCTTCTCTTCGGCCAGCAAAGCGATGCGAATATTGAAATGGAGCTGCTGAATCTTTTTCAGATACTCCCAATCGAAGCTCGACACGATGCTATCGCTGAACGCATTGCGCGCCTGCATAATCTGCGCGACCTGATGCTCGACGCCGGCCGCCTTGAGTTCGATATTCAGCCCGCATTTGCCACTGGTCACTGAAAAGACTTCGGCGAGCGTGGGAATCCTCTCTCCCTTCAGCGCGCCACCCTTGAACTTCGCGCCCGCGTCCAGGCGCTTGATCTCTTCTAGGGTCAGCTCGGCGACTTCGCCTTTGCCGTCTGTAGTGCGATCGACAGTATCGTCATGGATCACGACGACGTTGCCGTCGCGGGTGAGCTGAACGTCGAGCTCGCACATGTCCGCGCCCGCGTCGATGGCGGCGCGAAATGCGCTTAGGGTGTTCTCGGGAAAAGTACCGCTCGCCCCGCGATGGGCTATGTTCAGCACAGCCCGCCTTCACCACGTTGGAACAATTGAAGTCTAATAATGATGCGAGTTTACGCGTTCGTCGCGCGCAGGCGCAAACGCGGCGGCCCTAACTTGTGAACAATCCTCACGATTGTAGGGACCGCTTCGCGATTTCGGAAACCGGTGCCGGCTTCGCGTGCGGCGAAGCTGTCCGAGATCCTTCCTGCCGCTCGCGTTGCTCGGTTCGTCAGGATGACAAGGTATGCCCCTCGAAAGAAATCGGCGCTGATGCCAGAGTCCAAGGTGAGAACTATGCAACGCGCAGGCGCATCGAGGCGAACTTATACGAGAGCGATATTCCGCACGCACGCGCATCTTGCGGATGAGGCCGCGGGAATCCTCGTGGCGGGAGGCGCTATCGGATGCTCCGTCGCCGGGATGAAGCTGCCACACGCCCGCGAGCAGAAGACGGTCGCGCTCGAAGCATACTTCGACGCGATTTCCGCAGCAGATCTGTCGCGACTCAAGCTCACGCTCGATCAAGCCGGGATGCTCGCGGACGGTGCTGGCGACGACGGCGCGCGTAGAATCCTCGATCCCGGATGGTCCACGCTTTGGATGCGGCGTTTCGGGCCGTTTCGCGTCGGACGCCGATTGCTGATCGTGCCGCCATGGAAGCGCGAGCATGAACCCGGCCGAACGACCCTGGTGGTGCAGCCGGCACAAGCTTTCGGCACGGGGCACCATCCCACGACGGCGGGCGCGCTGCGCGCGATCGAATCGATCGTTGGCGCGCATGCACCGCGGTCGATCCTCGATGCGGGTACGGGCTCTGGCATCCTGGCGATCGCGGCGGCGCTGCTCGGCAAGCGCGACGGCGAGATAATCGCAGTCGATATCGATCCGACGGCGCTTGAGAACGCGCGCGCCAACGCTCGCCTGAACGGCGTCGAGAAGTCGATTCGATTCTCGTCGGTGCCGCTGGTTTCGATACATCGCCATTTCGATCTGATTACGGCGAATATCCTGAGCGGCACGTTGATCGAGCTCGCGCCGCATCTGAAGCGAATCGTCGCGCCCGGCGGACGCCTGGTTTTGGGCGGCTTTCTCGCCGACGAAGCCGACGAAGTATTGAGTCACTACCGGTCACCGCTGCGATGTATCAACCGCAAGACGCATCGCGGATGGACGACGCTCGTGATGGCGCGAGCGCCCCGCTGATGCCATCGGCGTCACGGCGTTTTTCGATCGCGCGCGCGCCGGATTCATCCGGAGTCGCGCAGGTCGAGGGCGCCGAGCTGCACCACATGCGCACAGTCCTGCGGCTGGCGGTAGATGCGCGCGTGTCGTTGCTCGATCCTGCGGGGGTAGAGCATCGCGGCGTGATCGAACGCTACGAACGCGACCGCGCGATCGTTCGCGTCGAATCGTCATCATCGCCGAATGCTCGCAGTCGAATCATCCTTACCGCCGCTATCATCAAGGGCCCGCGCATGGATTTCATCGTCGAGAAGGCAGCCGAGTTGGGCGCGTCCGAGCTTTGGCCACTAGTCTGTGCGCGCGGATTGGTTCGTTCGCCGGGGCCAGAGCGGCTCGCGCGATGGGGCCGGCTCGCGGGCGCAGCAGCCAAGCAGAGCCGTTCTCCGGCCGCGATGGAAGTCCGAGCGTCAATCGGTATCGACGACATGATTCGTGGCGTGCCACCCAAAACGCTCGCCATCATCTGTGCGCAAGGAGCAGAGCCGCTGGGCGAGGTGATTCGACGCGTGCATCCGCGTGCGATATTGATAGCGGTCGGACCGGAGGGCGATTTCGACGACGACGAGCGCGCGAAAGCGGCGAAGGCAGGATTCGTCGCGGCGGGACTCGGGCCAAATCGCCTCAGGAGCGAGACAGCGGCTCTGGCGGCGGTCAGTATAGCGGCGGGGTTACTTTACGATGCGCAAGGATCAGGCGAAAATGCCGAAACAAAATAAGCCGGTGGCGCGCAAATTCGCGTTCATCATGGACCCGCTCGAGCGGGTGCTGGTCGACAAGGACACGACGTTCGTGTTCATGCTCGAGGCGCAATTCCGCGGCCATGAAATTTATTTTCTCGGACTGCGCGACTTGTACGCGCACGGCCGGCAAGTAGTTGCGCGGGCGCGGCAATGCGAGCTGACGCGACACGGGACTCCGCATTACAAATTTCTCGACGACGGCGTCGAGCATCCGCTCGAACATTTCGATGCGGTCTTCATGCGCAAGGATCCGCCCGCCGACGCCGCCTATCTCTACGCCACGATGCTGCTCAGCCTCGCCGATGAACGGAAAACTTTCGTGCTCAACAAGCCGGCGGGCCTGCGCGAGGCGAACGAGAAGCTTTACTCGCTGAATTTCCCCGACGCGATTCCGCCGACGCTGGTGACCTACGAAATTCCGCGGCTCAAGACTTTTCTTGAGGAACAGGGCGGCGAGATGATCGTGAAGCCACTCGATGGTCACGGCGGCGAGGGCGTGTTTCTCGCCGCCGCTAAAGATCGGAACCTCGGCGGAATTCTCGAGACGGTGACGCAATTCGAAACGCGGCTGATCATGGCGCAGCGCTATATCCCCGAGGCGCGCAAGGGAGACAAGCGGTTGATCGTGCTCGACGGCGAGCCGCTGGGATGCATGCTGCGGGTGCCGCGCGACGACGAGCATCGCGGCAATATCCACGTCGGCGGCAACTGCGTGAAAGCGCCGATCACGGCGCGGGATCGCGACATCTGCCGGATGCTGAAGCCGCGGCTGGAGCGCGACGGGCTGTACTTTGTCGGCCTCGATATCATCGGCGACTACCTGACCGAGGTGAACGTGACGAGCCCGACCGGAGTGCAGGAGATCGATCGGCTCGACGGCGCTAACCTGGAAGGCAAGGTGATCGATTTCGTCGAGTCGCGAGTGGCGACGCTCAAGCGATGAGGGATGGCAATCAGGGGCACGCATCATGGGAACGCAAGCAGGCGATGAAGCGGAAATATTGCGCCTGGATAACGAGTGGAACGAGGCGTATCGGCGTGGCGACCGCGCGCCGCTGGCGCACATCCTCGCGGATGACTTCACTGGTTTAGCGGCCTTGGGCGAACCCATCACAAAGGCGTTGCTGATGATCAACCCTTCGGGGCCAGGGGTTAAATCGATCACCTTCAGCGAGCAATACGTGCGCGTCTTCGGAGACACCGGCATAAGCCGGGGACGCCTCCAATTGGAGTTGGAAGACCGCAGCATCGACCAGCGCTTCCTGCGGGTCTTCGCCAAGCGGGACGGAATCTGGCAGGCGGTCTCGGTCGCGGTCACGCCCGTCGCAGCCTAGCCGTTGCAAGGCGCAGCAATCATCGGTACGAATGAAGGTTCGCCTCACCGCGCACGCGTCCAGACACGGTGGGCAGGTAGCTCAGTCGGTAGAGCAAAGGACTGAAAATCCTTGTGTCGAGTGTTCGATTCACTCCCTGCCCACCAGAAACCCCGCATAATTTCTAACTCTTTTCATTCGCTGACCGCGTTCTGATCGCCCGACATGGGCAGAACATGGGCAGTCCTCTTTTTCGATGCTCGGGCGCTCGCAAATCTGAGTACGCATTCGCAAGAGGAGCAGGTTACTCACTTCTGGTGGCTCGTTCGGCGCTCGAACAAGACGGGCGATGCCAGCGACCAGAACAACCCACCGCACCAGGCAAGGTTGGGCGCGGTTTGACTAGTTACGCGTGTTACAGTAGTCACCGCTTCGCGAGGCGGCTTCGATGCCGCAGAGGGGGGTTCCGTTGGACGAGATTCGCGGACAAAGCGCGATCGCCGCTCCGTTCATGACCCGAGCGGCGCTGACCGTAGCATTGATCCTGATCGTCGGACTGAATCCGGCGAAAGCCTTCGCCCAAGGTACATGGACTGAGTCGGCTCCTGATCCGACTCCACGTTGGTGGTCCGCGATAGGCTCGACGGGGGACGCGGTAGCTGTGGCAGGCGGCTTCAGTCCCTCCCTCGGAAACCTCACGGACGTTGAAAAATTTCCATGTGGTACCAGAACTGGCTGGTGTGGCAAGCCCTCGATGCTGAGTGCTCAGACCGCCCCAGCTTACGCCGGAGGGATCCTCGTAGCGGGAGGCAATAACGGCTCGGGTCTCGTGGCGACGCTCTCGATGTCGTCCATTCCCTTCCCTTGGAGCACGGGACCTCCCATGCCGACGGCGAGACAGGCTCCTGCCGGCGCACTCGCCGGGGGCTTGTTTTACGTCATGGGCGGAAACACCGGCAGCGCCGTGACCGGCGTCGTCGAAGTCTATAACTCTTCTTCCAATTCGTGGACGAGCGCGGCTCCGATGCTTACGCCACGTTCGGACCTGGGCGCCGACACGATCAACGGCATCATCTATGCCGCAGGCGGCAGCGATGGCTCCAACCCGGCTCTCGACACCCTCGAAGCGTACAACCCCACCACCAACACGTGGACGACGAAGGCGTCGATACCCACGGCGCGCGCCGATCTTGCGGTCGTGGCGTTATATGGATTGCTCTACGCGATCGGCGGCCGCGGCGCCGACGGTTCTCCTCTGGCCACAGTTGAGGCTTACGACCCAGTCATTGATACCTGGACGACGGAACCTTCAATGCCGACCGCGCGATGGGGCCTGGTGGCCGATGTCATCAATGCTGAGGGTTGCGGCATCTGTGCTCCGGTCTCTGCCATCTATGCGATCGGAGGAGCGCTTGACGCAGCCGGCACCACCGCCACCGGCGCGAATGAATATTTCGTGCCGCAGTGCGGAACGCTGGACGTAACGCCGACCAGCCTAAGCTTCAAGGCCAAAGGCACCAAGGCCGTGACCGTGACTAATACCGGTTCGGGAACGTGGGGATGCTGAGCACGACCTTCGACGCCCGCGGTTTTGTTCTCACCGATGCCTGCTCCGGCAATGCGCTGGCTCCGTCCGGCAGTTGTGTGATTACGGTCAAGTCCAAGAAACTCCAGGGGCGTAAAGTGACCCAACCTCTCACAATCACAGACAGTGCCTGTAACAGTCCGCAAACGGTCAGCGTGACGCGTCGCTGAACATGCGAGTGTTCGATTCATCCTTGCCCACCAATAATCTCGGGGTTCCTGCTTCATACTAAACGCTTGGCTTGCGCCAACACTTAAGTCGTAGTACTTTCCGCGCATTCTTTGCGTTCACTGCGGGGGGATTGTGAAGAAACTAGCCGTCTATACGCTCGCGGTCTGCTCGTTGCTTGGTTCTTCATGCGCCACGATGCTGAAGGGAACCTCGGATGAGATCACCGTAGTTTCGGATCCGTCGGGCGCCGAGGTAAGTGTGAACGACGCCGACAAGGGGCCGACTCCTCTCACGTTCACCGTCCCATCGAAACAGGATGTCAATGTCACGGTTGCGAAAGCGGGCTACCAGCCGGAGAATCTGCAAGATCCGGTCAGCTTTCGCTGGGGCTATGAAGCCTGGGCTTTCCTTGCGTACATAATTCCGATGGTGGTTGATTTGTCGGACGGCGCGGCCTGGGGGCATGACCATTTGACAATGACGGCGCATCTCGAGCCGAACTCGCAGCCGGCTTCGGCCGGTTCGGGAGCGCCAGGAGCGGCGAGCGCGGCCTCCGAGGCCAACGCGTCGCCCGTCGCGGCCCCGTCGCCGGCGGCACAGATCGAAACTAGCGCGGCCGCTCCGGCTCCCGCACCCATTCCCGCGCCGGCAGCAGCTCCGTCGACTTCCGGCGGGACACAACCTGCGGTCCTCGTGGCGCCATCGACGCCGGTCGCTTCCACGCCTGAATAGTTCGTCGACCATGGTGCGGGCGCGCCGAAATGCGCCGCTGCCATCTCAACCAACCGGCTTAACCAACCGGCAAAGCGCTCTTTGAAAGAAACCCAATTGTCGGGGGCGCGCCGGTCTGTTAAACCGATCTATAGGTGCGGCGGCGCGCCGCATTTGACCGAAAGCGATACGAGGATATCATGAACATAAAGGTCGCATCGATTGGAATCATCGCAGCGTTTGTTTTTGCTCTCGCGTCCGCTCAACCGTGTTTCGCGATAGGTGGGCTGACAGGCACGCCCGCGAGTGCGATGGGCGGGAATCCGATGGGCGGAAGTCCGAACTACACTCGCGCCAGTCCATATGCCGGCGACGTGCCTGGGGAACCGCAAGGACGGGAAGACAATCCGTGGGCGCGGCGGGCAGCGATGGAGAAGACCGAGTTACATTTCGATCTCAGCCAGTGCCAGCAGATCGAAGCCGGGTTGTACAAGTGTGCTGTCGCCGACAAACCGATTTGCAACCCCGACTACAAAGGCCAAGCCGAATGTGTCCGTATCGGACCGACAGGCAGCGTGTACGTCCTGCGCGGATTTGCCTATTAGCATGAGGGTTAACTCGCTCGCTTGAGCTTTGCGACAGGCGCGACGAGTATTTCGCACGCATTTTCGTTAGCGACATCGCGTCCTTCAGACACCTGAACTCTGTCTGTTGATATTTCCGAATCGGCCGCTGATTTGGAGATATCTACCCGCGAAGATTGCTGTTTTTTCGCGATTTTCCCTACCCTGAAACTGGCATTGTCGATGCTTCGTATTTACTACGTGGGATATTTCCCCTCGCACACTGCACTTTTCAGGAGGTACCAGGAATGAAACTTCGAACAATTTTTACCGCCGCGGCGCTGACAGCACTGTTCGCGGCTGCGCCGGCGGTTTCGCATGCGCGCGATCACGATGGCGACTGGGACGACCATCATGCGTGGCACGATGCGCACTGGTGGCATGACAACCATCCGGGCTGGATCTACGCGCATCATCCGGAATGGGTCCAGACATACCCCGAGTGGCGCGCATACGACGGCGACTACGATGAAGCGCATGTGTGGCACGACCGCGGATGGTGGTACAACAACCATCCCGAGTGGGTCCGTGAACATCATCATGACTGGGCACGATGGCGTGACTAACGAGAGTTAGTCCGTTTTCATTTTCAGGGTTTGAGTTTTGCGCGAACGCGGGAACAGGTTGGGGCATCCGGGATAAGTCCCGCGAATGCCCCAGCCTTCGCGTCTCGCGCAAATTTTTGGCTTCCAGCCGGTTGCGCGAAATGATCTTCCAGTGAGATCGTAGCCGGCATGGGAAACGAGCTTACGACGCCTAAATCGAGCCGGCCTTACATGCCCGGCTATGGAATCCTCGACGCGACCAGCGGCTGTGGTCTGCTACCGTGGGGTTGGGCTGTAGAGCGGCTGACGAAATCGCGCAATTACTGGGTGGCGACAACATGCCCTGACGGCCGGCCGCATTGCGTGCCGGTGTGGGGGATTTGGCTCGGCGACGCGTTCTACTTCAGCAGTGGCGCGAAGTCGCGCAAGGCGCGTAACCTCTCCGCGAATCCAAATTGCGTCGTGTGCCCTGAAGACGGCATCCAGGCGGTCTCGCTCGAAGGCGTGGCACAGAAGATCACCGATGCGGAGACGATCGAGCGGTTCGTCGAGGCCTACAATCCAAAGTATGGGTGGGACTTGAAGCTCGAGACGGTGCTCGAGATGGGGCCGATTTTCGCGGTGCGTCCGCGCAAGGTGATTGGCGTTGACGCGACACCGGGGGAATTTCAGAAAAGCGCCACGCGGTGGCTGTTTGAGGAGGGAACTTGATTGACCCTGCACCCAGTATTAAGAGCCGTGAGCATGGCGCAGGCTCGACAGCGGTCGATGCCGGCGCATCTGGTAGCGCCGCGACGGCAGATCCCGGATCGTTAAAATCCGCAAACGGTCGAGCAAATAAGGCGGTTCGATGCCGAGCGCCGCGCAAAGATTTTCGAAACTGAAAATATCCGCGCGCCGGACACCGGTCGTGCCGGCTTCGAACCAGTTCCTGACCTCGACGAATTCGCGCCGACGCTCACCGTCGCTCACGTTCACGTTTCGCAGATAGCATCGAATCGCGTCTTCCAGAACGGCCAGCAAAAGTTTCAGCTCGCCCTCGATGACGTGATTTCGCCTGACCAGGTCGGCGTATTGACCCGGTAGCAAGAGGCCGGCGTCGAGTATTTTTTCGTGCGGTTGAGCTTCGCCTGACATCGCATGCCCCTTTATTGCCCAGCGCGCGATCGCGCCGACGCGAGGATAAAGTTCGCGCGAGGACGAAGGTACCAGAGCAGTGTTTCGACAGTGTGAACGCGATCGGTGTGAAAATCCTACAAAGTGAAATGGCCGATGCTCAGGATCACTTCGAGCAGAATCAGCAGTACGACGATAACGTCGAGCAATACGAGGCGGCGATCGCGAGCGACGTCGAGCACGAGAACGAGTGAGTCCTGGATGCTCTGCAGTTTGCTGGTCAGCGCAGCGTAACGATCGACGAGATCGAATTCGTCGCGCAGGTCGTCGTAGATGAGATCCATGGCGGGGTCTTCCCATGCCGCGTCGGGCTTGTCGAGCAGATGGAGGACGGCGAGGACTTCGGTGCGCGACGAAATCGCCTCGCCGATGAAGCGATGCAACGGGGCGATCCGGTACGGCACCTTGCCTCGCGTAGCCATCCGATCGACCAACTGCGCGGTGCGCGCGAACAGGCCGTCCACGATGCGCTCGTAATATTCCATCGCGGCGCTCTGACCGACCGTCAGCGCGACAATTCCCGCGCGTTGCGGAGTGAGCTTGTCGACCCGCAGCATCCCGTCCGAAACTCCGATCGGCGCGGCAGGATCCTCGAACACCGAGTAGTCTTCGCGGATGATGCGGGTGGTCAGCTTCGGCAGGATCTGAGTGAGGCGTCCGAAGATGCGTTCGCGCTGATCGGCCGGAACGTCGTGGGTGACGATGGCGCCGAAGGGGAAAAAGTAGAGGCCGCCGTCGGACTCGATCGGCACGAACATCTCAAGCGGCGAGGTCCTCGCTTCCGGGAATGCGGGCGCAATCTGGCGCAGCGAGAAGTTTTCCTCGAAAGCTACCGCGTAGAATTGATGAATCCGGCTCGGCATTCGCTGCACCCAGCCAATAGTCCCAGTCCAATCGGCTCGATGAAAGCGATTGCGGATGACTCGAAAGCTGTCAATAGCGCGAGAAATTCCTCGTCTGTGGTATATGGATCGGACTCATCACAAGATTCCAAGGAGCGAGCAAATGATCGAAGAAGCAATCGAGATTCGCACGGGCGACGGAACGGCTGACGGGCTGCTCTATCGCGCAGAAGGCGAACGACGGCCGGGCGTCATCCATCTGACGGACATCGGCGGCATCCGGCAGTCGCATCGCGACATGGCGAAGCGGCTGGCCGGGAAAGGCTACACCGTGCTGATGCCCAATGTGTTCTATCGCACTGGCAAGCCGCCGATTATCGACATCACGATTGGCATGGGAGATGAGCGCACGATGAAGCGATTCGCCGAGCTGCGCGCGCCGATGACTCCTGAAGCCGTCGAGCGCGATGGCACGGCCTACGTGAATTTTCTCGCGGGTCACAGTGCCGCGAGCGCGGCGTCGATCGGCGTCGTTGGCTACTGCTTCACGGGCGCGATGGCGATGCGCACGGCGGCGGCGATGCCGGGCAAAGTTGCCGCGATGGCGTCATTCCACGGCGGCGGACTCTACACCGATGAGCCGACCAGCCCGCATCTCGTCCTGCCGCGGATCAAGGCGCGACTCTACTTCGGACATGCGACCAAGGATCGCAGCATGCCAGCGGAGGCGATCGAAAAATTCGATGCGGCACTCGCGGCCTGGGGTGGAAAATATGAAAGCGAAGTGTACGAAGGCGCGTTTCACGGCTGGACGACGGCGGACGCTCCGGTCTACAACCAGCCGCAGGCCGATCGCGCGTTTGAAAAGTTAGTAGAGTTGTTCGCCGGTACACTGAAGTAGGTGTGTGAATACTCCGGCTACCTTCGCAGCGCGTTTGATCGTCGCGATCGCTCTCATCACAGCGATCGCGGGGCCCGGAGGCGCCGAAACCGGATCGGTGTCCGACGGTGCCTTCAGGGCGCAGGTCACGCAGTTTGTCGAGGCCGAGCTGCAGCTCTATCCCGAGCGCGCGACGCACCTGGGAGATCATCGTTTCGACGATCGAGTCGACGACGTCAGTGCGAATGGCATCGACGAGTCGATACGACACGCGAAGAAGTGGATCGCTTTGTTCGGCGCGGACGACCCGAAATATCTTTCGCCTGCTAACGAGGCGGATCGCGAATGGCTGATGGCGCATGCGGACGGCGAACTGCTGTGGACGGAACAGCTCCGCAGCTACCAGCGCGATCCTGAAATGTATCTGCCGACGTCGGCAATAAACGCCCTGATTAAGCGCGAGTTCGCGCCGACAGAGGTCAGGATGCGTTCGGTGACTGCGCGGGAGGTTGCGGCGCTTAAGAATCTCGACGCCGCGCGCAGCAACTTGAAGCCTGCACTTACGCCGAAGGTGTTCGTCGAAATCGCGCTTCAGCAAATGCCGGCGACGATTGGATTTTTCAACAACGACGTTCCGCTCGCATTCGCGAAGGTCGCCGACGGTCCCGACAAGCAGGCGTTCGCCAAGGCCAATGCAAAACTGGTCGCCGCAATCGACGATTACTCCAAGTGGCTGAAGAACCAGCTGATGCCGAAGGCGTCGGGTGATTACGCGATCGGCGCCGACGCGTATCGACGAATGCTCAACGATGCGGACATGGTCGATATGCCGCTCGATCAGCTGGAACAGGTGGGTGTCAAAGAACTCGCGCGGCTGCGCGATGACTTTCAGAAGACGGCGGCCTTGATCGACCCGCAGCATTCGCCGGCTGAAGTAATGGAATCGCTCTCGCGAGCGCATCCCGACTCGAAGCAGGTGTTGCCGACCGTCGCGGCCGGGCTCGCCGACATTCGCGGATACGTCGTCGCGCATCATATCGCCACTATTCCGTCGGACGTGCTGCCGATGGTGCGAGAGACTCCGCCTTACGCGCGCGCGACGACGTTCGCGTCGATGGATTCGCCGGGACCGTTCGAGAAAACGCCCGAGGCATTTTTTTACGTCACGCTGCCCGATCCGTCGTGGCCCGACGCGAAGAAGGAGCAACTGCTCGCTTTCTATTCTGCGCCAAGCATTTCGGACACCTCCGTGCACGAAGTTTTCCCCGGGCATTACGTGCAGTTCCTCAACAACCGGCACAACCCCGATGTCGTTCGCCTGATTTATGGCTCGGGCGCGGACATCGAAGGATGGGGTCTGTACTGCGAGCAGATGATGCTCGATGAAGGCCTGCATAACGGTGATCCGAAATATCGCCTGGCGCAATTGCAGATGGCGCTGATGCGCGCGTGCCGGTACCTGGTCGGAATCAGGATGCACACGCAAGGCATGACGGTGGAGCAGGCAGCTCGGTTTTTCGAAGACAACGCTTACCAGACTCCGCACAACGCGATGGTCGAAGCGCTGCGAGGGACAGGCGATCCGGGCTACCTGCGCTATCAGCTTGGCAAGCTGATGATTTTGAAATTGCGCGAGGATGTCCGCAAACAGCAGGGCGCCGCGTTCGACCTGGGCAAGTTTCACGACGCGTTTCTCAAGCAGGGCGCGGTTCCGATCAAGTTGATCAGGCGCGCGATGCTCGGAAACGACGGCCCCTTGCTCTAACGGACGGCGGCTGCGCGAGCGAGAGTCAGCGCACCGACGACCAGCAATACGGCGCTGAAATACAGGCGCGTGTGGCGTTCCGAGGGAAGCCTCTGCGCGAGGCGCGGGCCGATCTGACCGCCGACTACGACTCCCGGCACCGCCCAGATCGAGATGGCGACCATTTGCGACGAGTTTTGGCGCAGCGCCGAGATCAGCGTGGGGCGCATTCGGCCAATCGTCGCGGCGAGACTGGTGAAGAAAATAATCATGACCAGAGATCCGATTGCCGTAGCGGGCGAACGACTCGAGCGATGACGCAGCACCGATGGCATCGCCATGATTCCGATACCAATCGAGATGAGCCCGGTGAGCGCACCTCCCAGCAGCGCAATCGAGACCGGGACGTGGTCGTGGCGAGCGCCGTCGCTGCGCATGCCGAGGGTGCGGCCTGCGATCACGATCGCATACAGAATGAGAAACGTTCCGAAGAGTGCGACGATCAACGCCTGATTAACTGAGCCTGATATCCATCCGCCGACGAGCGCCGCGGGGATTGCGACGAGCAGGTAGCGGCGGACGAGGGCGCCGTCGAAAGTGCCTTCGCGAAAGTTGCGGATCACGCCGCTGCCGAATCCGAACAGCATCGTGAGCAGCCCGAGCCAAAAGGCAATCGGCGCGTCGAGTTTGAGCCACAACAGATAGACGGGAACCCAGAGCGTCGCGCCCGACACGCCCGCCGACATCACGAGCGCACCGATCGCGACCCCGACCGGGAGCAGGAACCAATAGTGGAACAACGCGATGCGCTAGGCCGCGTCGTGCATCGGCTATAGCGACGCCTTGATAGGCCGGCCGGAAATCACTTCGTCGATAAGTCCGTACTCGACTGCTTGCGCCGCGGACATGAAGTTGTCGCGGTCGGTATCCTTCTCAATCTTCTTGACGTTCTGGCCGGTGTGATGAGCGAGTATGTCGTTCAGGATTTCGCGCAGACGCAACGCCTCGCGCGCGTGAATCTCGATATCGCTCGCCTGTCCCTCGAACCCGCCCGAGACTTGATGGATCAAAATGCGCGAATGCGGGAGCGCGTATCGCTTGCCCTTGGCTCCTGCAGCCAACAAGAGCGATCCCATGCTGGCGGCCTGGCCTACGCATAGCGTCGAGACGGGAGGTTTCACGAATTGCATCGTATCGTAGATGGCCAGCCCGGCGGTGACTGAGCCGCCCGGCGAGTTGATGTACATATTGATCTCGCGCTCGGGATCCTCGGACTCGAGGAACAGGAGTTGTGCGGTGACCAGGTTGGCGAGGTCGTCGGTCACGGTGCCGCCCAGGAACACAATTCGATCCTTGAGCAGTCTCGAATAAATGTCGTAAGAACGTTCGCCGCGACCGGTCTGCTCGACTACGTATGGTACAAGTACACTCATGCAACAAAGGTACTATTTGGATGACTAACTGGGAAGTGGCGCGCGGGATAGTGTGGCGAGTTTTTGTGACGGCCTTGGGAACGTTGCCGGCGTTGATTCTCGTCGCGAGCGCCGCAGCCGCGCCGCCGATGGACAAGAACTTCTACCTGCCAGATGCGGCGGCATCGAAGATCGTTTCGGTCGCGAAGGAGGGCAAGCCGGAGGCCGAAGTGATTGTTCTGACCGAGGCGGTCGCGATCAAGGAGACGGGACCCAAAGAAACGGTGGCGAAATTCGGGGAGGTTTACGCATTCTCGCCAACGTTCATAGCGATTCGGCGCGAGGTGCCGACGATGCTCACGTTCTGGAATCTACAGCCCGACGACGAGCACGATTTCATGCTCGCCGCGCCGGACTCAACTGTGCTGATGCACTTAAAGCTGCAGCCGCTCACGAAGACGTCGTACGTGTTCACATTTCACAAGGACGGAATTTTTAATTTCTACTGCGCGGTGCATCAGCCGGAGATGAACGGGCAAATCCTGGTGCTGCCGCCGACCACCGCGAAGTGATCGTCAGGCGGGCTGCTCGATTCGACGTACGGCGGCGTTCACGCGATCGACTGTGCGACGCTTGCCGAGCACCGCGATGACCTCGTAAATCCCCGGACTGACGGTGCCGCCGGTAAGCGCGACGCGGACCGGCTGCGCGAGCTGTCCGAGCTTAAGGTCGAACCTCGCAAGCACGGACTCGAAGACCGCTTGCACCGACGCTTCGGTGAACTCGCCCTCGCCTGCCTCGAGTTCAGCCGCCAGCGCGCGTAATGGCTCCGCGATTTCCGGCTTCAGGAATTTCGCCGCAGCTTTCGCATCGATCTCGATGTTGTCGTTGAGATAGAACGACGCGAAATCCACCAGCTCGACGAGAGTTTTAGCTCGCTCGTGCAGCGTCGCTATCGCCCTTTCGAGCCATGCGTCGTCGCCCGGAATCGTCCATCCACGCTTGGCGATGAACGGTTTGATCTCCGCGACCAATTGCGGAAGAGGCCGTGCTTTCAGGTAGTGAAAATTGAGCCAGAGCAATTTCTCGCCGTTGAATACGCCGGCCGATTTTCCGCACGCCTCGAAGCCAAAATAGTCGATCAACTCGTCCTTCGAGAAAATTTCCTGATCGCCATGCGACCATCCCAGGCGCGCCAGGTAGTTCAGCAGCGCCTCCGGGAAGTAGCCAGCCTCGCGATACGCGACGACGGAAGTCGCGCCGTGACGCTTGGACAGCTTCGAGCCGTCCGGTCCCATCACCTGCGGCAGGTGCGCAAACGCCGGCGGCGTGAAGCCCAACGCGTACGCCATCTGCATCTGCCGCGGAGTGTTCGAGACATGGTCGTCGCCGCGAACGATATGCGTCACGTGCATGTCGACGTCGTCGAGGATGCTCGCGAAGTTGTAGATCGGCGAGCCGTCCGAACGCACGATAATGAAGTCGTCGAGCTCGCTATTCTGAAACACGATGCGGCCCTTCACCAGATCGTCGACGACGGTCTCGCCGTCCAGCGGCATCGCGAATCGGATCGTGTAGTTGCGGCCGGCAGATTTATCGGGCAGCGCGAGGTCGGTGGGATAGTCGAGGCCGCGACATTTGCGATCGTACACCGGCCGGCGATGCTCGCGTTCGGCCTGCTTGCGCTTGGCGTCGAGTTCTTCCGACGAGCAGTAGCACGGATACGCTTTGCGATCGCGCAAAAGTTTCAGCGCCGCCTCGCGATGCCGCGCGACTCGATTAGTCTGAAAGTA
>Ga0182024_10009385_pt1 | contig 20246 bp, 12 predicted proteins | sample P32metaG_FD_120480 | JGI IMG/M metagenome (GOLD analysis project Ga0182024, IMG submission 120480) | Permafrost microbial communities from Stordalen Mire, Sweden - P3-2 metaG (Illumina Assembly) | ecosystem: Environmental > Terrestrial > Soil > Wetlands > Permafrost | place: Sweden: Stordalen... | reverse complement strand
GCGATCCCTGTGAGCACAAGATACGCTGCGAAAATGATTCCGTTCGGCGCGTGTGTTTTCAAGCCGCGCGCGCCAAGCCGCCACAGAATCCAGAAAATCAAAATGGCCACGAGGAATTCGTAGATCGGCGTGGGATGGACCCGCTCGGTCGTTGGCACGATGCCATTCGGAAAACTCATTCCCCAGGGCAGCGACGTCGGGATGCCGTAATCTCCGTCTCCGGAAATCAGGCAGCCGATGCGCCCGATGCCGTAACCCATCGCCGCCGCCGGGGAAGCCGCGTCCAGCATGAGCAGCACCGGCATCCGGAAGCGTTTCGCCAAAAGGACGAGCGCGAGGAATCCGCCAATGATTGCGCCCACAAACGCAAAACCCATCGTGCTGAAAAGCTGCGGCCACGGATCGGCGAAAAATTCGGCGGGGCTCTCCAGTAAATGGTAAAGACGCGATCCGACGAGCCCGGAGAGTCCAGTGATGCCGATGATCCCCTCGGCGTCGGCGGAAACTCCGCGGCGCGTAAAATCAGCGCGCAAAATAAAGAATGCGCAAATCAGCCCAATCGCCACCATCAGGCCGTACGAGCCGAGCGTCAAGGGGCCAATGTGGATGAAAGGATACAACGGGACTCCCGTCCTCGATCAGGATTTCCGTAGCGCCGGCGTCTCGCCGGCAGTTTTTCTACTCATTCCGGCTTGCAAAAATGCCGGCGGGACGCAGGCGCTACAATACATCGCGCGCCAAGGTCATCCGGCAGTATAGCTGTCAATGTCAGGTTCCTCGGCCAGAAAGACGGGCTAGCCGCGACAGTATATCTGAGATGAAGTGGTTCCGGTGGTGCAGGCTTCAGCCTGTGGGGTTTCGTTCGTGCAAGGACTAAAACCCACAGGCTGAAGCCTGCGCCACTTCAATGGACAACAGTCTGCTCGCCTACCGCGGGCCGGTTTCTCTTCATGATGAGGAGAAAAGGCACGAGGCAAAGAATAATGATGGCTAGGATGGAAATCACTTCAACATAGGCGGTCGTTGTCGCCTGCCGGTCAATGAGGGACGAGACGACCCCGTAGGCCTGATGGGTCGCATCCACGCTGCCGGCCCCTTTCCCCTCGAAGGTCTTGGATAGCCCGGCAACCAGGCTGTCGTACTGCGGCGTACCCGGCGTCGCGTGCGCGACCATCGAAAAGCGCCGCCGCTGCGCCACGCGAGCGATCGATGTCGAGATGAGCGCGATTCCGATACTTCCGCCGACGTTTCGCATGAAACTGTTCATGGAAGAAATCTGATTGTTCTTCTCGCGCGGTACGCCCACATACGCCAGAACATTCTGCGGAACGAAGATAAACGCCAGGCCGAACATCTGCAGCGTGCGCATCAAAAATGCCGCGCGGAAATCCATGGTGAGGCTGAACAACGTCGACATGTAATACATCGCCGCGGAAATCGATACGAAACCGAACGCCATCATCTTGCGCGGATCGACCCGCGAAACGAGCGTCCCCACAAACGGCAACACGCACAGCATAACGAATCCCCCGCCGGCCAGCGCCTCTCCGGCCACCACCGCCGGATATCCCAATTGCACTTGCAGAAATTGCGGAATCATGACGGTCGTGCCATACAAGACGATTCCTACCGTAAAACTGAAAAACATGGCGGTCGCGAAATTGCGTCTCTTGAACATGCGGATGTCCACCACGGGATTCGGGTGATTCCATTCCCAGACGATCCAGACTACGAATGCATACCCGGCGGTAATCACGAGCGAAGTGATCCAGCGCGAGGAGAACCAGTCGGACTCCTGCCCCTTGTCGAGCGCGATCTGCAAGCTGGCGATGGCCAGCGTGAGGAGTCCCAGTCCGACGTAATCGGCGCGGATGCCCCTTCTTCGCTGCTGCTCGCGTTTCAAGAACGGCGGGTCTTCGACCAGCCGGTTGGTCAGAAACAGCGAAAGCAAGCCGATCGGCACGTTGATGTAGAAAATCCAGCGCCAGTTGTAATTGTCCGTAATGTATCCGCCGAGCGTCGGGCCGATGGCGGGCGCGAGCACGACGGCCATTCCGTACACGGCGAACGCCATGCCGCGCTTCGATACGGGAAACGTATCGGCAAGAATGGCCTGCTCGCTGGGCTGCAGCCCGCCGCCGCCAACTCCCTGCAAGACTCGGAAGAAGATCAGCATCCCCAGGCTCGGCGCAAGCCCGCAGAGAAAACTGCTAATCGTGAACAACGCGACGCACGTCATGTAGAAGCGTTTGCGGCCGATGATGGTCGAGAGCCACGCACTGATCGGCAGAATGATGGCGTTCGAAACCAGGTAGCTCGTGAGTACCCACGTGGATTCTTCCTGGCTGGCGGAGAGATTGCCGGCGATGTGCGGCAGGGACACGTTGGCGATGGAGGTGTCCAGCACCTCCATGAAGGTGGCCAGCGTGACTGTCAGAGCGATCAGCCACGGGTTATATTTTGGCTTCCAGGCGGCGTCTAGTGTGTCCGTCACGTTCTTCTTCCTGAAGCGCAGACTTCACAGCCAGTATGACAACATGGATTTAGAGAGGTTTTGTAGCGGCCGCCTTCAGGCGGGCATGCGCTCGAATCCAGGATGCCCGCCTAAAGGCGGGCGCTACTTGAGCCAAACTTTCGGGACGACCGACATTCCCGGACGCAGGCGGTCGAGCCCTTGCTGGCCGGGTTTGAAACGGATGCGGACGGGCAGGCGCTGGACCACCTTTACGTAGTTGCCCGTGGCGTTCTCCGGAGGCAACAAGCTCGTGATCGAGCCCGTCGAGCCCGGCATAGCTTCGACGCTTCCATCGAAATCCTGGTCGAATGCGTCCACGGAAATCGTCACCGATTGGCCGGCATGCATTTGCTTCAGTTGGCTTTCCTTGAAGTTGGCCGTCACCCACAAATCGCCGAGGTCGGCGAGCGTGACAAGGCGCTGCCCCTTGCTGACATGTTCGCCGACTTCGACGGTTCGCTTGCTGATGACTCCCGCCACCGGCGCGACGATCTTGCAATAGCTGAGATCGAGTTGTGCGCGGTCAAGCTGCGCTTTCATCGCCTGCACTTCCGCTTGCTTGGACTGCAGATTCGCCCTGGAAATGGCGACTTGATTGGGCGCATTCACTCTGGCGGACTGCATCATACTGTTCGCCTGGTCGAGTTGCGCCCTGCGCTGCTCCACGACTTTTTGCGCGGCCCCGGCCGATGCGCGCGCGGAATCGACGGAAGCGGCGAAGGCTTTGGCTGTCCCCACCACTTGATCGTAGTCCGCCCGCGAGACTTCACTTTTATCCACCAGCGCCTTGTAGCGCGCGACGTCGGCCTGCGCCTTGGCGTTATTCGCCTCCACTTCCAGCACTCGAGACTGCGCGGCCAGTTGATCCCGTTCCGCTGCCGCTACCGCGGCTTCAGCGTTGGCAACTTCGGACGTGCTCATCGCAACGCTGGTCTGCGAAGTGCTTTGCGTGATCGGCAAATTCGGATTTTCCGCCCGCTCGCCGGCCTGCGCTTTCATCATTTGCGCTTGCGCCTGCTCCACAGCAACTTCGTAATCGCGTGGGTCCAGCTCCACGAGCAAGTCTCCCGCTTTCACGGACTGGTTCTCTTCCACAAAGACCGCTTTCACGTCGCCATCGATTCGCGCCGTGATGCCATTGAGGTGCCCGTCCACCTGAGCGTCATCGGTGGATTCATATCTGCGGGAATACAGCCAGAACGAAGCCGCTCCCACAAGAATCACGCAGCCGATGATGGCCGCGAAAAGCAGGGTCTTCCGGCGCCCTTCGGCATTGCTGCCGGCCCCGCTCGGATCACTGGATCTTCCGGCGGGTTCGGCGGGCCGGGGCGCACTCGATTGCTGCAACTGGTCAACGGCCATGGTTATTGGCTCCTCAAGAGATCGCGCATGATTTTTTCGGCCTGGCCGATCGCGCGGGCCACGCTGGCCTTCGCGAGGTTGTGAGCATTCAAATTGGCGATGTAGTCGGAGTCCGCGCTCGCCACCACTTCCTGGGCCTGCGTGACTTCCACCGTGTCTGCGACTCCAGACGCGAACCGGTCCGTCGACTGAGTAAGTTCATCGTGCGCGAGGTCACGCCGGCTTTGCGCGACGCGCACCAGCTCCGCGGCCGCATTGAGATCCAGATACGCGTTTCGGACGTCCGCTTCCACCCGGGCGCGCGTGTTTTCGTATTCAGCGCGGCGCTGCGTCAAGGTTGCGTCCGCTTCGACGATGTCGCCGTGCGTGTGCCCTCCCGCCCAGATGGGAAACAGGAGTTGGCCGCTCACGTCAAAGGTTCCATGGGAATTCGCCGGGTTCATGCCGATCACTCCATAATCCGCCGTGATGCCGAGCGTCGGATAATGCTCCGCCACGGCGGCCTTGCGTGCGAATTCGGCGGCGTGCAACTGCGCTTCCGCGGCTTTCAGGTCGGAACGGTTTTGCGTGGCTAGGGTGAGCGCCTGCTCGAGCGTAATATTTTCGAGCGGCGCATAAGGCAGTTTGTCCGCCAGAGTGAAAGACTGCGCGGGCGATAGTCCGATTAAACGGGCGAGCGCGATTTTCTGCTTGGCATAATCCGCCTCTTCCGCCGTCAGCCTCTGCTGCTGCGTTTGCAACTCGACCTGGCTTCTGGTCATGTCGATTTTTGCGCTGAGGCCCGACGTGAAGCGGTCCGACGCCTGCTGGAAAATCGCCTGGGCGCTATCCACCTGCACCCTGGCCGAATCGACCCGCGCCGATTCGGCAAGCACTTGCAGATACGCCGCCGTCACGACGTAGACCACGATTTCCCGCGCGTCCATCGCGGAAAGCTCGGCCGCTCGTTGCGCTTCGCGAGAGGATTGGAAGGAGCGAATCGCATTCACATCGGCGACGCGCTGCGTCAGGTAGGCTCGCAAGTCAAAATAGTTGAACGGGCCCACAACGGTTGGAAAACTAATCCCCGTGCTCGGAGGAAACTTGAAGTTAAAACCAAAAGACTGCAAATCGATTTGTTGCACGTTCTCTCGAAGGCCGCCGGACAAATTCGGAAACAATACGGCCCGCGCGACGATGTTCTCCCCTTTCGCGCGTTGCGAGGACTGCTCCGCGGTAATCCCCCCCAGGTTGTAGCGAAGCCCCCTCTTCAAAGCGTCATCAAGGGATAGCGAGACCGGCTGATCGGAAGGAGGACCCGAACTCGCGCTGCCTTGATAAGCCCCGGTTTGCGCCAAGCCGGCGCCGGCCGGGGCGAGGATGCCGAGAATCAGCAGGAAGAAACTAAACCTGGAAATTCGCATGAGTACCGCTCGATTCTTCAGGATGGGCCAGCCGCGCCTGCCGCACTCGGTATTCACAGTCCAAGGGGGAGGCAAGGCGGGTCGTCCGATTTTACAATTAAGACTTGCATCGCCGGGCACGCCCAAGTAAGATACATACACGTATGTATCCTGTCAAGCGAAGCGCCCGGAAAGTATGAAGCAGTTTTCCATTCCCGCACGCGCCAAAACAAGCAGGAGGCGCGCCGCATTGGCTGCATCCCGCACGCGCCAGGCGGACCGCACCCGGGCCACCCGCCGCAAATTACTGGACGCCGCCAAGCGCATTTTCGCCAAGGACGGCTTTGAAGCGGCCCGCCTCGAGGACATCGCGGCCGGCGCCGGATACACACGAGGCGCTTTTTACGCCAACTTCAAAGGCAAGGAAGATATCTTCTTTGCCCTGTTCGAGGAGTGGGTACGGGAGCGAATCGAATCCCTCACCGACGCCCTCCGCCGCCACTCCGATCCCGCCGAAAAACTCGTGGCTCTGCGAACCCATTACGCCGAGCTTGCTACTGACCGCCGCCTGGTCCTGATCTCCATGGAATTCAAACTGTTTGCCCTGCGCCACCCCGAAGCGCATGCCCGGCTGCGCAGCAGGCACCGCCGTATTCGGGCGTCGTTTGGCGAGCTGTTTTCCGCAGTCATGGACGCGCTCGGGAAAACGCTGCCGATTGCCTATCCGGCGGCTTCGGCCTGCCTCGGAGCAGTTGCGCAAGGATTCCTGCTAGAGCACCTGCTCGACCCCAAGACGCTTTCGGATGGGGATGTCCGCCATGTCCTGGGCCTTTATTTCGATTCACTCTTTTCAGGCTGCGCCGGCGCAAGTGAGCCGGGTGGCGTGACAAGCGGTGTGACAACTTGAGAAAATGAATTTGTAACGGGGCTTTGGGCTCTCGCATCAGAAGACTGTATGGTTTTCGCGCCTCGGCACATCCCCCGAGAGACGCGAGTTGGGGAAAGAGAACGCAGGCCGCATTTAAACTTCAGATTCGCCAGCGAAGACCGGATTTCATGTGCGGGAAATCGGACCGAAAATGCAATCGCTGGAATCGTTCACGATGATTTTCGCCTTTGTGTCGTCGAAGACCGGCGCGGGCAGGCCAGGGAGTTAAGAGCACTGTATGTGGATTGTTCGATTAGCGCTGCGGAGACCCTACACCTTTGTGGTGATGTCCCTGCTGATTTTGATTCTGGGGACTCTGGCAATCTTTACCACGCCCGTCGACATTTTCCCGAATATCGATATTCCGATCCTGGCAGTCGTTTACGGGTACGCGGGGCTTTCGGCCGAGGATGTTTCCCAGCGTCTTGTCGTGGGCTTCGAGCGCGGGCTAACCGCGACGGTCAACGACGTAGAGCATATCGAATCGACATCCTTGAACGGGCTCGGCGTCATCAAGATTTTCTTCTATCCCAGCGTGCGCATTGATATGGCCATGGCGCAAGTAACGGCGATCGCGCAATCCGCCGTCCGCCAGGATCCTCCCGGAACGATTCCCCCGTTCATCCTGGCCTACAACGCGTCTTCCGTCCCGATTATTCAATTGGCGCTTTCCGGAAAGGGCCTTTCCGAGCAGCAGTTGAACGACCTGGCGGCGAATTTCCTGCGCTCGCAACTGGCCACCGTGCAGGGCGCCGTCTTCCCGAACCCCTATGGAGGCAAGCAGCGCCAAGTCCAGGTGGACCTGAATATCCCCGCGCTCCAGGCCAAAGGCCTTTCTCCCAACGACGTGGTTACGGCGATCGGAAATCAAAACCTGATCTTGCCCGCGGGCACGGTAAAAATCGGCTCGACGGAAGACGACGTGGACTTGAATGCGAGTCCACAAACCGTCGATGAAATGAACGATCTGCCGATCAAAACGGTGGGCACGAACACGATTTACATTCGGGATGTCGCGCACGTGCGCGACGGCAATCCTCCGCAGACCAACATCGTCATGGTGGACGGGCAAAGAGCCGCTCTCATGACCGTCATGAAGGTCGGCAATACCTCGACGCTGGATATCATTAACGAAATCAAGCAGCAGTTGCCCGTAGTCCTCCAGAGCCTGCCGCCGGAATTTCGAGCCCGCCCGATCGCCGACCAATCGTTATTCGTCCGCGCCTCCATCAACGGAGTCGTCCGGGAAGCGGTCATTGCCGCGTGCCTTACCGGGCTCATGATTCTGATTTTCCTGGGCAGTTGGCGCAGCACGATAATCATTGCCGTTTCCATTCCTCTTTCCATTCTCACTTCGATCATCATACTTAGCGCCATCGGACAGACGATTAATATCATGACCCTGGGAGGTCTGGCGCTCGCGGTCGGCATCCTGGTGGATGACGCCACGGTGGAAATCGAGAACATCAATCGTAACCTCTCCCAGGGAAAGGAAATTATTCAGGCGATTCTGGACGGCGCGCAGCAAATTGCCGTGCCGGCGTTCGTCTCCACGCTTTCCATCTGCATCGTGTTCGTGCCCATGTTTTTCCTGACGGGCGTGGCGAAGTATCTGTTCGTGCCGTTGGCCGAAGCCGTCGTGTTCGCGATGCTGGCATCCTATTTGCTCTCGCGCACACTCGTGCCGACGATGGCCCGGTATCTCTTGAAAGCCCACGGCGAGGAATCCGTGGAAGCGTCGCTGGCGAGCCGGAATCCTCTCGTGCGGCTGCAGGGACATTTCGAATTGCAATTCGAACGGCTCAGGAACTTTTACCGGGGAGTCCTGCAAACGTGCCTTGCGCACCGCGTGATCTTCCCTTTGATCTTCCTGGGGCTCTGCGTTGGCTCGTTCGCTCTATACCCCTGGCTGGGCGAGGATTTCTTCCCGAGCGTCGATGCCGGACAAATCAAGCTGCACCTTCGCGCGCCTACAGCCACTCGAATTGAAGAAACTGCGGAGCTCTGCAGCGACGTGGAGCGGACGATCCACGAGCAAATCCCCGCGAACGAGATTGAAAGTGTGATTGACAACATTGGGCTTCCTTACAGCGCCTACAATTACGTGTACAGCACGTCGGCGCCGATAGGCCCCGAAGATGCCGACATCATGATTTCCCTGAACGAGAACCACCACCCCACCGGCCGCTACATCCATGATTTGCGTCTGGAGCTCAACAAGAAGTATCCGGGAGTCATGTTTTACTTCCCCCCCGCGGATATCGTCAGCCAGATCCTGAATTTCGGTCTGCCTGCGCCGATCGATATTCAAATCATGGGTCGCGATGTCGATGCGAATCACGCATTTGCGAATAGTTTGCTGGATCAATTGAACTCGGTCACCGGAATAGCGGACCTGCGGATCCAACAGCCCTTCAACCAGCCAAAGCTGCATATCAACGTGGATCGAACCAAGACACTGCAAGCGGGCTTTACACAGCGGGATGTTGCCGGAAACCTCCTGGTTTCGCTCAGCGGCAGCTTTCAGACTTCGCCGTCTTTCTGGCTTGATCCCAAGTCCGGAGTCACCTATCTCGTTGCCACGCAAGCCCCGCAGTACGAATTCCAGTCGTTGCAAGACATCGAAAACATTCCCGTGACCGGCGGAAACAACGGTGGCCAGGCGCCCTGGCAGCAGCTTTCGAACCTTGGGACGATCTCACGCGGCGAAGGAATGGCGACCGTTTCGCACTACGACGCTCAGCCCATGATCGATATTTTTGGAGCTACGCAAGGGCGCGACCTCGGCGGCGTCGCCAAGGACATCGACGTGATCGTCAACCGCAATCGCAGCCGTCTGCCGCGCGGCTCCCAAATATTTGTTCGGGGCCAGATCGACACGATGCGCAGTTCGTTCGTTGGCCTGCTGGGGGGGCTGGGATTTGCAATTCTCCTGATTTATCTGCTAATCGTCGTCAACTTCCAGTCCTGGCTCGATCCATTCATCATCATTTCCGCGTTGCCGGCGGCACTGGCCGGAATTGTCTGGATGCTGTTTGTGACGCATACCACCATCAGCGTACCCGCGCTGACGGGGTCGATTATGTGCATGGGCGTGGCCACGGCGAACAGCATCCTGGTGGTCAGCTTTTCAAAAGAGCGGATTCAGGAAGGGCTCAATCCTCTTCAGGCCGCGGAAGAGGCTGGATTTACGCGCTTTCGGCCGGTGATCATGACGGCGATGGCCATGATCATCGGCATGCTGCCGATGGCACTTGGGCTCGGCGAGGGCGGTGAACAGAACGCGCCCCTCGGGCGCGCAGTGATCGGCGGGCTGATGTTTGCGACGGTCGCGACGCTCCTGTTTGTGCCCTCCGTCTATAGCTTGATTCACGGATTCCGTAAAGACCCGGGCCAGTCTGCCGTAATCGAAATCCCGGGCGAATAGTCAGGGCCAGCACTCAGGCCGGCTCGTCGCCACGGCGACAGCAAGCACCTGTTCTCGGAGGATCAGATGGAGGTTGTTACCAATCAGCGGGACCAGGCGGAAGCGCCAGCCAGTGAACGAGCGCAGTACGGAGGTTTGCCTTCCCCGGGCAGCAAGGTGACTCGCGCCGTGATGCTACTGCTCATCGTGGCTGTCGTCGCCTTGGTCGTGATCTGGGGAATTTCCAGCCGCCGCAAGGCCAATGCGCAGCTCTCCCAGGAGACGCACGACCTCGCGATCCCCACGGTTTCCGTCATTCACCCGAAGCTAGGGGCACCTCAACAGGAGATTGTCATCCCCGGCAACATGCAGCCCTATACGGATGCTCCCATTTTTGCGCGGACGAACGGTTACCTGAAAAAGTGGTACGCCGATATCGGTGCGAATGTAAAAGCGGGACAACTCCTCGCGGAGATCGATTCGCCTGAAGTGGATCAGCAATTGCAGCAGGCGCGCGCGGATCTGGCCACGGCCCAAGCCAACATGAGCCTCGCGGAAATCACGGCCACGCGCTACAAGGACTTGCAGAAGACGGATTCGGTCGCGCAGCAGGACGTCGACAATGCCACCGGAAACTACGACGCCCGCAAGAGCGCTGTCGAATCGGCCCAGGCCAACGTGAAGCGGTTGCAAGATATGCAGGCCTTCGAGAAAGTTTATGCTCCCTTTGACGGGTTGATCACGGCGCGCAACACCGATATCGGCCAGTTAATCGATTCCGGCAGCAGCGGCGGAACCGCGCGCGAACTGTATCATATCGCAGCCTTGAACCCTTTGCGCGTCTACGTCAATGTCCCGCAACTCAATTCTCCCGAGATCAGGCCGGGGCTGCACGCAGACCTCGTTCTCGCCGAATTCCCCGGCCGGAAATTCCAGGGAACCGTCGTTCGTAGTTCCGGAGCCATTGACAACACGTCGCGGACATTGCTGACGGAAGTGGATGTGGACAATTCCGCTCACGTGCTCAAACCGGGGGGCTACGTTGAAGTCCATCTCAAGATGCCTTCCCCAGTGAACACATTCACACTGCCTGTGAATACAACGATTTTCAAATCCGCCGGCCTGCAAGTCGCGGTGGTAAAAGACGGAAAGACAATTTCCCTGATTCCGGTTACACCGGGCCGGGATTTTGGAACGGTAATCGAAATCGTCGCCGGGCTCAAGGGCGATGAATCGGTGGTCTTGAATCCTTCCGACTCGCTCACCGAAGGCACGCCAGTCCGCGTGGCCGAATCAGCGGCTCCAACCCAGAGGAAACCTTGATGGCTAGGCGGATTGGAAATCCAACCTCTGTTGGGCACGGCAATACCATTTGCGTGCGAGTATTGCCGCTCCTTTCTCTGGGAATTCTCCTCGTCGGCGGCTGCTCCGTCGGCCCGAAGTATTCAAAACCCACAACGCAAATTCCACCTGCGTACAAGGAGAATGCAAATTGGAAACCGGCACAGCCGAGCGACCAGGCGCAAAAAGGAAACTGGTGGGAAATTTTTCAAGATCCCCAGTTAAATGCTCTGGAAGAGAAAATAAACGTCTCGAACCAATCCCTGCGTGCTGCCGTGGACCGGTTCCAGGAAGCGCGCGACGTGCTGCGGGAGACGCGATCCGCGCTGTATCCGCTCGTCACGGCCAGCGTGACGCCGTCGCAGAACCGCCAGTCCCAGCACAAGGCTCTTTTTGGCGCAACCTCCCCCGTTAATTATTCGGACTTGACCCTCGCGGGAGATTTCTCGTATGAGGCGGACGTCTGGGGAAGCGTCCGGCGAAGCGTGCAGGCCAGTCGCACGCTGGCGCAAGCCTCTGCCGCGGACCTGGAAACGCTGCGCCTCAGCCTGCACGCGGAACTGGCGCTGGATTATCTGACGCTGCGCGGACTCGATGCACAGAAGCAGCTTTTCGATACCAACGTTGACGCCTTTCAAAAAGCGCTCCAACTCACGGAGGAGCGTTTCAGGGGCGGCGTCGCTTCGCGGGAAGACGTGGATCTGGCCGCCACGCAACTCGAACAAACTCGCGCCGAGGACATTGACATTACTTCCTTCCGTGACCAATATGAGCACGCGATTGCGGTCCTCATCGGACAGCCTGCTTCCTTGTTCAGCTTGGACCCCGCCCCGTCGCCCCCCATCCCGCCAGTCCCCCCGCCAGGACTCCCGTCCGAACTGCTCGAACGCCGCCCCGATATTGCGGGCGCGGAACGAAGAGTTGCCTCCGCCAACGAGCAAATAGGAATCGCCCGCGCGGCTTTTTTTCCTACATTCACGTTAGGCCTTGTGGGAGGATTTGAAAGCGGCCAATTTCCAAATTGGCTGACGGGGCCGAGCGCGCTCTGGTCCATTGGCGCGACCGCGGCGGAAACTGTGTTCGATGCCGGGCGCAGGCGCGCGGTTTCCGATCAGGCTATAGCGACCTACGATGAAATGATTGCTGATTATCAGCAGACCGTGCTTACCTCGTTTCAAGAGGTGGAGGATTCATTGTCCGATCTTCGAGTCCTCGATGATGAGGCGAAGACTCAGGATGCCGCTGTTGCGGCTGCGAATCGGGCGCTTGAACAATCCACCAACCGGTATAAGGGCGGACTCGACACGTACTTGACCGTGATTACCGCGCAGAGCGCCGCGCTGGCAAACGAACGCACCGCAGTAAGCCTTCTTACGCGCCGGCTGACATCCACCGTTCTTCTCGTAAAAGCTCTCGGCGGCGGCTGGGATGTTTCCAAGCTACCCGCCGTCGATTAGCCTATATTTCGCGCCATAATCCTAAACGGCGAGACGCAAGCATTTGGTAGCGCCGGCGTCTCGCCGGCGCTTTTTCCGTTCTCCATAAATTGCAATGAGCCGGCGAGACGCCGGCGCTACTGAATGCCCCTCGCCAACCCCAAATCATGGAATGGTCGACGGATTTTCAATCCTCTGTGAGAAATCCGGGATAGAATGCCGCTACTTGCGTGACCATTGTCAGGACGCGATCGAGGAATAATTATGACGAAGAAAATTGGAACGGGAATCCCGCGCCTCGTGACGCTGACGTTGGTGTTTTCGGCATTCATCGCAATCGCGGCGGCCGCCGAAGGCTCCTACCATCTGATTAAGAAGATTCCCATCCCCGGTGATGGCGGGTGGGATTACGTCGCAGCGGACAGCGATGGCCGGCGGCTGTATGTTTCGCATGATACCGAGATCGTTGTCATTGATCTCGATACCGGAGCCATCGTCGGAAAGATCACGGGCGGGCCAGATATGCACGGCGCCGCGATCGCTTCGGAATTCGGACGCGGCTTCATCAGCGTAAGCAATCCCGGCTCCGTCGTGATTTTCGACCTGAAAACACTCGCGAAGATCGGCGAGGTGCGGGTCGGAGACGATCCGAACGGAATCATCTACGACCATTTGACAAAACGCATCTTCACCGCGGATCGCGGCAGCAAACGCGTCACCGCAATCGATGCGAAGACCGGCAAGATCGCCGGCACAATCGAAAATCTCGGCGGCAGAACGGAACACCTCGCCTCTGACGAAGCAGGACACGTGTTCCTCAACATGCAGGACCGCAATACTCTCTTGAAACTCGACGCAAAAGATTTCAAAGTTTTGGAAACATGGTCCACGGCGCCGTGCGAAGCGCCCAGCAGTATGGACATGGATCGCACCCACTCGCGCATCATCATCGGTTGCCGGGGCGCTGGAATGATGATCGTGGTGGACGCTACATCAGGCAAGATCGTCGCCAGCAATAAGATTGGCGGAGGCGTCGACGCGGCGGAGTTCGATCCGAAGACAGGGCTGGCTTACTTTTCAACCGGCGCGAACGGCGTGCTCTCGATTTTCCGTGAGAAATCGCCGGACCAATATGAACTCGTCGAAAACGTGCCCACGCAAGCAGGCGCGCGGACCATGGCCGTCGATCGAAAAACCGGCACGGTGTATGTTGCCGCCGCGGAACTTGGCCCGCGCCCTACTCCGACTCCGGAGAATCCGCGGGCGCGGCCGCCAGTCCTACCCGGAACATTTTCCGTGCTGGTGATCGGAAAATAGTAGGACAGGCTTCAGCCTATCTGCTTTGCGTGCGGAGTTACGCGAATTCAAAACCAGACAGGCTGAAGCCCGTCCTACTGGCTAATTCTTCTGATTCTTAACCCCGCCGCCGTGCATCTCATTGCAAACTACGCACATCGTAGGCGGTTCGGCATTATCCACAACGTGATGAATGGGCTTGACCGTCTTCAAATAGGCGAAAATGGCCTTCAAGTCGTCGTCCGTCATGCCGCCATAATGGGCCCAGGGCATGATTTGATTCAGGACGCGCGCCTTAACATAACCGGTTCGAATCGTCTGCAGAAACATAGCTTCGTCGTAATACGGAATACCGGAGGGATCGGGAGTTAAATTCGCGCTGGCAACCCGCCCCCACGGGCCCTCGAAGACTTCACCTCCTGACAAATCCAGACCCGGAATGGGCTCGCCGTTCTTCGCAGGCGTGTGGCAGTCTTCGCAACGTGCAAGGGTAACCAGAAACTTGCCACGCTTCACGGGATCGGAAATGTCAGGGACTGGCACGGGATCGGTAACCGGTTCCGGTGCGCTCCGTATTAGATATTTCACGGGAAAAATAATTTCCGTTTTCGGCAGGGGATTTCGAACAGGCGGCAGCGAACGGAGGAACACAATCACGGAAGCCACATCCTCGTCCGGCATATGCCGGAAGCCTTGATAGGGCATCATGGGAAATAACGTGCGGCCGTCGTGCCCGATCCCTTCGCGAATGGCCCTGGCCAGGGCATCATCGCTCCAGGTCCCGCTACCGGTCTCGGGATCGGGCGTGAGGTTGGGCGCCACGACGCGGCCCGGCAAGCTTTTCAAGATCGACATATCCTCGCCCGCGCCTTCCATACCGGGAGGAATTGGCGCGTCGTGCTTGGTCCAATCGTGCGGCGAATGGCAATCCATACAGAGCGAGACATTTTCCGCAAGATACCTTCCGCGCGCCAAGCGCACAGGGGTTCGTTCGAACATGCGATTCGTCAGGGGGCGCATGCGCGGACCGATAAACGGACGCCACCCAATCGTCGCCGTAATCCCCACTGCGAGCAGGACGACGAGGCACAACACAATCACTAGAGACACTTTCAAGAACCGCTTCATTATCACCTCGGGAAGTCCAGGAGATTTTATTCGATCTCAGCGATGCGGCGGGCGTGCCGTCCGCCGTCGAAGGGCGTGACGAGCCAAACCTTCACAATTTCCAGTGCCAGGTCCTCGGGGATCATTCTCTGGCCGATCGAGAGGACGTTGCTGTCATTGTGCGCTCGCCCGAGGCGCGCCGTTTCCAAGCTCCAGCAAAGCGCGCAGCGGACGCCGTGCACCTTGTTGGCGACCATCGCTTCGCCGTTTCCCGATCCGCCGAGCACGATGCCGCGCTCGAACTCGCCGCTCGCCACTGCTTCTGCCGTGGGGCGGATGAAGAGAGGATAGTCGACGGGCGGCTCGGCGCTGAACGTGCCGAAATCCTTCACTTCGTGCCCGAGCGTGGACAGAAGTGCCCTTATCTTTTCTTTGTACTCAAATCCGGCGTGATCGGAACCAATGGAGATTTTCAAGGGCCTCAGCATAGGGCGCTAGAATTCGGGTTGTCAAGAGCGGAAATGGCATGCTGGAATCCGCATGTCCGGGCCTTGGTCCATGTAGCGGCCGCCTTCAGGCGGGCATCTGCTTAAGCCTCGAGATGCCAACCTGAAGGTTGGCGCTACAGGAGCCGGGAGAATCAGAACGGCAACAAAAGCATGCTGTAATCCGCGATTCTCAATCACTTCACCCGGCCCAGCTGGTAATTCAAATTGGCCGTTTGGCTTTCGTACTCGTACTGCGCACTGACTTGCTCAACCTGAGCCTCGGTCAAATTCAACTGCGCCTGGCTGAGTTCAATGATCGAGCTCAAACCCAGTTGGTATCGCCCCTTCGCCAGATCGAAAGCCTGCGTGGTCTGGTCCAGCAGTTGCTGCGTGAGGGAAAGGCGCTTGTAGGCAGAGATGACATTGAGCCAGGACGTACGAACGTCCTGGGCGATGCGGTTCTGAAGACCGCGAAGAAATTGTTCCTGTGCGCGCGCTCGCGCCGTCGCTTCCGTGTGCTCGGCGTTGAAGAGGCGTCCGTTAAAAATGGGAACGTTTACGTTGAATCCTGCCGCGGCGTAACGGCTGGGCAACGGGTCTTGCCGGTAGGGGACGAGGCCGGTCACACCGGCGGCCGAAATCGTGGGAAACCAGAGATCGCGTTCCGCCGCGGCATAGCTTTGCGCTGATTTCAAGTCGAACCCCTGGCTGATGATTTCGGGCCGATTCTGCAGCGCTTCGACAATGAGCGGCGCGACATCAGGCGGAGGGGGCCCCGGCGAAGGTTCGTCGACCAGTTGGAACATTCGCTGATCCGAATAACCAAGCGCGTCGGAAAGTTGCGCATAGGAAGATTGCAAGTCGTTCTGCGCCTGCACCAGCAGGAGCTGCGCTCGGGCCAGGTCCACGTTCGCAAAGCTAACGTCCAGCCCGGACTTTAGGCTGCTCTTGGCCAGAGCACCGACTTGATCCGCGACCAACTGACGCGCCTTCACGGTTTCCTCGGCGACTTGAAGAACGGACTGTGCCTTCAAGACGCCGAAGTAGGACACGTTGACGTGCAGTAGCACATCGGCGCGCGTGGCGACGACGTTTTCCTGTTCCGCTTGCGAGTGGAAATGCGAACTCTTGGAGAGTTCGTGCGTGCGGCCGAAGTCGGTCACAAGCTGGCTTACGGACACTCCGTCGGCAAACTTGTTGAAGACCGACGGGCTGTTTAAGAATCCAGCGGCGATCCGGCTGTTGTTTTCCGCATAGGTGCCAGTTGCTGCACCGCTCGCTTGCGGATAATAGAGCGATTGAACTTCCTTCACCTGCGCGGCAGCGGCCGAAGCCAATTGCGCCGCCGCCTGAATTTGCGGATGGTTTTGGATGGCAATACTCTCTGCCTCCGTCAACGTCAGTCGCTGTCCGGCTGAGCCCGATGTCTGCGTTTGGGCCGGAGCCGGAGTTGAATACGGCGGCGGATTTTGCGCCTCGGAGCGAACGCCCGCGAGAAAAGCGCCAGAGGCAAATGCGAAGAGCAGCAATCGGCAAAAGCTACGCATCAGTGCGCCTCCCCTTCGGCCAGAGCGCCTTCCGAACCTTCTTGACGCCGGTAGATCAACAGGTACGCCGCCGGGACCACAAAAATGGTCAGCAGGATGGAAGAGATCAGGCCACCGATGATGGCCCGCGCGAGCGGCGAATACGCTTCGCTCCCCGTCTCAAGCTTGAATGCCATTGGCAGAAGGCCCACGACAGTCGCGAGCGAGGTCATCAGTATCGGGCGCAAGCGAATGCGGCATGCGTGCGCCACAGCCTCGACGACGCTGCGTCCCTCACTGCGGAGAACATTGGCAAAATCCACGATCAGAATGCTGTTCGATACCACCATGCCTTGCAGCATCACGATGCCCATCAGAGACTGAATGTTCAGCGTCGTCCCCGTGAAGACCAAGGTGATGATCACGCCGACCAGACCCGTGGGGACAGCCAGCACGATCAGGAAGGGATCCGTAAAGGACGCGAACTGGGCGACCAGAATCAGGTACACCAGGAGGATAGCGAGAACGAGGCCGATTCCAAAGCTGCGGAAGGAATTCTGCATCGTCACAACGAGTCCTCTCATGTTGATTCGGAGGATTGTAGGAAGCTTCGTGTCAGCGATGATTTTCGAAATCGCCGCAGCGGGCTTTCCCAAATCTTCGCCGGAGGGAGCTATGTAGATGTCCACGGACCGTTGCAGTTGATAGTGGTCCACTTCCGTCGGAGACTGGACGACGCTCACATCCGCGACTTGATTGAGATAGGTCGGGAGTTTCACACCAAGGCCGCGCAACGGCATGGCCTTCAAATCCTGGATGGAGCGCAGTTGATTTTCGGGGTACTGCACAGTTACGAAGTAGTTATTGCCGCTTTTCGGATCCACCCAATAGCCGGGAGCGATCATCGCATTCGAAGTCAGACCTGTGATGAGGTTGTCTATAACCTCCTGAGGGTTAAGACCCAGTTCGTTGGCCCGGGCTCGGTTCACGTTGACCTGCAACGCCGGATAATCCATATCCTGGGGGATATAAACGTCGGAAATTCCGGGAAGCGCCCGGAACTGGCGCGCCAGGTCCTGCGCGATGCGATCGTCCGCGTTGAGGTCCATTCCGCTCACTTGAACGTCGATTGGCGCCGGAGCGCCTTGGTTGAGCACCGCATCCACCAGGCCGCCGGACTGAAAGTAGGTCCGCAACTCGGGGATCTGCGATGCAATGCGCGCGCGGACTTGATCCATGTAAACGAAGCTGCTTTCTTTGTGGTCTTCCTTCAACCCCACTTGAACAAACGCGGTGTGCATTCCGGAGTTCGGAGTAAACAGGGAGGAAAGATCCGGAGTCAGGCCGATATTGGAAACGATAGTTTCCAGTTCCTTGGGTCCGACAACCTGGTGCACGATGTCTTCCACGCGCTTCACATAATCGTCGGTCAGTTCGATCCGGGTGCCGGTCGGCGCCTTCAGGTTAATGACAAATTGGCCGGCATCGGTACGCGGAAAAAAGGAAACGCCCATGAAGGGATATAGCAGGAAACAAAGGCAGAAAAATATCAGGAAACCCACGACCACCGTTCCCGGATAATCGAGCGCTTTCCTCACCCATTTCTCGTAAAAATTCAACATCACCTCGAATTTCGCGTTGAACCCGGCATGGAATCTCGCGCCCCAGGACTTTTCCTTTCCTGGCTCTCCCTCGGCATGTTCGTGGATGGCCTTCAGATAATTGGCGCAGAACAGGGGCACGACCGTCACCGCGTCGAAGTACGAGGCAAAGAGAGCCAGCACGACGCCGAGCGCCAGCGCGCCGAACAAATACGAGCTCACTCCAAACAGGAACGTCACCGGAAAGAAGACGACCACTGCGACCAGCATGATGGCCAAGACCGCCAGTGCGACTTCGTTTGTCCCTTTGACGGCCGCTACAGCCGGCTCTTCGCCCATTTCCAAATGGCGGTAGATGTTTTCGATCACCACCACGGAGTCGTCAATCAGGCGCGAAAACGCGAGCGCCAGTCCGCTGAGCACCATGGCGTTAATCGATTTGTCGGCGCTATGCAGGATGAAAAAAGTGATAAAAACCGAAATCGGAATCGACAGGAAAACGGCGACCGTGGCGCGAAAACTTCCCAGGAACATCATGATCATCAACCCGGTCAGCAGGATTCCAATTCCACCCTCGCGCATCACCGTGGAAATGGCCTCCTTAACAAATACAGATTGATCGAAAGCAACAGACGCCTTCAACTGCGGCGGAATATCCCGCAGGTCTTTTATGGCGGCCCGAATTCCGTTCACCACCGCGATCGTATTGGTGTCCCCTCCCTGCTTCTGGACCGCCACGTACACGGATTTCTGGCCATTCACCCGGACAATGTTGTATTGCAGGGCAGAGCCGTCCACCGCTTTCCCCACGTCGGAAATAAACACGGATTTTTCTCCCTCGGTTTTGAGGGGAACTTCATTGAGGCCCTTCGCGTCCGCGACCTGCGCGTTCGTGTAGATGTTGTAGTCGATCGGGCCGAGGCGTACGTCGCCGGCAGGCAAGATCAGGTTTGAGTCGTTCGTCGCGCGAACCACATCCATGGGACTCAACTCGTGAGCCTGTAACTTCTGAGGGTCCACGTAGACCATGATTTGGCGGTACTTTCCACCGTAGGGAGGGGGGACGGTTGCCCCAGGAACGCCCGCGATCTGGTTGCGAATCTGGAATTGCAGATAATCGTGCAGTTGAGTTTCGTTCAGCCCTTCCCCCCCAACCGTCAGCAGGCACACTGGCAAACTCGATGCGTCCACCTTCAGCACCACGGGAGGCAGGGTTCCCTGCGGCAGTCTGCGCAGATCCGCCATGGCCAGGTTGGAAATCGATGTGACGTCGGCATCCGCGTCCGTGCCGGGCTGGAAATAAATTTTGATCAGGCTCACACCCGGCAAGGACCGCGATTCCATGTGGTCCACGCCGCTCGCCAGCGTGAAGAACCGCTCGAAGGTATCAGTGATATCGGCTTCGATCTGCTGGGGAGGCATTCCACTATAGAATGTCGCAACCAACACCACAGGGATGTTGATGGGAGGAAACATGTCCACCGGCATGCGGGCCACGCTGGTCAATCCCAAAACGACGACGAACAGACAAAACACAATAATCAGATACGGATGGCGGACTGCAAATGATGGCATCTATCCCTCCTATTCCAAGCGGGCCTATTCCATGCGGGCCTATTCCATGCGCGAAGGGTCAACGATCTTGGGTGCGACGACTTCGCCCGGCCGGTACTGTCCCACGCTTCCAAAAATGATGGTCTCGTTTTCTTGCAGGCCGGATGTAATTTGGACATCGGTTGCGGATTGCAAGCCCACTGCCACATCGCGGCGTTCAATTTTGTTCCCCGGTCCCACAACGAATACGCTTCCCTTCCCTTCGCTTCCGGCTTGAAATGCCTGCACCGGAACGGTCAAAACT
>Ga0182024_10009384_pt1 | contig 20246 bp, 13 predicted proteins | sample P32metaG_FD_120480 | JGI IMG/M metagenome (GOLD analysis project Ga0182024, IMG submission 120480) | Permafrost microbial communities from Stordalen Mire, Sweden - P3-2 metaG (Illumina Assembly) | ecosystem: Environmental > Terrestrial > Soil > Wetlands > Permafrost | place: Sweden: Stordalen... | reverse complement strand
GGCCCCCATAGGAAGCCGAGAATCAGCGACAGGACGCCCAGGAGGACGCCGGCGACAGCCAGGCCGCTCCTGGTCGCCGGGGGGCGCGGAACGTCAGGCTCCGGCCGCACGCTCTCGGTGGGTTGTTCGCGCGGGGCAGGGGCCGTGGCCTGGACGCCCTCACCGCGGGGAATGACGTGTACCCGGCCGCATTCTGGACAGGGCATCTGCTCGGCGGCCTGCTCGTCGTGGGCGTGCAGGGTCTTGCCGCAGGGACAGGTAAACGAGATCATGCGTACCTCTGAATAGGCATATTCCCGCTGGACGAGTGAGTTGCGTGCAGCGGAACCTGAGCCGTCACGCGTCGAGCGTCAACCCGGTCGGCGTTTCCTCGACGTGGTTCTCGGCCCGCAAGCGACCCGATTCGTGGCTCTGTTCGATCGTTTGCAACCGCCAAGCGGACTCCGGCCGGCGGAAGGTCCAGAATTCCTGATACAAGCCGACCTGGCGCGAGCCGCGGAGGAAGGCGTTTGTGTCCTCGTGTACGAAGTAAACGCGCGCCTCGAAGGTGATCAGGGCGGTCACTTCCTGTCGCACCGCGTCGCGCGGACAAAAGACGTGGACGAACTCAAACCGTGTAATTCGCACGTCTTCGACCCGATTGATCTCCGCGTGTTGCCTCATGCTGAGCAACAGCGCCTCATGTTTGGCGAAAATGCCGGGCGTCAGCAGGTCATGCAGAGGGCCGTAATCCCGCGCCTGCCAGCATTGCTGCACCAGGTGAAACAGCCGCTCCAGCCCGTCGCGGAGACTCGTCGGCTCGAAGAACGAGTCGCGGGAGGCCAATTGCCGGAGTAAGCCCTCCGTCTCCTCCTCCTTCGCCGCGACCTCGGACGCGCTCAGGATCAGAGCGTCCATCGCGGGGACCGACGCGAACCCGGCCGCGGGCGTGGACGTCGCCTTGGGCGAATGGTCGCGCCCCGCCTTCCGGGGACCAGCCGAGGACCATCGGCCCAGCGCTTGGCCAAGCAATATGCCGGCGACCAGCACAAGGACGGTCACCGCCAGCATCCCGATGATCCAGCAACCGACGGCGTCCCCGCTAGTTCCACCCCAGTGCCAGGGGATGAAAGGCACGGAGGGCGAGCCTCCTCCGCTGAGGGGGAAGGGTTCGATGGGCGGGATGTACTCGCCGGCCTGCGCCCACGCCTTGCATGTGACCGCCAGGATGGCCGGGGGAGCGATCAGCCAAGGTATGAACCTGCGCATCGGAGATTCACCTAGTATTGGAAGCCGCATTTCGTTCGATTCTCGTCGCGCCCGGTGGTCACGCACGGCGCCGGCCCTTCAGGAAGCCGCCCACGAGCGCGAACAGGAAGACGACGCCTAGGAACCCGGCGACCCAGCCGAGCGCCTCCCCGCTCAGCGGCGGCGCCGGCCTGGAGGAAGACGGCGACGGCGACGGCGCCGACCCGGGCCACCCGTTGAATGGGCGTATCGGCGGCACCGGGAACATGTTGCCGCGCTTGACGTCGTTCTCATGCGCGTCCCTCGCGGCCACGTATCGGCCATCGATCGCGGCCGCCTTGGCCAGGTCGGCCGACGCCTTCCCGTCCTCGTGCTTGTCGGTGTAGGCCGTCCCGCGTATGGCGTAGGCCGTCGCCTCTTCGCTTTCCCTCTCGATGGCGGCGGTCGCGTCGGCGATCGCCTCGTCGTCGCGGTGCCGTTCCAACCGCACCCTTGCCCGGCTTACGTAAGCGTAGACGTCGTCCGGGTCGAGGTCGATTGCCCGGCTGAGTTCCGTGACCGCCGCGTCGTAACTGTCGGGATGGAGGAGCGTGAGGGCGCGCAACCTGTGGGCGAGCGAATCCTGGCCGTCCAGCTCCAGCAGCTTGTTGCAATCGATGGCGGCCTCGTCCAATCGAGGCGGTTGCATGGCACAGTACGCCTCCGCACGGCGCCAGTAGCCTTCCTTCCCCTTGGGGTCGAGCCGGACGACCTCGGCCAGGTCGCTCACGGCCGAGGCGGCGTCTTTCAGGTCCAGGTAAACTTGGGCGCGCCGGAGGCGCGCCCTCCGGGGGTCGATCTGGAGGGCCTTTTCCCAGTCGTCCCGCGCGGCCGCGGCGTCGCCATTCCGGGCATTGGCGATGCTGCGGATCGCGTACAGTTCCTCACGACGGCCGGTGCGCTCCAGTCCGCGGGTGCAGTCCGCGACCGCCTGGGCGGACTGGTTCAGGGACAGGTGTAGGATCGCACAAAACTCCAACGCCTCCGTGGAAGACGCCCCGCCCTGGTCCGCGACCGCCTTGCAGGCGTCGATGGCCTCGTTGATCTTGTGTTCGTACCACAACTGGGCGGCGAGGGCGAGGCGGGCGATCGGGTCGGTCGGCGCCGCCGTGGCCGCGTGGAGGTCGGCCAGGGCCTTCGTCTTCTCGCCGTCCATGGCGCGGCAGAGCGCTCGGACGACGAGTTCCGCGGGGCCGGACGGCGCGAGGATCAGTGCGGCCTCGATGTCGGCGCGTGCCCGGGCAAGGTGATGCATATCGATGTGGCAAAGCGCCCGGAGCCTAAGGGCGTGTACGCGGTGGCCGTCGCATTCCAGCGCTCGGTCGAGATCGGCCACGGCGAGATCGCGACGATCCTCATGCATGTGAACATGAGCCAGCGCGAGGTACGGCAAAGCGTCGCGCGGCGCCAGGGCCGCGGCTTGGTCGCAGTCCGCCAACGCCTCCTTGGGCCGACCGAGGTAGAGGAGGGCGAGTCCCCGGCGGGCGCGGGCCGCCGCGTCCCGCGGGGCCAGCTGCACCGCCTCGGTGAAATCGGCGAGCGCCGCCTCGTAATCGCCGTGGAGGGTTCGGGCGCGGCCGCGAACCGCGTAGGACTCGGCGTCGCCCGGGGCGAGGCGCACGGCCTCATCCAGGTCGTCGTCGGCGCCGCGGTAGTCGTACTTCGCGCAGCGGGAGAAGCCGCGGACGCGGCGCGCCCCGGCGTCGTCCGGGGCGAGGCGGAGCGCCTCCTCGGCGTCGGCGATGGCGCGGTCGAAATCGGCCGCATCGTCCCGGTCGAAGCCGCGTTCAAGATACGCCTGCCCGCGGCAGACGAGTACACCGGCGTCGCGCGGGGCCAGGGCGAGGGCCGCCGTGCAGTCGGCCACGGCCTCATCGGGTCGGCCGTGCCGCACCAGCAGCCGCGCCCGCGCCAGCCGCGCCTCCGCGGAGCGGGGGTTCAGCCGGACGGCCTCACCGTACTCGGCAAGGGCCGCGTCCTCGTCGCCCCGTTCGAGGGCGAGCCGTCCGCGGTCGGCGTGTTCCGCGCCGAGGACGGCGCCACGCCAGCGCACGAACCCGAGGACGGCGAGGCCCACGACGAGCAGGACGATGGCGAGGCCGACCAGTCGGTTCGGGCGGAACGGCCACTTGAGGGAGCGCATGGGTTGGTTCTTTCTCAAAGGGCGCCGCGGGCGCCGCGAGGAATCACTTGTGCATCGGGGATTCACCTCGTATTGGCAGCCGCAGCCGCATTTCTCTCTATTCTCGTCGCGGCCGTGGTCATGCGCGGCGCCGGCCCTTCAGAAAGCCACCCCCGAACGCGATCAGGAAGACGAGGCCCAGGAACCCGGCCGCCCAGCCTAGCACCTCCCCGCTCAGCGGCGGCGCCGGCCTGGAGGAATCAAGCGACGGCATTACATGGAGGTCGGGCTTGTAATTGAACTTCGGCGGCACGATCAGCGGAACCCGCGGCAGACTCTGGATGTCGGGGATCGTTGGGAACGGGGGTAAGATTCCCCCCGGCTCCCGGAAACGGGCGGTCGGGTCGTAGGGGGCGACAGCGCCTGGCGGAAACCGCACCCCGAACCGCCGCTCTAAGGGATCGTCGATGGAGGGGACGCCGGGGATGTATGGCTCGCCCACGCGGTCGGGCATGTACGGAAGACCGGAGCCGGGCCGCCGAACGCCGCCGGGGCCGAAGGGCATTCCGCGCACGTCTTGGTTGCGCAGCATGTCGTTCACCTGGGGCGGCAGGCCGGGGAAGTAGGGCGTGCGCGGGCCGACCGATACGCCCGGCATGGCGGGAAAGCCTGGTTGCGATCCGAATGGGTCGTAAGTCCTGGGAATACCGATCTGCGCCCGGGCGGCGCCCGGAATCAGCAGGGCGGCGGTGAGCAGCAATCCCGTTGTTACTCGCATGGGTGGTCTCCTTTGGGCGTCTCGCCGCCGGTCGGCGACGACTTGTCTCCCCCTAGTGCGGCCGCGAGCGACCTCGTCGCGTATCAACTCGGCGTCGAGGTCCTCGCGCCCGCGATGAACCGCATCTCGTCGGTTACGACGCCCCGGCGGGCGGCTTCCATCTGTGTCATAAAGACATCCTTTATACAAAGGCGGCGGCTCAGGCGTGCAGCACGGCCCGCACGAACTCCACGCAGCCGACCAGCATGAATAAAAGAACGTGGTGGATCAGGAAAATCTTGAAGCCTTCCAACAGGTCGTCGAGGGCGTAGGCCCAGTTGTAGATGTAGACGGCCAGGACCGGGTAAGGGAGCATGAGCATCCCGAAAAGCAAGTACGCGACGCCCAGGGAGGCCTGGGCATTGTTCGAGAACATGCTGAGGGCGACGAAGGCGGCGAAGGCGGCGAAGGCGGCGAAGGAGGTGTAGGTGGGCAGGGCGAAGCCGGCCAGCGCGGATCGCAGCCAGTATTCGCCGCGCTCCAGCGGAAACTTGGCGGCGCCGAGGTTGACGCGGAAGGCCGCCGCGGCTAGCAGGGTGTTCAGCCCGCCGAGGACGACGAAGACGCCGAAATACAAGGCTAGAAGGAGCAGCAGATCCAGAAAATCCGTCATGAAGGGCGCTCCCGGCGAATTCGCGGTGGGGGAAGAAGAGGGGCCGGGACGGGCGGCGGTTCGCTTCCCCACGCCGGTGTGAACCGGATCAGGTCCCAAGGGTTTGTTCTCAGCCCGCGCACGTCCCACCGCCGCGGACACCCCTAGAGGATATAACGGGAATCGGCGGAGTTTCTGCGCAGCGGCGCGGAGAATTCGGCGGCACGCGCCGAATCACGGCTTCGCGGGGTCTTTCGCGATAAGATTCTCCGCCTGGAACCGGAGCGATTGCAGGGCCAGCTGCTCCGGCCACGGAACCTGCCGCCAAGGCCGGACGCCCGCATCGCCGGTTCCGACTTCCCCGAGCGGGAGGCCCGCGGACCCAGCCCTGGCCGCACCGTTTGCACCGGACGGTCATTCCCGCCAGATGGTCCTCGAATGACGCCGTTTCCTGACAGCGGTCGCACGCGCCGGTAAGCGTCATGCCCTCCCCTCCGCGTCCATTTCCGCCTACCCCTTCGACCCCTTCTTCCCCCGCCCCAGGGCGGCGGCGGCCGCCGCCGCGCCGCCGCCGCCGATCAGGAGTGCTTCCTCACCGCCGCGGAACCACGACCCGGCGTCCTGTATCGCCGTGCTGAATTCGGAAGCCCCCGTGGCGGCGGGACGGAATTCCGACGGGTTGAACCGGAACTCCGAAGTCGGGATCGTCGTCTCGGGAACGACGGGCCGTGGGACTTCGTCCGACTGCTGCGGCGCGAGTCCATGCGCCGCGCCATGGAGGTAGCGCAGGTAGTCCGACGGCCTGCGATCGTCCTTTTGGTTGTTGTTCCCTTGTGGCGGGGGGATTTGCCCCTGCTGCGCATGAACCCGGGACGGCATCCATCCCGCCGCGAGGACCACCGCCAGTATGGCACACGTTCGTTTCGACATCGATCACCCTCCTCCAAAGCCTGATGCGGCTCTGCCATGGAACTAAGGACCTCCGCCTGGCTATTCCAGACGGTTCAGTTCAGCTCGGCCCCAGTCGGGGCCTGGCGGGGGTCAGGCTAAGGTCGAATGCACCCCGCCCACCGCTAGAGTATTAAGCGGGAATCGGCGGAGTTTCTGCGCGGCGGCGCGAAGAATTCGGCGCCGCGCCGAGTCACGGCTTCGCGGGACCTTTCTCGACGAGCTTTTCCGCCTCCGCTTGAAGCAACTCTAGCGCCGCCCGCTCGGTCCACGGCAGGTCATCCCAGGACGGTTCGTTCTTTTCGGCGGCGCCCTCCGGCTTCGGTTTGTGGGCCTGTTCGATCCAAGCGTTCGCCTTGTCGAGCCACTGTTTCGCCATGTCGCCTCGGCCGCATTTCTGGTGCGCCATCGCCAGCAACAGCCATACCGCCGGGCTGGATTGCTTGCGCAGGGTCAAGGCGCGGGTTAGCTCCTTCGCGGCTTCCTCATAGCGGCTGGAGCGGTACAAAGCGGCGCCCAGGCTGCGGGCATAAGCATACTCCTTATCGTTGAACTTGACGGCTTCCTCGGCGGCGCTCAGGATGCGCTGGTCGCTCGGCGCCTCGGGCGCCACGGAGCAGACCCAGGCGATACCGGCGGCCACGGGAGCCAGGGGCCGGGCACTCGGCTCGCTGCCTTGTTGGGTGATCGTGCGAACCGGGCCTAAACCGCTATAGTCAAACGACGTCACGGTTCGCACGGCGCCTTGCTGCGCCAGCCAGCCCAGCAGGGTGTTGCACGTCTTCCGGTAGCCCTCGGCATCGTGCCGGGCGAGGCAGACCAGGGCCAGGTCCTCCGGCGCCTCGATGGACGCGCCGGGTAGCGCGGCCGCCTTGCCCAGGTCATCGGCCGCGTCCTTCCACTGCTCCAACTCGGCATACGCCTGGCCGCGCAGGTGCAACACCGCCGGATTGTTGGCCTCACGGTTCAGCGCCTGGGAAAAGTCATGGACGGCCAGGTCCCATTTGCCGCGCAGGCCCTGGACCTCTCCGTGGAGCGACCACGCCGCGCCATCCTCCGGCTTCAGCTTGATCGCAGCTGCGGCGTCGCTCAGGGCCGGCTCCAGTTCGCCAAGGGCGGCCAGGGCCTGGCAGCGGCTCAGGCGGTGGCTCGCCTGACCAGGCTCCGCCGCAACGAGTCGGTCCAGGTGCCAACGGGCGGCGAAGAACTGGCCGCGGGCCTGGGCGGCGGCGGCTTCCCGACGATACCAGGCGAGGGGCGGCTCAGCAGGCAGTTCGAGGGTCGCGTCCGTCACTTGCTTGCGACACTGCTCCCAGGCGTCCAGCCCCAGCGGGCGGAATACGCCTTGGGCGTCGAGTTCCATGCCGGTGAGCGCCTGGACGCGGCGCGTCACCTGTTCGGGTGTCCCGTCCGGTGCGGCGGGCAGCGGCCAGACGTACGCGGTGCATTCCCAATTGCTGCCGACCGGGCGCTCCCACTGGTTGCCGACGCGCTGGAGTACGACGGCCGCGCCCGCGCGGTCGTTGCTCCGCGTCAGGCCGGTTCGCCCGTCGGGGCCAAAGCACACGGCCAGCACCGGCCCCCGGTGCACCAGGGGCACGCCGATGGGAGCGCCTGTGGAGGCCGCCCAGAGCCGCGCCGTGTGATCGAGGCTGCCGGTCAGGACGAGGTCGCCATCGGGGCTAAAGGCGACAGCCCTGACGGGACCGTCGTGTTCCAGCAAGAGGCCGACCGGCTTGCACGTCGCGGTCTCCCAGAGGCGGGCCGTATTATCGTCGCTGCCTGTGACCACGTACCTGCCGTCGGGGCTGAAGGCGACGGCGCGGATTTCGCCGCGCATCGACAGGGCCTCGCCGATCGGTTTCCCGGTCGCCGCATCCCAGATGCGGGCGGTATTGTCGTCGCTGCCTGTGACGACCGTGCGGCCGTCGCTGCTGAAGGCCACGGCCCGTACCGACCCCTTGTGAACCAAGGCTGCGCCGATCGGCTCGCCGGTGGCACCGTCGCACAGCTGGGCGGTGTGGTCGTCGCTCGCCACCACGGCCGTGCGGCCGTCGGGGCTGAAGGCTAGGGCGCGGATCGCGCCGTTGTGGGCCAGCGGCTTGCCCATCGCCTTGCCGCTCGCCACGTCCCATAATTGGGCGTACGAGCCGGGGCCGTACGGCATGCCGTGGCTCGTTATAACGCGCCGGCCGTCGGGGCTGATGGCGACGGCGGCGATCTCGTGTGGCAGCTTCAACTCCGAGCCGATCGCCTGGCCAGTCGCCGTGTCCCACAGGCGGCCCATATGAAGGGGCCCGGCGAGAGGGGAGGGCTGGTCAGGTGCGAGCCACAGGGAAAACGCGAACCGGCCGTCGGCACTCACGTAGAAGTCGCGGGCCTGGTTCTCCGGACCGAGCAGTGGCCCGGTCGGCGCTCCGCGGGCCGCCTCGCAGATGCGGGGCTGGCGGGCGCCGCCGTTGCGCAGGACTTGGCGGCCGTCGGCGCTGAACGCCAGCGCCTCCTCATAGCGGGCCAACGGCTGGGCGGCCGGGCGGATGTTCGCTTCCCACAGGCGGGCGACGCGATCGTTGCAGGCGGTCAGCACGCGAAGGCCGTCGGGGCTGTAGGCCACCGCCTGGACGGGGTCCGGGTGCGGGATGGGTTCCCCGATCATCTGGCCGGTGGCCACGTCCCAGAAAACCGCCTCGCCCTTGTGCGCGGCCGGGTCGCCGCAGCCCGCGAGGATGGTACGGCCGTCGGGGCTGAAGGTCGCCGCCAGTACGGGCGAGGCGGGCCGTCGGAGCTGGCCCACTTCGCGGCCGCTGGCCAGTTCCCACACGCGGATGACGCCCTCCGCGCCCGCGAAGCTGGCGGTCAGCAGGAGCCGGCCGTCGGGACTGAACGCCGTCGCCGTCACCGGGCCGTTGTGCTTGATCGGCTTGCAAAGGGGCCTGCCGGTCCCGGCCTCCCAGAGCCGGGCGGCACCGTCCACGCTGCCGGTGGCGATCCGCTTGCCGTCCGGGCTGAAGGCGACCGTCAAAACGGCGCCCTCGTGGCGCATCGGCATGCCGACCAATTGGCCGTCGGCCCATTGCCACAACCGGGCCGCACCCGTGGATTCGGGCGTGAGGGATCCTCCGCCGATGTGGAACGGCAAACGAGGGACGCCCAAGCCGCCGGGGTCTTGGCCGGTTATGCGGCCCTGGGCGGCCACGAGTTGTTTGCCGTCGGGGCTGAAAGCAACGGCCCAGACGGTCTCGCGGTCGCCGGGCCGGCGCACCAACCTACCGCTGCCGACGTCCCAGATCTGGGCGGGGAATTCGCTGTTTTCAAGGCGGCCCAGGTCGAGGGCGTCGTCAACCTGCTGGCCGTCCGGGGGGCGCAAGGCCGCCGCCAGGGCCGCCTCCCACACCTGCTCCCGGCCCTTGTGGTAGGGGTCCGCCGTGCCGGTCGCGAGCGTCTTGCCGTCCGGGCTGAGTGCGACGGCTGCGACTTGCCCGCCGCGGCCGCCGACCTCTTCGGGTACCGCCGGCAGGTTGGGGTTTCGCCCCAGATGAACGAAGGGCGCGCCGATCGGACTGCCCGTGGCGGCGTCCCAAAGCCGCGCCTTCTCGTCGCGGCTGCCGGTGAGCAAGATCTTGCCGTCGGGGCTGAAGGCGACCGCCAACACCTCGTCGTCGTGCGGCAGCATGGCCAGCAATGCGCGGTATTGGCCGCGCCAGGCCGCTAGGTTGGCCCGGCCCGCGCGGCGCAACTCCGCCGCGTCGGCGGGCGCTACCTGCTGGGCGCGGGCGAACTGAAGAAGGCCCCGCGCCAGATCGCCGTGCTGGCACGAACGATGGCCCTGGTCAAGGGCTGCCAGGGCCAGCTGGGCGGCGTTGGCGTCGCGTTGGGTTTCGGCCTCATGGGCGGCCGCGTCGCGCTGGGTGGCAAAACGCTGGGCGTTTGTCCTCTCGGCCGCTTCCGAGCGGGCCAGGTGATCCTTGTCGTCCGCCAGCCGTAAGGCATTGTCGCGCGAATAAAGCGTTACGGGGACGGCCGTGACCAGGGTGACGAAAACGATCAGCGCCGCCACCGCCGGCACGGGATTGCGCCGGCACCAACGCCACAGCCGCCCCGGCGCGCCGACGGGACGGGCGTTGATCGGCCTTCCCTCTAGCCAGTTGTCGAGGTCTTCCGCCAGGGCGGCCGCGGAGCGGTAGCGGCGCGAAGGCTCCTTTTCCAGACATTTCAGACAGACAGTCGCCAGGTCGCGGCTCAGCCGTCGATCCAGGGCGCGCGGGTGGGCCGGCTCGTCGTCAATGACCGAAAGGAGAGTCTCAAAATCGTTTTCACCGCAAAAAGGCGGCCGGCCGGTCAGCGTCTCGTAGAGGATGGCGCCGAGGCCGTAGACGTCGGCGGCCGTGGTCGTGGCCCCTTTGGCCGCCCGCGCCTGCTCCGGCGCCATGTAGGCGGCCGTGCCCTCGATGCCGGACGCCACAAGGCTGCCGGTCTCGTCCAGCCGCCGCGCCAGGCCGAAGTCGCCGACCAGCGGCCGGCCGTCCCCGTCGAGCAGGATGTTGCCGGGCTTGAGGTCGCGGTGCAGCACGCCGCGGCGGTGAGCGTAATCGACGGCCCGCGCCGCCTCCGCCAGCAGACGGGCGTTGTCGCGCTGCCCATGCATACGCCGATCCGCGGCCGCCGCGTCGGATTCTCCCGCCGGCCGCATCCGTTGCGCCAGGCTGCCGCCCGCCACCAGCTGCATGGTGAAATACGGCTGCCCTTCGTGATCGCCGACCTCGTACAGCGTGACGATGTGGGGGTGCTGTTCCAGCCCGGCCACGAGTTGCGCCTCGCGGTGGAAACGGTCAATCCACTGCCGCCGCTCCTGCTCCGGCAGCCCCTCCAGCCGGTCGGTTCGGATGACCTTCAGCGCCACGAATCGTTCCGGCGTGAGCTGCCGCGCCTTGTAGACGACGCCCATGCCTCCGCGGCCGAGTTCCTCCAGGATCTCGTAGCCGCCGAAGCGCACGCCCGGCTGCAACATGGCGGGCGGGCGGGCGGAAGCGTCGTGCGGCGTGGTCGAGTGGCCCGCGCCCCTGTCGTGCGGCGTCGGCGCCAGATGCGCGGCCAGGCGCTCGAACCCCTCGCGGTTTCGGAAGTACGCGCGCAACCGCGTTTCCAGGTCCGGAAAGTCTGCCACGAGGCGCTCCAGGTCAGGCGCCTGCCCCTGCTCTTCGGCTTGGAGGATCTCGGCCAGCACATCCGCGAACGGGCCGTCCGCCGGAGTATCCATGAGGGGGTCGTCGGGCATCGGTCACTCCATTTCGGGTAGCAATTCCTTCAACTTTGCCAGGCCGTGGGCGTGCAGGCCGGCTACGGCCCCCGTCGTGTGCGGCCGATCACTTGATGACCCGGCATTGTGGTAGGGCTTCCTTGATGTCTTTCAGGCCCGCGTCCGTCGCCCGGGTATTGGTGAGGTCCAGTAGCTGCAGGCTCTTGAGTCCCTTGAGATTCTTCAGGCCCGCGTCCGTCACCCGGGTCCCTCCGAGGTTCAGTATCTGCAAGCCCTGGAGATCCTTGAGGTCGTTCAGGCCCTCGTCCGTCACCTGGGTGAGGGGGAGATTGAGCGTCCGCAGGCTCTTGAGATCCTTGAGGTCCTTCAGGCATGCGTCCGTCACTCGAGTAACACCGAGGTTCAGCATCTGCAGGCTCTTGAGATCCTTGAGACCCTTCAGGTCCGCGTCCGTCACCTGGGTCTTGTTGGTGAGGTCCACCCACAACACTGGCTTTCCTGGCCGCTTCTCGTCTCGTCTGATCCCGGCCCCGACCTTTTCCAGCGCAGCGACCGCGGTGTCCTCAGCCGCCTTCTCCTGCCCGGGTTTGTCTTCTTGCGACGCGGCCGCGCTGCCCTCAGCCGCCTTTTGCTGCCCCGGCTTGTCTTCTTCCGGCGTCGCATCCCAGATGGTGACGGCCCCGCCGGCGCCGAAGAACCCCAGCTGCCAACCATCGGGGCTCCAGGCGAGCGGTCCGGCATTGTACGGGCAGATCTCCTTTGCAGCAGGCCCCATAATAACCGGCCGCAGAGCGAGGACTTCCTTCCATGTAGCCGTGTCCCAGACCAGGAACGTCCCGTCCGGGCTGGCGGAGACAAGACGCTTGCCGTCCGGGCTGCACGCCACGGAACACACCACGTTGTGATTCTCGTGGGCCTCGTTCGATTCGTGCCCGCGCAAGGTGGTAAGCTCTTTCCGCGTATCCACGTCCCAGATTCGGATCGTCTCATCCTCACCTGCCACCGCCAGCCGTTTGCCACCGTCGCACCACGACAGGATGGAGAAAGCGAAGATCTTCCCCCCAACACTGAAGCGGATCGGTTCATGCATGACGAAATACGGGAAAGTGGAAATCGGCTTACCACTCGTCACATCCCAGACCGTGACCGTACCGTCGCCGGCCGAGGCCAGTCGCTTGCCGTCCGGGCTCCAAGCCAACGACCCCACCGGTTTCCCCTCCAGTCCGCGAACCGGCTCACGGCTGTGATCGCGATCCCAAAGCAGGATGGTGTTCTGATGCGCCGTCGCCAGTCGCTTGGAATCGCCATTCCAGCACAGCAAGCTCCCGGCCGGCGCGCTCAAGGAGACGGCTTGTCCGCCGCCGTCCGCCGGTTGCAATTCCACGCCCGCACCCACGGCGAGGGCCAGCCATTTGCCGTTCGGGCTCTGGGCCAGCGCGGTCGGTTTGACGCCGGAAGCCAGCTTGCGGATCACGCGGACCGGCTCGCCCGTCACGGCGTCGCGGAGTTCGACCTGGGGCCGGGCGCCCGGAATCCGCGATTCAGGCAAGTTCTGCCCGGCGGGCAACGGCAGCGCCATGAAGTCCGGCGGGGGCGGGCCGATGCCGGGCCCCGGGTGCGCCTTCATCCACGCCTCCCCCTGTTGCGCCTGTTGCTTGTTCACGGCCAGGATGTCGTCCTCCGAGACGTCGGCGGCGCAGAGGATGTTCTTACTGTCGAAACTCCAAGATAAGCCGGAGACATATCGGCACACGACCGGGGTGCGCACCGTTTGCCGTCCCGTGCCGAGGTCCCAGACCTTGACCATCCCCTGGTCGTCGCCCAGCGCGAGCCGCCCGCCGTTACGATCCCAGGCGGGGGCGCATCCCGTGGCGAACGCGGGCCCGACGACCGCCGGCTGCCGAACGTCGAAAACGGAGCTGAACAGGAACACCTCCCTGCCCCTGCCGGCGTCCCAGATCCGCAGGTCGCCCGCGAGCAGCGGCGCCCTCGGCCGCACGCCGGCCAGCAGTTTGCCGTTCGGCCCCCAAACGTACCGACAAAGGGGCAATTCCTTCCGTCCCGGCCAAACGGCCGGCCCTTGCCGGGGAAGGAGTTCTCGGCCCGGCAGGAACGGCGCCCCCGACTTCGCGTCCAGGGTTCGTATGTTGCCATCGCCTGTGATTAACTCGACGTGCTCGTCGTCGGCCCAGGTCAGCGCATAACTCGGCATTGCGTGGGTGACTATGTCCCGAGCGCTGACCGGCGGCGTGAGATCTTGCCTCTTGTACTCGGGAGGATTCCAGACCGTAACCACGCCGTCCCCACCCACGGAAGCTAGCCGTTTGCTGTCCGGGCTCCAGGCCGCGGAGTGGACTCCGCCCTTGTCAGTGCCCAGCAGCAGGCCATCCCCCTTGCCCGTGGGTAGATCCCAGACCTGGACATTACCATTTGCATCGAACAAGGCCAGCTTGCGGCTGTCTGGGCTCCAGGTTAACGATGCGATCCAGGTGTCCAGGAGAATCTGCCGTGCCGTGATGTCGGCGCCCGTCTGTGACAGAGCAGTCGAAAGACTGTTGCCGGCGGTTTGCAGGGCCGGTTTTTCTTGATATGTACGCGCGTCCCAGAGCCGCACTTTCCCTTGGCATGCAGCGGCCAGGTGCTTGCCGTCCAGGCTCCACGCCAGCGCACCTACACCGCCGGTCGTAGGCGGCGTCTCGAACAAAGGCCGGTCCTTGCCGTCCGCCAGGCTCCAGACCCGGACGACACCCTGGCGGTCTGCCGAGGCCAGCCGCTCGCCGTCCGGACTCCAGGCCGCCGCCTGCACCTGGCCCGAGTGCCCGCGCACGGAGAACGGTTGCTCCCGGCACTGGGCATCAAGGAAATACCACTCCCAGGCACGGTGGTCGGTTTTCTTTCCGTCCTTGGGCTGCCACTTTGCGAGCAAATCACGCGTGATCGCGACTTCACCCGCATTGAGGTGTGCTTGGGCGCGACGCATATCGCTGAAGTAGGCGTCTTCTTCATCTTGTGCTTGCTGGTCCTGGAGGTCTTTCGTGATCTTGTTTACCTGTTGGCCAGCTACGCCTGCCGCCCCGGAGGCTAACCAATAAGCCCAACTGAGCGCGCCGGCCAACGTGACAAGGACCACGGCGGCTGCGCACAGGGCCGCAAAGGCCGGATTGCGGCGGCGCCATCGCCAGAGGCGTCCGGGAGGCCCGATGGGCCGGCTAAGGATGGGCCGGCCCTCGAGGTAGCGCTGTAGTTCGTTCGCCATCGCCGCCGCGCCGCGGAAACGTCGGCCGGGCTCCTTCTCGAGGCACTTGAGGGCGATGGTGTTCAGGTCGCGATCGACGGCGGGGTTCACACGGCGAGGCGGCTCCGGCTCGCGGTATTTCACCTGGTGCAAGGTTTCGGTCACGGTCGTCCCCTGGAACGGCGGCCGACCCGTCAGGAGGGCGTAAAGCGTCGCCCCCAGGCCGTAGACGTCCGTGGCCTCGCTCACCTTGGCGGAGTCCTCCGCCTGCTCCGGGGACATGTAGTGGGGCGAACCGAGCAGGTCGCCCGTGTGGGTCAGGCTCTCCCCGGCGACCAACCATTTCGCCAGGCCGAAATCCGTCAGGTACGGACGGCCTCGCGCGTCCACGAGGATGTTGTGCGGCTTGAGGTCGCGGTGCAGCACACCCTGCTCGTGGACGGCCTGCACGGCCCGGGCGACTTGCTCCATCAGGAGCGCGGCCGGCCGGTTCGCCAGGGGGCCCGCCTTGAGGCTTTCCGCCAGGCTCCGGCCCTCCACATAGCGCATGGAGTAGAACGGCCGCCCGTCATGGGCGCCGACCTCATAGACGGTCACCACGCGATCGTCGCCGATGCGCGCGGCCGCCTGCCCTTCCGTGCGGAAGCGGGTCAACCACTCCTGGCGTTGCGGAGGGGTCAGGTGCGCCAGGCGATCGGCGCGGATGAGCTTCAGCGCGACGAGACGGTTGGCGCTCCGCTGGCGGGCCAGAAAGACGATGCCCATCCCGCCGCGACCCAGCTCGCGGACGACTTCGTAGCCCGCGAACTGGCTGCCGGGGGCCAGGTCAGGCGGCGCGGGCGACGCGCCGGGACGGTAGGCCGCCGGCGCGAGATGCGGCGCGAGCCGGTCAAACCCCTCGCGGTTTCGGAAGTACGCACGCAGCCGTGATTCCAGGTCCGGAAAGTCCGCCACCAAGCGCTCCAGGTCGGGCGCCTGCCCTTGCTCCTCGGCCTGGAGGATCTCGGCCAGCACATCCGCGAACGGGCCGTCCGTCGCCGTATCCATGAGGGGGTCGTCGGGCATCGCTCACTCCATTTCGGGTAACAATTCTTTCAGCGTTGCCAGGCCGTGGGCGTGCAGACCGGCCACGGCCCCCGTCGTGCAGCCCAGGTGGGCGGCGATGTCGGCCAACGTCCAGCCGTGCCACCGTTGAAGGATAATGGCTTCGCGCTTTCGCTCCGGCAGCTGCGCCAGCGCCTCCAGGAGTCGCAGGCCCTCCTCCTGCCGGATCAGCCGCTCGCTCGGCGACGAGTCCTCCACGGCCAGCCATTCGCTCACCCGGCACGACGACGCCTCCACGGCCGCGTCCAGGGACTGTTCGAGAGCGACGTCGCGGCGGGCCGCCCGCTCGTGATCGATCCGATCACGGAGCGTGTTCAGAAAAATTTTCCGCAGCCAGTGCTTCTGCCCTTCCTCGTCCAGGGCCGTGATGCTTGCCAGCGCGCGCGACGCTTTCACCAGTGTGACCTGGATGATGTCCGAAAAGCCGAATCGCGGCCGCAACCGCGGGTCCAGCTGGATGGACCGCAGCGTCTCCAGGTACGCGCGGAACCGCCCCAGCGAGGCGTTCACTTCGTCCGGCGGCGGGGGCACGGCGGCCCTCCTTGTTCTAAGCGGGAAATGCAAAGGGACTCTGCGCGAAAAATCGCGGGTGAAGGCGCTTGCCTGTAGATCAGTTATGCCATCCTATTCGGGAGTCGATGGCCCGGCCGCGCGAACGGCCCTACAAAGAGCACGACGGCCCGGCGAGAGAGAGGCACCCCTGAGCGATTATCCCGATGTCCAACACCGTTGACAACGTCGCCTGCACCGTCTGCGGCTGCGTCTGCGACGACCTGCGGATCACCGTCGATCAGGGCCGCGTTATTCGGGCCGAGGGGGCTTGCTTTCTCGCCGAGCCGTGGTTCCTCGCCCAGGAAACCCGCCGACCGCCGGCGGCGGAGATCGACGGCCGGCCAGTCCCCCTCGAAGCCGCCCTCGACCGCGCGGCGGACATATTGCGTCAATCGCGCTCTCCATTGGTTTACGGCCTGTCGCGCAGCAGCACCGAGGGACAGCAGGCCGCCGTCGCCTTGGCCGACCGAATTGGCGCCACCATCGACACCACGGCGTCGCTAGGCCACGCCCCGGCCATCATGGCGCTCCAGGAGGCCGGCGAATCGGTCTGCACACTCGGCGAAGTCAAGAACCGCGCCGACCTCGTTATCTTCTGGGGTTCCGACCCCGTCGAGAGCCACCCGCGCCACTTCGAGCGCTACTCCGTGGACGCCCGCGGCCTGTTCACGCCCAACGGCCGGGCCGACCGCACCGTCGTCGTCGCCGACATACGACGCAGCGCCACGGCCGCCGCCGCCGACCTGTTCCTGCCCGTGGAGCCGGGGCGCGACTTCGAGGCGCTCTGGACGCTGCGCGGCCTGATCCGCGGCGTGATTCCGGAACCCGGCGCCGCGACCGGCGCCCCGACCGACCTGCTGTCGGGCCTGGCCGAACGCATGAAGACGTGTCGTTTCGGCGTCGTATTCTTCGGGCTGGGCCTGAGCCGCGGCGGCCCGCGCACCATCGAGGCGCTGCTGCGGCTGGTCATCGACCTCAACGACTATACGCGCTTCTACGCCCGCCGCATGCGCGTCTCCGGCGACGTGGCCGGCGCCGATAGCGTCCTCGCCTAGCAGACCGGCTACCCGTTCAGCGTGAATCTCGGTCGCGGTTATCCGCGCTACAACCCCGGCGAGTTCTCCGGCCAGGACATGCTGTTGCGCGGGGAGGTGGACGCCTGTGTGCTCGTCGGCAGCCAGGGCGTGCGTCGCTTCACGCCGGAGGCAACGGCCGCTTTGAACCGCATACCCACCATCGTCCTCGACGGGCCGACCGTCGAGCCGCGCGTCGCGGCGACGGTGCGCTTCACCACTGCCGTCTACGGCTTCCACCGGCCCGGCGTCGTCTACCGCATGGACGAGGTGCCGATCCCGCTGCGCATGGTAACGCCCAGCGATTACCCTAGCGACGCCGAGGTGTTGGAAGAAATCCGAACGCGGGTGCCAATTTAGGATAGAAGAGGCCTTCGATCCCCTCTCTTATAGGGGCTAGCAGGCCGGCCCCATCAGCGGCCGATGCCGTTTACCGAAAGTCACTGTGCACAGACGCCGCCGTCCACCGGCAAGGTGTGGCCGGTGACGTAGCGGGCCTCGTCGGACAGCAGCCACACGACCGCGTCGGCGATCTCGTCCGGCTGGCCGATCCGTCCCATCGGGACGAAGGCGGCGTAGCTGTGCGGGTCGCCGCCCGTCCCCTTCGCCAGCAGCGGCGTCTCGACCGGGCCGGGTCCGACCGCATTCACCCGGATGTTCCTTTTGGCGTAGTCCAGAGCCGCCGCCTTGGTCATCCCGGTGACGGCATGTTTCGTGGCGGCGTACAGCGACCAGCCGGGGTAGCCGTTCAGCCCGAAGATCGAGGACGTGTTCACGACCGCCCCGCCGCCCGTCTTGAGCATCTGTTCGATCTCGTACTTCATGCAGTAGAACACGCCCTTGATGTTCACGTCGAACAGGAGGGAAGCCTTCTCGATGTCCTGTTCGTGCAGAGGAACTTGCTGGCCGTCCACCCCGGCGTTGTTGTGGGCGAGGTCGAGCCGCCCGAACTCCTTGACGGCCCGCTCGACCAAGGCTTTGACTTCGGCGGGATTGCTCACGTCGGTCGCCTGGAAGACGGCCTTCCCGCCCGCCTGTCGGATGGCCTGAACCGCCCTTTCGCACTTGGCGGCGTCCCGGCTCCCGATGACGACGGCGGCCCCGGCCCTCGCCATCGCCAGGGCGGTCGCCCTGCCGATCCCCGACCCGCCGCCCGTCACGATCCCCACCTTGCCCTTCAAGTCTGCCATCGTCGGTTTCTCCCTGTCGGAACGGCCAGCGGCCTCTACCCGTTGAACTGCGAGCGGTTGCCGAGCCGCCGGCCGGACGCCCGCAACCGCTCGCCCAACTCAAGCTGGTCCGGCTCCCACCACCGCAGCGCCCCCGCCACGTCGCCCTTGGCGACGGTCAGGCAGTCGGCGAGGGCGATGGCGTTCGCCGCGGCCTTGGCCGTACTCGCCGCCGTGTGGGGCCGAGGGACGAACGCCGCATCCCCGGTCAGGCACACCCGCCCGAACGCCATCTCCGGCACGGCGAGGTCGTGGATGGTCTGCACGAACGGCTCCGTCGTCGCCTCGACCAGACGAAGGAACAGGGGCGGCAGGATGCGGCGGGCCTGCTCGTGCAGCCAGTCAGACATGCCGGGGGAGACGAACCCTAGCGGCACGGAGAACTCCCGCCGCCGACCGTCCTTGTCGGTCAGCACCCGGTCGAGTTCCTCGCCGGGGGTGGCGTTCAAGTACCACACCCAATTGAGCCGCCGTTGCCCCGGCGTGAGCGACCCGTCCGGGCCGGGGATCAGGTAGCAGAGGATGTGCGTGTGCGGGGCCTGGAAGAACGTGAACCGCCCGGCGAACTCGGCGGCGAGGTCGGGGGCTTGGTGTTCCAGCACCACGCCCCTCCAGGCGACGTACCTGGCATATTCCGACCGCACCCTTGGCAGGAGTTGCTGCCGCACCGTTGAGCCGGGGCCGTCCGCACCCACCAACAAGTCACAGGATTCTTCCCGACCGTCCACGAACCGGGCCGTCACCTTGCCGTTGGCCGTCTCGAAATTGTTCAGCCGGACGCCGACGTGGTAGTGGTCTTCTCCGAAGGCGGCACGCAGCTTGCGGTACAGGGCGTCCCACGAAGTCATCGCTTGCGGCATCGGCCCTTCCTGCGCCACTGATCCGTCCGCGGCGAGGTAGCGGCGGGTGCGGACGTGGACGACGACGGATTCGAGCGGGGCGACCTCGTACCGGGCCAGGAACTCGGCGACCTCCTGCTGGAAGACGATCCCCGCACCCCGGTCCTTCATCAGGCCGGACGACTTCTCGAAGACCTCGACCTCGCAGCCGAGCGACCGCAAGGCGATGGCGTTGAACAGCCCGCCGAGCGAGCCGCCCGCCACAACCACCTTCAAGGCCGGGCCGTTCCCGTTCAACATGACGGCTCCCCTCCCGCACCGACCTTGCAGACGATCCCCTCGTCGTCGGACGACGCCCCGGCCCGCCCGAAGGCTTCGAGAAATGCTCTCGGCTCCCTCGCCCCGGAAAGGGCCAGCGTGCCGTTGATGAGGAAGAATGGCACGCCCTCCACCCCGGCACGGCGGGCCTTCTCTTCCGCCGCCCGGATCGCCGCCAGCCCCTCGTCGCCGGTCAGCAACGCCTCGGCTCGGCCCCGGTCCAGCCCGGCCCCGGCCACCACGTCGAGAAGGACGCTCGTTCGGCTGATGTCCCGGCCCTCGGTGAAGTACGCCCGGAACAACGCCTCCACCACGGCGTCTTGCACGCCCATCGTGTCGGCCAGCCAGATCAGCCGGTGAGCGTCGAGGGTGTTGGGCGTCCGCTCGATCTTGTCGAAGGCGAAGGGGATGCCCTCGCTCCGGCCCGCCTCCGTCACTTGGGCGTCGAGGCCCAGCGACCGCTCCCAGCTTCCGAACTTGGCGGTGCGGTACTCCCTGCGGTTCACCCCCTCCTTGGGCATCTGCGGGTTCAGTTGGAACGGGAGCCACCGCACCCGCACCTCCCGCCGGCCGCCGAGAAGCGCCACGGCCTTCTCAAGCCGCCGCTTACCGACGAAACACCAGGGACAAATCACGTCCGAGATTACGTCCACGTTCAGCGTCATGACCCCCTCTCCCTTCACAAAACTTGAGCCTGAAACTCCCATCTGTTACCATAGTAGGGATCCTAGATTCTGCCGAGCAAGTAGGCACTTTCTAGTTCCCTAGTCACTTAGTTCTACTGTATCTGTCAGGTCCGCTGCTTAAACCGTCGAGGCGGCAGGCAGTTGCGCCGTCGCCAGTGGTAGAGCCGTGCTTCCTCGTTCCGGCGCAAACGCCGATTCGTCGTGCGTC
>Ga0182024_10009383_pt1 | contig 20248 bp, 21 predicted proteins | sample P32metaG_FD_120480 | JGI IMG/M metagenome (GOLD analysis project Ga0182024, IMG submission 120480) | Permafrost microbial communities from Stordalen Mire, Sweden - P3-2 metaG (Illumina Assembly) | ecosystem: Environmental > Terrestrial > Soil > Wetlands > Permafrost | place: Sweden: Stordalen... | reverse complement strand
GTGAATTTCGTGAACTTGCGCGATGCGGGAGATCCGGTGGAACTGGCGGCTCGCTACAACGATCAGGGAGCGGACGAGCTGGTGTTTCTGGACATCACGGCGTCGAGCGACAATCGCGGCACGATGGTGGACGTGGTGGCTCGCACGGCGCGCGAGGTTTTTATTCCGCTGACGGTGGGCGGAGGGATTCGCGGGGTCGAGGATGCGCGAAAGATCCTGCATGCGGGCGCGGATAAGGTGAGCGTTAATACCGCGGCGGTGCACCGGCCGGACCTGATTTCGGAGTTGTCGAAAGAATTTGGGGCGCAGGCGGTGGTGTTGGCGATCGATGCTCGGCGCAATGCGTCCAGCGCCTGGAACGTGTTCACGCGCGGCGGGCGTCATGATGAAGGAATCGACGCAGTCGAGTGGGCGCGGCGGGGAGAACAACTTGGCGCGGGCGAAATCTTGCTGACGTCGATGGACACGGACGGCGTGCAGACTGGCTTCGATTGCGCGTTAACCAAGGCCGTTCGCGAGGCGACTCACGTTCCGGTGATTGCGTCGGGGGGCGCGGGGAAGCCGGAGGATTTCCTTGAAGTGCTGCGCGATGCCGATGCGGCGCTGGCGGCCTCGATTTTTCATTACGGGACTTATACCGTGGGCGATCTGAAGAGCTACCTGCATGCGCATGGCGAGACGGTGCGGCTGTGATTATTCCTTGCATCGATTTGATGGACGGCAAAGTGGTGCAGTTGGTACAAGGGCGCGAGAAGGCTCTGGAAGGCGATGCGCCTCTGGCGATGCTCGAGAAATTTGCGGGCTTTCCTGAAATTCAGGTGATTGATCTGGATGCGGCGATGGGGCGCGGGGAGAATCGTGCCCTGGTGGAGATGCTGGCTGCGCGGGCGAAGTGCCGCATCGGCGGAGGTGTAAGAAACGCCGAGCGGGCCCAGCAATTGATCAAGCAAGGTGCGCACCGGGTGATCGTCGGGACCGCGGCGTTTACTCCGGAGATCGAGGAAATTGCGGCGGCGGTGGGGCCCGGGAGGATTTTGATCGCGCTCGATTCGAAGAACGGAAAAATTGTTGTGAAGGGATGGCGGGAGGCGACCGAGTTTACGGCGGAAGATGTCGTCGGACGGCTGGAACCTTACTGCGGCGGATTCCTCTGTACCTACGTCGACAAAGAGGGGATGATGCAGGGGACCGACCTGGATTGGTTTCGACGCTTGCGCGAGGCGACCTCGCATGAAATCACCGCGGCCGGAGGCATCACGACCATCGAAGACATTCGCGCATTGAAGGCGATGAAGGTCCACGCCGCGCTGGGGATGGCGATTTACACCGGGCGGTTGGATTTGGATGCGCTAAAAGACGAGTAGAGCGCGACGGCCGCGACCAGGGCGTTGGCGACGATCATGGGCACGGAGTGAATCATGATTCCGTACGTTAGCCACAGGCAGGAGGCCAGCGCCTGAATTCGGCGGAGCATCGCAGGACTTTTGGAGATGTACGAGGTCATGAAGACGGCCGTCGCCAGCCAGCCGATCCAGTCGTTTTTCATCGGCTATTTCTCCATCCCGGGCGTCGACACTCCGGGCCAGCGAATTGGGTGGACGGGGCGAAAAATTGGGGACTGCCCGCTCTGTCCACGCGTCGCCAAAGGCGCTCCTTGGGACAGAGTAGGCAGTCCCCGATTTTTTCGCAGGCTCTGCTGTTTTCGAGCCATTGTCATGCGGTCACCGCTCGGGGAGACGAGGTGCGTGAGATGGTCAGCGAGTCGGTGCGGACTTTTTCCCATTCCTGAAGGACGAACCCGTGCGATTCGAACAGGGCTCGGATCTTTGAAGATTCCCAGCCGCAAACGTCTTCGAGCACGGGGACGAGAACGCTGAGCGCGTCGTCGGAGAGAATGGTGCGCTTGGCGATCTGGGTGATGTACTTATTTTCCGAAACGGCAATGGTCAGGCCCTCTCGACGATTGACGTGGAGCATGACGTGAACGTCGGAGCTGCCGTCGCCGACGTAGATGACGCGATTGTGGCTGATTTGCAGTTTTTGGGTGAGCTCTTCGAGGACGGCGACTTTGCCGTAGCCGGCGGCGACTTGCTCAATCGACTGGACCTCGCCGGTCGACGGGTCGTAACGGAGGCGGGTGCCGAAGATGTGGTCGGCAGGCACGATACCTTCGAGCGCCGATTGGATGACCTCCTCGGGCGCGGCGGAGATCACGTAGAAATCGAATTTATATCCGTCCAAGCCATTCAGGAGTTGGGAGAGCAGGCGGATGTTGGGTTTGAGGCGGACGCGCTTGCCGGCCTCGATCAGGTGTTCACGTCGGACGCGGCGGTACTCGGGATCGTGAAGGACCAGGTAGGCGAGCTCGCCTCCCTGCTGGACGAGGTGGATATTGGAAAGGCCGGCGATCTTTTGTTCAAAACCGGAAATTCCTAACAGTTCGCTTAGGATAATGCCCGAGTCGTGAAAACTCAGAGTTTGATCAAAGTCACTTGCGATTAAGTATTGTTTCATCGGTCGTCCTCAATAAAGTAGAAGTCACAACGAGGACTTATGTTGGAGCCATTTTAGACAATCAAAATGGCGTGCTGATTACATTGTATCAGATGAGTTGGGAGGGGTGATCGATCCAGAAATCCGGTGTAAATGCCGCCATTGCTTCCAGATCGCCGTAACCGTAACGAACGGCACAGATTTTGACGCCCGCGCGGCGGCCGGCTTCCATGTCGCTGGGGGCGTCACCCACCATCAGACATTCCTGAGGCGGAATGTTGAATATTTCCAATGACTTTAGGATGACATCGGGCTCGGGTTTGGCAGGAAATCCATCAGTTCCCTGGACGTGATTGAAATATTTTATAAGCCTGAATTTTTCGAGAATGACTTTTGTTGTGGGGGTGCCTTTGGTGGTGGCGGTGGATTTCAGGCCGCCCAGGTTTTGGAGCATTTCCGCGACGCCCGGGTAGACGGTGGTGTTGGGGTGGTCGGCGGCAGTGTAGCGGGCGCGATAGTCGACCAGGAGTCGATCCATGGATTCGGGCGGGAAACCGAGGTCGGCGAAAAGGTCGAAGAGGTGGCGGCCGATGTAGCGGCGGAGGAGGGCGTCGGAGACGTCATGGCGGCCGGAGGCGTGCAGGACCTGTTGGATGGTTCCGCAGATGTCGGCTGCGGAGTCGACCAGCGTGCCGTCTACGTCAAAGAGGTAGACGCGGAAGGGGGGGATCATGTGAAGGGGGCGAAAGCCGGGACAGACAGCTCTGTCCACGCGGCGAACCGCTTCGGAGTGCCTTTGCGGGAAACCAAAGTGCCTTGGGACAGAGTAGTCTGTCCCGGTTTTCGCGCTGTGTCCGCGGGCGGAAAAAGAATCACGCGGGTTGCGGGCCACCTTCCAGCATGCCGGGGGCGCGGCGGCCTCCGTCCGGTTTTTCCGGCTTGATGACCTGCTGCGTGCCGTCGCCGGTGGGAGGAGGCTGAACGGCGGCCAGCGTTTTGCCGTCGATCAACTGCATGACTTCCGCGCCGTCGAGGACTTCGCGTTCCAGAAGGGCGGCGGCGATGCGCTCCAGGGCGTCGCCTCGCTCCTCGATGATTTTCTTGGCGCGCTGGTAGCCGCCTTCGACCAGCTTCTTCACCTGCTCATCGATGCGGATGGCGGTTTCTTCGCTGTAATCGCGGTGCTGGGCGATTTCGCGGCCCAAGAAGATCTGCTCTTCGCGCTTACCAAAGCTCAGCGGGCCGAGCTCGCTCATGCCCCAGACGCAGACCATTTTGCGGGCCATGTCGGTTGCGCGCTCGATGTCGTTGCTGGCGCCGGTGGTCATGTGATGGAGGAACAATTCCTCGGCGATGCGGCCGCCCATCAGGATGGCGAGATCGGCTTCGAGATATTCCTTGCGATACGTTTGCTTGTCATCGAGAGGCAACTGCATGGTGAGGCCGAGAGCCATTCCGCGCGGGATGATGGTGACTTTGTGCAGCGGATCGGCGGTCGGCGTTAACGCGGCGACCAGGGCGTGGCCTGCTTCGTGATAGGCGGTAACCTTTTTCTGCTCGTCGCTGATGATCATGCTCTTGCGCTCGACGCCCATCATGACTTTATCTTTGGCCAGTTCGAAATCCCACTGCGTGACAACCTTGCGATTCTGGCGCGCCGCGACCAGGGCGGCTTCGTTGACCAGGTTGGCCAGGTCGGCTCCGGCAAAACCGGGTGTGCCGCGGGCCAGGACGGTAAGGTTCACGTCGTCGGCCAAGGGAACTTTTTTCGTGTGGACGCGGAGGATGGCTTCGCGGCCTTTGACATCGGGATGTCCGACGATGACGCGACGATCGAAACGGCCTGGGCGCAGCAGCGCGGGGTCGAGAACATCGGGGCGGTTGGTGGCGGCGATGAGGATGACGCCTTCGTTCGATTCGAAGCCGTCCATCTCGACCAGCAATTGGTTGAGAGTCTGCTCGCGCTCGTCGTGTCCGCCGCCCAAACCTGCGCCGCGATGGCGGCCGACTGCGTCGATTTCGTCGATGAAGATGATGCAGGGAGCGTTTTTCTTGCCCTGTTCGAACAGATCGCGGACGCGGCTGGCGCCGACGCCGACAAACATTTCCACGAAGTCTGAACCGGAAATGGAAAAGAACGGCACGTTCGCTTCGCCGGCGATGGCGCGGGCGAGTAGCGTTTTACCAGTGCCGGGCGAACCGATGAGCAGGACGCCTTTCGGGATGCGTCCGCCGAGTTTCTGGAATTTCTGGGGCTCGCGCAAGAAGTCGATGATCTCCTGCAATTCTTCCTTGGCTTCCTCGACGCCGGCGACGTCTTTGAAGGTCACCTTTTTCTGTTGTGAAGAGTGGAGGCGGGCGCGGCTCTTGCCAAAGCTCAGGGCCTTGTTGCCGCCCGACTGCATCTGGCGCATCATGAAGATCCAGAAGCCCAGCAGGAGGACGAAGGGGATGGCGTTGACCAGGATGGAAACCCAGTTGCCGCCGTTATCCTTGTCGACTTTGACCAGCACGCCTTTTTCGAGCAGCAGGGTGGTGAAGTCGTTATAAGTGGGCGGGACGACGGAGTGGAACACGTCGCCGTTCTTCATCTTGCCTTCGATATCGCCGGTGGCCGAATTGAGCTTGGCGGAATCCACCTTGCCGGCCTTCACGTCGTTGACCAGTTCCGAGAACTGCGGATTCAGGCCCGTGGTTTTGCTGCTCTTGAAAGCGAACCAGACCAGCACGACCAGGCATAGAATCACCAGCCACAGGACTGCGTTTCGAACACTCGATGAATTCATGAAATCTCCAGACTACTTAAATAGACGCTGTACTACGAAATAAGGTTCATGGAACAGAAACTTCGCGGATTCGCAGAACCGTATCGTGGCCGCCGGCTGAGAGGTCTTCGGCAACACCGAACTGACGCGCCCACAGGATCTTATCTCCACACGTAAGAATCGGCCAGGAAGCCCGCCGCCAGGAGGGCACTCGCGCCTTTTGAAACATTTCCTGGATCTTTTGATCTCGGGATTGTCCTTGAGGGCGGTAGTGGTCACCTGGGCGCCATCCGCGTAATTCGAGAGGCGAGCAAATCTGGCATGCTTCCAATTTCAGGGTATCACAGGCATTAGCCACCCCAGCGGCAGCGTCAATGTGAGCGAAGTCGACGCAGATTTGGGTTTGGCCGTCCGGGGAGGGGAATTTTCCGGGCGGGGTGATCGGGAGGGGCGCCGGAGGCGCCGGGTCTGAGGCCGCGAAGCGGATCCAGTCGAAGGAGCGGGTGACGGTCAACCCGGGGAGGTGGACCCGGCGGCGGAGGTTCAAGACGGCTTCGACGTGATGGAAGTCGATTTGGCGGAGGTTGCCTTTGGCGAGGGAGATGGCGCGGCGGATCAGGCGGCGGGCGGCGGCGCGGGGGAGTTGGGTGAGGGCATCCACGCGGAGTTCGGCCGCCTGAGAGGCGGCTGCAGCCACGAGTGGCTGCCCCACAAGACGGTCGATTTCAGTGTTCCAATAGGACTCTTCCTCGTGGGCCAGGTCGGCCAGATTGGCAAGCGCGTCTGTGATTTTTGGGTTCCAGTCGCGGGCCAGTTGCGGGAGCAGGTCGTGGCGGATGCGGTTGCGGGCGAAACTCGGGTCGGCGTTGGAAGAGTCTTCGCGCCAGGGGATATTTCTTGCTCGGAGAAATTGTTCTACCTCGACGCGGGTAACTTCGAGGAGCGGACGGATGATGCCACTCGATGTGGGCGCGATGCCGGAGAGGCCGGCCAGGCCGGAGCCGCGGAGGAAACGGAACAAGACCGTTTCAGCCTGATCGTCGCGGGTGTGGCCGAGGGCAACAATCGAGTTGAGGCTTTTGAAAAAAGCCAGGCGGTCTTGGCGAGCGTTCTGTTCTTTATTGCCACGCGCGGAAGCGCCTTCGGCGCGGAAGAACGGAAGGGGATGGGTCATTTGAGCTACAAAATGTTCGTCTTCGTCTGAGGCTTCCGCGCGCCATTTGTGATTGAAGTGAGCCACGCCCGAGACGGAATCGGGGAACAGCTCTTTCAGCACGTGCAACAGGCAGACGGAGTCTGCTCCGCCGGAGACGGCGACGATGACGCGGGCGCCGGGGGGCAGCATGTTATAACGAGAGATGGTTTCGAGCACCCGAGACAACACGCCTCATCCTAAACCAGATGATGCCTACATTGTAGTTCTCGATCGAGAGATCAACGCTGTCCGGGCGCTGCTGTTCGATTCCGAAGCCCGCCGCGTGGAGGGGTATTCCGCACAACTGCCGCGGAGGGCCGAGGCGGCGGCGGATTGTCTGGACGAGATGCACAGGCTGGTCGAAGCGGCGGAGTTCCGCATTGCCGCCGTGGTGGGATGCCCGGAGAGCGAAGTGACGGCTGAGGATCGCAAATTCTGGCCGGCGTTCAAGGGTGCGGAGTGGTTCCCTTCCCTTCCCGAGGGAGCGGGCGTCATGCTGGGCAGCGGCTGCGTGGGGCACCGGCAATTTGGACTGGTGGTCGGCGAGAAGAGCCTGTTGGGGATGGTGATCGAGGGTCCTGTCGCGATCGAGGGGCTGACTTGTGTACCGATCGATGAGAAGAGATGGCTGCTTTCGGGAGAGGTCGCGGAGGCGGGCGGGGCTTATGCGGCGGTGAAGCACGAGCTGAAAGTGAAGGGCAGCATCGAAGGGTACTTGGAGACGGCAGCGGTGGACGATGCGCACCTGGCGGGGCTCTCCGCTGTGGAACTGCGATTTCGGAAGATTTTTGAGCGGTTGAAGCTGGCGGTGAAGGAACCGGTTGTGGTGATGGCGTGCGGAGCCGCGCTGCTGAAATCGCCGGCGTGGACGTTGAGGATCGCCAATGCGCTGGGGGTTGGGCTGACGCTGTGCACGGAGCCGGAGCCTGCGGCGCGGGGAGCCGCGCTGTGGGCGCTGAACCGCACCGGCGCGATCGAGTATCTGGAGGCGCTGCCGGCGTCGACGGCGGGAGTGGTTCGGCCGGTTTCGGCTACTGCTTAGCGGCGTCGGCTTCCGCTTTCCGGGCTCCCCTAAGAATATCGGGAAGCGCATAGTTGCCTTCGTGGCAGGCGTCCTCATAGAGAGGTCCGCGCGTGCGTCGAAACGGATATTCGATCACCCAGGGCTTGGAATACACGGACGGGTCCTCTATCGTGGCGCGGTAGAGGAACGTGTTGCCGTCGATGGGCTGGAAACGCTCCAGCACGTGGAGATTCTCCGACGCGCCCATGAATTTGGTCTGCGCAGTGAAATTGGTGGTGTCGACGACGAGCGTATCGCCTTCCCAGCGACCGATGGAATCGCCCAGCCACTGGCGAACGTCGGAGTTCAAATGGGGCCCTCCTATCCGCACGACGCGGACCTCGCGAAGGTACTCCGTCCAGATCATGATGTGGTCCGGCGTCTGCACGATCTGGTAGCCCTCAAAGTCAGCGAACCGGTTATACATGGGTGGTCCGACCATGGTGCCGTGAAGGCATCGTTCGGCGAGTGGCCGATCCTTTACGCTGTCGAAGCCGGCTGGCCTGCGGGACTTTTTTCGCTCTTCCTCGGTGGCGATATAGGGAATCCTGCCGTCGGCGGGATCGACGATCATCGAAGTGCGCTTCGCGCCGTTCACTCGCGCCAAGCCTTCTGGGGGGTCGCTAAACTCAGCATTGATTTCGCCGCTTAGGTCGGCACCGCTTCCGTCTCCGCGCTTGAAATCATCGGCTGTTCGGAGGCGCTGCTCGTACGCCTTTGCCTCGCTGTCGGGGATGATCAGGGCCGTGACCGGCGGCAGCTGGATCAGTTTGCCGTCGGTTCCAATCACAATCCCGCGTTCGAGGGGAGTCAACGTGGCGTTGTTCCAGATTCCCTGAAAATCCGGGCGCCCGTCCGGCGTGCGAGGGCGAGGGCTACTGGTCTGCGCCAGGGCGGCGGCAGCCATGAAAAACCCGATCGACGTCAATTTCATGCGCTCCATCTTACCTCAGGCGCCTCTGTGGAACTACACTGGAAAATACACAATGAATCCCGAAATACTAGAGCGCGCTTCGCGCATTCGCATGCTTTTGATGGACGTGGACGGAGTGCTGACCAACGCCAAGCTGTACAACGTGCCCGGTCCCGATGGAAAAATGTGGGAGACCAAAGGCTTCGATGCGCAGGACGGCATTGCGCTGCAATGGATGAGCTGGTACGGCATCGAAACCGGCGTCATCAGCGGGCGCGTTTCGCCGGCGGTGGAAGAGCGAGCGCGGCAGGTGAAGATGACACACGTCTACCAGGGGCACATCGAAAAAATTCCGATCCTGGAGCAGATCTGCGCCAAGAGCGGCATTCCCGCGGATGCGATCGCCTATATCGGCGACGACTTGACGGACGTGGTGGTGATGCATCGCGTGTCACTGGGGATCGCGACGGCCAATGCCCGGGCGGAAGTGAAGAAAGCCGCACACATGGTGACGGAGGCGTCGGGCGGATCGGGCGCGGTCCGCGAAGTCTGCGAGTTGCTGCTCAAGGCACAGGGGAAATGGCCTGAAATCCTGAAGAAATACGAGATCGAATGAGAGTCGGAATTGAAATCGCCGCCGAGTCCGGGCCCGGGATTCTGCATGAAACCACGGGCGTGATCGCGCGGCATCACGGCAACATTTTGAGCGTCTCGATTATTGAAGAAAAGGCCGACGAGGCGCGCACGAATTTCGAGATCGACCTGCCGGGCGATGCGGAGGCGCTGCTCGCCGACCTGCGAGCACTGCCGGTGGTGCATTGGGCCAAGCAGGTGGAGACCATGGAAAAGATTTACGGGAAGCGCATCATCATCATGGGCGGAGGCGCGCAGGTGGGTCAGGTGGCCCTAGGGGCGATTACGGAGGCGGACCGGCACAACATTCGCGGCGAGCACATTTCCGTCGATACGATTCCGCTGGTCGGCGAGCAGGCGCTGGCGGCGGCGGTGCGGGGCGCGGCGAGGCTGCCTCGGGTGAAGGCGCTGGTGCTGGCCGGGTCGATTATGGGAGGAGAGATCGAACAAGCGGTGCTGGACGTGCGCGCGCAGGGGCTGCTGGTGGTGAGTCTCAACATGGCGGGCAGCGTTCCGGACGCGGCGGACCTGGTGATTACCGATCCGGTGCAGGCGGGGGTGATGACGGTGATGGCCGTGGCGGATACAGCGAAGTTCACGGTGGAGCGGCTGAAGAGGCGGGTGTTCTAAGAAAGCGCACTATTTCGCGTCTGTCCGCTCCCTGATGGTCGCGGTTCGGTTGAACCGCCATGCGTGAGCATGCGGGCAAATGAGAATGGACAGGTGGCCTACGACGCTGTGGGTTGACTGGTGGTGAGCGCGTCCAGCGATCGGACGGCGACCCGCAGGGATTCGAGGTCGAGCTTGATTTGCGTGAAATCGCCGCTGGCTGAGGCGCGTTCGATACGGCGGGCGCATTCGCGGAGGCCGGAGGAGGCCAGCTGGTCGGCGGCGACGCTGATCTTTCTCACTTCGCGATCGAGCGTGGCGAGGTCGCCCTTGGCGGCCGCGGCTTCGATACGATCCAGACGCTCCGGCGCGATCTGAATAAACAGGCGCAGCATATCGTTCATCATGACGGAGTCGCCCTGCATCAGGCGGTCGGTCAGGATGCGCTCGAGAGGCGAGGACGTGGTGGTTACGGCGGGAGCCTGGGGGCGGTCTGAGGCGGCCAACTGGCGCTCCACCGTGGCGATGAGGTGGGCGGGCTGGACGGGCTTGGAGATATATCCGGTCATTCCGGATTGCAGACAGCGCTCGCGATCGCCGTTCATGGCGTGGGCGGTCATGGCGATGATCGGCAGACGATCCCAACGGGCTTCGCGGCGAATCAGGCGGGTTGCTTCGAGACCGTCGAGGACGGGCATCTGCACGTCCATCAGAACGAGGTCGTAGCGGGAGGCTTCGAGTTTCTCCAAGGCCTCGCGGCCGTCATTGGCGACGTCGATGCGATAACCCTTCTTGCGGAGAATGGCCAGCACCACTTTCTGATTGACCAGATTGTCTTCGACCACCAGCAGGTGCGCGGCGGCCCGAGCGCGGGGCGATTCGACGGGCGCTCCATCCCCGTCTGGGACGGCCAGCAAGATGTTTGCTTCAGCCGGGGCGATTTCCAAGGGAAGAGTGACGCAAAACACACTGCCGCGGCCCTCCTCGCTATCGACGCGGACGTCGCCGCCCTGCATCTCCACTAACCGCCGGGTGATGGCGAGGCCGAGCCCGGTGCCGCCGTACTTGCGGGTGATACTGCCGTCGGCCTGGGTGAATTTCTCGAAAATGGATCCCAGCTTGTCGCGAGGAATTCCGGGGCCGGTGTCGATGACCTTAACAACGAAGTTCACTCGTTCGTCGACCGGCGGCGAGACGTCGAGCTTGACCACGACGCGGCCCTGGTCGGTGAACTTGATGGCATTCGAAAGAAGGTTGGCAACGATCTGGCGGACGCGCAAAGGGTCGCCCAGCAGAGCCGGGAGGGGACCTGGAAGGGCCTCGAAGCACAGGTCGATTTTCTTCTGCGTGGCCTTAGAGGCCTGGGACTTCACACAATCCTCGACCACGGCGCGCGGGTCAAAGGGAATCTTTTCGAGCAGCATCTTGCCGGCTTCGATTTTCGAAAGGTCGAGAATATCGTTCAACAGAGCGAGCAGGGAGTAGGCGCAGCGCTGGGCGGTTTCGAGCTGATCCTTCTGTTCGCCGTGGACGCCGCCGCCGTCGAGAGCCAGATCGAGCATGCCGAGCAGGCCGTTCATGGGCGTGCGCAGCTCATGCGACATGTTGGCCAGAAATTCGCTCTTGGCCTGGCTGGCATTGAGGGCGCCGTGCATAGCGCGCTCCAGTTCTTCAGTGCGCTGGCCGATGCGCTCCTCCAGATGTTCCCGATGGAGGCGGATTTCTTCCTGCGAGGCGGCCAGGGCCTCGATCATGCGGTTGAAGCTCTCGCCCAGATATTCAATTTCGTCGCCGGTGCGGCTCACCTGGATGGGTACGAAATTGCCTTTTCGCACCGACGTAATGCCGGCTTCGAGCAGGGCCAGAGGGCGGGCCAGAAGGCGCATGGTGAAGCGCGAGATCATGGATGCAATCATCGCGACGATGGCGCATAGCATGATGCCCTTCGTCCAATCGAAGGTGTGCTGGTGCAAGTCCCACCACAGCGTCACGGCTACCACCCACAACAGGAGAACACCTGTGAAAATGGAAAACCTCGACGACAGAGAACGGAACTTTCGTGGCCGGGTTTCCTCCATCAATTCATGTTCCAACGTCTTCCTCGCTGGTACTATCAGACAGACACCTTAGGACCTCACCAATTCGCGTGTAGGGCCCGCAGACTATAGTTCTAGCCCCGTAACTGATAAACTGTTAAGGAAAATGTCCACCCGGCTGGCCACGACGCTGTGCGGCATTTCCCTGAAGACTCCGGTGTTGGCGGCGTCGGGCACCTACGCATATGGAGTCGAGTTTCTGAAGCTGGCGGATTTGTCGGCAGTCGGCGGCATCGTGGTAAAAGGCCTGTCGCGGGAGCCGATGGATGGCAACGCCCCGCCGCGCCTGTGGGAGACCGAGGGAGGGATGATCAACTCGATCGGGCTCCAGAATATCGGGGTCCGGGCATTTGTGGCGGACAAGCTGCCGGCCCTCCGTTCGTGTCCCACCGCGATATTCGCCAATGTTTTCGGCTATGCGGTGGAGGATTATCTGGAGGTGATCCGGGTACTGGAAGACGCCGCGGGAGTGGCAGCCTATGAGCTGAACGTATCGTGCCCGAACACGAAGCACGGAGGAATGTTCTTTTCGAGCGATCCCGTGTTGTTGAGCGAAGTTGTCAGCGAGGTGCGAAAACAAAGCCGACGGCCGCTGATCGTGAAATTGTCGCCGAACGTGGCACGAATCGACGTGGTGGCGCGAGCGGCGGCCGATGCAGGTGCGGATGCGATCTCCCTGGTGAACACGTTCGTCGCGCTGGCCGTCGATGCGCGGACGCGTCGCACGCGCCTGGGAGCGGGATTCGGAGGGCTTTCGGGCCCAGCCATCAAACCGGTGGCGCTGCGTATGGTCTACGAGGCGGCGCAGGCGGTGAAGATTCCGGTGATCGGGCTGGGAGGAATCGCCTCGGGCGTCGACGCGGCGGAATTTCTGATAGCGGGAGCGGCGGCGGTTCAGGTGGGCACGGCGAATTTCTGGGACCCGGCGGCGCCGGTGAGAATCGCGCGGGAGCTGGACCGGTTTTTGGAAGAAGAGAAGATCGCGAACGCGGCGGCCCTGGTGGGCACGCTTAAACTAGGAGCATCATGAAAAAAATCATTTCGACCGACCGCGCGCCCAAGGCGATCGGGCCCTATTCCCAGGCGGTAGTGGTGAACGGACTGGCTTTTCTTAGCGGGCAGATTCCCATCGATCCGGAGACGAATCAGCTCATCCAGGGCGACGTAGTGGCGCAGACGGTGCGCGTCCTGGAGAATCTGAAGATCGTATTGGAAGCGTGTGGATCGTCGCTGGGGCAGGTAGTGAAGACCACCGTTTTTGTGAAGGACCTGAGCGAATTTGCGACCATCAACGAGACGTACGCGCGGTATTTTCCGGAGAATCCGCCGGCGAGGGCGACGGTGGAGGCGGCGAGGCTGCCGCGCGATGTGCGGGTCGAGATCGAGTGCGTCGCGGTGGTCGGGTAACTACTTATCTTTATCTTTGTCGTGGGCCGAATATTGGGCTTGCGGAGGGTTTAGTTTGATCTCGACCAGCTTCTCGTCTTCGTGAATGTCGAAGGTCTGGCCGAAGGTCTGGTAATGGTCGGCGCGGATCTGAATCAGGATCGCGCCCTTGGGGATGGTGGGAACTTTGACCACGCCTTCCTGGCTGGTTTTGAGGTCCCATTCCTTGCGGATCTTTGCCCCGAACTTATACTTGGAGCGGCCGTCGACGAACTTGACCACCACGCTGGCGTTGTCGATCGGGTGGCCGACCTGGTTGGTGACGTGGATCTCCAGCTTGGTGAGATCGTCGGCGAGCGCGGGCACAGCGGCCGCCAAAAAAGCTACTGCAAGGAACTTCCCCATAGAACTCTATTATGCATCTCGCATGCCCCGTCTGCCCGCATGCTGACCGCATGGCGGCTCAGTGCCGACACGGAACCGCGACCGTAAGGAAGCGGACAGACGCTGCAACTCCGCACATACGCTAAGCGATATCCGGAAGAACGAACCGCTTTCCCGTAACTGCTTCCGCCGCCAGATAGCCGCTGCGGACCGCTCCTTCCATGGTGGCGGGCCATCCGGAGCGGGTCCAATCGCCAGCGAGGTACAGATTCGGGATCGACGTGCGGCTCAAGGGACGTTTCGATTCCAGGCCCGGAGCAGCGGAAAAAGTCGCGCGAATCTCCTTGACCACGTGCGCTTTTTCGAGCTTGGCCTCGCGAACGATTGGGAAGAATTCGGCCAACTCGCGCAGGGCGAGCGCGATCACATCGGCGCGAGGCAGGTTCGCGAGGCTGCGCGAGGCGCTGACGACGAGTTGCATATAGCGTCCTTCGCTCTTATTGAACATCCATTGGATGGTGCGATCGAGCAAGGTGGCATGCGGCAGAGCGGTGATGGGACGGTCAAACCAGAGATGGATGCCGGTGATGGGCGAATGCTCGAACGCCGTCAGATCGAGGGGCAGGCCGGGGACGACAGCGGCGATGCGCTCGAAGGGGAGCGCGCAAATGTAGTGGTCGGCACGGTGCTCCTCGCCTCCTACGACAACGTGCTGCACGGAACCGTTTTCGATCACGATTTTCTCGACAGGCGCGCGCAGGCGCAGATCGACATTGCCGATACTTTCCCAGGCTTCGCGGCCGTAGAGATCGCCCAGGGGAACTGCGGGCACGCCCATTTCGTAAGAATTCTTTTGGGCCAGGAAGCCGAGGCGGAACACTTGAAATCCGTGCGCGGCGGCCATGCGGTCCAGTTCCTCGTTAATCGCGCTGACCAACACCTGGCGCCAGAATCGTTCGATGGCGCGGGGGGGCTGGCGCTGTTCTATGAGCCACTGCTGCATGGTGATCCGGTCGAGGTCGGTGCGCGAGCGTTCGCGGTCGATGGCGCGAATGGCTCGGGCGACGGCGAGCTTTTCGGTGAGGCTCAGGAAGGTCAGGCGCAGGAAGGATTCGGCGAAATGATTGGGAGCGGGCAGGAGGCCGGCGCGGAGCGTGCTCATTCGGCCGCCTGGTTCGAGAAAGAAAATCTCCTTGTGAAACGCGATGTCCCCGGCGACGCCTAAGCGGCGGTAAAAATCCATCAGATTGACGCAGCAGCGCAGGAGGATGTGCTGGCAGTTGTCGATGGTTTCTGAATCGATTTCGTAAGAAGTCGCGCGTCCGCCCAGGAAAGGTCGGGCTTCGAAGAGTTTTACCGAGTGGCCGGCGGAGGAAAGCGCGGCGGCTGCGGCCAGGCCGGCCAGGCCGCCACCGGCGACGATTACTTCAGGCAAAGTTCACCCGACTGGAATTACTGGGCGCGGATGGGAACACGGCTCCGGCGTCCGCCTCCGCCGCCATTGATGATCTCGATGGCGAGCCAGATGACGATCGCGATGAACAGTACGTCGGAGGGTTCGAGTCCCATAGGAACTTCCAGTATGGCCGATACAGCCAGAAATCGGCAAGCTCTAATGGCTCCAGTACCCGTCCGACCATCCTAGTACCAGAGCGGCGAGACCTTCGAAGATGGGAAAAAGCGCCAGTGCGGCGAGCAGGCGGACGGGCCAATTCCAGGGCGTTCTGAGCGAAACGAGAAGTTGAGGGACGATGATCGCGATCATCACCACGGCCTGCCCTTGCCAGCCGTGTGCGCAAAACGGGCAGTGCTTGGCGTGCGCCATATGAATGTTGCAGGCCATGTCGGCTCCGGCCCACAGCGAACGGCATCCGCACTTGAAGATCCAGGAACACAGGTTGATAAAAAACACGCAGTCGGCGGCGAACGATAGAGCGAAGGGCGACCATTTAGTGAGCACGGCTGACAACTCGGTGTCCCAACCGCTGAATCACGTTTTCCATTAGGCGCAGGCCGCAGTTTCCTTCCAGCGTGAGGATCGATTCGGGATGAAATTGCACGGCCTCCATCGGCAGTTCGCGATGGCGGACGCCCATGATGATGCCGTCCTCGCTTTGGGCGGTGATTTCGAGACAGCTTGGAAGTTTTTCCGGCAGCGCGTACAAGGAATGATAGCGCCCGACGCGAAACTCCTCCGGCAGACCTTCGAAAATACCGAGGTTGCGGTGACGGATCAGCGAAGGCTTACCGTGCATGGGATAACCGAGCACGCCCAGTTCGCCGCCGAACGCTTCCACCATGCCCTGCAAGCCGAGGCAGACGCCGAACACCGGAATTTCAAGTTTGGCGGCGTGACGGATCAGCGCGGGGACGCCGAAATCCTCGGGACGGCCAGGGCCGGGCGAGACCAGAATCAATGACGGCGCGATTTTCTCGATCAGATCGAGAGGGAAGCCGGCGCGATAGGTCATCACTTCGGCGCCGGTCTGGCGCGCATAGTTGGCGAGGGTGTGGATGAAGCAGTCTTCGTTATCGACCAGCAGCAGCCGTACGCCTTCGGCTTCGCTCGAATCGGCGACGTAGGGGCCGGGGACGGGCGGCGCGGCGTTGAGGGCGCGGAAAAATCCCGTCGCTTTGAGGCGCGTCTCGGCTTCCTCAGCGGCGGGGACCGAATCGTAGAGGAGCGTCGCGCCAGCGCCGTATTTCGCGATGCCGTCGCGCAGATGGATGGTGCGGATGGTGATGCCGGTGTTGATGTCGCCGTCGAGCGAGATCATGCCGACGGCGCCTCCGTACCAGCCTCGGGCGTCCTTTTCCAGGTTTTCGATCGCCTGCGCGGCCCATTTTTTCGGCGCGCCGATGATGGTGACGGCCCACATGTGGGTTAAAAATGCGTCGAGCGAATCGAATCCTTCTGCGAGGGTGCCTTCGACGTGATCGACGGTATGGAACAGTCCTGCGTAGGATTCGATAAGGCGGCGGCCAATGACGCGCACCGACCCGGGTTCGCAGACGCGCGATTTATCGTTGCGGTCGACGTCCGAGCACATAGTCAGCTCCGACTCTTCCTTGGTGGAGTTGAGCAGCTCGCGAATATTTTCGGCGTCCTGAAGAGGATCGCCGGTGCGGCGCGCAGTGCCGGCGATAGGACAGGTTTCGACGCGTCGTCCTTCAACACGGACGAACATTTCGGGCGACGCGCCGATGAGCTGCTCGTCGCCGAACTGGAGCAGGAACTGATATGGGCTGGGGCTGGCCTGCTGGATCTTCTCGAACAGGCTCGAAGCCGTGCCGGAGTAGGGAACGCGGAAGGTCTGGCGCAGGACGACTTCGTAAAAATCGCCGCGGCGCATGCCTTCGCGCACCGTTTCGACGTTCGCCATGTACTCGGCGGGGGTGTGGTCGGCGGTGATGGGAGCTTCCTTGATTTTCTTGGGCCGAGGCACGCGGTCGGCCGTGCGGGCCATGCCGTGCGTGGTGATTTCGCCGCGGGAAAAATCGTACTGGAAGCGCTCGATCTGCTCTTTCTTGCGATCCATGAAATAAATGTCGTCGCAAAAGAAGAGGCGCAGATCTTTCACGTCATGGCGAGGAAGCTTCAGCTCGATGGGATCGAACTGGAAGAGAAGATCGTAGCCAAAAGCTCCGGCGAGCGCCAGGCGCGAGGCGATGGGGTGGCGGAACTCGTCGAGCACCGCGCGCAGGACGGAGAAGGCGGAGGGCTGCTTGCTGCGCTCCTCTTCAGGAAACAGCGCGGGCAGAGGCTTTAACTTTCCGTGTAGAGAGCCGTCAACCAGAGTGAAATGATCCCAATGCGGATGCGGAGCGAGCAATGGCTCCAGGATGTTGTTCAGAGTTCTGCCGCGATCGTTGAGGGGGTGGAAGACGATTTCGCGTCCGGCGGCGACGATTTCGAGAGGCGGCGCGACGGCGGCGATGTCCCAACGGGAATAGCGCTCGGGATATTCGTAGCCGGAGGAAAGATAAATGCCGCGCTGGGTATCGAGCTTGCGCAGCAATCCGCTGAGGCCTCGGGCGTAGGAAACTTTCGAGATGGTGCGCACGACGGAAATTCCGCCGGGCGTCAGATAACTTTCGGGACGCATACCGCCAAAACCTCTTCCATGAGTTGCAGTGCCGTTTCGCAATCCTGGCGCGATACATTCAAGTGTGTCACGGCGCGGGCGCGTGTGCCGCCGGCTGTCGAGATCAGCACGCCGCGCGATTTGAGCTGCGCGCTGAGTTCGGCGAAGGTGAGGCCAGTGCCGGCGATATCGAACACGACGACATTTGTCTGAACCTTTTCGGGGTCGACGGCGAGGCAGGGGATTTTTGCCAGGCCCTCCGCGATATAGCGGGCGTTGGTGTGATCCTCATGCAGACGCTTGGGCATTTCTTCGAGCGCAATTAATCCGGCGGCGGCCAGCATGCCGGCCTGCCTCATCCCTCCGCCAAGGCGTTTGCGAAGGCCGCGGCCTTTCGCGACCGCGGCTGCGGTTCCAACCAGTATCGAGCCGACCGGCGCGCCGAGCCCTTTCGAGAGGCAGAACATTACGGTGTCGGCGTTCTTGGCGATCCTGGCGACGGAGTGCTTAGAGGCGACTGACGCGTTGAAAATGCGCGCGCCGTCGATGTGGACTTTCAGGCCTCGATCATGGGCACGGTCGCAGATTTCGTCGATTGCGGCGAGTTCGTACAGCGTTCCGCCGTGCATGTTGTGCGTGTGTTCGATGGTCACCAGCGCGGTGGGCGCGTAAAATCCATTGCCGGGCTTGATGTGAGCTTCGATCTGCGCCCAGGTCATGATGCCGTTCGGAGTCGAAATGGCGCGGACCAGGCAGCCGGAGAACCAGGCGGTCATGGCCAGTTCCCAATCAAGCACGTGAGCTCGATCGTCGCAGATGATTTCGTTGCCGGGCTCGGTGTGGAGCTTCACGGCGATGGTGTTGCCCATAGTGCCCGTCGGCACGAACAGCGCGGCTTCCTTGCCCAGGATTTCGGCGGCGCGCTGTTCGAGGGCGTTGACGGTAGGGTCCTCGCCGTAAACGTCGTCGCCCACTTCAGCGGAGGCCATGGCGCGGCGCATGGCTTCAGTGGGTTTTGTGACTGTATCACTACGCAGATCGATCAAACTTGAACTCCTATGAATTGCTGGAAAACTTCATTGGACAACATGACGCCGCGGGGCGTCAGGCGGACGCGCGAGCCGGATTGTTCGAGCAGGCCGTCGTGGATGAATTGACGGATCGTATCGGAAAAGGGATCGAAGGGTTCGACGATTCCTTCGGTCAGGCGGAGGCCCAGGAAGAAACGTTCTGACGCCGCATCCGCCGGTGTTTTTGCTCGCAGCGCATGGCGCTGCGCCACATAGTCCGAGGCTGATTCGGCATTTTGCCATCTCGATTCGCCGTCGAAGGAATGGGCGTCGGCGCCGAAGCCCAAGTAGGGCTCGCGATGCCAATATTTCAGGTTGTGCCGCGATTCGAAGCCCGGCCGGGCGAAATTAGAAATTTCGTAACGGGCAATACCGATTCGCCTGAGCCGCTCGCCTGCGATTTCGTAGAAGTCGGCGATGTCATCCTCGCAGGGGACTGCGCCGGCGCCGTAGCGCGACCCGAGGACCAGCAGTTCACGGCCCAGGTTGCTATCGTCGTCGACCTCCAGCATGTAAACGGAGACGTGGGGCGTGCCGATGCGCTCGATCCAGGAAAGCGACTCCTGCCAGCTCTCGCGGGTTTGAAAAGGGAGGCCGGCGATAAGGTCGAGATTGAGGTTCGCAATGCCGGCGTCGCGCAACATGGCGACGTCGTCAACCACGGTTTGCGCGGTGTGTTTGCGGCCAGTGCGAGAGAGTTCCTTCGAAATAAACGACTGCACGCCGAGGCTGACGCGGTTGATCCCGGCGCGGGTCCAAGAATCCACTTTTTCTCTAGTGAGCGAGCCGGGCGCGGCTTCCATGGTCGCCTCCAGCCATTCGCGTCCGGGGATTTCGGCAAGCAGTTGTGTCAACTGGTCCGGGTCCATCTGGCTGGGGGTGCCTCCGCCGAGATAGACGGTTTCGGGTGTCCATGGCCAGTTCGCTTCCCCAAGTTCGGCGCGCAACGCTTCGAAGTACTGCGACTCCAGCTCGCGCGGAAACGCTCCGGATGCGAAGTTGCAGTAGGTGCATTTCTGCGCGCAAAACGGATAGGAAACGTACACCCCGGACATTACAATTTCACTTCTTGACCAAGTTGCTGACTGATGGCGCCGCCTACCATTTGGGCCAGCGACTCGCCGGTTCCGGGGAGCACGAATTCCTCGCGCTGCGAATCCCAATCGAGCTTGAAGCTTTTGGAATGGGCCGAGACCCAGATCTGGCGGACGGGCGAATTCGGGCTGACGACGAATTTCGCCGGCGGCTCCTCGAATTCGATGGCCAGCGCCCCGGCGTTGAAATCAGCCTCAAACTCGCCGCTGTCGGAGGCGGCGTTAAGGCGTTTATAAAGGTCGTGCAGCGCCTCGCCGGCGCATGTTTGAAATTCCTGATCGTCCATGAAGGGCCTGAACCTATAAGATAACGTGTCCTGATTGTTAATTTCTCGCGACTGTCGGACCAAAGTAGAAAGTTCCTATTCCCACCAAAGTAGAAAGTTCCTATTTTGAGAGTTTATGGAAAACCCTCATGGTATGTTCGCACAGTCTCGTTGGGGTCGCGCCTGGCGAGGCTGC
>Ga0182024_10009382_pt1 | contig 20250 bp, 13 predicted proteins | sample P32metaG_FD_120480 | JGI IMG/M metagenome (GOLD analysis project Ga0182024, IMG submission 120480) | Permafrost microbial communities from Stordalen Mire, Sweden - P3-2 metaG (Illumina Assembly) | ecosystem: Environmental > Terrestrial > Soil > Wetlands > Permafrost | place: Sweden: Stordalen... | reverse complement strand
GCGGGGGCTGCTGGCGACGCCGATCGCCGCCGAGGCGATTTCCGCTGCGTTGCCGCTGCTGCGCAGCGCCGACGTGAACCGCGAGCCGCTGGGCGGCCCGGCGGGGGCGGGTCTGCCGGAGGCGGACGTGATGGTGGTGATCGCGTTCGGCCAGAAGATCGCCGACCCGGTCGTGCGGCATCCCCGGCTGGGAAGCATCAACCTGCATGCCTCGCGCCTGCCGCGCTATCGCGGGGCGGCCCCGATCAACTGGGCGATCATCAACGGCGAAAAAACCAGCGGGAACTCCATCATCCGCCTGGCCCGGAAAATGGATGCCGGCGCGGTCCTGGCCCAATCGGAGGTCCCGATCGGCGAACTCGAGACGGCCGGCGAGCTCCACGATCGATTGGCCCTCGACGGGGCCGGCCTGGTGCTGAACGTGCTGGCGGACCTTGCCGCCGGGCGGGCCGTCGAGCGCGAGCAGGACCACGCCGCCGCCACCCTGGCCCCGAAACTGACGCGCGAATCGGGCAGCCTGGACTGGTCGCGTCCCGCCGCGGAATTGGCCTGGCGGATCCGCGGCCTTTACCCCTGGCCGGGCTGCCGGGTGAAAGTCTGCGACGCTGCCAGGACGCCGCTGGCGGAACTCCGCCTGGTGCGGGCCAGGCCCGCGGCCAGCGACGAAACCGAGCGCTGGGGCCCGGGCGAGGTCATGAGCGACGGAACCGTTGCCACCGGCCGCGGGGCGCTGCAAATCGTGGAATGCCAGCCCGACGGCGGCCGCCCCATGCCTCTAGCCGACTACCGCAGAGGCCACCGCTGGCATGCGGGATTGCAGCTTGTGTCGGGGGGATAAATCCAGTTATCTCCCACCCATGGGTCAGCCGATGTTCACTCGGAGTTGCAGAAACAAGTGGACGCCGAGCCGTGGTCCGCCAGACACGGGCATGGCCCGCACGGGCGGCCCCCGGCTCTGACTAATGATGTCGCCCATGACGATGTTGATAAGTTTCGGCGCGGTTGTGTGCGCCTGGACGATGTTATCGGTCCTGTGCGGAGAAAGATCGCGCCGGGTACGGCAGATGGAGGCCGAAGCCACGCCGCCTGAACCCGCCGCGCCGACGATTCCCGTGGCGTCATCTCCTACGCCCCAAGCCAAAAAGCCAACCCCCAAGCCCCCCGCCAAGGCGAAATGACACGTCAAAAAGCTCGGTGCCACGCGCAGCCATCCACCCCCGCTAATACGTTGACGGAATCGCTGGACCTTTCATATAGTGAAGCCAGAGGGAAGCGGATGCTCGATCTGGGCGAACCGTGGAACCGCGATCCATCGCGCGCTTCAGGGTTGGTCGGCCGGACGGGCCAGGCGCCCCTGGGACCTGTCACACCGAGGCCATTGTGGAACAACGAAAACTCCCCTCCTTCACCTGGGTCTACCTCATTCTCATTGCGCTGTCGCTCGTGCTCGTGGTCGTCGGCGCCTTCCACCAGAAGCCGGGCACCGACTGGACCGTGATCGCGCTGGGGATCCTCGGCCTCATCATCGTGGGCGCGGCCTGGCCGCTGTCCGAGGTCCTCGCCGGCGAGCGCGCCGAGCCGGGCGCGGAACAGCAGAGCATGAACGTTATCGCCGAACGGCTGGAGCAGATCTCCGTGCTGATGAACGCCATCAGCGACCAGCAGCTCCTCAGCGACCGGGCCAAGGCGGTGGCCTACCGCGAGAAGGACCGCGAAGCCATTCGCCGGGCCATCCAGGAGGAGCTGGCCAGGCAGGATTGGGACGCGGCCACGGCCCTGGCCAACGATATCGAAAGCGAGTTCGGCTACAAGGAGGAGGCCAACCGCTTCCGCGAAGAAATCCGCAATCGCCGGCAAGACGCCGTCCGCAAGCAGATCCAGGAAGTGGTGGCGGTCATTGACCGCCATACCCGCAGCGAGCAGTGGAACGGCGCCTTGCGCGAGGCCGAGCGGCTCATGGGTATGTTCCCTGACAACGAGCAGGTCAAGAACCTCCCGGTCGAAATCGACGCCCGGCGGCAGGCCCACAAGAAACAGTTGCTGGACAGTTGGAACGACGCGGTGGCCCGTCACGACGTGGACGGCAGCATCGAGATCCTCAAGCAATTGGATACTTACCTGACGCCGGCCGAGGCCGAGGGCATGCAGGAGACGGCCCGGCAGGTGTTCAAGGAAAAGCTGAACCTGCTGAGCAAGCAGTTCTCCGACGCCGTCCGCGACCATAAATGGGTTGAAGCGATGCGCGTAGGCGAGGCGATCAGCCGGGAGTTCCCCAACACGCGCATCGCCCAGGAAGTCCGCGAGAAGATGGAGACGTTGCGGCAGCGCGCCAACGAGCCGTTGACGCCCGCAAGCGCCTTGCCGCCCGGCTCGCCGCCGATCGTCCCGGCGGGGGCGTGAGTGGGGATCTCCACACACCTTAACGCCGTCGTCGTCGGCGCCGGACCTGCCGGCGGGATGGCCGCCCTGCTGCTCTCGCGCCGGGCATGGGACGTCACAGTCATCGAACAGAGCCGATTCCCCCGCGACAAGGTATGCGGCGAATGCGTCAGCGCGATGGGAATGGGCGTGCTGGAGCGAGCCGGGCTGAAGGAGAGTTGCCTTGAGGCAGGCGCGGTGAAGCTGACTCATGCGGTGCTCCATCCGCCGGGGGGACGAGCGGCCGTGCTGCCGCTGCCCGAACCCATGTGGGGCCTGTCCCGCGGCGCGTTGGACGCGCTGCTGCTCGAAGCCGCACGCCGCGCCGGGGCAACCATCCGACAACCGGCACGGTGCGAATCGCTTACCACCGCCGAGTCTTCCTGCCCAATCCTTCGCCTCCGCGATTTGACCAACAACACCGTGGAAGACCTGGAACCGGCATGGGCCCTGGTTGCCGACGGCAAAGCCGCCTTGTGCGGCCCGGCGGGCCGAGCGCCCGCCGTCACCGGCGATTTCGGCGTCAAGGCCCATTTCGAGCTTGTCGCCGGTCCCCGCGACGCCATCGAGCTGTTCAGCACCCAGGGCACCTACGGCGGCTTGGCCGCCATCGAGGCCGGGCGCTGGAATGCCGCCTTCAGCGTCCCGGCTACGATGCTGCGCGAGCACCATGGCGATATCGCCGCCGTCTTCGAGCGGTTGGCCGGTTCGAACCCGGCCCTCGGCCGGCGCGTTGCCGGCGCTCGCCGGGTCGGACCGTGGCTCGCCTCCCCCCTGCCGCGGTTCGGGGTACTGAAAACCTGGCCTCGGCACGTAATCCCCATCGGCAACGCCGCCGCCGCCCTCGAGCCCATCGGCGGCGAGGGCATGGGTCTGGCCATGCGCAGCGCCGAACTGGCGGTCGAAGCACTGGGGGAGCCGGGCGGCTTCCGGGCCGCCACACTGGCACGCGCCTACAGCCGACTCTGGCGGGTTCGCCGGGCCGGATGCCGAGCCACGGCGAGGGTGGTGGCCTCGCCAATCTGGGCGGAATGGGCGGCCGAGATGCTTCGACACGACACTTCATTTCGCGGGTTTGCATGGCGAGCTATCGGGAAATGATTTACTCATCCCACAAGATATGGCATAAACACTGCCATGAGTGCCCGCGAGATGAAGTGCCGGGAGTTGCCCGACATGCCGGAGCCGCTGCAGCGAGAGGTGTACGATCCGAATGGACGACCTGAGTGAACAACTAGCTCGCCGCGATCGCTTTTTGAAACATCTGGCGAGTCAGGCGACGCCATCGGAACGGCTGCGCGACATGGCCCGGCTCCAGGAAACGTCCTGGGAGATGTTGCGTCGCTCTCCCGAGGGCTACGTTCGATTTCTGCGCCGGAATTTCAAAACGCGCGCGATCCGTGCGGCAGGACGCCCCAATGCCTCCTGACTTCGAGTTGTTCGACCTGCTGCGACGCCACAGCATCCCATTCGTCATTGTGGGCGGACATGCCGTCAACTTCCACGGATATCGGCGCGCAACCGAGGACACCGACGTCGTGTGGGTACGTTCTGCCGAGAGCGAGCGGTCCTTGTTTCAGGCTTTGAGCGAAATCGACGCCCAATACATTGGGGACGACATTGATCCCGCAACGGGCATTGAGCGCACATACCCCGTAGACCCCACCTTCATTCAGATCTCAAGGCTCATGATGTTATGGACCAAGCTCGGGTTCTTCGACCTGTTCGACTATGTCCCCGGTCATCCCGACGCGGACGTCCGCGAATTACTGGCCACCAGCGTGGAAGCCGACGGCTACCGGTTCGCCTCGCTCGACTGGCTGAGACGCATGAAAAAGGTTTCCGGCCGAACTAAGGACCTTCTCGACCTGGAGAACCTTCCCGAGGGTGAAAGCTGACTTTGGCCTATCGGCTTACGTCGTTGCGAATAATCGCCGTCGCGCTGCCTGAAACTCCTCTTCGGTCAGGATGCCCTGATCGCGCAGGGACACGAGCTTTGCCATTTCTGACGCCGTGGACCTCGCCGGCTTCCCTTTCTGCCCGGCGGGGGCCTCTTTCGTCTGCTTCTGCGCCGCCGGCTGCGGCTCGGGGCGTCTCTCCGGTCCGGCGGGCTTTGCCGCCGGGGCCGGCGCGGCCTGCGGCGCTGGTATGGCAGCGGCGCCCGCGCCTACGGCTGCCGTCTTGGCCTTCATCTGCTCGTTCTGTCGCCGGTCTTGCGCCTGGCGCATCAGGTTGCGCAGCGTCATCAGGCAGATCTCCGATTCCATGAACGTGGCCGGCATGCGCAGGTAGACCGTCTTGGGGTCGATCACCCGCACCGTGCCGGGCGCCCCCAGCAGGGCCACCTGGACGAGGGCGGCTTCGTCCACCGTCAGCACCACGTCGGGGTCCTTCTTGATGATGCTGCTGACGCCGAAAAGGCTGCACAGCAGGCGCAGCTCGGTCAGGGCGAAGAAGACAATCGCCTGGTGGGGCGGCTCGCCGAAGGCGTCCTGCATGTCCTTTTCCAGCTCGGCCAGCATCGGCAGGCTGTCGCAGCGCGTCAGCCGGCGGTACAGGTCCATCCGCTGGCGGTCGTCGGGGATGTACGTCTTGGGCAAAAAGGCGCTGATCCCCAATTCGACGTGCGCTTCGGGCCGGGTGGGGCGCACGCCCTGGCTCTTGAGCTGGTGCGTCGCTTCTTCCAAAAGCTGGCAGTACATTTCGTAGCCGACGGTGGCGATATGGCCGGACTGCTCCGGTCCGAGGATGTTGCCGGCGCCGCGCAGCTCCAGGTCGCGCATGGCGATCTTGAACCCGGCTCCCAGGTGCGAATATTCCTCGATCGCCTTCAGCCGCTTGGACGCCACCGGGGTCACCGGGCGGTCGGCCGGCAGCAGCAGGTAGCAGTAGGCGCGGTGCTTGTACCGACCCACCCGGCCGCGAAGCTGGTGCAGCTCCGACAAGCCGAAGCGGTCGGCGTTGTTGATGAGGATCGTGTTGGCGTTGGGGATGTCCAGCCCCGATTCGATGATCGTCGTGCAGACCAGCACGTCCGCCTCATGGCAGATGAATTTCACCATCACCTGCTCGAGCTCGCCTTCGGGCATCTGCCCATGTCCGATGATCACCCGCGCGTCGGGGACGAGCTGCTGCACTTCGTCGGCAATCTCGGCAATGTTGTGCACGCGGTTGTGCACGAAATAGACCTGTCCTTCGCGCTGCAGCTCGCGAAGGATCGCGAGCTTCACGCGCTGTCGGTCAAAACCCATCACCTCGGTCACCACGCTGCGCCGGTCCTGCGGCGCGGTGGTCAGGCTGCTGATGTCGCGCAGCCCCAGCATGCTCATGTGCAGCGTGCGCGGGATCGGCGTGGCCGACATGGTCAGCACGTCCACCGTCTTGCGCATCTGCTTGAGCCGTTCCTTGTGGGTGACCCCGAAACGCTGCTCTTCGTCGATAACCACCAGGCCCAGGTCGTTGAACTTGACGTCCTTGCTGACCAGCCGGTGGGTGCCGATGAGGATGTCGATTTCCCCCTTGGCCAGCCGGCGGACCGTGTCCTTCTGCTGCCCGGCGGTCTTGAACCGGCTGATCGACTCGATGGCGAACGGGTAATTGACCATCCGCTCCTTGAACGAGCGATAGTGCTGCTCGGCCAGCACAGTCGTCGGAACGAGCACGGCCACCTGCTTGCCGAACTCGACGGCCTTGAATGCCGCCCGCATGGCCAGTTCGGTCTTGCCGTAGCCCACGTCGCCGCATAGCAGGCGGTCCATGGGCCGGGGCTTTTGCATGTCCTGTTTGATGTCCTCGGCCCCGGTGATCTGGTCCTGGGTTGGCTCGTAGGGGAACTCGGCCTCGAACTCCTTCTGCCATTCGGTATCCGGCGGGTACGCCAGCCCCGGCTCGGCCGCCCGGGCGGCCTGGATGTCGATCAGCTCGGCGGCCATGTCCATGACCGCCTCGGCGACCTTGGCCTTCTGCCTTTCCCAGGCGCCCGATCCGAGCCGGGAGAGTTGCGGGTGGCCATGGAAACCGCCGACGTATTTCTGGATCAGGTTGATGCGTGAAGCCGGCACGTGCAGCGTGGCGTTCTCCGCGAAGCGGAGGGTCAGGTATTCTTCGCTCTTGCCGTCCTTGGTCATGGTATGCATGCCCATGAACCGGGCGATGCCATGCGCCACGTGGACGACATAATCGCCGCTCTGCAGGTCCAGGAACGAGTCCACCGGCCGCGAGGCGATCACCTTCTTGACCCGCCGCCGCTGTTCGTAGCGATGGAACAGCTCGTGATGGCCGAGGAGGGCAAGAGGACGCGGAGGAAATGCTGAAGGCTGAATGCCGAATGCTGAATGGGGTGCACTGAATTCAGCATTCCGCATTCCGCCTTCAGCATTTCCGCGCGGCATTCCGACTTCTGCATTTCCTGACGCCTCGTCCCAGACAAACCCCCGGTGCAGATACCCGATCAACACCTCAATCCGCTTGCAGGTCCCCGGTTTTTCCAGCTCGGCCAGCTCGCAGAACCGCTTGGCTTCGCCTTCGTTTTCGCAGAAAACGGTCACCTCGTGCGTGTCGGCCAGTTCGGCCAGCTCGGCGACCGCCTTCTTGGCTTCGGTCTCGAAACGCTGCAGCGAACGGACGGGCAGCTTGACGTGCGGCACCTCCTTGCCGCCGACCAGGCTGGGCATGGCGGTCGCCCCCTGTTCGAACTGGCTCAATTCCAGCCGGGTGAATTCCTGGGCGTTCTGGAGGATCGCCCGCAGCGGATAGATGCCCTTCATCTCCGGCAACCGGTCGAGGTAGCTCTTGGCCTGCTCGGCGATCTCCAGGGGCGCCCACAGGATGACGATCGTCTCCTTCACCAGATAGTCGAACAGACTGACTGAGTCCCCCGTGTCCGGCAGTTGCCCTTTCAAGTCCATCAGCCGAAGCGACGGCATGGGTTTGCCGGAGCCGAGCGAGTCGAGGTCGAATTGGCGGATGGATTCGATCTGGTCGCCGAAAAAATCGACGCGGGCGGTGAGGCCGACCTGGTCGATGGATTCTTCGTGCTCGCCGGGAAGGTAGATGTCGATGATCCCGCCGCGGACGGCGAAGTCGCCGGGGACTTCGACCTGCTCGAGCCGGTTGTACCCGTGCTCGGAGAGCCAGACGATCAGCTTCTCCGGCTCCAGTTCCTGCCCCGTCTTAATCGTGCGGATGAGCTGCTCGAGTTGCCTGCGCCCCGGCACCGACTGCATCAGCGACTGGATGGGCGCAACCAATACTGAATCGTCCGGCACCCCCGCCGCGTATCTGGCCAGAAGCTGCAGGCGGTTGGAGACCTGCTCTTCGCTCATCCGGCCCAGCCCCCCGCCGAGCTCCAGTGCCGGCAGCGCTTCGGGCCGGCGGCCGGTGAACAGCTCGATGTCGTCGGCCAGGTCATCGGCTTCGTCGAGGTGTCCGCAGACCACCAGGACCGGCCTGTTCAATTGCGCCCGCACCGCGGCAACGACCGCCGACACGCTGCTGCCCCACAGGCCGGAGGCCGTTGCCGCGCCCCTGTCGGCAAGCAAACGGGCGAGGTCTTTCAGCGGGCGCGCAGCGACAAGCCGCCCGATCGTGGCGGGAGTGGGTTGGCTCATAGGTGACGTATCGTAGCGCGGCCGCTTGAGGCGGTAAAGCGGCCGGTTAATACTGAAAAACTCTATTTCGTTTCATCCCCACACCCGACTACTTCTTGATAGCGTCCATAGGCGGCGTCCCAGCGTCGCGTATCGGTTGGCTCGTAGCGTTTGACATCGAAGCTGGCGCGGACGATGGCGCGGGCCTCGTCGAGGTTTTTGACGTCGCCGGTCGCCATGGCCTGGACGAGGATGTTGCCGATGGCGGTGGCTTCAACTGGGCCGGCGATGACCGGCCGGGCGCAGGCGTCGGCGGTCATCTGGTTGAGCAGCTCGTTCTGGGTTCCGCCGCCCACGATGTGGATCACGGCGATTTTGCGGCCGAGCACGTCCTGGAGCCCTTCGATCGTCCGGCGGTAGGTGAGGGCGAGGCTTTCGAGGCAGGCGCGGACGGACTCGCCGCGCGTGGCCGGGGACTTCTGCCTGGTCTGGGCGCAGAAGCAGTCGATCTTGGCAGGCATCTCGCCGGGGAGGGCGAAGGGCTTGTGGTCGGGGTCGAAGACGGCGCCGAACGCCGGGGCCCGGGCCGCCAGTTGGGTCAGCTCGGCGTAGCTGTGCTCGCTGCCTTCCCTGGCCCAGTGGCGGCGGCATTCCTGCACGAGCCAGAGCCCCATGATGTTCTTCAGGAAGCGGATTTTCCCGCCGACACCGCCTTCATTGGTGTAGTTGTATCTTAGCGCCTTGTCATTGATGATGGGCTTGTCGATCTCCACGCCCATCAATGACCACGTCCCGGAACTGATGTAGCACCAATCGACGTCCGCGCCGGTTGGAGCCGGGGCCGCGGGGACGGCGGCAACGGCGCTGGCGGTGTCGTGGCAGGCGGGGGCGATCACCGGAATGGTCCCGGCGACGCCGCACTCGGCTGCCACATCTTCGCTCAGCGCGCCCAGGACCGTACCGGAGGGGACGATGGGAGGAAGGATTCTCGTCGGCAGGCCCAGTTCATCGAGCAGAGCGGACGCCCAGTTCCCGGTGCGCGGGTCGAGCAGTTGGCTGGTCGAGGCGATGGAGAACTCCGCCTTGCGGACCCCGGTGAACAGATAGTTGAACAGGTCCGGCATGAACAGCAGGGTCTCGGCGGCATCGAGGGCCTGGCTTTTGGCCTCCTGCATGGCCAGCAGTTGGAACAGCGAATTGAACTGCATGAATTGCAGGCCGGTGACGTCGAAGATTTTTTGCCTGCTGACGCGCCCGAAGGTGCGTTCCATGACGCCGTCAGTTCGGCGGTCGCGGTAGTGGAAGGGGTTGCCCAGGACGTCGCCATCGCGGCCGACCAGGCCGAAGTCGACGCCCCAGGTGTCGACGCCGATGCCGTGGATTTCGCTTAGGTCCCCGCGGGAGCGGTCGGCGGCGCGGCGCAGGCCGGTCTTGAGTTGCTCCAATTGGGCCAGCAGGTCCCACTGGAAATGTCCGCTCATCCGGCCGTTGGGGTTGGGGAAGCGGTGCCTTTCTTCAAGGGTGAGCTTGCCCTGGGAAATCGATCCGAGCAGGGCGCGGCCGCTTTCGGCGCCGAGATCGAACGCGAGAAAGTTCTTCGCCGCCATGGGGGCTTCCTTCCGCTGCGAAATTCGTTCGGGGGTGGCTCGTCGAACCAACGTGCCTGACACCGCCCATCTTGACCGGGCGGTATGTTAGCAACGTGTAGTCATTTCCGCACATCTACGGCGCACCTAAGCTCATGCAAGCCTGACTGGTGACTGTAGTTGTGTCGATGTGTCCATCCATGGGACGCTCCCCGGGTCAACTGTCATATTTTTGACCGCAGTGGGTGTTTTTACTCAAAGGGCGGAGCACTTCATGTCGAAGAGATAATGGCGCACACCGACTTCCGATAGGCGGAGGTTGGATGCCGCGATGAAATAGGCGCCGGGCTATGACAGCCCAACGCCGATTACTGGACCTCGCCCGAGGGAGAGCCCGACGTCATGCAAGACAACCCGCACACACCCCAGTTCGAATCCGGCACGACGGAGCTCCTTCATGCCGCCCAGGCCAACACGGGGCCCACAGGGCAGGTGGCGCCGGCGGCTCAGGCAGGCGAAGCCGGGCCGCGGCCGCGACCTTCGGCGACCAAGATGAGCTACAAGTTCCAGCGCTTGCGGGAGAAACTTCGTGAGGCGATCCGCAGCGGGGAGTTTGCCGGCAAACTCCCCGGGGAACGGGCCCTGGCCAAGCGCTTCCACGTCAATGCCAAGACCCTCAGCAAGGCCCTGACCGACCTGGCGGCGGAGGGGTTGCTCGACCGCAGCATCGGTCGGGGCACATACGTCAAAGGCAGCGCGCCGCAGCCATCGGCACACGGGCGCTGGCTGGTGCTCTGCGATGCCAGTCAGGCCGACGGATGCCTGATCGCCCGTCTCAAGCGGGTCAACCAGCACCTGCATGTGGTGAGCGGCCCGGCGGAGGTGGAGCGCATGCGGCCCAGCTTCCTGAACCAATTCGACGCGGTGATTGACATGGCGCGAGGAACGCCCGAAGCCCTGCTGCGCGATTTGGTGGTCCGTAACGTGCCCGTGGTGGTCGTGGGCCGGGAGCCCAAGACATATTCGACCCATGCCGTTCTGGCCGATGCCGCCCTGGGGGCGACCCGGTTGGTTCGCAACCTGCTGCTGGCCGGCCATCGGCGCCTGGCGGCGGTCGAGCCAGCGGGCAGCACGGTGGTCACTCTCGCCCTGCGTCAGGCCGCGGCCAGATTCGCACCGGCAATGAACGGAGATTCTTCCGAAGCGGTCGTGGAGAGCTTCGCGCCGGAAGAGTCGGCGTCGCTGGTTCGCAGCGCCGACTGGGCCGGCGCCACCGGCGGGCCCGGAGGCGTGACCGCCGTCGTCTGCGACTCAGCCGCCTCGGCGCGGGAGGTCCGCAAGACGCTGCAACAGCACGGCACGCAGGTCCCCGGGGACGTGTGCCTTGCGGCCGTCGGATGTGCCTGTGATTTTGCCGACTGCGATTCAGTGGTCTGCGGCTACCCGTGCAGCGGGTACTTCGTTTCCTGCCAACAGGTCGCCGATGCGATCCTGGGTCTTTTCACCGATACGCCGTCGCGCCCCACGACGCTTTGGCTGGCCGGTCAATTTGTGGATACCGGGACGATCCAGGGGGGCGTGAGCGACAGCGGACTGCACGGCCCGGTGGTCCACCGGGCAGAAAACGTCGCATCGCCCCTGGTGCCGATGGGCTCGGTGCGCCTGGGAACGGTCCCAGTTTAGGCAGATTTCGTGAAACCTTCCTGCTTGCTTGCGCGTCTTTGGACAGAGGGCGGAGTCTTTTTCGCCGCGTCGAGTCGCGGCGGGAGGCGGTCATGCAGGCAAGGCAATGGATCCCAGGATTGTGCGCGCTGTTCCTGTTCGCTGGCACGGCGCGGCCGACGCACGCGCAGGTTTGGGTGGACGGCAGCCAACTGAACGGCAAGCTTCCCGACTGGGTCGACCCGGCCTATGTCAAACCCATCCCGGAGCAACCCCAGCCGGTCATCGTGTATCGCCATTGGTGCGAACCGGTTTACCGGACCGTTTGCAAGCGGGTATGGCATGAGGCGGTGGTGCGGGTCGTCTGCGAGCGGGTCTGGGTCCCGGCGCGATATGAGCTGCGCGATTGCTGGTGCGACGGCCACCTCAGCCAGGAGCTTGTCCTGGTCGAGCCGGGTCACTACGAGATGAGCCAGCGCCAGGTCGTCGTTGTCCCGGGATACTGGGAGACGATCGAAGTGCGGGAACTGGTCAGTGCCGGGCACTTCGACTAACCCGGCTTGGCGAAGATCATCATGTGCTGCTGGGGCAGGTCATCCAGGGTTTTGACCCATTTCAGGCCAACGACCTCCATTTCCTTTTTCGCCTGGGCCTGGGTCATTTTGTGGTGTGGTTTGATGTTCACATTGGGGTCTTCGCCACGGTACTCGATGTCGATCACCCGTCCGCCGGGCTTGAGCGCCTTGACGATGGCCAGCATCATTTCCCGCGGATGGTCGAATTCGTGATAGGAGTCGACCATCAACACGACGTCCGCCGCGGCGTCCGGCAGCTTGGGGTCCTCGACGGTCCCGAGAATCGGCTCGACGTTCGTGACCCCCTTTTTCTTTGCCGTCGATGTAATGATTGCCAGCATTTCCGGCTGGATATCGGTGGCCAGGACCCGGCCCTTGGGGACTTTTTCCGCGATGCGGAAGCTGAAGTACCCGGTCCCGGCGCCAATGTCGGCGACCACGTCAGTAGGGCGCAGCTCCATCAGTTCGATGGCTTTTCGAGGCTGTTCCTCGCGGTCGCGCGCTGCGCGTTCCAGCCAGCCCGCCCCGAGATGACCCATCACCTGGGCGATTTCCCGGCCCATGTAAACCTTTCCGATGCCGTCGGGACTGGGATCGATGGTCTGATAGATGTCATCGGGCGCCGGTCGCGTCGAGGGCCCGGTTTGGGTCGATGGGAGCGTGGCCGGTGCCGCGTCTGCAGCGGGCTGTTCTGCCAGTGCCCGGCGATCGCCCCCCAACCATGTCACGCAAAGAGCTATTAGAACGAATGCTGGTGCCCAAATCAGCAGATGTTGACTACAAGAAGACAACAAATGAACAAGATTGGGCCTTGAACCTGGAATATCGTATAAGCTACGAATTTGAATCACGTTAGCTCCTGTTTTGGCGCATGTCTGAAATGTGCTGGGAATTAGGAACTTTCTCATGGTTTTTTAATATTTACTGCCGTATCGTAAAGAGGGCGTCAGTTCCGGCGAGGGACGGTTCTGCGCGGTATCGGTGAGGCTTTGGGGTAGAGGGCTTCTTAAAGGGCGAGCGCCGGTTGCGGCGCCTCGGGTTTTTTCATGAGTGCAAAGCGTGCTGTCATTCGACTGCAATTGGAGATCTCGGCCAAACAGGCGTTGGATAAACTGTGCGAACGCCGCGGAATGACTCAGATCGCCGTCCTTTCGCGCGTCGTGCGCTGGTTCGTCGCCCAGGACGAAATCGTGCAGGCCTCCATCCTGGGGCTCTTGTCCGAGGCGGCCCTGGGCGATTTGTCCCGTGTGCTGCTGACCCGGCTGGCCAGCGGCGAGATGGATGTCAAGGGAGAAAACCATAAGGAAACCCGGGAATCGCGCGAATTGAAATAAGTCTCCCGCGCTCTCACGCCACACATCTTACCGCCGAACGACCGCCCTGACATTGCCGCGAAAGCGCCCCCGCTGCGCGATCGCGGCGCCGTTAGATTCGCACAGTGAGGCCTCAAGCGCCGCAAGTTGGTGGCACCCGTTTAACCGCGCTCGCGCAGCGAGGCGCTTTCGACCGGGCTGTCCCCGCTGTCAAGAAATCCACGAAATTGCGCTCTTTTCATCCGCGGCACGGTATAAACTGGCGGCATGTGGGACGCACCGCATGAAATCCATTCAATCACAGGAGGCCCATGGCTAAGAAAACAGTTGGCATGAAGGGGAAAAAGTTGTCAGCCGGCAAGGCCGGTCCCAAGCGCGCGGCCAAGGCAAAACCGACCGCCTCGCGCAAGGCCGCGCCAGCCCGGGGACCGTTAAAGGCGGCGGGAAAAACCCGAACCATGAAGTCGGTCAAGGCGTCGGCCAAGAAGTCCCTTGCCGCGGGTCGCGCCGCCGGGAAGCGGACCGTCAAGAAAGCGGTCAAGCAGGCCAAGGCCGCAATGACCACGGCAAAGAAAGCGGCAAGCAAGGCCGTCGAGGCGGTTGGGAAAACGAAAAAGGCGGTTCGAAAGGCGTCAAAACGGGTCGTGGAAACGGCCCAGCAGGCCCCTGTCGTTGCTCACGAAGTGATCGAGCACATTCGTGAAGGGGCCCACACGATGGGCGAAAACGCCGGCGCCGCCATCGAGACGGCAACCAATGCGGTAGCGGCGACCGCCGGCGCAGTCGTCGGCGCGGTAGAAGCGGTAACCGCCCCCCAAACGCCAGCGCCTCACCCCGAGGCGCCGGCCGTTGAAACAACGACCCCCGGCGAAACCACCGGCTGATGCCCGTGGGTCTGTTATCCCCATTCGCTGCCCGGACTTCCACATGAGCCCGGCTTGCGGACATAATGGTCCCGTGTGCAATTTTTTCGTGCGTCGGACCCGAGCATGTGGTATGTTTCGTTCGTTCGTTCCGCGCTGCAATCTCTGGGTTGGCGTCTGTACATTGCCTGTCTTGCAGCGGGTGAAGGAGTGATGTGGGTCCCCAATCAAGTTGTTGTTGATCGTCGAACTCCCAGAGTGCTCCGGTCGTAAGGATGGTCGCCGCATCAGGGTGGATCGCGGGACATTTGGAGTTTCGGGACAAATAAATTCGGGAATTTCGCGTTTTATCAGACGGGACTCAGGAGGGTTCTCAAGTCGGCGGAAGGATCAATTCCGGCCTTGCCGATTGCCCAACTTTTATTTGGACAACTCTGAGGGCCGGCTCTTTGCCCGAATGGCCGGCTCCAAGCGTAGGGTATGACGGCCGACCGGGAGGGCATCGAAGAAACGCCTTGCAATTCGGCCAGCCTTGAACCAGTCGAACGGGCCTGCAATATTTTCAGGAGTGGAAACTATGACGACGTTGCCGCAGACCGCCCCCATGCGATTCCCTCGCCCGGCGGTTTCGTCGCATCTTGCCCCGATGAACGCCCCCGGCCATCTTGGCCCCCTGCAAGGTCCGGGCGGTCCGGGTCCGGGCGGGGTCAGCCTGACCGGCGCCGATGTGATGCGCGTCCTTCGCGCAAACCTCTGGCTGATCGTCATCATGCTCGTCGCGTTCGCGGTGGCCGGGTTCTTCTTCAATAAGTGGCTCCTCACGTACCATTCCCATTACACCGCCAGGGGCCTGCTCATGGTCTATGGCAATGACGAAATCCCGGTCCCCGGCCATCCTGCCCCCTCTGCCAACCCGGCTGAAATCGAACTGGTGCAGAGGACGCAAGCCCAGTCGTTCCTTCACGAACGGAACTTCCTCGACGACATCCAGTCACCCGACAGCCTTATCCGCAACACCCCCTGGTTCGCCAAGTACAAAGACGCCTTCGGCGTCGTGGTCCATCTCGACGAGGCCAAGATTGATCTGGCCGAAAACCTCTCAGCCACTCCAATTCCCAATTCCCGGCTCATCGAAATCTCGATGACCTGCGCCAACCCTGACGACTCCAGGGTGATCGTCAAGGAGTTGGTCGACCATCATATTCAGGCCCTGAAAGACGCCCAATTTGACACCGAAGGAAAGAAAATCGATTTGCTCGACAAGGAAAAAAAGCTGCTCGAACTGGAATTGAACGAAGACGTGATCAAGAAGATGGCCGAGAAGGAACTGGCGCTGGGCGACAACGCGGTCAACACCTTTCAGCAGTGGAACGGCAAGCAGCAGCAGCTCAGCCGGCTCATTGAGGAGAAAATGCGCATCCAAGCTGAGGTGGCAGGCTACGCGTCCCGCCTCAACAGCATAGCGCGCGACCTGAATGAGGGGCGCGTGCCTCCGGACATCGAGCAGCGCATCCGCGATACCGGGACCTATACCCAATTCCGCAGCCAGGTGATCCAGCTCGACATCGAGCTTAAGCGGCTCCAGCAGTTCAACGGCCCGCAAAGCGCCCAGGTCATTGAAACCAAGCGCATGAAGGAGGCTTGGCAGGCCCAGGTCGATGACGAACACGAACAGCTTAGCAGCACGCTCACCGAAGGCATGAAGGCGGCGCTGGAGAACGAAATCTCTGCCTCCGAGGCCAACCAGAAGCGCATTGAGGAATTCATCAAGAAGACCGACGACGAGCTCGGCGCCCTTAACCAGTCGATGAACGACTATCGCGTTCTCCAGAAGAGGGAAACCAACCTTCGCGATCATCTGGATCGCCTACAGGACCAGTTGAACGAGATGCGTCAGTTCTCGCTGAACTCCCCGTGGACCGCCGCCAAGTGGAGTGCCCTGCCGGTCACGCCTGACCGTCCCAGCTTCCCGAAGCTGGCGTACACGATGTTCGCCTCGCTGGTCCTGGGCCTGTTCTTGAGCCTGGGCATCGCATTCCTGCGGGAGATGACCGATACCACCGTCCGCAACGACCGCGATATTGCCAAGGTCGGCCAACTCAACCTGCTGGGCATGATCCAGCACGAGGCCGACGACCCGCAATCCGCCGGCGCACGCCTGCCCCTGGCGATCTTCGATGCCCCGCACTCGGTCGTCGCCGAACAGTTCCGGCAGATGCGCACCAAGCTGCTGCACACCGCCGCTCTCGATACCACGCGCAGCATCCTGGTCACCAGCCCCAGCCCCGGGGACGGCAAGAGCACCGTCTCCTGCAACATCGCCACCGGCCTGGCGCTCAATGGCCGGCGCATCCTGCTGGTCGATGCCAACTTCCGCAAGCCCAGCCTCCATGCCACCTTCGGCCTGGACAATGCGGTCGGCTTCAGCGACCTGCTGAACGACATCGCCCTGTTCGACACCGCCGTCGCCGAAACCGAGGTCCCCAACTTGTCGGTCCTGGTCAGCGGCGAGCGGCCCAGCAACCCGACCGAACTGCTCGAAAGCCAGCTCTTCATCGACTTTGTCGAACGGGCCCTGGAAGAATACGACCACGTGATCTTCGACACCGGCCCGCTGCTGGTGGTCTCCGACACCGCCGCCATGGCCCCGCGCGTGGATGGCGTCATCACCGTGGTCCGCGCCCGCGGCAACAGCCGTGGGCTGCTCATGCGGATGCGCGACGAGCTCCGCAAGCTCAAGGCCGAACACCTGGGCGTCGTCCTCAACGCCGTCCGGTCCCAGGGCGGCGGGTACTATGGCAATAACATCAAGACCTACTACGCCTACCAGAACCAGTAGCGGGCTCCATGCCCACCGTTCGCTACAAACTGGTCCTGGCCTATCGCGGCACCCGCTATCACGGCTGGCAGAGACAGCCGGCCCTGCCTTCGTACAAGGGCGACGCGCCCGCCCCGGGCCAAGGGATCCCGACCATCCAGGAGGTCCTGTCGCGCGCCATCGCCTTGGTGGTGGGTCATCCGGTCGCGCCCGTCGGCTCGTCGCGGACCGACGCCGGCGTCCATGCCAAGGGGCAAGTCGTCCACTTCGACACCGACAAGGTGCAGGTCCCGCCCGAAGGGCTCCGCCGTGCGGTCAACCATCAGCTCCCTGATGACCTGCTGATTCGGTCCATCACGCCTGTCCCCGATTCGTTTGATGCCATCCGCTCGACTGCCAGTAAGCGTTACCAGTACGCCATCTGGCACGCCGCCGACCGGCCGCCGTTCTTCTCCGATCTGGTCTGGTATCGCTGGCAGCGCCTGGACATTGATGCCATGCGCGAGGCGGCGGCATTGCTGGAAGGAGAGCACGACTTCGCCAGCTTCGCCAAACCCGGCCATGGCCGAGAGACGACCGTCCGCCTGGTTCGCCAGTGTTCGGTCGCTTACCGTCCGCCCAAGCTGGTGATCGGCGTCGAGGGCTCCGGTTTCCTGTGGAACATGGTGCGGATCATGGTGGGGACGCTAGTCGAAGTGGGCCTGGGCCGCTGCACGCCCGCCGATGTTGCCGGCATGCTCGCCGCCCGTGACCGCCGCTCCGCCGGCGCCACCGCTCCGCCTCACGGGCTGTATTTGCAGTGGATCAAAGGAAATGCTGAATGCTGAATAATGAATGCTGAATCGCGTGTGAACGCAGAGGGATGTTGTTAAGGTAGGGCAAGTGCCCCTGGCAAGGCGTCTTTTATTCATTATTCAGCATTCATTATTCAGCATTCGGCATTTCCCGCATGTCTCGTATCTGGCGACAACTGGCAATCGCGACGAACTGGCCGATGCTGGCGGCGGTGGCGGTGTTGTCCGCGCTGGGAGTCATCAGCATCTGGGCCGACGCTCAGGCCGACGCGCGCTCCGACGCGGTCAAGCAACTCATCTTCCTGGGCATCGGCCTGGGCTGCATGGGCCTGTTCCAGGTCGTCAACTACATGGAGATCGGCCGGTATTCCTGGCCCTTTTACGGCGTCAGCCTGCTCCTGCTGATCTACACCATCGCCCCCGGCGTGCCGGAAACCGGCATCGGTGGCGTCCCGGTCATTAAGGGCGCCCGCGCCTGGATCGACATGGGGCTGCTCCACCTCGAGCCCGCCGAGCTGATGAAAATCGCCTTCTGCATGGCCTTGGCGCGCTATCTGCGCTTCCGCAACAACTACCGGACAATCAAAGGCCTCCTCCCGCCCTTCGCGCTGGCCGTCGCCCCCGCCCTGCTGATCCTCAAGCAGCCGGCCCTGGGAATGGCCACCCTCTTTCTGCCCACGCTCTTTGCAATGCTGTTCGTGGCCGGTGCCAAGGTCAAGCACCTGCTGTTCGTGGTCTTTCTGGGCCTGGCCCTGCTGCCGGTGCTGTGGGTGCTCGGCAAGAACGACCCCAAGGTCGGCCACGTGCCCGCTTTGATGAAGCCGTACCAATGGGTGCGCATCCGTTCGCTGCTCAGCGGCGACCCGCACGACCTCCAGGACGCCGGCTTCCAGCAGGAGCAGGCCATGACCGCCCTGGGGTCCGGCGGCCCCTTCGGCCATGGCCTGGGCAAGCTCGTCGTCGGTCAACACGTCCCCGAGGCCCACAACGACATGATCTTCGCCATCATCGGCGAACAGTTCGGCTTCATCGGCTCGGCCGTCGTACTCGGCGCCTACCTCGTCCTCTTCGCCGCCGGCATCGAAGTCGGCGGCTCCACCAAAGAACCGTATGGCCGGCTGGTGGCCGTCGGCATCGTCTCGATCCTTGCCGGCCAGGTCTTCATCAACTTGATGGTGGTGATGCGGATGTTCCCGGTCACCGGCATCACCCTCCCCTTCGTCAGCTACGGCGGCAGCAGCCTGCTGGCCAGCTTCATGGCCGTCGGCCTCCTCCTCAACATCGGCCAGCACCGCCCGCTGATCATGGCCCGGGACTCCTTCGAGTTCGAGCGGAAAACGGAGGAATGAACTCCGTGGGAACCCTTCATGATGACCACAAGACCAACGATCGCGTCGCTTCCGATTCGTCCGGCGTCCATCCTCTTTTTGTCGATCGGCGCACTGCTCGCCACGGCCGCGCCGACGCGAGCCGAGGCGGACGGCGGGGGCGCGGCCGGCGACCCGTACGAGCACTACGTCAAGACCTCGGAAGACTTCCGCCCCGTCAACCAGGACAAGGCGTGGTGCGACAAGGCATTCCCGAGCTGGACGTACATGCCCTGGACGTTCCGCTGGTCGATCGGCTACACCGATGAATCCGGCAAATGGTCCGTCGAGCACGGGTACAACGGCGCGTTTCTCGACCATGCCGACGTCAGCTCTCAAGCTTCACCCACCGGCAAGATCGACTGGATCGACAAGTACAAGCTCCGCTTCTACGTCGATCACCTCGCCGACAAACATTACCTGCACCTGTGGGATGGCGGCGAAGTCAAGCCGCACCTGGCCCAGTTGCACGGCACCGGCGTGCGCAGCGTGCCGGTCAACGACGCCCTGCGCCGCAAGCTCGAGCAGATCATCAGCCAGCACGTGGCGGCCGTGAAATCCTCGCCGCAGCGCGGGGCCTACGCCCTGGACGACGAGATTTCCTGGGGGCACTTCGTCCATCCCACCATGTGGTGCGTCACCGATGACAAGTCCGCCTTCGAGAGCTGGCTCAAGGAAATCTACGGCCCCGACGCTCCACAGAGGAGCAAATGGGTGTCGTACGACGACATCCGACCCCGGCTCAAGACCTGGACGGTCGCGGACTTCGACGCCAGCCCGCTGATGGACCAGTGGACGTTCAATGATTCCTACTGGGCCAACTTCCTCGGCGGCCTGGTCGAATACACCAACAAGCTCGACTCGGAAACGCCGGTCGGCTTCGTCGGCGGGCAGAGCCCCAACGCCTTCGGCGGCTACGACTATGCCCGCCTCATGCGCAAGGTGCAGTTCATCGAGGCGTACAACCTCGGCTCCTCGCAGGCAATCATCCGCTCCTTCAACCCGCACAACGCCATCCCCGCGGTCACCACCCACTTCCACCAGTCGGTGGCCGACGACATCTGGCAGACCTGGTACTACCTGGCCCACGGCAACCGTGGCTTCATTGGCTGGGTGGACGGCTGGTTCGATGGCAAGACCCCAAAGGCCTGGCACGATGAGGTGGCCCCCACCTACCTCGAAGCCGACAACAAGATCGGCCCGCTGATGACCGGCGCCGAGTGGGTCCACGACGGAGTGGCTCTCTACTACAGCCATCCCTCTATC
>Ga0182024_10009381_pt1 | contig 20250 bp, 32 predicted proteins | sample P32metaG_FD_120480 | JGI IMG/M metagenome (GOLD analysis project Ga0182024, IMG submission 120480) | Permafrost microbial communities from Stordalen Mire, Sweden - P3-2 metaG (Illumina Assembly) | ecosystem: Environmental > Terrestrial > Soil > Wetlands > Permafrost | place: Sweden: Stordalen... | reverse complement strand
TGGAAGCAGGAGTCACAAATTCCCCTTGGACTGTTGCCAATCTTGTTGAGATGATCGAAGGATGAGCGAGCGGATTGAACAGCTTAGACAAGCGGTCGAGACGATGCACAAATGCACGGCCCGGCACGTCGAATCTAAGCCCGTCATTGAGCTTTTCCAAGGCAAGGTGGCGTGGGATGGCGTTGTCGAGGCTTTCGCGCTCACAGGCCATCCTCACGCGAAACGCTGCTATGCCTGGTCGTACATGGACAAGGGCGAACCGCAGTATGTGACTGTCTTGGAGATTCCCCCTGTGGATTCAGCGGAGACTGCCGTAAAGATCGCTATTGTGGCGGGAGGGAAATGAGCTATGCCTATCTCGCCTGAAGAAATGGATTCCGGACGAAGTGCGTTTAAGCGCATTAAAGTATACGATAGCGACAGGAAAAAGCGCTACTGGAGCTATTTCAGTGGAGCATTTTGGACGTTTCAAATATGCGTGATCGGACTGATCGGAACTTCTTCCCGAGTTCGGTACGTCCTACCGGCATTGTGGCTACTCTTGCTTTGTTTTATCATTTGCCAAGCTGTGAACCGGAGCGTCCGTTATGACAAGGATGTCAAATTGTTGGAAAATCTGTACAGAAAATTTGGAACCAACGTCAACTTTGAGTCGCTGGATAGTCCTTCCAAGGCCGACGCCAACAGTCAACGCGAAAAGTGGGGAGGATTTTACCCATTGTTCGCTTTCTGTGTCTTGCTGGCGGCTGTTTTCGGAATGTCTTATTTAATCCATCACCTCTTGCCCAGCACCGTTCCTCAAGGCAGGTGAAGGCGCATGATTTCAAATTAGGACACTACCCAACAAAGTGCAAAAATTCGGACGCAACTCCCCAAGTGGCAAATAGTGCTGCAATGTCCCAAACGTGAACCTTAAACTGCGGGTTAGACAAACTCACCACAACCGTGGTGAATTTCGCTAGTTTTTCGTAGTTCGCTCCGTGCTTCCCGAGCATTTTCTTCATCTCATGCGGATCACCGATGCATTTTTGGTAGGTCTTTTCATCCAACGCCTCGACGCTGAGCACCAAAAGTTCGAAGAGAAGATATTCGATGCCGTACCGCAACTCGAGAGCTGCAAAATGAATCAGCGAAGCGCGCTGAGTTCGCTTCGCGAGATCGAGCAACGATCGAGATTGGAAGAAGTGCCAACTCGCTCCGTCCAATTTGTCACTGATGGTTTGGCTAATGATCTGATCGGCGGATTTTCCCAAAGGATCCATCACGTACCTTACGCCTAGATTGGACGATTTGCCCAAGTCTGAAAGGCGGCCTCTAATTTAATTTTTTCAGTCGCGGCGGCCTCGCTGGTCGGGAATCCACCGATATCCACTTTGCCCTGATTTGCCTGATAAAAGGCGCTAAATAGATAGAAATTAAAGTCCTTCATAATCGCTCCGACATAAGCGATACGGGGTAGCTCTACCAGCACCTCAACCCCTAATCCATTTTTACTTATATAGCGCCCGCTTTCTTTGTTCGGCGATACCGGATTTGTCTCCTCGCTCGCAGGCTTCGCCGCTGCCATCAGCTTTCGCGCAATATCGAAACCAGCACCCGTAAGCACAAAATAATCACTCTTTTCCTTTCTTGCGAAACCCCGATTCATAAGGGATATCAGCCCGTCCAGGTATCTCGCCGCTACGGCTGGATCTTTCATGTCGGCAAAATCGGTCTTGTCTGCTCTCAGCCATGTTCCAAACGCGTCGGCGCGCAGCAGTATCAGTCTTCCTTCTTTCTGGGCTGCAATTAGAATTTCGGTCTCTTCCTTCGAGAGTTGTGCTCCTCGTTGCGAGACTTGTTGCTGTAAAAGTGCCAAAGGTCCCAGAGGTGGAGGAGCTGGAACGGACCCAGTAAGTGTTTGCCACAGTAACGGGTAGTTTTGTTCGTACTTTTCGGGTGTCGATAAGTCAGCATAAAGCTTTCCCAACAGCCAATCTGGGGCGGAATCGGTCCATTTTCCATTTGCCAACACGGGGACGAATTTTTCGTGATTCCGGTGGGTGAGCACTTGGGCCGTCATGATATCTCCTTCGTATCCGGCTCCCCCCACACGTCCGTCTGAGCGAAGTTTATACTTGGGCGTGCAGACGATGAGTACAAAATCGTTTTCGCGTATTTGTGTCTCCATGAAGGCCGGCATCTGTATGCCGAGCTTGGCATTCCACTGATCCAACTTCACATCGATTCCATTCGCTCTGAGTTTTGTAGCCAAAATAGCCACCCACCTTTTGTGTTCGTCGGAATCCCACGAATAAGAAATGAAAGCAGTGGGATTTGCCATGGATAATCTAGAGATAGGTCTCCCCCTATCTCAAATCAAGGACTGTGTGGGGTGGCGACGCATCATTGAGAGCATTGCTGGACGGATTCCAGTAAGGGGCGTACGGGGATCTATTTATTCCGAGTTTATGAGTGCCTGCACGAGGCGTGAAGCCCATGGTCAGGCCTTGGCTTTTCGATTTCCATTTTGAGAATCTCCCCGATCAGGCTTTACAATGTGTTACCAGACTCTTATTGTGAGCGTCTGATAACACTTTTATGGCATTGTTAGACGCTACAACTCTTGAATCCGCCCTATCGCTCCTCGCGGAAGAAATGGAGTCTAAAGCCATTCCTCGCCATGAGTTGGTGATCTGCGGCGGATCGGCGCTGCTCGCTTTGCAACTAGCGCAACGCACGACCCGGGACGTCGATGTTTTGGCCCGCCTTGACGCCAACATGAAGCTGAGCGAACCGAAGCCCCTGGCCCCGGAACTGGTGGAAGCCGCAGAAAGAGTGGGGAGACTGCTCAATCTTCCTGCGAATTGGCTCAATACCGGGCCCTCAGATCAACTGAAAGCTGGCTTACCCACTGGGTTCGTCAATCGACTCGTCAGTCGAGAAATTGGTCCCGCACTCCGGGTCCACTATACGGACCGCTACGATTTAATCCATCTCAAGCTCTTTGCCTTGGTCGATCAAGGTCCCGGTAAACACTCACAAGATCTTCGAGCGCTCCATCCCACCGAAGAAGAATTGTTGGCAGCAGCCCGATGGGTCATCACTCAGGACGACGGACCGGAATTTCCGAATCTGTTGCGCTCCATCCTGAAAGAAATCGGTCATGAAGACATCGCTCGACAAATTTAAGCACGATCTCCTGAATGGGGTGCTCTCACTTCTGTGGAGACAGTGGTCTCTACTGGGTATTCCGGGCCAACAGACTGAGACGAGTAAGAAAAGCGCGGATCGCTTCATCATCGATCCCGAAGCGCTTCTTCTGGTAACAAGCGAGCTTGGCCGGTTCGATGCCCGCCTCTTTGATGAGGCGCTCAATTGGCTCCGGCAATTCGGCAAACTCGTCAACATCCAAAGGCTCAAGGGAATCCTACAAACGCATGCGCTGGGTAATCGTCAAGTCCTGGCCGCCATGGCCTCCACCGTGCTCGAAAATGGCCGTTTGTCCAAATGGAGTGCAATTGAGTCCTTGGGCGAAAAGCGTGAAGGCTGCGAGTCTGTGTTCCGGAATTCCGACGGCGCGCCTGCACCCATTTTCGGTAAGAGCGACCTCCATTTCAGGAAGTTCGGCCTCTTTCGTGGAGAATCGCCAGCACGCACCAACGCCATGGCTCCAAAGGTTGGGAGCCACCCCGACCTGCTTTTGATCAAGCTGCGTGCGTTGCTTGGAGTCAATGCGCGGGCCGAGATTATCGCCGCGCTCCTTTCCCTCCAAGTGGCCCATCCATCCGCGCTCGCCCGACGAATTTCGTATCTTCCCCGCTCGGTCCAGGACACCTTGAACGAAATGGCTCTCTCGGGCCATGTCACGTCGGAGCGCTCCCGAGAAAAGTATTTTTCTCTTCGTCCGGGAGATTGGAGCTTTCTCATGACGTGGGCCGCTCCCGGTCCGCAGTCCGTGCCTCGGTTTCCACGCTGGATCGACTGGACCGTTGTCTTCGCTCTGCTGCAAGACACTATCACGTTGCTTTACGGCGACGAGTTCGTAAAGGCAACCCCCCTTATGGCGGCGCTCCGATTACGCGAAATTTACGAACGTCACTCGCCCAAGCTCGCGGAAACAGGTCTAGCCGAAAATTTCATCAATACCTCACAGCGAACGGGTTTGGAATTTCTTGAGAGTTTCCTGGCCGAACTAACAGCATTTTAACCTTCCTATGAACCTGCAAGAAGATCATCCAGAACTGAAGGGCAACTGGTGGGACCCACGCAAACCCACGGAAAAGTGGCACGGCACTCTTATGCTAAAGGCGGGAAAACCGGCGAAGCTCGACTTGATCCAGTATGGAGAGGGTAAGCTACAACCTAGCGTCAATAATCCCTTTGAAGGATGTGGAATCATTCATGGCACGACCGGCGAAGGTAGCGCCGTTACCTTGTCCCAATGCTTCGCCAGTTCTCATTCGCGGAGCTTTGGTTCCGAGGAGGTCGAGGTCAGTGCCTACCAGGCGATCTTTGGAGCTCATCTTTCGGCCAAGGAGTTAGTTTTCGACGAAGTCCTCGTCGAATTCGATTATCTCAATGATTGGGTGACCCATAGCCGCTACGAACAGAAGAACCTTAACGACGGTGATGACCGCAGCGAAATCCGCATCCGGCTGAACCCAAATTACCAGATCCCGTTTCAAGCTCCTGGTTACACCAAGAGTCTCTTTTTTCTCGGCTACCGAACTAATTCTTCAAAGTTTAGATTTTCCATCGAAAGCCGGAGCAACCTACAAATCACGTATGCGAAGCAGCTCAGTCTCCGTCATATCTTGCAAGAGCTCCTGCAGTGGACTTGGTTCCTAACCTTGGCGACGCGCCATCAAACACGGCTATTGAGGCTAAGCGTTCATCGGCATGAAGTCCGATTTCAACTGGGCGCGAAGAGTCTCAAACAACCGTTGGACCTCTGGGTGGCCGTTGCGGGTAAGCGCGAAAAAGAAAACGCACTGCATCCACCCGACATGAACTTCACGCTCCCCGACATTGAACAAAATCTTTCCGCCGTGATTTCGCGCTGGAGCGAAATGCAGACCCAGTGGGCCGCAACGCTGCACCGTTATTTTGCGACCGTTCATCGGGAAGGTCTCCGCCTGCCGGAAGAATTCCTTTTTAGAGCACAGGCCATCGAAGCCTTGCATCGCGGTGACTCAAAGATGAAGAAGACGACACAACGGGAAGCTTACGGAGAAGCTTGGGAGAAAGCTCCGTCCGCCTTGCAAGCGCGGCTAGGTGACAAATCGGCATTCGTGGATTCGATCCGTAACAACCGCAATTACCTGACGCATTACAATCCGAACGACGAGGAAAAAGCTGACGATCTAGCAGGTCTCTTTGAGTTGAGCCAAAAGCTCGGTTTCCTCCTTGAGGCAGTAATTCTTAACGAACTCGGCTTGCCCAAAAGCGTGATTGAAGGGTCCTTTTCGTCCCGCCGCTGGGGGCACCTTGTTAATTGGGATACGGCAGAAGAAGCTAAAGGGGACCTATAGGCGGCGATCAGCTTACTGCGATGCACACATATGAGTGTACCTACGAGAACTCTTGCAAGTAGAAGGTGAAGAGTAAAGTAATGCCCATGCCTATCCCATTTTACAGGCCAGTAAAAGAAAATCGGCTGTTCAACGCCGAAAAAAAATATTCAGACATTAACTGGAATGACTTTCGGGAAGTTGTAGCAGAATTCAAAGGCCGCATAGAAGAGTGGTATATCAAGCCCGCCGAAGCTCTCCAAATCGCGTCTGGAAACTATGGCTTCGCGGTTATGACGTTGAACTGTTTGCTTATCGACGCTTTGAGCCAGTACTACTATGGGGCGCAACAGTCACCGACTGAGGCAGCGAGTGGTTGCAACAAACCGTGCCAGGCTACCCGCAGTAAGTTCAGAGACTTCCTAAAAGATAGACTTCCACTGGTCGCAGGTACTTTTACGCCAGCGATAAAAACCTTGAATGGGGATATGACTAGTTTAGATGATGTGATCTATACAGGGTTTCGCTGCGGAATCCTTCATGAGGCACACGTTCCACTTTATGGTGGAATTGTCGGCCAGAAGACTGTCGTCGAGATTCATCCTTCGGGCTTCACGACTTATGATAATCCGATATCCGGCACCGATTGCCCCCAAATAACAGTCGATCCTCATCAACTACTTTCCCTGATCAAAGCAGCTTTCATATGTTTGGTTTCAGAGTTATTGAATCCTGATCCGGCTTTCGACGCACGCCGTCTGCGGTTTCAGGAAAAATTTGAATCCAGCTTCGGCATACCGATTAACGTAAGAATCTAGCAGACCTCTAATGATGCATGTATCCCAAGTACGCCAGGCGAATGGTCATGGCATGCTCGCTGACCTCATACTCTTGAGCGAGTTCCCGTATCATATCCTCATCCGAGTGAGACAATTCTCTCTGATGTTCAATGTCTTTCTTTATCAGGTGTTCTGGCATCAATAGCTCTGCTGCAAATAGATTTGCTTCCATTTCCTCAAGGCTCAGGCCTTGACTGGATGCTTTATCCCTTAACCATATTTTCGATTGTCGGTCTACATGAACGTCATCGAAATCATGCAAGAGATAATGTCCCAGCTCATGCGCTGCCGTGAAATTGCGCCTATTTGGATGATGTCGTTCGTTCACGCCAATTATCGCGGATGCGCTCTTTTTATCGCGATATAAAAAGCCAGACAACTCGTCTTCAGCAGATTGGGAGCAAACAATTGCACCAAGTGACTTGGCAATATCTGCCACGGGTATAGGCGCTTCGCGTATCCCTCGTTCGGTAAGGAGCTTTTCAACCATCGTGCGGATTTGTTTTCGGCGAATCATGACATTCCTTTCGTTTGCCCGGCGGCTGCGACTGCATTCAAAATCCAGTCCTTCTCCATTTTGGGACGGCCTTTAAGGGAGTGAGCCAATGCCAGTGGTTCAGTCAAGGGAAGTATCGTTGACAGGTCTGTTCTCAGGACATTGGCCATTTCTACGAGCGTGTGAATGGGGACCTTCTGCCGTCCTTTCTCGACGTTGGTAATGGAAGTACGGGTCAGACCCACCTCCTTGCCGAGTTCTTCCTGCGTAAGTACAGGTTTGCGGCGCAACCGGGCCGTGCGGATTCGCCGTCCTACCTCTTCGTAAAATGCTTTTTGCTCTGCTGGGTTGAGGCGCATCTGTGAATCTATCTGAACTTTCAGAGCGTTGTCAATAAAACAAACGGTCAATTATACAAACACTGTATTTACAGACCGTTTTTCTAAGTTGACATTTTTTAGCATTCTGCAAGCCTCCCCGGGACGAGACAAAACACTCTCGTCCTTATAAACCATGCAAACACCCACGTTAAAAATAGTCGGGGCCAAGCCCAAACCGCTTGGCCGTTCCATCACCCACCACCATCACGATCCCGCCAAACTTCTCGCTGAGTTCGTCGACATTAAGAACGTCGGCTCGCACAACGTCAGCATGGAGGGCATCCGCCTAGCGAACACCACGTTTGACCATAACGGGAAGCCCCACAAAATCCGGGTTTATTGGACCGGCAGTATTTTGACGGTGCTGACTCCTGGACAGGTCGTGCGGGTCCACACCGGAAAATCGAAGGATGCGGCTCTAATGCTTCCCGAGGACCGCAACGGCGCCGATCACCAGGCCTATGCTGAATCGGGCGACTTCATCCTGAATGATAAAGAGGGTGACAAGCTCTACCTATACGCGAGTTCCGACGAGCCCTTTGATTCGGCTTATTATAAGCCGAATCCGCCAGCTGGCTCGTACCTCGTCCGTCGCGGTGATGAACTCGTGGTGCTGTCGGCTGAGGATGCTCTCGCCTCCATTCCGCCGATCACCTCGAACAAGAAACCCGTTCTGGGCCATTCTGGTCGCGCCGCGTGATTCTGGGATCCCTCTACGATCCCTCGCCAGCCCGCCATTGGCTTACTACCAATGGTGGGCGGCTCTTGTCGGATGCCGAGATCCTTGAACTCAAGGTGCGTCGTGCTGTCGGCGAATCCTGGCTGTTGCCGGCTTCTTGGTCGAAATCCGGCACGGTCGTCATTGGTCTGAGTCCACTTTTTCCTGACGCACACCCCAAGTTCTTCCTGCCGCATGAAGGCAGGAGAGGCCAAATCATTCCCCATGTCGGCCTGGAGGACGGTTTTATTTGTACGCTTCTGCCGGGGATCGGAATCGACCCTCTCGCACCCGTTGAGGTCATCAAAGAACTCTTAGCGAAGGCAGAGGCCTTGGTGACCAAGGCTTATAATTCGGAAGAATGGATGGCGGAGGTAGAAACCGAACTTGGCGGATACTGGACGATAAACCCATCATTCAATGTTCATCACTTTCTGGATGGCATTCCGAAGACAGTGGCCATGGCGCTGATTCCAATGAACGAGGAAAGCTCAATCTTCCGCCCGTCCACGTTGCAGCCATCCAATCTTCAGACCAACAAGCACATCACCCTCTGCGTGATTTGCCCTAGAGCTTCCCTGAAACAGCTTCTTTTGGATCCAGCTGCATGGCTCCGCGATTCCGGCGCGTTGGCGTCTGCGCTAACTTCACTTTTTGAACTATTCTCTGGTCGGGGTATCCCGATCAAAACGTCGGAGCTGAGCTTTTTCATCTTTTGTGAAGCCTCGGCGGGCCCTGTCCTTCTACCCGCTAAGCTGAAGTCCAAGGTTAGACTCAAAGGCCACTCTCCAGAAGATGTGCTTGCGAGCATCAGCCACAAGCTTTCCACTGAGGGCCTCTTGCGGGGCTTGGCGGAAGACTGTTCGACCCGCCGGCTCATGCGCCGATCCCAAGGCACCGAATCCGAGGTCGTATCACATCTCCGCGTCGCCATTATAGGCTGCGGCTCGCTTGGAGGCTTCGTGGCCGATCTTCTCGCCCGCGCAGGGGTAAGGCGTTTTCTGTTGATTGACCAGGAAAGATTGAAGGTAGAAAACCTGCCGAGGCATGTTTGCGGCTATCATCTCGTTGGCCAGGCGAAGGCAACGGCTCTCAAATGGCACCTTGCCCAAATTCTTCCCGACGTGGGGGCTCAAGACGTCGTTGCCGATTTCCGGGACGATTCGGCCATCCGCGCAATGCAGGGCTTTTCCGCCGACATCACCTTGGTGGCCATCGGCGAAACCAACGCCGATCTCACAGCGGCTCGATTTGGCCAAGCGGGTCTTATTCGCTGCCCGGTCTTCGCTTGGGCGGAGCCAGGTTTGGCGGCTGGGCATATAGTGTATCTCCCCACCGGCGATTCATCCGGGCTTTTCGATCTCTTCGATGACAAAGATGGACTTTATAAATACCGGATTATCGACCGTCCTGAGGAGCGTCAATTGCAGGAACGAGGGTGCCAAACAACCTATCTGCCCTTCTCAGGAATGGACATGGCCGGACTCTCCACCGCCGTCGCGCGACGGATCCTCACCTTGGCGGGCAATCCTCCGGTAGCGCGAAAGATTTACCGCTACTCTGGACCTCGTTTGGAGAACCATGAAGAACTTTAACCATGATCGCAGTTCAACTCAAAGACGTGGGAAGACTCATTATTCCCGACGAGATCGAAAGCGTGCTGCGCGGCTATTATCAGCGTCGATGGCAGAAGGAGCGTGGCGGTGTTCTAGCCGGCTCGCTGAAGGAGGACGGCAGTTGGGTGCTCACTCACGTTATGCCGCCCTCACCAAAAAACCGGGCCGGGCGCTACTGGCATGAAAGGAACCGGGAGGCTGCTCAGGAATATCTGGATCTATTGTTTGCCGAGACTCAGGGAACAGTCGTCTATCTGGGCGATTGGCATACTCACCCGGAACGCTCGGTCGAACCCTCTGGACCCGACACCAGGATGTTGGCCGACATTTTGACCACTGGGAATATCCCCACCGGCTTTGCCATCGGCATTATTGTCGACAGCAAGAAAAGCCTCCTCATTTGGAGACAAATCCTGAACGACATCAACCACACCAACCCTGAAATATTCATCCTATGAGTATCACTCTTCAAGGCGCGAAGATTTGCGAGCAAGGCGTCAACTTCGCCATCGTCATCGTCAAAGAATACGTGCTGAACAACCAAAGCGAGTCGGAAAGCGCCCGGCAGTCTTATCGACGTTTCTTCCCTAGAATGCACATCATTTTGATGGCTCAGGATTCGCATGGGATTCCAACCTATTCTGGGCGCAGGGATATTGTGAGTTTCCTTGCGGGAATTTCGATGAGCCGCATCCCTTGGAAGGAATTTACCTTCTCTTGGTGACGAAGGTACTCTTTCATCTATTGGAGAACGAATGCATCGTATATTTCCACTTCATGGACGACGTCGGGGGTGGAGAAGCGTTACGTTTTCGTCGAATCCGTGATAGCCAAGACAGCCGCCTTCAAGGCTGGGGCGAGACCGGGCCACGCGGTGACCACCCTGGCCAAATCGGGGTCGCGCAAAGCTTGTGAGTCTATCTGTGAGTCAGCTTTTGCAAGTGGTTCTTGTTCCAGTTCTTTCTCATAGCTTCGAGTCCTAGCGCGGCAGCTTTTTGACCTCTTCAAAAAGCCCTGCCATTTCACCTCTAGTCGCCTTGTTTTCAGCGACTTATGCCCCAAAAGCAGGGCGCTTTTCGCGACACCGATTTGTACGGATAAACACGGATTTGAACGCATTTTTACCCAAAAACTGCCCTTTTTCGCGCCCTTTTTGGCGACAGTAACGGCGACGAATCAAAGGCTCTGGAGCGGAGAATTAAAAAAAAATGCGTCCGGACGCATTTTTATTCTGACAGGACACTCCGGCCTTCGCATATATCTCAGGATGGGACGCAAAGCGTACACCGCCCGAGCCTTGATCCGACCGACGGCCATTCTGCCGCCGAAGGGACCGACCGCGCCCATTTCCGAAGCTTCGGCGAATCCCAATACAGAATGGCTGACCAAGGAAGAAATGGCGGATCGGTTGAACCTGAAGGTACGCGCTTTCGGCGATTTGGTGAGAGATCATCGAAATCTTCCGCGACGGGTATATAGCCAGAAAACGGTGCGTTTCAATCCGGTCAAGGTCGAAGCGTTCCTGGATAAATTCAACGTAGAGGTGGCCAAATGAAAGAAATGAAAGTTGGCCGCGAAAAAGACAGTAGGGGCCGGCTGATCTGGCGCGTGTCGTACGACGTTGCCAGCCGCCGCATCCGAAAGACCTTTCACTCCAAGGAAAAAGCCAATGAATGGATCGCCTACAACGTGGAGATTGCCATCGAGGAGGGCCGGATCTTCTGGGAGGCTTGGCATGGCATCAGCAGCATTGAACGGCATGAACTGATGGATGCATTGGCTCTGATGCGGGAAGGTCGTATGGATCATCCGTGTCGTGCTTCTGTTCAGTTTTCGCCCACTTGTAAGCAGCTGTCTTGTTGTTGGATAACTTTTTGAATTCCGCCCCAGACAACTCACCCTTGGTCCCGAACAGCGATGCCGCTTCGTAGTTCCACCGATTCCGCGTGTCGCTTGGGCACGGCCAACTTGGACGATTATCGGATCCAATATATTGTTGGAAGCGATCGCGCATGACTCCGTCCATTCCAGTCAAAGCGTGCAACTGAGACACGATGTGTTTGAGGTAGGACCAAGTAAAGTCATGATGACGAATGTCCTTTTTTTTGTAGGTAACTCTCACCTCGTTAGAAGCCACAAGATAAGAAGCGGTTCCTTCGTAAGTTCCAGGCTCTATCCGTTCCTTGCTCCACTGTCCTTCACTCGCGGACCCGGACAATGCCGCTCTCAGCAGTTCCAAGGTGGTCGTTTTACCGGTCCCGTTCGGCATTTGGATTAGGGTGACGGGTCTAATTTTGTCATCTTCACCGAGAAAAATGATTTCGTGATCTGGGCAGCGGAACCCCTCGGCTTTCCACTTCACGATTTGTAGGGTCTCTGCCATAACGCGTTCTCTTTGGAAGGTTACTCATCTCCTTCGTCGTCATCTTCGACGCAGACGGCGTCAAAAAGGACGGCCAAGTGACGGTTGACGGAGTCTTTATCCTCCAAGGTCTCGTTCCCGTTGGAGATACCCACCATCCAAGCAATCAGCCTGTTAGCAACAGCAGGCTCTTGGCCAGCGTTAGCAGCCGCTTTCTGGATGGCCTCCTCAATTTTCTGGTCAAGACTCATGACATAGGCTCCGGTTCGATTGTTGAAAGGTGAGAAAGCCAGACTCTACGCGCTTCATCGCTAGTCTCGTCGCCGGCAGGGGCATCGATTTCATTGATACGAATGAAGTCGACGATGTTCGCCCGCTTGAGCGGATTGTTTGGATCGGTGCGCAAGCATCGGCCAATCCTCTGAATGGTCTCAAGTCTCACGCGCGAAGAGGAAAACAGTATCTCGCTTTGATCGTCAGGAGTGTCCCTAATGTGGCTCTCTATCGCTGTCGTCCGGCTGCTGTTCACCCCTTTTGCGCAGTCTCTCAGAACATGTTCCGCAAGAGTCAAAATGTCTTTTTTGCTCAGCTTTTTCAGTTTACTGAGCCGCTCTGCAATCTCTCTGCTAATGCGAGAAAAAGATCGCGTACAATGGACGGAGAATCTTGCATAATTTTGTGTCCGCGTAGCGCACTCACCTTCCAATAGACGACAAGCTGCTTGCCCGTAAGCCTGAGCCAGCGTCTTTTGATTTTGGGCGTCCGCAGCAATGAGCAACAGCTTTTGTTCTCGAATAGTTGTCAAATCATCCCGATCGGTAGTTTCCTCCATCAAGGCGATTAAGGATGCCGTACGTCCTGCTCGAACGTCAGATTTCAGGATCGTGAGCTTTCCTGATTCGAGCATAGGTAGATTGTCGCAATTACTGGTGACGGACGTCAATTGCAGTGGGTCGCACAGAGGTGCCCTCTAGATCCAGCAGAATCAAAGACCCCTAAAGATATCGTCGTATTTGCAGGATAGCGCCCGATGGAGGCGCACGAGCGTCGGAATGCTCGGATTTCTCTGTCCAGCTTCAAGTTGCTGGACGTAGCGAAGGCTAATATCGGCTTTTTCTGCCAATTTTTCTTGAGTAAGCCCAGAGGCCATCCGCAGTCGATTGAGGTTTTTTCCAAGGGCACGAAGGATCTTAACTTCCACCAGGAAATCATCCCGGCTTTGTCATAAATGTAGTGCGTACTATTAGTACGTAAAAGATTGAACAAAAAAACGAGCTCGGTAATCTAAATATGTGTCGATGAAAATCTTAATTTTAGATGATCAGCCCGGCTTGGCTCAAATGCTTGCCATGAGTCTGTGCGTAGCTGGCCATGCCGCGAAGGGCTTTACCAGCGCAACTGAAGCCCTGGCTGCCATTATGGAGGCGGATCTGCTCGTGACGGACTATTGTCGCATTGGTGGGCGATTTTCTGGAGGGCGGTGAGCTCAACGAAGAACACCTTTCTCCTGAAGAATGCGCCGAGCGGCTGGCCGCGCTGCCATGCGAGGTCGTCCTCGTTGCCGGAAACCACGACACCTACGGCTTCGAGCCGTTTGCCGAACGCTGGCGTCAATTGGGAAAACCCCTTCACGCTCTCCACGGCGAGGCGATCGCCTTTGGGCCTTTGGTTATCACTGGATTTCCATGCAGTTTTGGTAACGACAGTTTCTTTTTAATGGGGCGGGATTCTAAGTCGATGGATGTCGATGAATGGTTGCCCGCGATTGGCGCCCGCCATGGGCGCGCGATGAGAAGCCTCTGGCTGATGCATGAGCCGCCGGCTCGGACCTCGTTATGTCCACCAGACGGGTAACAGAGGCATGCGCGGCGATCCAAGCCGACCGTTGTCGCGAGTTGGGCGTGCTAAGACCGACAAAAGGCCATACTGCTAGCGGCATGCGCAGCATCCTATCAGGCAGGGAGGTCCGGAGATCGATGATAAAGTTATGCTACTATGAAAGAGATGAACCCTGACTTAGAATGGCAAAGACGGCATGAAGAGAGTGATACGCCTTGGGACAAGGGGGCCCCTGCTCCGGCATTGGTAAATTTCTTGCGGCAACAGCCCATCAGCGGAAGAGTGCTGGTTCCGGGGTGCGGAAGAGGCCACGAGGTTCGAGAGATTGGCCGGCAGCCGCAAACGAGTGTCGTAGGCATGGATATTTCGCCGGCTGCCATTGCACAAGCCAAGAAGCTCGAAGGTTCTTCGGAAGCATCAGCAGAGATCAGCTTTGTGGAAGGTGATTTCTTCAAGCTACCTGCTAGCCTCAAAAAATCGTTCGATTGGGTGGTGGAACACACCTGCTTTTGCGCCATCGAGCCACAGCAACGTCCGGATTACGTTGCGGCTGCATCCTCCGCCTTGCGGACCGGAGGCAAGATCTTTGGCATCTTCTACATCAATCCCGATGTCGAGCATGGACCTCCTTTCGCTGTTTCAAAGGAAGAGCTTTCCGAATTATTTGATCCTTACTTCACCTTGCTGGATGAATGGGTTCCCAAGGAGAGCTTTCCCGGCCGCGAAAACCGGGAACTGGTTCGGCTTATGCAAAAGCGATGAATGACACGCGGTTCTTCCCATTTGCAATATAATAATTATAATTGCCAAACTATGTCATTAATGACATTCTATGTAAATTATGATTTCTGTTCTTGGAGAGAAAGAAGCGATGTCAAAACTGGGGCTCCGGCTCCGGGCGGAGCGCCTACGTCGCAATTTATCCCAGGAACACATGGGAAAGATGCTGGGCATCACCATTCCGACTTATCGCAAGATCGAAGCGGGTGACGGCACAGTTGAGTTCCGTCATGTTGCCCGGGCCCTTGGAGTTTTCGGCTACGCCGATGCTCTTGGGGAATTGGTTCCGGAGGTTCAGCCCGAAATGCGCCTGGAAGATCTGCTCGCACCCCAGCGCAAACATGCCTCGCGCCCGAGGAAGACTTAAATGGAAAAGCGCCTTAAGGCCCAGTGGTGGGACGGTTCGGTAGTCGGTCACCTTATTCACCGGGGGACTATCTACTTCGTCTACGACGAGTCGTGGATCCGACGCGGTCACGATCTTTCACCTCTCTCTTTGCCCTTCATCTCTACGGCTTTCAACGGCAGTAAGGGGATCGATGGATTGCCGGGGTTGATTGCAGATTGCCTACCGGATTCATGGGGTCGAAAGGTAGCCCGCCAGGAGTTTGCCAAAAACAAATGGGGAGAACCGACTCCTTTAAGTCTTCTCGCTTGGCGTGGAATGCGCGGCTTGGGAGCGCTGCATTTTGTGCCGTCGCTGGAGGAGAAGGGTGCCAGTCAACTCGAGGACATCAGTGCGATGGCATTGGCCCGCGGTGCGGCGGAGATCGAACGAGGCGAGCCAAGCAAAGTTTTGGAACAATTGGCCAAGGGAGGCACCGCTGGCGGCGCCTTCCCCAAATCCCTCGTCATTGCCTATCCCGACGGAACTTTGCGGGTGGGACCACCGGACGGAGTGGGGGACGCCTGCCTGCTTAAATTTGATTTATCCCCGACGGGTGATGTCGCGGTCTGCGAACATGTCTATGCACGAATGGCTCAAGCGGCAGGGATCCGTGCCGTAGAAACCCAACTTATTGAGGAAAAGCAGAAGTCGATGCGGCGCCATCTGCTTGTGCACCGTTTCGATTTGCCGGACCCAAAGCAACCCAAGCGTCGGCTCCATTTCCATTCTGTCAGTGGGCTTTTGCATAAGAGTCCGGGTGAACTGGACTACAGGGATTTATTTCGTACCGCTATCCGGCTTGGTGTCCCGTCGGAAGAATTGAGGGAAGTAGCGCGCCGCATGGTGTTCAACGTCCTTTCCTCTAATCACGATGATCACGGCAAGAACCACGCATTTCTTTACCACGAGGAGCACCGGCAATGGGCACTCACTCCGGCTTACGATATCACCTTTGATGCGGGGATATTGGAGCGAGGGATGCTGATCAGCGGCGAGGTCTGGCCATCGGCAACGACCATGGAAGCACTTTGCTTCGACGTCGGCCTGGCCGGAGAAGAAGTGCGGTCTATTTTTTCAGACGTAAAGGCCGCCCTCAAGAAATGGCCGCGCTTTGCCCAGCAGGCTGGATTGTCTGCGGCCAAGATCAAGGAAATCGCCGAGCGGCACCAGCTCATTCAGAGCCGGGTCAATATCTGACGGGGTGGGAATTGGGCAGCATTCATTATTCATGAATCGTGAATAATCAGGAACCGGAGTAAAAGCCTTCGGTAATTTTGTCGGTAATCTTATGAGCTTTGGCGGCTTTGCTGCTCTTTGCCAGTTGCGAAGCAAGTTTACCGAGTTCCTTCGGCGTCATGGGTTCGGCCAGGAGTTTGATTTTCACCCCTACGGCTTCGGCGGCGCGACTCATGGAACGGAAAGTAATCGAGGTGTTCCTAGTGTCAAGGATACGCCGCACGGCCGGTCGCGAAAACCGGGAATTGGTTCGGCTTATGCAAAAGCACTAGGTCGTTCAAGGCAGGTTTGATCCATCCTCAAGACGGCAACGACGACCGGCTGGCTTTATTTATTCTGTTTGGCGAGATATGCCTCGAGGCGGTCGAACGTGCCGGACCAGCCGACGTTGTGGCCGTCGCGCTGCTCGACGTTGACGAACTGAGTCTGGCGCAGGGTCAGCTTCGTTTTTTTCGGGCCAACCTCTTCGAACGTGAGCTCAATCAGCATTTCGTTGCGGGGCATTGCGGGATGATCCTCCCACGCGAAGGTGTAGACAATGCGCTCGGGCTCGACGATCTCGCGGTACTCGCCGCCATGGCAGAGATCCTGACCCTGTTGCGTGCCGTCCATGATGGTGCGCCACTTGCCGCCCGGCCGAAAGTCACCCTCGATCTTCTTCGCAGGACAGGTTGGCGGCCCCATCCATTTCACAGCCTGCTCAGGGTCGGTCCATAGGCGCCAGACAAGCGCGCGTGGCGCGTCGAACATGCGTTCGACGACGAGGACGGGTTCAAGTGGCGCAACCATTCAGGCCTTTCCCGCGGTGGTAGCTTTTCCGGTAGCGAGGAATTCCTCGAGGCGGTCAAGCGCGCTGGACCAGCCGCCATGATGACCGTCGCGTTGCTCGGTGCTGCGGAACTCGGTTTGCTTCAGCGTGAGCTTGGTCTTCTTCGGACCCTGTTCCTCGAAGGTGAGCTCGATCAGCATTTCGTTCTCGGGCTTTCCGTCGTCATCCTCCCAATGGAAGGTGTGGACGAGTTTTTCCGGGAGCTTGATCTCGCGGTACACGCCACTCTGCCAGAGATCCTCGCCAGTCTCGACGCTGCGCAGGCAGGCTCGCCACTTGCCGCCGATCTTGAACTCACCTTCACCGTGAACGATGGGATGGCTGCGCGGGCCGCCCCACTTGAGCATTTGCTGCGGATCGGTCCACGCATGCCAGACTAGCTGGCGCGGCGCGTCGAACACGCGCTCGATCACCAGCTCCGGTTTTGTCTCGAGCGGCGCGACCATTAAAACTTCTCCTTCTCGCAGTTGATCATCCAGGGAATACCAAACTGGTCCTTGAACATGGCAAAGGCCTTGGCCCAGAACGTCTCGCCCAGCGGCATGAAGATTTCGCCCTTGGCCGATAGCGCGTCGTAGATGCGCTTGGCCTCGGTGGTGTCCTTGGCGTCGAGGCTGATGAAGAAGCCGTCGGGCTTGGTGTAGCGGCCGGGCGGACAGTCGCTGACCATGATGACGCCATCACCGAGGATCATGCGGGCATGCCCGATTTTGGCGGCGAAGTTCGGATCGGGCTTACAGCCGGATTCCGCGGCGGGTGCGCCGGCGGGCTGAGGTGGCATTTCGCCGTAGGTCATCGAAAAGGCGACTTTGCCGCCGAGGTGCTCGGCGTAGTAGTCAAGGGCCTGCTTGCAGTTGCCGTCGAAGTGGAGGTAGGGGGTGGGTTTCATTTAGTTTTTGGTGGTTTAGTTTGGGTTGAGGGATGTGAATCGGAAATTGTGCGTTTGCGCGTGGGCTTGCCCTCTTTTTGCATCTCGCGCAGATAATCGTCGAGGCGGTCGAAGCTGCCTTCCCAATAGGCGCGATAATGCTCGACCCACGTGGCGACTTCCTGCAACGGCGCGGCCTCGATCTTGCAGGGGCGCCATTGTGCACGGCGGGAACGGGAGATAAGACCGCTCCGCTCGAGAATCTTGAGGTGCTTCGTGACGGCGGGGCCGCTGATGCGGAGCGGGCGGATGAGTTCCTTCACAGAAGTCTCGCCGCGCGAAAGGCGCGTGAGGATCGCGCGGCGCGTGGGATCGGCTAAGGCGAAGAAAGTAGTGCTGAGAGTATCGGTAGGCATGGAGCTATTTAACCTTAAGGTAAAATAGATGTGGGACGCCGTCAACCGAAATCGAGATGCGGTCGGGAACTTCGCGGCACGGGAGGGCGCCCTGCACGACATATCATGGAATACGGCCGTCGGTTCCCTGCTGCCTGGCGGGTTTCTGGAGCAGGTACCCCATCGGAAGCAACTGGCCGGTTGTGGTAACACTGCCGACGATGCCGGCTCGGCGGCTGCCCAAGGCGCTCAAGTTGCGACCTGACTTATTTTGTCTAAAGTGTATTTTAAAGACATGCAATCGGTTCTGATCATTGTTCCTGCTGGAGGCATGTTGTTTGAGGCGGCTGGCATCGTCGACATTTTGATGCAAGCCAACCGTTTGAAATCGAAGGATTCGCACAAGCAACTTTATCAAGTGACGATTGCCGCCACCCAATCTCATCGCGTCGTGCAGGGGTTCTCGGGAATGAGCCTACTGGCGGATTGTCGGCTTTCGGATCTCGATCCCAGACAGAGGCGGGACACGATCATTATTACTGGCAGGGCCCAGACCGAAGAGGAAGGGACAGGGATCGCGGATTGGGTTCGACGCGCGGCTCCCAAGGTGCGTCGCGTCGTTTCCGTCTGTGGAGGAGCTTTTCTCCTGGCTCAAAGCGGCTTGCTTGACGGTCGCCGAGCTACTACGCATTGGCGGTTGCTGGATATGCTGCAATCGCGCTTTCCCAAGGTGAAAGTCGAAAAAGGTCCGATCTATGTACGGGACGGATCGATCTGGACTTCCGCAGGCGTCAGCGCTGGTTTTGATCTCACCTTGGCCCTCGTCGAAGACGACCATGGCTTCACCCTGGCGCGCGATGTGGCGCAAGACCTGGTCATGTTCTTGCGTCGGCCCGGCGGACAATCCCAATTCAGCCGCTATCTCCTGAACCAAGCCAAAAATCCGAGCCCAATCCGCGATCTTCAATCTTGGATTCTCGAGCATCTAGCCCGTGATTTGTCGGTGGAGAAACTGGCCGATCGAGTTGCGATGAGCCCGCGCAATTTTACGCGGGTCTTCACCCGCGAGACAGGGGCCACGCCCGCGAAGTATGTCGAGGAGGCACGTCTGGATGCAGCCAGGCAACGGCTTGAACAAGGCTCCGAAGGGATCGAGCAGGTGGCAGTGACAACCGGATTTGGCAATAGCCTGAACCTGCGCCGCGTTTTCGAAAGGAACCTTCAGCTCACTCCTACGGAATACCGTCATCGCTTTGGTGCCCGTACAGTGGCCTAAATTGATTGTTTAACGTCATTTACGCCATTGTTCTCTGAGCCTAGCTTTAAAGAAAGAGGGTAACAAAGGAGTACGGTATGGTAAAAGTCGGCATCAACGGATTTGGAAGAATTGGTCGGAATGTCTTGCGCGCCGCTCTCGGCCGAAGCGATTTTCAAGTCGAGGCGATCAATGATCTGACGGACAGCAAGACTCTGGCCCATCTCTTGAAATACGATTCGCTCTCGGGCACCTTGGCGGCCAAGGTCGAGGCTGGTGAAGACCGATTGTTGATCGATGGCAGGCCCATCCGTGTCTTTTCAGAACGCGATCCGGGCGCGATCCCTTGGAAGAGCGTTGGCGTGGACATCGTGATCGAGGCGACGGGTTTCTTCACCGATAGATCCAAGGCTGAGTTGCACATCGTGAAGGGCGGAGCCAAGCGAGTTATCATTTCCGCGCCGGGGAAGAACGACGACATCACGGTGGTGATGGGAGTTAACCACGAACAATACGATCCGGCCCGCCACCAAGTAGTCAGCAACGGGAGCTGTACCACCAACGGCCTTGCGCCGGTGGCCCTGGTGCTCCACCAGACCTTCGGCATCGAGTACGGTTTGATGAACACCACGCACGCTTATACCAACAGCCAGGCGCTTCACGACCAACCGGAAACTGATTTGCGTGGAGCCCGGGCCGCGGCGCTTTCGATTGTCCCCTACTCCAGTGGAGCCGCCAAAGCGCTCGGCAAGGTTAT
>Ga0182024_10009380_pt1 | contig 20251 bp, 28 predicted proteins | sample P32metaG_FD_120480 | JGI IMG/M metagenome (GOLD analysis project Ga0182024, IMG submission 120480) | Permafrost microbial communities from Stordalen Mire, Sweden - P3-2 metaG (Illumina Assembly) | ecosystem: Environmental > Terrestrial > Soil > Wetlands > Permafrost | place: Sweden: Stordalen... | reverse complement strand
CGGACGAAACGGCTTCATCCGCACCCGTCACCACGACAATGACGACGAAATGGAAATGGTCCGGCCACTCCAAGAGCGTTGCTGTCAAATGAGTTCGTGCAGTCGCGACGCGATCGCGGCTAGGTCCTCGTCCCGGCCTGATACGAACGTGTTATAGGCGAGGTGATGCACGCCGATGTGGACCTCGTAACAGCGGATCCGTTCGTCGAAGCGCTCGACCGTGACACCAGTCGCCGCGTAGTGGTCAAGCACTGCGCCACGAATATCAGTCGCTGCGAGTCCGGTATGCCAGGGCGCCCAGAACGTCAACCACGCAACGTCGTAGAGGAAGTCGCCGTAGGCGAGGCATCCCCAGTCGAACACCGCTTCGAGATGCGTACCGTCCGCGGCGACCAGCACGTTGCGGTTAATGAGGTCGCAGTGGACCACGTGATGGATATCGGGACACGCGCCCAAGAGATCCTCGAAGGCGTGCTCGCCCGCGACGAACAACGCGTCAAGTTCCGATGACGCCGCAATCTTGTCCCGCCAGCCGCTCACCCGTGCGCCGGGATGATCAATGAGAAGACTCCGCAGCCAGTCACCCCACGGCTCGCGTCGCGCGTCGTCCGGTACGGGAACTGACCGCATAGCATCCAGCGCCCGGAGCAGTGCTGGCAAGACACGCTGAAAACCGTCGGCGTCGAGTTCTTCGAGGAACCTACCGAAATGCCGCTCCGAGATCGCGTACACGCCATCGAAGGCCGCGCCGACCTCAACGACTCGCGGGACCGGAAGATCCGGACCGGCGAACGCCATCGCGGCGGCGTCTTTGTCGAAGTCGTCCCGCCACCGACCGAACCGAGCAACCAGACCGCGACCATCAACTCGGAACCCAAACGGGCTCGACCACTCACCGCCACGAAGCTCCGCGACCGCTCCTGCCCTGCTCCCATACCGTTCAGTAAGAAAGGCCCGCACGGCGTCGATCGTGATCCGCTCGCTACTCACACGCCGAACGCTAGGACCGACCCAACCCAGACACCCGCCAGTCCGTCATGACCTCCGAACGTGGATGTGCCGCCCGCCCGGGTACTGCCCCAGTTCGCGATCGCCGGGCGCATCGCAGTATTGAGGCCGGCGCGGCCGCGGGACCTGTGTCGGATGAATGTCAGTTCTAGTCCAGGAACAGACAGAACGGATGACCAGCCGGGTCGAACAAAACCCGCACACGCTGCTGCGGCTGATACTCAGCAAGCCGGCCTCCCGAAGCCAGTGCATGAGTAACAGTCGCGTCGAGATCATCGACTTTGATGTCGAGGTGAAGCATCTTGTCCTGACCGCTTGACTGCTCCGGCCATACAGGCGGGCGGTAGTTCTCCTCCGCCTGGAACGACAACCCGGTCCCGCCGGCAGGGTCGCGCATCAGGATCCAGTACGGCTCTCGGAGTGTCACCTCCCATCCCAACAGCCGACCGTAGAAGTCGGCCATGGGGCCGACATCAGCACAATCGATGCAGACCGCCTCCACCCGCAACGAGGGACGCGACTCGTCTGGTGTGCTCACCAACATTGCTCCTCCCAATCATCGGGCGCAGTCAGATTGGTCCACGACGTGCTCGTCTGCAAGGGCCTACAACTTATGCCTTCGTGGCAATCCAGAGCCACGTTTCGTACGGCACGCTCATCTCGCCGTCCGGAAACGCATCGGCTGTGAGGTGTGCGAACACGTCGAGCAGTCGGTCCCGATCATCGGGTGCCAGCGCGGCGACGAAACTGTGACTGCGCGTGTCGGTAAGCCCCTGCTGCACGGTGATCCGACGGACCCAAGGAACAACGAAACGTTCGGACAGCAAGAACAGGCCCGACCGGGCGAGCCCGTCGCTCCAGTCGATGTCGCGCTGGCTGCGATGCGTTCCCGGACACGCGGCTTCGATCGCGTCCCACGAGGCGTCGAACCACGGCTCGTCGTCCGCGGGGATGTGACCACCATCCTGCCCAACGACCTTCACGACAAAGCACCCGCGCCGCCTCACGGCAACGAGATCTGGGATCGAGCCAGTGCCAAGACTGCGCGAAGCAAACCAGATCAACACAGCCATCGCGGAACGGCAACGATGCACCGTCGGCAACGACTGGAGCAAGGTTCGCCGTGTGGGACCGCGCTCGACGCAACATCTCGACACCGACATCGAATGGGATCACCGACGCGCCTCGGCGAAGCAACGCCCGCGTGGCGATGCCGGTACCAGCACCACCGTCCAGCACACGTCGCCCTGCCAGCGGCTCCAACGCATCAAGGACCCCATCCGGATAGCCCGGCCGCGCCTGGTCGTACTCGCCGACAACCGAATCGAACGAAGTCACGAACCGATCACCCCCAAACCAGCCACCACCTTCAGGCGTCGCATCTGTCTCATCAGACACCCCGCTTGCCCTGCCGCCCGTGCCTATGGATTGCTGCCTTGTAGGGCAAGAGCGGACGGTCCTCGGCGGACAACGACGAACCGTTACCGCAGGTCAGAGCCGACGCACGGACGTAAGCGCACCTTCACGATTGACAGCGACCGCGCGATAAACGCGCGATGAGTCGCACTGTGAGACGCCCGACCCGCGTGGCGAACTCGATGCGGACAACTGGCCGTCGCGTGAAACGCGAGCATCGGACTTCCAACTCTTCCAAGCCTCATTCGGATGGAGCCGGAGACGTCCGTTGCGGCGACGATCCCGGGCGAACCGGTTCGTCGACATCCGCCATCAACTGCTGTCGTACGGCAGTTAGACGGCCGTAGGTTTGGCCGTAACCCGGCGGTCCAAGAAGCCCGATCATTAGCGACCGCAAGAACTCAAGACCGTCGGCCTCTTTTCCGCCTCAGGAGAGAGCGCACTCGGGTGGTCAGGTGTGACCTGCGCGGGTAGAAGTCAGCGCCTCCGGACGGGCTGCGTTTAGGTCCGACCAGGTGTGGCCGATGACGAGTACATGGCCCAGCGCATCGGAACGTCACGATGAAGGAAGACGTACTTGAGCAGATAGTCGAGGACTATCTGCAACTCAACGGCTACTTCACCACGCACAACGTCCCGTTCAAGCCGGACAAGGGGCACATCGACTTCGTGGGCCTCGAGGACTCGGTTCCATCCGACATCGACGTCGTCGGGTTCCGGCCGCTGTCGACGGGCGTCGAGAAGGTCATGGCTGTGTCGTGCAAGTCATGGCAGAACGGTTTCAACCCACAGAGCAAGCTCAAAGAGATGCGCGAGAACCGGCCGAAGAACAACACGCACAAGACGTAGCACCGCTTCCGCGAACTGTGGCAGCCAAAGTGGTCAAGCGCGTTCCACGCCGCCGTAACGAATCTCACTGGTGAGAGCACGTTCACCTACTGCATCGCAGTGACGTGGCTCAAGGGCGCCGACGCCGAAGAGGCCGCGGCGCTGTGGTCGAGCGAACCACGCATCCGGGACAACCTCAACGGTTGCGCGCTCCGCTTCCTCACGCTCGAAGAGATGTGGAACAAGGTAATAGCGGAGGCGACGACCCGCCCGGCTCCTAGTGAGATAGGGCGACTCGCTCAGCTACTCAAGGCGGCGCGTCTTCAGGGCGAAACCGGAGTGAAGCTATCGGCGTAGGTACGACCGCCTCAGTTCCGCCCGTATCGTCTGTGACATGTGGGCGACTCTGACGTTTCGGACTTCGTGCAAGGCAAGCGACTCACGCTCGCCCTCGCAATCTTCATGCTCGCGTAGTTCTGCTTCGACCGCACGGCTTCTTCGCTGCTGCTGACGATGTGTGGCGTGCAAATCGGGAGGCTGTTTCGCTTCGCTTTACCCCGTAATGAGCGTGCAGCCGTGAGCATTGTAAAAGTCGACCCAGTGGTAACCGACGTTTCCGCTGGACGTGACTACGTGACCCTCGCCGCTCAGGTGGCCGACCTCTTCGCACCTGTAGATGTTGGCCTCAGAGCGCCAGTTGTTGCCCTCGGTTATGAACATGGCGTGCTGACCGTTCGAGTACGTCACGATTTCGGCCGACACCGCTGGCGGCGGCGGAGTCGAAACCCACCCGCCGACCGCTCCGGCGGCAACCGGTACGGCGCACATCATGCCGACGATGAGCCCAATGACGAGCGCCACCCCGTGGGCTCGTACTGTCGCAATGAATCGCCTCACTGTTCCTCCAAGATTGGCCCCAGCCAGTCTTAAGCAACCTTTCGACTCGATTGACCGGCGCGCTGAAGGGGCTCGGTGATATTTGCGACGTGGGTCACAACAATCGGCGAGCGAAGCCCACCATTTCGGCTTCGTTGTCCCAGCATTGACGGGCCCCCGACTTAGGTGATTGGCACGGAATGCCGACGAACAGACGTGCGTAACCAGACGATTCCCGCGACAGACCAGTGGGAGACACTCAAGCGAGGATTCGGGCCTGACGATATGCGCGGCGGGGTGCCGCCTAGAAGCGGAGCATTCACGTGAGTATCCAAGTAACGGCAGGCTCGACACAGTTCTGCACGACCTGCGGGACTCGACTTGAGAACGGTGCGTGTCCCAACCCTCACGCGGCGCCCAATCGACCTGCCGACCTGTCGGGCGCCATCGGCAGCCCACCACCAGCGACTGCGTCTGCCCGTACGCGTTCCCCATTGCGGCCCGAAACAGATGCACCCGATTCCTTCACTCCGTCGCGACACGAGAAGCTGGCCCAGTCCTTGTCCAACCGAGGGCGGGCCGTCGTCGGCGTGTTCGGCGCGACTCTCATCGTCGCACTGGTCGTTGTCGTTCTTACGTCGGCACAGCTCGGTTCTCTGCGCACCCGAGTGCAAGACCTGCAGGACCTGCAGCGCACGGATAAGAGTGCCGCGGCTGCGGTCGAGCACCGAATCCTCGCGGTGAACACCGCTGCCAACGGCCTCGCCGCTCGCGTCAGCGCCTTGGAAGCCAAACTCAACGCTCAGCCCGACCCGGCAGCCGTCGCCAAGAAGGTGCAGACATCAGTGTTCGTCATCGAAACTGCGGCCGGGCTCGGCTCTGCGTGGGCGCTCTCATCGTCGGGTGGTACCACGACGCTCGTCACCTGCTTCCACGTCGTGTCAGATACCTGGACCAACGGCGGGCGCACCGTGACCGTCAAGCAGAACGACGCCGAGTGGTCGGGCACCATCACGAAGGTCGACATCCCCGACGACCTCGCACTCATCACCACGCCGGAAACCTTTCCGGCCCTCACGCGGGCGACTGCCGTACCGCAAATCGGTGACTCCGTCCTCGTCGTCGGCGCGCCCCTGGGGCTCGCCGAGACCGTCACCAATGGCATCGTCTCAGCGGACCGCACTCAGAATGGCCACGACTACCTACAGTTCTCGGCGCCAATCAGCCCCGGCAACTCCGGCGGTCCAGTCGTCAACGACCGTGGGCTAGTGGTGGGCACCACCGACGCAAAGTTCGTTGGCGACAACGCCGAAGGACTCTCCTTAGCTGTCCCCGTCGCGCACATCTGCGCGGGGCTCAACGTCTGCTGACCCTACGAAACCGTCACACCCACCACCACCACTCACTCACGGAAGAGGCCCATCGTGACCACCGAAGCAACCCTTCCCAACATGACCGTCTGCCCCTCCTGTGCAACGCCGACCAGGCCCGGCGAGAAGTTCTGTGGCGGCTGCGGCACATCGGTCAGCGCGGCCGTGGCGACGGCACCCGTCGTTGCGCTCGCTCCTCCGCACACAGCGCCAACCGCCGAAAACCGTTTCATTGGCGCATGGGCGGCAACGCGGCGCCGTCCATCCCGGCCTGTGGTGCTGACCGCAGTCGCCATGGCGGTCGCCATAGCCGTCGCGGTCGGTCTACTCGTCGCGAACGACGTCGGTGCGCACGGACAGCTCTCAACCACGCGCCAACATCTTGCTGCTACTGAGGGAACCCTCACGTCAACCCAGGGCGAACTCAATGCGACCAGCAGTCGACTCGCCTCGACGCAGAAAGGGCTGACCAGGACCAAATCAAGCCTCACATCCGCAAACTCAGCGAAGACGCATCTGCAAACGCAGCTCACCTCCACGGAACAGCAGTTGGCCGGTGTGCAAGGCAGCCTGTCGAACACCCAAAATCAGTTGAACCTGCAAGCAGGACAACTGGCCATCGTAAAGACGTGTCTGAGCGGCTTCGCTACCGCCCTGAACTCCGACCTGAACGGCGACTACGTGTCAGGACTCGCCGCGCTCCAATCCGTACAATCGGCCTGCCAGGAAGCCTCCACACTGTTCAACTGAGGCTCGATGGGCGAGGCACAGCGGCGAGGGCCGTGGCCGCGCGGTACTCCTACGTGCTGCCTGCAGTGCTCATCGTCCGAGCGCGAAACGAGACGCGAACAGTATCCAAGACCCCAATCGAGAACACTCACGCCGCGAATGACGCCGGCCAACGAGAAGCGGGTCGGCAAGTGATTCCCAACGGCGCGCGCGTCTGGCCCGTAGCGGGCTCTCTTGCGTCGGTCGATAGGCACCCACCGCAAGGTGGGGTGCCGAATGCACCTCTGCGTTGGTCACATCGTGACTTTCCCGCCAGCATTCCGCTCCGGCGTAGACGATGACTGCACGGGCTTGCGACAGCGCGGGCATGGCTCGTGCTCGGTGTAGAAATCTCGCACGCGCCTGAGGCTATCGAGGGCGCAAAACGTTGCATCTCATGTTGCACACCACGAACGATGCGTGGCGAAACTGTGTTCGACGAGGCCGGGGGGCTGGACGCAACAACGCCGGCCCGTAAGGACCGACGTTGTGCTCGCTTAAATGTTAGGGGTGCTAGCGATTCCTACGGCCAGCTCGTGTCCTCGTTCGGTGGGAGCGTCGTCAGCGCATGGTCGGGCGTGAGTCGTCGACTCGTTTGGCGGCCTCGACAACCTTTCATCATTCGCCATCGCGGCTGCCCACATGACTGATGAAAATCCAGAGGGCGAGAACCAGCGCACCTACGACGACGACCGTCACGTCTGCGACGGTAAAGCCGACTAGAAGAATGTCAACGGGCGCCAGCGAGTTGCCATGATGCGTTCACATAGCCAGAGTGCTCCGGGCGTCTGCTCAGGGAAGCGTCACAGTGCGAGCTGCCATATTCAGAGTCGAATCGAACTTCGCCCCTGATGACCAACTCGACGACTTTGTCGAGGAATACGTGTGAGAGCCCCGAACGGCTGGGTTCGGGGGCTCTCCGATTGGGGGTTTCGTTTCGCACTACGAGGGCTATCCAGAACGTACCTCCCGGGCGACTCTCCCAGCCCTCAGCGGTACATCGGCGCCAAGGGCAGTCGACTGAAAGCGCCGGCGTCATCGGTCTGCTTGCGGAACTCAGGATTGCGGTCTTCGGCAGTCGGGTAAAAGCCCGGTGCGCGGCACGTGTTGGCCGGGGGGCCTGATGGTGATACGAATCGATGGAAACTGGAACTGCGTCCACTGCGGCGCGCCCATCGACCTTCCCACACACAAGGCACCTCGCATCGGTTTGGCCGCGGCAAGCGGAAAACCAACGATGCGCACCCTTACCGTTGACGGGTTCGAGGTGCATCGCTGCGAACTCAATCCGCGCGACGTCACCTGCCGCCGGGAGTCGTGAGCTGCTCACACGGCGAGACCGGCAGCAGAACGCGATTCCCCGTTCGGATGAGAACCGGCCGAGGGGCCGGACTCATCTCGGCAGCGACGGGAGTCGCGGGAGCTAACCGGTCGTCGTCTTCGGACGGGCCAGCGGCCACAGGTAGGTCTCGCCTCGAATCCGGGGCAAGGGCGATGCACGATGAGAACGCAGGCCGGACTTCGAACTCGCTAACAGGCATCGGAGGTGAACAAGGACCCTTGGGCCTTGCTTCGTCGGCGGCCGGAATGGACCATGCCCGCCGTGTACCGCTTGGAAGTAATCGAGTGCGAGCACTGTGGCGAGAAGATGAATATCGCTCCCCACCGACAACCGGTCGCGTACGTCGAACGTGAAGCCGACGGTCAGCGGTCGTTCCTCATCATCGACGTCGACAACTGGTTGTTGCACCAGTGCGTCATCGGAGCCGCGGACGGAGAGTGAGCTGTGGAAGCACTCAATACGGGTAGTGCCTACCGATAGAGACATTGGGAAGTTCAAGGATGAAAGCGCCGGGCAGGCAAAGGCAGGTTCCGCTGCATGCCCGCCCCGCGCCTGTCCGGCCTTCCGTTGCGTGGAGGTTTACCGTTGGCGCTGATTCGAATGCAGGAAACCTGTCCGGCATGTGGACAAGCCGCAACGGTTGTCTACCAAGAGGTCGACGTCGTCGAGCGCGGCAAGGTGCCTCAGTTTGTGACGGCGACGTGCAAGTCGCGAGGGTGCAAGTACGGCCCGCGACGGTCAAAGCGAGCTGAGGGCGCGGTCGGCCACTCCTGACGGATTGGCGCAACCGTCTTATCGGGCCGCGCCAGAGAGCGTGGGGTTACCGCTGGCTGTCCGAGGTGCAACTGACCGTGCGCTCCCAGGCGTAGAGTGACGCGATGATTCTTGTGTTGCACGTCATCGGGACCTTTCTTGGCGCGCTCTTGCTCGCGGCGCTGCTCGCGCTCTCGCTGAGCACGCTGACGTGGCGCAGTGTCACCAGTTGGTCGCGTCGTTAAGACCGAGACCCGCCTCAGACTGTCGGACTGCGGAGCACCATCACAACGTCGTCGCCCGGCAGGACCGTTTCGCGCAGCAAGCAATCGACTTTTAGGAATGCGCCGAGCAGTGTCGATACCTACGGGCAGGGTGTTGCGTCGCGGCCCGTCTAGGAATCCCACTCCGGCGGGTCGTGACGCTTCGCTGAGCAGTCACGGTGCGAGCTGCTTGCCTTCAGCGTCGAATCGAGCTTCGCCGGTGATGACCAACTCGTCGTCGTTGACGGTCCATTCGGCGTCACGTCGTTTATGGGCCTCGCGGACGGGGTTGCGGCATTGACACAAGTCACCACGACCCGACGATCGGATACCAATCGGCGTTCTCTGCTTGGGAAGCAGGAAGTCACGTTCGGCGAGGGACGAGTGTGGACCAGGACGGCCGCGCATGCGCCTTTGTGGATAGGGACGAACGAGCACGCGTGACCAGGTCCGCGCGATGAACGCGCGATGACCCACACGCCGTGCGGGCCGCTGCAGGACCGAGACGGCTTCCCCGATCTCGAACTCACGGTGTTGGCGGCACGGGTCCTTGGTCGGGCGGAACACGAGAAATCCGCCGTGGAACAACGTCCACTCGCACGCGAACCGATCAAGGAATGGCGCGCGATACCAAACCCGTACCCCTCTACGGCATCCGTTTGCGGCACTGACTCCGCTCCGTACCACGGCGGTAGCCACGTCCATCCCGCCCGTTCACCCGCGGGAACATCCCAACCTCCCGGTGAAGGAATCCGTGCTCCAGGATCGGTCATTTGATGATCACGCTCGTTCTCGTTGGGGCTGCACGCGCCCAGGTTGGACCTGTCCGAACTCTCGCGCTCATCGAATCGCCGATCGCACACCCCGCTGCGTTCCCGCCAATCAACCGCTGCCGCTCGCGCCTTGCTGTTTGCCAAACCGGGCTGCGTCAGTCGTCCAGGATGGGGGCCAATGTGCCAAGGTGGATGCGTGCGATTTCAACAGCCGCACTGGATCTCAGTATCGGATCCAATAGGTCCGCTTTCGGGCCGACCAGCTCATCGAGCTGGTCACAGATCACTCCCCACCAGTCATCGTCAATCGGAAACTCGACACCATTGGACTTGTTTTCGTCGACACGCGCCCGCACCTCTCGCTCGACGACAGCCAAGCCGGGAACGCGAACAACGAGCCGCTGGAAGGCCGCATCCCAACCACCAGCCTCCAACGCGTCGACCTGACGGAACCACGCCTCCTGCTCGACAGACACGGCCCGGATCGGCTGGTTTGCTGCCGCGGCCTCCAACAGGCGTTCCGCACGATCCCAAATACGACTGTCCGACAAACCGCCGTGCGAGCCCAGCTTCTGCAACGCCAAAGCGCGGGTCAGGAGACGGTGGTGGCGACCGGCTGCAGCGCGAAGCTGTTGCACTACGTCTTGGTCGTCGCGACCGCGTTCGGCGAGGTCGTTCGCCAGCTGGTTGAGCGCTTCGACCTTCGGTCCCGACAAGACCATCGAAGGGTTCGGCAGACTCTCCTGTTGTCGGGCCAAGTATCCGAGCCCGAGCGCGAGTGCTGACGCCCGTGCAACCGCTCTGAGACCGCCACGCCGCGGCTGTTCGCCTATCGTCGGCTCGTCGCTATTCACACTTCCCTCCGAGCGCGTTGCCGGTTGGTGCAACCTCGAAGACTGTGAGATCTGTCGTCAAGTCTCGCAGAGCCCAAGCTTGATTGCGAAGAGCGACACTTCAGCCCTCCCGCCCGCTCGCCATCCGGTCCCGCTCACACCTGCGATGCTCCCTGTCGTCACACCGAAACCAGTCACGCGGCACCGATGTCATCGCGTCCAACGCCCGTTGGGTATTCCCGCCCACGACCGCCAGTTGCAGGCGTCTCAGGATTGCCGAGGTAGGCATCCATCGGGGCGGAGGGACAAAGGACTCTCATCGAGATGAAGTCTCCTCAGAGCGAGATGGAACCTTTTGGGGCTGTCGTTGGTCATGGGGGTGTGAGCCAAGATCCGAGCGGCGAACTGCTGGCCGAGCACCTCGGCGGCCTGTCCTTTGAGACAGTGTTTTCGGAGTATCGGGCTCCGATGGTGCGCCTCGCGCATGTGATCACTGGATCGAACGAGGCCGCCGAGGATGTGGTCCAGGAGGCATTCATGCGGCTGCATCGACGTTGGGCCGATGTCGAGAACCCGCCAGGTTTTCTGCGGACCGTGGTCACGAATCTATGTCGCACGCAGGTGAAACGTTCCCGGTCCGAGCGGCGTCACACCCAGCGTACGGCCGAGTCGATCGGCGAACCGGAACTCGATGAGACCTGGGATCGGGTGTGTCGTCTGCCGTTTCGCCAGCGTGCCGTTCTGGCCTTGCGTTACTACGCCGACCTCCCCGAAGCCGAGATCGCACGGATCCTGAAGTGCCGGATCGGCACGGTCAAATCAGCACACCATCGTGCGCTCGCCACCTTGCGTCAGGACCTCGCATGAACGACAACGAACGCGTCGAGGAACGGCTCCGTCGGACATTTGCACAGGTCGGCGCGAGCACCACGATCACGTCACGCTCGATCCCACCCATCGGGCTGGATGAACCGATCAATCAGCATTCGCGCCTACCTACGCGGCGTGCGAAAACCGTCGTCGCATCATTGGTCTCACTCGCGGTCGTTGTCGGCGCGGTCGCCTGGATCACCCACAGCACACCTCGCCGCCTTAACGTCATCGAAGGTCCGGGACCGTCCACCACTACGAGGACCGCGTCGAACCTGTCGTGTCCGCTGAGCGGTACCGCACCCAACGGCGAGACCTACGGCACGATTCCGCCTGGGGGACCGGTCGCCAAAGCCCCGGACTTCATCGCCGTGCTCGCCAATCCCGCCACACGCCGAATCGGGGGGTACATCAACAGGACCGACATGTCCCACCAGAGCCATCCGACCGTCTACGGATGCGACCTGACGACGATTATCGGCCACCTTTACCCGGGCAAGGGCGTCGTCCCAGTCGGAGTCAATCCCGAAACTGTGCCGACAGTTGTTCCCGAAGAAGTCAACATCAACGCGCTCGGACTGACCGTCGAATCCAACGTCGCACATGTCGACTTCGTGTTCGCCGAACCAGGCTCGCCGCTAGCCACCTCCCTGCATCGGGCTGGTCTCGGCCTCGGCGACACGATCACACGGTTCGATGGATCACCGGTCAGCTCAGGCACACAACTCAACACCGCGGCAGCACGACTGCAACCCGGACACCAAGTCCAGATCTCCTGGACCGACAAGGCCGGCCACGAATACACCGCAACAATCCAAACCTGAAGCGACTCCGAGCAGAGCCTCATCGCACTGCCCTCCCGCCCACCAGCCAGGCCCACCCCGACCTGCCGTGCCCGCCGCCCAAACGACGCCCTTAGAGGTCTCGCGGGTTTACTCGATGATGCAGGACTCAGTGACGGCTGTCTCCTTACCGCTACGGACCTGCACTTGCTTTGATTCGCATGCAATGCGGACGGGATCAGTGTCGTAGCTCATCGCCACGACGTAGGTGCCCGAACGGACCGGAACGTTGAATAGGCCTGTCTTCGGGATCTTCACACGTTGCCAGGACGAGGTTCCCGCACGACGGATGGCTGCGGTTCCGCTGGTCGGATAATGGCAGAACGAAGGAGCAACGCAAGGTCCGGGACCGCCAAAGAGTTCCAACGTTCCCGCGATGCGACCGGATGCTTGCTGGGAGGACGAGGGCGCGCACGCCGACATGGAGACTGCAAGCAGGACGGCTACCGCGAATCGGTTCATCACGACTGCGACGGTACTGGCAAACCTGGGGTTCCGAACACGTTCCTCCGACGACGAGTCCATAACTCAGAGAATCACTACCAACCGCCCTCCCACCTCCCGCCGCGCCCGCCCACGTCTGCTTCCCGTGAACTCGACCGCTACCCGCCGAGTTTGCTCGTCGCTCGGCAGTACGCCTGGCGTGCGAACGCCTCCGTGGCCTTCTCGGTTTGGGCACCAGTAGACGAGAAGACAAGGACTGCGCTGTCATGCACACGCAGGGCGATGAAGTCGGCGCGGCTCGATGGGAACGGCGTGTCCGGAACTGTGAGTTGGAGGCTCACCTGATCACTTGCGAGACGAGGGAAGCTGAGCGTCGCAGCGCTCCACCCACCACACCGTGGTTCTGCTTGGGAAGCAGGGAGTCACGGACAATACATGCGAGTGGAGGCCCGCCACCGGGTCTGGACCCTCGGATCCCTGGCGTCGTCACTGCAAACGAGCAGGACAGGAAGACGTTGGCGATCCACGACGACCGTGACGCGCAGGTTCTCGGTGACGTTGCCTGCCGGAACCTATCGGTTTACGGCAACCAGCCCTCTCGTCAACGACGGGCGTGGTGAGTGTCGGGTGCCAGGCCGGGTCACTGTCTTCTGGGGCGACACGGATGGCATCTTTATCGTGTGCGACTTGACGTAGCACCCAAATGAGGGGGAACTGCATTGGACCGGGCAGCGTCGAATGGATGTGAAGTCGTCGCTCGTCGTCGTGCTAACGCTGTTCTTGGCTGCCTGTTCCAGTACCAGCCACGCGGCTGCACGTCCGAGAACGGCAACCGTGCCGTCGACAGTTCAGACGACGACCACCAATACGACGCCGGCGAACGTTACGGAGGCTGCGCTCGTTGGTTCGTGGCGTCCGGTGTTTATCGCGGGTTATCACGGTCCGCTCACCGATCCGCCGTTGGGGGTGGCACCGGCGCTGAGTTTTGACGGACGGGGTCATTGGGGCGGGACGGACGGCTGCAACGGCATGAACGGCTCGTATCGTCTCGCAAGGAACGGGGCTTTCCAACTCGTCGTGGGCGGTATGACGCAAGCGGCGTGCGACGGGTTCCCGCCGACACCGGCCTCACTCCGATCAGCGGTGCGAGTGGAGCTTCGCGGCGGTCGGCTCACGTTCTTCGCTCGCAACGGGGACGACATCGCACAGTACGGACGTGCCAACGTCACGGCACGCGTCGTGTTGCCGTCAATGACGATGACGGCCGGGTCATCCATGTCTGGTCATGTTCTTGTCGAGAACAACACCGGGCAAGCACTTCACCCGATCGGTTGCACTTCGCTGTTTTACGTGTTTCTCAGCAACGCCTCCATTAAGCCGCTTCCGTTCTTTCCCCAATGCGCCCAGGTCTTCACGATCCCGGTCGGTCAGTCGACTTATCCGATCGGCGTCGATGCCACGTACCTCGAGTGTGCTGGACCACTCGGTAGCGGGAGACGTTGCTTGGAACGCAATGGCCGTAGCGTCATGCCGCCTCTCCCTCCGGGCCAGTACCAAGCAACTCTTTGGGGCAACATCGTTCCGACACCACCCCCGATCGCCGTGCGGGTCACGCCATAGCGATCCGAACACGACGTGCCGGGTCGGCCGTCCCTTGCCGTTCACGTTCGTTTCAGGGCGTGACAGCGTTCTGGGGCCCGTGGAGTCGAGAAACGGTCCACCCTGACCGAAGGGCCGCAGGTTCAGTCTCACTCGACCCTCCTCGAAAGCGTACGACTCGACCAAACAGTCTCAGCCAGTTCGGCGTGTCTGGTGCGCTGAATCAGACATCCGGATGGTGGACATGACCGTCGTGTTCAGGGAGTGCGCGTGAGGTGTCGGACTCGGCGCCTCGCAGCGTCGGTCCTGGCTGGCGTGATCTTCCTGGTCGCCTGCTCCAGCGGCGGCGTGAAGCAGTCCGCGGCGACGACGGTCTCCTTGTCGACCACGACTGCCGCACGGTCAACCACGACGACGAGTCCTCGTACGACCTTGGCGGCGAGTTCGCGACTCTTTCCGCTGTTTCTCGGCCAAGGTGTTGGCGTTGTCGCCGGGACGAGTGTTGCGGGATGCCCGTCGCTCTACTTGACGACTGATTTTGTCCGTTGGCGGAACGTGCCGCCGGCGATTACGCCTTCTCGCTCACTGGGGCCTTGTCCGTATGGGTGGGACAGCGCATCGTTTGTGTCGCCTCAAGATGGCTGGGTCCTCGGTCGGGATGGTGCGAGTACCGATACCGTGTTGTTCCATACCGTCGATGCTGGTCGGACCTGGACGCGAGAACCGGGTGGGGGCACGCTGAGTAACGGTGGCTATGAGGTCATCGGGTTCGCGAACGCTGACATCGGGTGGCGTCAGCAGTTCGCGATCGGCGCAAGCCAGTCGTACACGTTTGAAATGACCACGGATGCGGGCTCGACCTGGTCCTCGATCGGCTCCGTCGATGATCACGGTGGCTGTCAGTTCGCGTCGACCGTCTTCGCGAACCGACAGATCGGGGTAGCCGCGTACCCGCTGACGTATGACGATCCCTTCAACTTCGCGCCGACGCCATGGGCGTGGCAGACCACCGATGGGGGCAACACCTGGAAGCGCCTGACCGTCCAGCCGCCGACATCGCTGACCGGCTCGTCGGCGTTTTACGGGTTGCCTTCTTTCTTCGGCAGCGTGGGCGTGCTTCCTGTCGCGTTCGTTCACGGTTCCCAGACCGTCGTCGGGTTCTACCGCAGCAACGACGATGGGGTCACCTGGTCGCGTCCAGTCGTCGTCCCAACCCAGAGCACCCTCTTTCCCACGGGAGGAACCGATGGTTTTTGCGGGAATACGACCGACGTTGCGGGGGATTTTCCGGTCGTCGCGATCGCCGGGCCGCAGTCCTGGTGGGTGATCGGCACCTCGCGTACCGGGACTCGCACGATCTCGGTGACCGCTGATGGCGGTCGATCATGGACCATGGTCACACCGACCGGACTTCCCGCCTACACGCCGACCATTCAGGAGTATGCGTCCCAGGAAGGATTCATCACCTCGCTCTCGGCATCCAGCGGCACACGGGCGTGGATCACCGTGATCGAGGGGAAATCGCTGGAGTCGCAGTCCGCTCAGTTGCTCCAGACCACCGATAGTGGACGCACATGGTCACCCATCAAGGTCACCACGTCACCGTGAAACTGCTGACAGCCCGTCGATCCATCCTCTGTCTCGCCGCGCTTGTTCTCTGCGTCACTGCGTGCTCTAGCGGCGTTGGGAAGCACGCGTCGCCGACGACCACGATCGCCACCGCATCTTCGGCGGCCGCGTCAACGACGACCATCTCGCCGTCGCAGGTCGCAGCCAAGCTCGTCCCGTGTCGGTTCACCCTGCCAACGCACCTTATGGGGGATAACGGCGGGATCAAGGGACTCGCCAAGAAGTTGGTTCCGATCGATGCTTTGGTTGTGCGTATCTGCGACTACTCCGATACGAGTCCGTACCCTCTGATTGGTGCAGCCGTTCTGAAAGGTTCTGAGGCGGAAGCGTTGGAGCGCGAGGCGAATCGACTCCAGCGGGAGCCCGAACGGCCGACTTGTAACGATGTTCCGGGAGTGAGCATGCAAGTCTTCGTGTTCACGTTTGCCAACGCGTCCCATCATGTCTTCGTGTATGGAGGCGATGAATGCGCCGGCGAGCAGACGAACGGAGCCTTCAACGTCGGCAATACGCGCCATTGGCTCAACGTGGTCGCGGCGGCTGTATACGAAGGTGCGACCGTCGCGACACCTGCGGTTCCATGCCGATTGTCGCAACTGTCAGCAACGGGCGGATGGCAAGGCGGAGGCGGTTCCATGCTCGGCGGGATCTCGATCACAAACCACGCGACAACGCCTTGCGTTCTCACCGGCCATCCCGCCGTCGTGTTGCAAGATCCCGAGGGTGGGAACCTCTCGATCGCGACGACCAACTTTATCGGCGATGGACGCGGTCTCGACCGCCCAGTTCTTGCTCCCAGCGTGGATCCCGGAACAACATTCGTACTCGACTGGGGCAACTGGTGCGGACCACAAACGCCCGTCAGCGTGCAGGTGGTCCTACCGAACCTAACTGGATTTCTGACTGCGACCTCAGACCACGTAGACGGGTTCGGTGGTCGACCTCGCTGTGACGCTCCAGCCTATCGGTCAGTGCTTTCCATCGGTCCATTTGAGCGACCGTCGTCCTAAACAAGGTTGCATGAAACCTTTTCGTTCCAGTGTGTTCCTCACCACGGTCCTCGTCCTGACGGCCGGATGCTCCTCCAACCACACCACCCGTCCTGCATCCTCTTCGGTAACGACGACGACCACGAACAACCAGACGATCGCGACAACACCACGATTAGCTGCCGGGTTGACGGCCGAACAGTTGAAGGCACATTTGGGAGTTGGCGTCCCGAAGGGTTGGGTTCCTGTAGACGAGGGCAACGCGAGGGTATGAGTGCCAAGCGACTGGATACTTGAAGCGCGCGGTAGGTCGTGCATCGGTGAACTATCCGCGGCGGGCATGATCGGTATCGGCGAGCTTCCCCCGGGCAACTGCACGCCGGCGAGCGAGTGGCCGATACCGACCCAGGCGATCGCACTCACTTCGCTGTCGATGACGCAGACGGGCGGACCGTCTTTCAGTGTCCATGGCTACCACGTGTATACCGCCGCGCCTTCACAAAACGCGGCAGCCATCTGGACCTTCTACGACGTTCCCGGACTCGGTGTCCGCATCGCCGCGCACGGAACGCTTGGACTTCGCGTCGTTGACACGCTCGGACCATCGGCCCGCCTGGTCTCCGTCATCGTGCCCGTATCCGTCCCGCGTGCATGGCACAGCGTCAAGACCGATGGCATCTTGCTGTCGATGCCGCGCTCGTGGAAGATCGTTAGCCCGGCCCTTATGGACTGCGCCCAATGGATCGGTTCATTCAACAACGAACCAGAACTGGTCCGCATCAAGCCGAACATCCTGCCGGCTGGATCTTGTGCTCCCTCGATTCCCACGGCTGTCGATGCTGTCCACAGCGATGTTGTAATCGTGTACGTACTGCCTCACAACATCTACGCACCGACTCGCCACGCAAGACCGATCATCATTCTGCACCACAGCCCAACCGCCATCACGATCTACGCCGCCGCGTACGACCCGAACGCGCTTGATCTCTTCGTCCACAAAACGGGATCAACAATCACCCATGTTCTCACCCTCGTGCTCGGCCGCGACGGTCGTGTTGCTGGAGGCGTGCTCGGGTCGGTTCGGGCCGTGACGTAGAGAACGGCGCATGCGGAAGTTGTTCACACGCGCGTGCCCGTCATCCGCTCGGGTGAAATACCGTTCGCACTTCGCGTTCTCGGCGGTGGCGCACACGTCGAGCGTGAAGCCGAACTTCGCGTCCAGCTCGTCAAAGAGCCACCTGGGGGGTTTCCCACTCATCGTTTCGTCGCGTCGATTCGACTTGTCGACGCGACGAAACTACACGTCTCCAGTGGGCCTGACGGCACAGCTGCGAGCAGAACCGGCGCGGTCTCCCGGTGTCAGCAGGGGTGAACTTGCGATGGCAGACGGCACAGCTGGTGCTCGGGCATGAACGTGCTAGCGCCACGCAAACGGCGACGGGCTGGCTACGTCGTAACTCGATTTTGACCAAACGGTCGAGGCAGGTACGGCGTGTCCCTTTCGGTGTTCTCAGTTTGCCGTCGAGTCGCCAGTGGTCCGCGTTCGGGTCGTCGCGGGAATCGTCATGCGCTGCACGCTCGGGGCTGGTCGCTCTTGGTGCTGATTTTCGTATTGGTGGCCGGATCGTGCAGCGCGTCCCGTCATTCCCCGCTTGCTGTACAGAAGCCAGCCGCGTCGTCGTTCACTGTCCCGACCACCTCTGCTACGACGACGACTGTTCCTTCGTCGTTCAAGCCGCTCATGAAGGGCGTGGAAGATTGGACATGGGTGACTGTTGATCAGGGCTGGGCGCTCGTCCGCACGCCGTGCGGCACCACCGTATGTGTCGGGCTCCGCGAAACGGTCGACGGCGGCGCGATCTGGACCTCATTACCCGCGCCGGACGCGCTGGATTCGCGAGCGCAATTCGATTTTGACACGGCGTGTGCTGGTCGACCGTGCCTGTCGGGGGTCCGGTTCGCGACGTCTGAGATCGGATGGCTGTTCGGACCGGCGCTCTTCCAAACCGAGGACGGCGGTCACACCTGGACTCGCGTACCTAGCGCGATAGCCGATGATTTGGAAGCCGCGAACGGCGTCGCGATGCGCCTCACCACGCCCGACCGCGACTGCGGCCAAGGGTGCGAGTTCCATGTGGACCGGTTGAGGCTGGGTTCGTCGGCGTGGGAGCAGCTCCCAACCACGCTCTACAACTTTCCGAGCCTGATCCTCCAAGGCGCCGACGCCTACGTCGTCGACATTCCCAACTGGGCAGGAGCGGGCCAGACGTACCTCGCGCACTCCGGCAACGAAGGCACGACGTGGACATCCATCAACGACCCATGTCCAGGGACCGCCGCGGGCGATAGAACCGCTTCGGCCTCCGCCGCACCCGGTGGTGTACTCGTCGTCCTCTGCGTGTCGGTCGATGGAGACTCGGGATCAGTTCGTGTTTCGGCCGACTTCGGCAAGACATTCGGTCCACGACGTGCGATCCCACCGATACCGCTGTCCACGTTCGGACCCATCGCAGCCGCGTCGGCCGACACGATCGCGATCGCCTTTTCCCGCCAAAACAAGCAGGGCGTGGTGGTGACGCACGACGACGGCACCACCTGGCGCGCCACGCTCACGCCCGTGAGCGCTGCGCTTACCAGAACGGCCGAGTTCACCCCATCGATCGGCTGGGAAAATTACAACACGGCTCGAGTGTCGTTCAACACCGACGCGATCTGGACGACCCGAGACGGTGGCCAATCCTGGACACAGAACAACGTCACACCATAAATAGACCGAGCGTTGTCCGTGGGTCGCAGCCCATGAAGGCCGCGAGCCGTTCCCAGTCGTCAGCACCGGGAGCTGGGTAGACCTCGGCCCCGAACGGGGCTCCAGGCTCGACCATGTTGCGGTAGTGAGGTTTGATCATGGCCCGTGCCCCCTCGAGCGCCGGCAAGGCGAGGGAACGATCCAACCTGTCGATCTGTCCGTGGCCGTGGCCAAGTCCCTGACGTGTGCGGCCAGCTCCGCAAGGTACATGTCCACCAGGCTGGCCCCCGTGTACTCCTCGCCCCACGGCATTGTGTACTTCAAGGACAGCTGGAATTGTCGCCCCATGCTTGTGCCGCCCGTTCCGCAGCGCGACGTAGCTGACCGGGCGCGTCGGAGAGCTCCACGTGAGGGGACTCGTCTCCGGGCGGGGGTGCCTGCCCGCGGCCGAGCGCGGCCGCCCGGTGGCCCGCTTCGACGAGGTGATCGATCAGTCCGGCCACGTCGTACTTGGGACACGGTGTCGGGCGGCCGAGCTCGCCAGCAACAATTCCTGACACGATCACCGCAGCGTTCTCGTACGCATCCAACAACGTGCGTCGGCGGTCAGAATCGGCCATGCAGTTCCTCCTCGGCGTGACAGGCCACCTACGCCGGTCGCCGGTCCGCGAGCGCACCGAAAGACGACTATCTACTTCCGCACGGACACGCGAATCGGCGATCTGCGCTCGTTACCCCGTGTCACTCCCTCAAGAAGCGCCACCCAGCGCGGGCATTGCCGAAATCGGTCCGATGGCCACCAACGGGCAGTCTCTGCTGGCCACGAAGTGCAGAGGTCGCGTGCAGAGGTCGCGTGCAGAGGTCGCGTGCAGAGGTCGCGTGCAGAGGTCGCGTGCAGAGGT
>Ga0182024_10009379_pt1 | contig 20251 bp, 18 predicted proteins | sample P32metaG_FD_120480 | JGI IMG/M metagenome (GOLD analysis project Ga0182024, IMG submission 120480) | Permafrost microbial communities from Stordalen Mire, Sweden - P3-2 metaG (Illumina Assembly) | ecosystem: Environmental > Terrestrial > Soil > Wetlands > Permafrost | place: Sweden: Stordalen... | reverse complement strand
CTTCAGGGTAGGCCGGGGATTTATCCCCGGCATAAACCTTGTCATCTTTGTGGCCTTTAGGCCCTGAGGTACGGTTTTTCGCAGGAGCAAATGGGAAGAGCATACCTCAGGGCCTAAAGGCCGAATGGTCTGCTGGATTTATGTACGGGCTAAAGCCCGTACCTACCAGCCCGTACCTACCGGGCAGCTAAAATTAACCCATGCAGCAGACCTGGGATGCCTCTCTTTACGCCGGCAATGGCCGGTTCGTGGCGCTCCTCGCGGAATCCTTGGTTGAGGCCCTACAGCCCCAGCCCGGCGAACGCATCCTTGACATGGGATGCGGCGACGGCTTCCTGACCCGCCGAATCGCAGAATCCGGCGCAATCGTGGTCGGAGTCGACGCTTCACCGCAGATGGTGGCCGCAGCCAAAGAACAGGGAGCAGACGCCCACTGTGTCAACGCGGAATCTCTACCCTTCGACCAGGAATTCGACGCCGTCTTCTCCAACGCCGCCTTGCACTGGATGAGCGATCAGGATGCCGTTCTCCGAGGCGTGCGCCGGGCCCTCAAGCCGGGCGGCCGATTCGTGGCTGAATGCGGCGGCCACGGTAATATTGCCGCGATTCGCGTCGCCCTGTTGGTGGTCCTCACGGCCCATGGCATCCCCGCGGAGCAGATCGAAAATAATCGTTTTTTCACCTGTGCGGAGTATCGCGCCCGGCTCGAGGACCACGGCTTCCTGGTGGAGGAAATCACGCTGACGCCGCGGGCGACGGCGCTGCCGTCCGGAATGGCGGCATGGCTCGAAACCTTCCGCCGCAGCGTATTGGAGTTATTGCCTCAAGAAGATCGCGTAGCCGCGATCGAGCAGATCGTCGCCCTGCTCAAACCAGTTCTTTGTGACCGCGAGCGTCATTGGACAGCAGACTACGTGCGTCTCCGTTTTCGGGCAAGGCGTCCATAGCGTGGTGATTGCCCACGGTGGCAGATCGCGGAGCCATTACCGAGGCCGGCCCCAGCGCAGGAAGATAGACGCGCACAGCAGCCCCTGGAAACGCAGGATCTGTGCTGTTGGTGAGCTCAATGGTCCCCCCATGCTTTTCCACAATGCCCCGGCTGACCCAGAGGCCAAGGCCGGTGCCCAGTTCCCCCTTGGTGGTAAAGAAGGGCTTGAAGATCTTATTTAAATGGCTCTCCAGAATCCCTGAGCCGCTGTCGGTAACCGTGACCGTAGCACCGGGCCGGCTGTCGGCGGCCTGTGAGTCTTCGACGAGAACCCGCACCCGCCCACCCGGTCCTGCCGCTTCCGCAGCATTCGTAATCAGGTTGGTGAACACCTGCCGCAATTCGCCAGGGAACCCCTGAATGGGGACGTCCTCCTCCAACTTCCGTTCCACGGCGACGGACTGATCCTTCAGTTGCCGGTCGAGCAACAGCAGCACGCTTTGCAGTAAATCGCGTAGATGCACCTCGACCGGAGCCTTCGGCTCACGATACAGACCAAGCATGGCCCGGCTGATCTGCAGGGTGCGATTCAGCTCCTGCTGTGCCATGGCCAGGTATCGCTGCTGCAGGGCCGGATCGGACTCCTTCTCCATCAGGTAATGCAAATTGGCGACGGAATCCAGCGGGTTATGAATTTCGTGGGCAATGCTGGCAGAAAGGCGCCCGGCCACGGCCAGCTTCTCGTGCGCCATCAGGGCCGCTTCTCTCTTGCGTAGATCGGTGACGTCGCGGAACACCAGCACCACACCGGCCACCTGTCCCTTTGCATCTCGAATCGGGGCGGCGCTTTGATCAATCAGATACTCGGCGCCGTCTTTCGCCAGTAGCAGGGAATGATCTTTCGCGGCGGTGCCGTCTTGCTCATCGACTGGTTCCCTTGTCTCCTCATCGACGGTGCGGAACACCGTTTCGAGGCGCCTCCCTTTGGCGTCGTCGAGGCTCCAGCCGGTCAGCCGCCGAGCTACGGGATTCATCAGCTCCACCCGGCGCTGCTGGTTGCAGGCAATGAGGGCATCACCCACCGAATCCAAAGTCGTCTGCAGCCATTGCCGGCTTTCAATCAGCTCGTCCGCTCGCTGGTGCGCTTCCTCGAGGGAACTTTGGAACGCGGCAGACACTTTCTTCATATTTCTCTGCGTGAAAATGCCCAGGACGATCCCCACCCCAATCGACGAAACAAGCAGAAACGTCATCAGGGTGCGCACCTGTGAATTCGTGGACTGCACCTCCTCGTCTCGGCGATTCACCTCGATATGCGTCATGGTGCCTATCTGAGTACGCAAGGCTGCCATCAGTTGAGCCCCGTTCAGATCGAGCCCCGTGTCCCCGAATATTTTTCCCGCCCGCAAATTATCCAGCGCCTTGCCTGCGAATCCCATCCACTGCTCATGGCTGTCGCGTATCTGCCGCAATCGCCGTAATTGGTCGGGATCTTCTCTCACCAACAACAGAAGGCGGTCTAACGTGCCGTGCAAAGCCCCTTCCGCATTCTGGTAGGGCTCGAGGGCATTCACATCATGGGTGAGCTGGTAACCCCGGAGACCGGTCTCCTGATCGACCACCAGCCGTTCCAACTCGTTCAGCTGAGCGGTAATGCGGTCGGTATGATCGATGCGCCGCTGTTCCCGCAGGGTGCGCTGGATCTGCCAGGCCAGCACCAGGGCCAGCAGCAGTAGCAGGATCAGGGGAAGCAGCACGGTAATAACCAGAATTTGCCGGAACTGGTGTAGATTCAACGGCCACCACCTCGTCCGTCGGGGGCATTTGCCTGCAGCAGCCCTTTCAATTTGTCGACCAGGGTGAACGCCCCGTCCCCTTTTGTGGCCGAAACGCTGACCACCCGCATCACCTCGTCGGGGAGGGCGACATAAGCGGAAAGCATCAAAATGGGGATATCCGGCTTGCGCTGGCGCAGGATAGCGGCCACCTGCCCTCCATCCATTCCAGGCATGGCATAGTCGAGGACCACCGCATCTACCTGCTCGGTTTCGAAGACAGAAATGCCGCTCATACCGTCGCGCGCGGTCAACACGGTGAATCCCTCGCGTTCCAGAACCATCTTCCGGATCTCAAGGCCGAGATCTTCATCGTCGATGCACAGTATGACTGGACGTGACACGGGTACCGTCCTTGATCGCGGCGCGACACAACTGCGGGGCAAAGTTCTACTCTACAACTGCCAAACGTAGCTGGTGAGTGGCATCTTCGGAACTTGCTCTAACGGGGGATGCCGGGATTCTGGGAAATGGCCAAGGATTTACCGTAGTTTTGCATTCCGTCTGCCCACATAGGTTACGCTAAACGCATCCGCGCAGTGCCGACCGGCCTCCCACTGAGCGTGGCCGTATCTTGAGCGGCTTGAACGTGAGGGAGAACCTAGTTGAGTCAGACCATTTGCGTCCTGGAAGATGATCCGGATATATCCCGCCTGGTACAACATCATCTGGAAGCCGCCGGTTTTAGCGTCCGCGTATACGGCACTCCGGCCAACTTGGTCCCGGACGCTGAGCGCCAGGCGCCGGTACTTTTTCTGCTGGATATCATGGTGCCCGGGGGAGACGGCCTGGACGTATGCCGCCGCCTGCGCAGCAACCCGGCTCTGAGCACCATCCCAATTATCTTTCTCACCGCCAGGGCAGGCGAAAATGACCGTGTTCTCGGCCTGGAGCTGGGCGCGGACGACTACATCACCAAACCGTTTGCTACCCGCGAGCTGGTGGCCAGAGTGAAGGCTGTGCTGCGCCGCTTCGAACGGCCTACCGCGCCCTCGATCATCGCTTTCGAAGAGGTGGTCATCGATGCCAGCGCCATGCAGTTGAAGGTGCGGGGAGAACTGACTACCACCACCGCAACCGAATTTCGCCTGCTGGACTACCTTGCCCGGCATCCCGGCCGCGTCTTCAGCCGCGACCATCTGCTCGACGCCGTCTGGGGGGATGCCCGCTTTGTCACCCCGCGCTCAGTCGACGTCTATGTGCGCCGCATCCGTGAGAAGATTGAGACCGATCCCGAGAGCCCCCGGTATCTTAAGACCGTCCGGGGCGCGGGCTACCGTTTCGAGGTTCCACGGCTGGTGGAGGAACCGCGCAAAACAGCATCGTAGCCTCTTATGACAGAGAATAGCCTTGTGACGGGCAGAGTCTTCACCAAGCTATTCTTCTCCTTCGTAGTCGTCCTCTTCCTGGGAATGACGGTACTCGACTTTTCCCTGCGCCAGGTGATGGAGCAGTCTCTGCGCACCCAGGTAGAGGAGTCCCTGGGTAGCGAAGCCCGGCTTTTGGCAACGCATATCACTGCTACCGCCTCCCCGGCCGAATTACAACAGATAGCCCGTACCGATGCGGCAGCGGCCCAGGTGGAAGTGGGCATCTTCGATGCTCAGGGGCGGCTGGTGGCGAATTCGGGGAATGCGGCAGGACCAAATTCCGTGCCCCCCGAAGTAGCTGCCGTTCTGTATCAGCACCAAACCCTGGGACATGACCGTCGCGCCGGCACGGACTATGTGGCTGTCCCGGCCGGCCCGCTGGTTGTCCGGCTCGCGTCCTATTCCCCCTCTGACATTCCTGCCCCGGTGCACGTACTGCGCCGAGGTATCGTGATGGCATCCCTGTTTTCGCTCATCATCGCTACCCTGCTGGCGGCCGTGCTGGCGCAGCGGGTCGCGAAGCGCCTGGGCCGCATTGTGGTGTTCGCCAATCGCATTGCTTCCGGCGATCTGACGGCCCGGGTCGAAGAGGGCCATCTGGATGAAATCTCTGCCGTCGCCCATGCCCTCGACGTGACGGCGAGCCGCCTGGAGCAGAGCTTCCATGCCCTCGAAAGTAGTCGCAGCGAATTGACCGCGCTGCTCGACAGCATGCAGGAGGCGGTCATCGCCATCAATCCCCAGGGACAGGTGAGCTGGTGCAATGCCGTCATGCAGCGGATCGCAATCAGCCCGGTGCAGGAGGGGCGGGCGTTGGTGCATTCCGTTCGTGATCCTGAAGTGCTCTCCTCGGTGGCCACAGCTTTGACCCAGCGGCAAGCCAGCCGGGGGCGCGCCATCTCCGTCTCACCGGGAAAAATCTTTGAGGTAAATGCTGCTCCTATGCCCGGTGGGGGCGCGGTGGCCGTGTTGCATGACATTTCTGAAAAGGAGCGTTCTGAGACCACACGCCGGGACTTCGTGGCCAACGTTTCCCACGAACTGCGCACCCCGCTCACCTGCATTACCGGGTACGTCGAGACTTTGCTGGACGACCGCACGCTTAGCAGCCAGGCGCGCGAGTTCCTCATGATCATTCTCAAAAACGCGTCACGCATGAACCGGCTGACCGAAGACCTGTTGGCCCTGGCGAGCGTGGAATCGGGTGACTACAAACTGCGTCTGCAAAAAATTCAGGCTTCCACACTGGTCGAAGAATCCGTTGCGTCGTTGGCCGGGCTGGTCCTGGATTCGGGCGTGATCCTGGAAGTAGGGGATACCACCGATCAACCGGTGATGGCTGACCTCGACGCGCTTAGCCAGGTGTTCGGAAACCTGGTGGAGAACGCGATGAAATACGGCAAAGCGGGGGGTCGCGTGCGGGTTGGAGCTCGTGAGCAGGAGGCGATGATCGAATTTTACGTGCAGGACTTCGGTCCCGGCATCGCCTACGAACACCTGCCACGGATCTTCGAGCGCTTCTACCGGGTCGATAAGGCCCGCTCGCGAGAATCGGGCGGGACCGGCCTGGGGCTGGCAATTGCCAAGCACATCGTCCACGCCCACGGTGGGGATATTCGCTGCGAGAGCGAACTCGGGTTTGGCGCGACCTTTCTCTTCCGCCTGCCGCGGGTGGCCGTGCCCCCCGCTTTGCCGCCGCTCGGAGTTCTTCCCGTGGTCTCGCCGCAAACTGTTGAAAAGTAAATGGCTTGTGACTCAACCCGAGAACGCTTTTCTTGTCTTATTCACGGTCCTGTAAAGACTCGTTCACGGACGGCCCCGAGAATCAGGATAATTTTCCGAGGTGGAATGTGAGAAAGACAATCTGGTTGTTAGCCGTCGCCATGGGCGCAACGGTGTGCGCGGGGCACGCGCAGAAGCTCAATGGAGCGGGTGCTACCTTCCCCTATCCGATTTATTCCAAGTGGTTTAGTGAGTACAGCGCCTCCCATCCCGGAGTCCAGATCAACTATCAGTCGATCGGCAGCGGTGGGGGCATTCGCCAAGTAACAGCGGGTACGGTCGACTTCGGAGCCAGCGACGGACCGATGACCGACGAGCAGCTAGCCGCCTCCAAGGTGAAGATTCAGCACATCCCGACCGTGCTCGGCGCGGTAGTGCCGATTTTCAACCTGCAGGGCGTCAGTGACTTGCGCATTGGACCAGACGTTCTGGCTGACATCTATCTGGGAAAGATTTCCAAGTGGGATGACGCCCGCATTGCCAAAGACAATCCAGGCGTCAAGCTGCCGTCCGTTGACATATTTGTTGTGCACCGTTCCGACGGCAGCGGGACGACTTATATCTTCACCGACTATCTGTCGAAGGTCAGCAAAGATTGGGCGGGCGGCCCCGGGAAGGGCGCGGCGCCAAGCTGGCCCAGGGGTATCGGAGCGAAGGGTAACGAGGGCGTTGCGGGCTTTGTACGCCAATCGCCCGGCGCGATCGGATATGTCGAACTGATCTATGCCTCGCAGAACAAGATCCCCTTTGCGTACGTGAAGACCGCAGGAGGAAGCTGGGTCAAGGCATCGATCGAAGGAGTATCCGAGGCAGCGGCAAGTGTGAAGACCATGCCTGCCGATTATCGTGTCTCCGTCACCAATGCGCCTGGAAATGCCTATCCCATCTCCAGCTTCACCTGGCTTCTCATCCCTAACCCGGCAAAGGATTCCACTAACGGGAAAGTCATCATCGATTTTCTCAAATGGATGCTGGAGCATCAGAACGAAGCCAGCTCGCTCTACTACGCGCCGCTGCCTGCGTCGGTAGCACAGAAAGTCAGCGCCACGATCAACACCCTGAAGTAGGGCTTTGATGGCCATCCGGCACACGCGCCAGCCGTGTGCCGGATGTTATTCTTGGCGACAGGGATTTGCCTTTCGTCGACTGCGTGCGCCAAATCTTTTCATTTTAAAAGGTTTGGGCCGTATCCCGTTTAACCTGAAATTCACTGAAGACCGCTACGGTATGAGTGGTGAAATCAGATACTCAGATACCGCGAGTGGCTGGTCAGGCTGACGTGACCCAGCGGACAGATAGCGGTGCGTCTCCCGGGGCTGAGCCGTCGCTCTCACCCGTCCGTACCTACCTTCTTAACTGCGGCAACTCCTCGCTTGCCGATCGTGCTTTCGGCGCCCTCATGTTGGTGTGTGCGCTCAGCATTTTCGCCATTGTCATCCTGATCCTGGTCGAGCTCATTACGGGTTCGAAGCTCGCTATTCAGAAATTCGGTATGTCGTTCTTTTTCGGGTCCGCGTGGGATCCGGTGAACGGCAACTTTGGCGCGCTGCCGTTTATCTATGGCACCGTGATGTCCTCGATCCTGGCGCTGATCATCGCCGTACCTCTGGCCGTAGGCGTCGCCATTTTCCTGACCGAGATGTGCCCCGCCTGGCTGCGTGGATTTCTGGCCTTCTTTACCGAGTTGCTGGCCGCCATTCCCAGCGTGGTTTACGGTCTGTGGGCCATCTTTGTTCTGATCCCCCTGCTACGCCAATACGTGGATCCATTTCTCATCAAGACCCTCGGTTGGTCGGGGATTTTCGCCCCGCCCAATTACGGCATTGGGATGTTTGCCGCCGGCGTGATTCTCGCCATCATGATTCTGCCCATCATCTCGTCACTTACCCGCGAGGTGATGTCGGCGGTTCCCCATGCACAGCGGGAGGCGGTGCTGGCCTTGGGAGCCACCCGCTGGGAGATGATCCGTATGGCCGTGCTGCGCAACGCGCGCATTGGCATCGTCGGCGCTGTGATTCTTGGCCTGGGCCGCGCCCTCGGCGAAACCATGGCGGTCACCATGGTGATCGGCAACCGGCCCGAAATCGTCCGTTCGTTGCTGGCTCCGGCTTACAGTATGGCCAGCGTCATCGCCAACGAGTTCAGTGAGGCCTCTGACGAGCTTTACCTCAGCGCCTTGATCGAAATCGGTTTGGCGCTCTTCATTGTCACCATTATTGTCAACGCGCTGGCCCGGGTGCTGGTTTGGGCAGTAACCCGCGGCGCGCCGGTCAGAGGAACTTAGCGATGGCTTCCACTACCGCCATGCCGCCGCCCCTGCGGGCGAGTGCGTCGAATCGAGTTTTGCGCGTCGTCATGAATCACCTGGCGACGGCCGCTGCCGTGGGCAGCACCATCCTGGTCATGGCGCCATTGATTGCCATCTTCGCCTATCTCCTCTTCATGGGCGCCAGTTCGCTCAATCTCGCTTTCTTTACCCAGGTGCCAAAACCGGTGGGCGAGGTTGGCGGCGGTATGGCCAATTCCATCCTGGGTTCGGGGATACTGCTCGCGATTGCCAGTCTGATGGGCGTGCCCGTCGGCATTGCCGGCGGCATCTACATCGCGGAGTTTGGCCGCGGTAAGCGCTTGGCCAACATGGTCCGTTTCACCGCCGATGTGCTCAACGGCGTGCCGTCGATCGTCATGGGCATCGCCATTTACACCCTGATCGTGGTGCCGCAAAAGCACTTCTCCGCGCTCGCCGGTGGAGTCGCGCTGGGCATCATGATGATTCCCACCATCACCCGCACCACCGAAGAGATGCTGCTGATGGTGCCGCTCAACGTTCGCGAGGCAGCGCTCGGACTCGGTGTGCCAAACTGGCGTTCGGTTCTTTCCATCACCTTGCGCACCGCCTCGCCAGGTGTCATCACCGGCTGCATGTTGGCCTTTGCCCGGGTCGCGGGAGAGACCGCGCCGCTCCTCTTTACCGCCTTCGGAAACCAGTTCTGGAGCACCAGCGTAAATCAGCCGATCGCCGCTCTTCCGCTGCAGATTTTCGTGTATGCGCTTTCTCCTTACGACGACTGGCATCGTCTGGCCTGGGCGGGCGCACTGGTGCTGATCGTGCTGATTGTCGTCTCCGTCGCACTGGTCAGGTACGTAGCGGGTCGCGGAGTTCTGAAAGGGGCAAGCTAGTGGGTGTAGCAATCGAAGTATCTGATCTGAACGCGTGGTATGGCACCAACCACACCCTTCAGAGCATCAACCTGAAAATTCCGGCGAACCACGCCACCGCTCTTATCGGCCCCTCCGGTTGCGGCAAATCCACGTTTGTTCGTTGCTTGAACCGCATGCACGAGACGAACCCCATCGGCCGCGTCACCGGCACCGTGCGCGTCGGCCCGACGGATATCTATGCGCAAGCCTCGCCGGTCGAGATTCGCCGCCGCATCGGTATGGTCTTTCAGCGGCCAAATCCGTTTCCAACCATGTCGATCTACGACAATGTGGCGTCTGGCCTACGTCTCAACGGGTTTCGTAATCGAAAGGTGCTCGATGAAGTGGTCGAGCGTTCGCTGCAGCAGGCTGCTCTTTGGGATGAGGTGAAGAACGATCTCAAGAAGAAGTCCGGCGCCAGCCTTTCCGGCGGCCAGCAGCAGCGCCTCTGCATCGCGCGCGCACTGGCGGTGGATCCGGAAGTGATGCTGATGGATGAGCCGGCCTCGGCGCTTGATCCGGTTTCCACCGCGAAGATTGAAGATTTGATTTTTCAGCTCAAATCGCAGTACACGATTGTGATTGTGACGCATAATATGCAGCAAGCGGCCCGGGTCGCGGAAAATACAGGCTTCTTCCTGAACGGGAAGCTGGTGGAGTTCGACGCCACCCATAAGATTTTCACCAACCCTACCGATAAGCGAACTGAGGACTACATCACAGGCAGGTTTGGATGACACGGATTCGGTTCCATCGCAAACTCGACGATCTGAAAGAGCGACTCCTGGTGATGGCCGGCATGGCGGAGCAGGCGATCCAGCGAGCCGTGGAGGCGTACCGTGTGCGCGACATCTCCCTCTGCGACCTGGTGATCCGCAGCGAGGTTTCGATCAACAGCTTCGAGCGCGAGATCGACCAGATGGCGCTTGATCTGCTGGCCATGGAGCAGCCGATGGCGATCGACCTGCGCTTCATTCTGGCGGTGATCAAGATCAACGCCGATCTGGAACGTGTGGGTGATCAGGCCGTCAGCATCGCCGATCGTGTGCGCGATTTACAGGCGTTCCCAGTCGTAGATCTGCCCGTGGATATTCCCCGCATGGCGTCCCTGGCCTCGGCCATGGTGCGTAAAGCCTTGCAGGGCTTTATCGAGGCCGATGCCGAGATGGCTACCTCGGTGCTCACCATGGACGACAGCGTAGACAAACTCAACGACGCTGCCTTTTTCGCTCTTTCCAACCTGATCAAAGAGCAACCGCATCACACTCCGCAAGCGCTCCATGCGCTGATGATCGCCCGCAACCTGGAGCGGGTCGGCGACCACGCCACCAACATCGCAGAAGACGTGATTTTCTGGGTACGCGGCGCCGACGTTCGCCACCACATCACTACCTAAAGCTCTGGTCCCTAAAAAATGCAATAGGTCTGTTTCATTCAGACCCAATCAGTTGGGACTGCACATGAAGCCCTCACGAACCTTAAGAGGCGGGCGGAAGACTGTCGACGAAGGGGACAGCTTCAGCCGTGCCGTAAATGGCCTACGCGCTTGACGGCTTTAGAGGCTGCTGAAAAACTCGGTTTTGTATCAGGGCACGACTTTAGTCGGGCCGCACATGATTGAAAATACGTCGGGCTTTAGCCCCTGAGGTACGCTTTTCGAGACCTATAAGCGTCAAGTCATCTTTTTCCGCGGTTGATCCGTTAATTTGGACCGCTCTGTTTTTCATTCCTTTGCGATGAAAACATCAGCCGGAAGCTTGAACCGGGCACTCAGCCTCCGCACCTGATCAAGGGTTAGCTTTCGCTGCCCAGCCAGGAACATCGAAACCGCGCTCTCCGATCCAAATTGGGGAATCATATCGCGCTGTGCAAGGCCCTGCTGCTCGAGCAGGAACCGAACAACCGAAATCGCGTCCGCGGCAGGGACAGGGTAATGTCTCCGCTCATAGTTGTCGACCAGCAGCGTCAGCAACTCGATCGCTTCCACTTGCGAGCGAGAGGGGTTCTCCAGGGCGGTCAGCTCGAAGAGGGCCTCCGTATAGGCTGCGAGCTCTTTATCATTGTGTATGAGGCGGGGAGCACCGTGGGCGATCATCTCCGCCGGGTTTGCGAGAGCTTTCCTCATGTCGTCCCAAACCTCCTATCCCAATTCTTGGGATTGTTGTACTCCTTGTGCGTCAAAAAGGACCGGATATAGACGTGCCCCCCAGTCTGTTTCTTGTCTCTCGTTTTGGCGTAGTGGATGACGGTAATGAGCCGGTATCGATTCTTCCGGAAGTTGAACACCACATACCCATCGACATAATCGGCATCTGTGAACATGCTGCGAACTTCTGAAAAGTTTTGCCAACGAACAACTTCGACTACTGACGCCCAGGCTTTGATTTCGTTTCCCGCATCCGGGTAGCGCTGAATGGCTTCGCTCAAATGCCTTCGGGTGACGATATACACTCTACTATATTACTTCACGATTTGTGAAGTAGCAGCTACCTAACCGACTGTGAGGGGTGGGGGCTCATATCCAAAAGCCGCTTCCACTGCAGCGGCAATACCCAGAACGCGTTCATCTTCGAAAGGACGCCCTGCAATCTGTACCCCGATCGGTAAGCCTTCAGGAGACCGTCCCACCGGCACAACCGCCGCCGGCGCACCCAGCAGGTTAAACCACTGCGTGTAGCGCATAGCATCCAGATACTCCAGCCGATGGCCATCCACATCCCAGCTGCGTTCCCCGTGACGAAAGGCGGGAATCGCGCATACCGGGCTAAGAAGAATGGGAAAGCTCTCCATCTCCGCCAGCAATTTACGGCGCACATAATCGCAATCCATCCACGCCGAAAGCAGTTCCTCCACAGAGAGAGGCGGCTCACGATGCGCTATGGAGAGAAAGTCAAGGAATGTCAGGCTCAACTCCGCATGCCGTCCCCGAACAAGCGGATCGAGAAGCATGGCCCCCCCACGCACAAAAAACTTCCACCACAACAGGCGCGCCTCTTCGAGCGCCTGGGGCTTGAACGGACGGACGTGGAAACCTTGACCTTCGAGCGTCCGCGCCGCGTCGCGCACTGCCTGGCGCGTCTCCGGAGTCACCGGGCCATCGTCTTCGAAGAAGGCGATAGGAACCCGCTTTAAATCTTCCAAAGACTCGTTCCTGAGACCGACTGGTGGGCTCGCTGGATCCCGTGCATCTTGTCCGGAAAGAGTGATGAAGAGCAGCGTCAGATCACGCACAGTGCGCGCCATGGGCCCAATGGAGCCAAGGATCGCAAATGGCCCGTCGAAGGCGGACAGTTGTCCGCGCCCCGGGATACGGCCAGGCGTCGGCTTGAGCGAGCATATACCGGTAAAGTGGGCCGGTTCACGGACCGAGCCACCGCTGTCGCTCCCGAGCCCGGCGGCGGAAAGTCCAGCAGCGATAGCCGCCGATTCCCCGCCGCTCGAGCCCCCGGCGGTTCGCTCCCCATCCCACGGATTGGCGGTGCGGCCGTAGAGCCGGTTGTCGGTCTCATAGGCCATCAGAAACTCGGGACAGTTGGTAGTTCCCAGGATCAGCCCGCCTGCTTGTATCGCGCGATCCACCACGGTTGCGTTTTCGCGGGGAACATGCCCCCGGTGCAGCAGGCTGCCGAGCTCGCACCGGTATCCCGCAGTTGCAATCGATGCCTTGATGGTCATCGGCAGTCCGAACAGAGGGCCGCGGGTGCCGCTCGCATCCTGCAATGCGCGGGCCTGGTCGCGCACCCGCTCCGCATCAAAGTCGACCAGCGCATGCAGTTGCGGATTCAACCGTTCGATTTGCCGGATGTATTCATCAGCCAGTTCCAGCGGAGAGATTTGTTTCCGCCTAAGCATGGCCAAAAGTTCAACCGCGGGCAGAACCGTCAGACCGTTCATTGCCCCTTTTTGAGCGCCGGTGGAACCATCACGCGCGGTTCGTAGTGAAATCCGTATTGTTGCACGCCGCGGCCGGAGTCGAAGCGGTCATTCCACTCCAGCTCATAGCGCATCCGCTGTTCGTCTTGCGGATAATGCTCGCTTGCCGGGTACGGATACGTGCTCATGCCATGGAAGGGCATGTCAGCAACCGTGAACGGGCTCGCCTCGTAGAAGTCCATATCTTTGACAAAGCCATTGGCATAGAAGAAGTAGTCACGCTTCCATCCGCGCGGTAACGCAGGCAGGGAAGCGGTGCCGAATTCCACATCGATATCTTCCCCGCTGCCGAAAATCACGAAAGACTCGTCCACTGATTTAAGCAACGGCGTGACTTCTCCATAGCGCGTATAGCTGCCGCGAGAGCGCGTAAACGGTCCGGTCTGGCTGACGTGCTGATAGTTGTACGTCAGATCGCCCGGCGTTTTGCCATCGACCTGTTCCGGATATCCGCGAAAGGCAAGCTGCGCCGACGCCAGGGGCAGCTCCGTCTGATGCACCAACTGCGGCGCCTCGGGCCCGTTGTCGATCAAGGCCTGATCCCAATAGATCTGCAGATTTGTAGTAAGTCGAATGCGCCGCGTGCCCGGGGGAAGTTTGCCCGTGAGATCCACGACGATGGTGCGTGGCAACCCTGCGGGAAAACCCATATCTTCGATGACTCGCTTCCAGCTGCCGTCCGGCAACTGTGCTTCCACGTAGGGCGGCATGGGCGCAAGGTTCGACTGCCAGGCGGCATACATGGAGCTGGCGGAGAAATATTCGATGAAGCCGTGCAGCAGCAGGCGCAGAGGATTGGCTGCCGTCCACTGGCCCACATCGAGTGTGAGCGTGTGCTGGTTGGCAAAGCCGGCAAAAGACAAGTTCGTAAAGTCGCGCACATAATGGTGATCGCGCGTGCGCAGCAGCTCGCTCACGTCGCGGCCCTTGTCATCCCATGCTCCAGCAACAGGGTGCGCATCCGCGCTCAACACAGCACGTCCGGAAGCGAAAGGAGCCTCATTGAGAAAGCGCTCGTTGGGGTACACCTCGGTGGCCGCAGGATGATCCACTGCAACCAGGCGAACCTGGTCAAGATAGTTGACCTCCTCCATCGGTTCGCCGAAGCGCAGGCTGAGATATCCTCCGCGCGGCCGCAGCTGCGAACCTTCCACCTTGATCCATTCATCCGGATCGGCGTTGTTTTTCGCCGTGGGGGAAACCCAGTGGCCAATGACTGCCGCTCCGATCACGTCAGAAATAAACTCGTATTTCGTACCATTCCAGGCAAACAGTGTGGGACAGGAGCTGCCCCGGCGGTCCAGTTCCGTGACCGCGAGCGTATTCTTTGTGCCCACCTCGGTTTCATCCTGGGGGACACCGGTCGGCCACAAGATTCGCACCATGTCGGCGTGTTCCGCCGTCCCGATGCCGGCAAGAATCTGCTGCGCTCCCTGGCTCAGATAGCCGGAGGCCCCCGCCATCTCGAACTTTTGCCACACCCCGTCGGCAAATACTTCTACCTTGGCGCCGATCCCCGATTTGTTATCAGCCACCCCCTTCATCGAAATCAGCAAGGAGTGATTTCGGTTCCCGCCTTCATTGCGTAAAAAAAGGGGATCGCCGTTCGGCTGCGTGACGATAAGATCGGCAGCGCCGTCGCCATCTACGTCGCCGGCGATCAGGGCGCGCGGTTGCACCAGCTTTACCTGGTCAAGCTTTACCTTCGCCGTCACATCTTCAAAGCCCGCCGGGCCCAAATTCCGCAGCGCGCGCAACTCCGGTCCCTGAGCCGTTTCGACTGCAGCCACCAGGTCGAGCCATCCGTCGTTGTCCAGATCGATGGCAGTGAGTCCCCAACCTGCGGTCACGTTCTGTACCGGCAAGGGGACGCGCTCAAAGCGCTTGCCCTGCACATTGCGCCACAGCGAAATGCCTGGGCTGCCGGCGTGGGTTAGGGCTACATCCATCCACCCATCTTTGTCGAAATCGAGCACCACGGCTCCCACCGTCGGAGACAGGCCGGTCTCGGTATAAAGCGGAGACGACTTGAACTGCCCCTCGCGAGGGTTGGCAAAGAAAGTGGGCGCTGCGCCGGAACCGGTCACCAGCAGATCGACCGCGCGATCGTTATTAAGGTCTGACAAGGTCGCAGCGAGCGTGGTGCCTTCGCCGCCCAGGCCCGTTTGCTCAGTCCAGTTAGTAAATGTGCCGTTGCCATTGTTGCGCCACAACACACTGGGCTTTGCCCCTGCAGAGGAGGGCTGGCCGGTCACGAAGAGGTCTAGATCGCCATCATGGTCGTAATCGACAAAGGTGATGCCGTTCGGCTGATTCGCCGGCTGCACCCCGGCGGCCGCGGTCACATCGGCAAATTTGCCACCGCCATGGTTCTTGAACAGCAGCACGCGATCGCTCAGGGCTACAGCAACGTCGGGCAGCCCGTCATTGTCGAAGTCTCCGACCGTGCAGGCCACGCCGGTGCCGCTGGCCACCAGCCCCGTCTGCGCGCTCGGCACCAGGGCGAAGCTTCCGCTCCCTGATTTCGCATAAGTGCGGATGGCATCCTGGCCGGAAGCCATGACCAGGAGGTACGACTGTTCGCCCGCGGGGGCTATCAGGCAAGCTCCTCCCTGAGGGCGGTCGCTTGACTTACCGGCTGGCGCAGCCAGGTGGTCAATATTCTGCGCAGTAAAGGTAACCGGGATCATTGGCCCTACTTGCGGGTTCAGGGTCAGCGCATCTTCTACTCGCGAGTAGTGGCCCTCGTCGCCATAGGTATGCGCGAGCGGAAACCCGATCTTCTCCTGGTTCAGCGTTTCAAAGCGCTTGAAAGCAGTCGTCGCCTCGTCTCGCCGGCCGAGCCGCTGCAGCACTTTTGCTAAGCCGAACTGTGCGGATGCGTGAATTGGGTTTAGTCGCAAAGCCGTCTGAAACTCGGTGAGGGCCTGGTCCGGTTGATGGAGTTCAAGATAGACAGAGCCCAGAAAATAGTGGGTATCCGGGTCGTCTGGAACCAGCGCTGCTGCCTTCTGAAAACTCTCCAGGGCTTGCGGATACTCCGCATCGATGCGGTGCAAAATACCCAGCGCGTACCAGATATGGGGGTCTTTGGCATTCTGGGTCGCCGCGTGTTCCAGCGCTTGCTTGGCTTCCGGCATTTTCTGCAAGTAGATCAGCGCGATGCCCCGGTTCACCTCCGCCTGAACCAGCGAAGGGTCTAGCGCGTAAGCCTCGCCAAATTTGGCCTGCGCCTTATCCAGCAGTTGCTGGTTCATCAAAGCGGTGCCGAAGTTGTTCAGCTTGGCAGCCTCCGCCCTTTGGGCCGGGGTAACATCCGCCCGTCCGGCAAGTGCGGGAATGAGGAGTGGGGCAAACAAAACAATGCCCGCAAGGGCTCTGCGAGACGATAGAACTTTACTTTGGAGACGCATTCTGCTCCGGTTGCGATCACTCATCGCTGAAGGGAAATCCACCCTCGACTATAGAACATGGCGTAAGGGTTGCAAATGGCAGAGTCAGTTCGATTTAGCAGAGTCGCAAACCAGCTCAGGGAGCTTGACGCGATAACAGCAGGCGGCCTAGCGTATCGCAAACGTGGTCGATCGCGTCTGCTTCGATGTTGTTGAAGAATGGGAGCGCCAGGGTGCGCAAAGCCTCGGCCTCGGTGACCGCCAGGTCGGCGGAATGTCGCCAGGCAGCATAACTGGGCTGTAAGTGTATGGGAGCGAAATACCGGCCCGAAGCGATGCCCGCAGCGGCTAAACTGCGCATGATTGCGTCGCGATTGAGGTGAGCCCCGGCATTCAGGCGCACCACATAGACAAACCAGCTGATGCGGCCCGCCGGGAATGCAAGCGGTGGAAGAATGAGCTCCTGATAGCGGTTGAGCCGCCGATGGTAGGCAGAGGCGACGTCGGCGCGCTTTTGCAGAATTTCTTCCAGCCTCGCCATCTGCGCCAGCCCTAATGCGCAATTGATTTCGGAGATACGGTAGTTGTAGCCCAGTTCGGTATGCTGAAACCAATCGTCGCTCTCATAGCGGCCCTGGTTGCGAAGAGCCCGGATACGCCGCGCGAGCACCTCGTCGCGCGTAACGACCACCCCGCCTTCGCCGGTAGTGATTTGCTTGTTGGGGTAAAACGCGAAGACGCCGGCGTTGCCCATGGAACCAACCCTACGGGCGCCGTGCTCTGCCCCGATGGCCTCGCAGGCATCCTCAATCACGAGCAGCCCGTGCCTTTGGGCGATCTCGAGAATGGCCGACATCTCCGCAGGAACTCCGAATGTATGGACCGCAAGAATAGCCCGCGTCCTGGGAGTGATCGCTTCTTCGATCCGCTGTGGGTCGATATTCAGAGTGGGCGCATCGATGTCGGCAAAGACCGGGGTCGCACGTTCATAGCGAACGGCGTTGGCGGCGGCGATGAAAGTGAACGAGGGAACGATAACCTCGTCGCCCTCTCCGATACCGAGCGCGCGGATGCAAAGATGAAGGCCGGCTGTGCCGGAGCTGACCGCCACGGCGTGGGGCAGGGAAACGTACTCCGCGACCGCCGACTCAAATCGCTCAGTCACCGGGCCCAGACTGAGCCGCGAAGTTCGCAACACGGCAACCACCGCTTCGATCTCAGCCTCAGTTATGTCTGGGGCCGACAACGGTATCTTCATGAGCGGACGGCCGGGGCGTGTTTGACCAGCAGTGGGTCCGACAACGGAGTGGTGGTGAGCACCTGCACGATCTTCTCCGCCGCGTGCCCATCTCCATACGGATTTGTCATGCCCGCGAGCGAAGCGCGAAAATCATCGCTCATGCCCTCTCCAATTCTGGCGAGGATGGCATTTATCTCCGGCTCCGCATCCAGCACATTGCGTGCCCTCTCCCGCCCCTTTTGCCGGAAACCGACATTCACCACTGGCAGCCCGAACGAAGCCGCCTCCATAATGCCACTGCTTGAGTTGCCAATGAGCAGGGCAACATGACGAAGCAGGCTCCAGTAGGTCACTGCGTCCAGATTGACGTACACCCTGGCGTCGCTGTGGGTGGCGAGGAAGGCCTGCGTCCTCTGCATTAGGGCGTAGCTGCCCGCATCGGCGTTTGGATAGCAAAAGAGTATTTGCGCGTCCACGTTCTCGAGAGCGGCGAAGAGGGCGTCAGCCTCCTGCGTCGTATCGCGCACGATGGTTACAGGATGATACGCGATCACAACCGTAGGTCGTTGAAGGCCGATCTTTAGCCTCTCCTCGAGTTCGTGGACATCGAGCAGCCGGCTGCGGCGAAGATGGTCAAGCGAAGGAGCACCGGCGCGATGGACCCTCCACGGCTCCTCGCCCATGGCGATCACGCGGGCGCGCGCACCTTCTGTCGAAGTGAAATGAATGTGGCTCATCTTTGTAAGCGCATTTCTCACTGCATCGTCGATCGCTCCCTCGCTGATCTCACCACCTTCTATATGCGCGATAGGAATACGCAGCGTGAGTGCGACAGAAGCTGGCGCGAGCATCTCGTATCGGTCGGCGATCAGCAGCAGCAGGTCCGGCCGCATCTGCCCCAGCAGATCGGCCAGGGCAAGCACGGCCACCCCCAGCGTCTTGGCCATGCCAACATCCGTATCCGAACTGAGCAGACACTCAAGCCGCGCGGCAATCGGGAAGCCATCCTTCTCGATCTCTTTCACCGTCTCCCCGAACTGGGGCGCGAGATGCGCACCGAGCACGATCAGCTTCAGGTCAACGTCCGGGTGCTGCGCCAGGTCATGTAAAGGCCAATAAAGATGGCTGTAGTCGGCACGGGAACTGGTCACCACAGCAATGGTTCGCTTCATGCCGTTTCCTCGACCACCGTTTGCATCAGCGCGCTTGGCTGATACTCGGGCACCGCGCGGAGCACCGCCTTTAACAGGCGATCCAGCGAACGTTCCTGGCACGCCTGCTCAAGTTGTTCAAGAATGTCGTCCATCACTGCTGGGGCCGGACAAGGACTCTTCACCGGTCGCAACTGCCGCTCTTCCCCCGGATTCATTGCAAACGATTCCCGCGCAGAGAGCAGGGCTTCACACATCTTGTCGCCAGGCCTTAGTTCGGTAAAGACAAGCGTGGAAGTGGCTTGTACCTTCGCCATGAGGTGGCGCGCCAGGGTCTCCACCCTCAGCGGCTCGCCTAAATCCGGTACCAGGATGCCCGGAGCCGTCTCCGCGTGAGCCGCCTGCAGCAGCACCGTTACGGCATCCGCAGTGGTGAGAAAGTAGCGACGAACGTCCGGATGGGTAACCGTGACCGGAAGCCCGGACGACACTTGCTTGAGGAAGAGGGGAACGATACTACCTTCTGAACCGAGCACATTACCCAGGCGCACTGCCTTCATCACAATCCCTTGAGTGCGCCGTGTCAGCACAACCAGCTCGGCTATTCTCTTCGAGGCCCCCATGATGCTGACCGGATCAACAGCCTTGTCGGTTGAAAGCAGGATCAGCTGTTCCGTCCGGCTGTTTGCGGCGGCCTCCACCAGCCGGCTGGTCCCGATTGCATTGTTCTCGATGGCCGCAAAGGGATTCTGTTCCATGAGAGGAACATGCTTGTAAGCAGCCGCGTGGTATACAATCTGGGGCCGGTAGCGACGAAAAATCTCAGCCAGCAATACCGGATGTAAGACGCTGCCCAGCACAGGTACGTGTTCGATCGGGCGCGGCAGCTGTCGCAGAGCTGCATTTATTTCGTACAGATTTCGTTCCGCGGCTTCCAATAGCATGATCTGCCTGGGCGCAAACTCGGCGATGGAGCGCGTCAGGGCGGAACCGATCCAGCCGCCGGCCCCCGTGACCAGGATTCGCTTACCCGCGATCGAAGCCGCTGTCTGCGCTTGATCGAGAGCGAGAGGCTGGCGGTGAAGAAAACCGTCCCATTCGTATGCGGCAGGTTTTGTTGTGACGGGAATGGTCCCATCGGGGAGGGTCGTCATGTCGCGCTTCGGTTCACCCCTTCCATTATGCGGCAGGCCGAGACGGACCGGAGAGCAAGGCCACCACTGTCCTTCAAGTTGCATCTCTCTTTACAGCACTTTGCGAATAGGTTCGCAGGGTGAACAGAATTGAGCGGGAAGAGGAGCGGGTTTTCGCGATTTCCTCTGCTTGCCGTCGGCCAAGGAGAATCGCAGCAACCGACGGACTCTTCCTGCTCCAATTCGCGCACAATCGACGTTGACCCCTCGAATCACGGAGGGGTGG
>Ga0182024_10009378_pt1 | contig 20253 bp, 19 predicted proteins | sample P32metaG_FD_120480 | JGI IMG/M metagenome (GOLD analysis project Ga0182024, IMG submission 120480) | Permafrost microbial communities from Stordalen Mire, Sweden - P3-2 metaG (Illumina Assembly) | ecosystem: Environmental > Terrestrial > Soil > Wetlands > Permafrost | place: Sweden: Stordalen... | reverse complement strand
TCCATCGCGCTGTTCGTTTATTCGCTGCGCTACATTCTCTATGAATCCACCCGGATTACCGAGGCCGCCATTTGCAGCGTGCGGTTGCGGCTGGCCGACAAGATCCGCCGCTCCGACCTGCTGACGCTGGAATCCATCGGCGAGGCCGACATCCACTCCCGGATCAGCCGGGACACGGCAGCCATCTCACAGGCGGCGCGGCCGCTGTTCGCCGCCGCTCAAGGCGCAATCATGATCGTCTGCATCGTGGCCTATATGGCCTTTGTGTCGCCGGTGGCCATGCTGCTTTGCGTCATCCTGATTGCGGCCGGCGCCGGCAAATATTTCAAGGACCGCGCGGCCTATGACCAGGGCTTGCAGGACGCATCGAAACAGGAAGACGAACTGTTCGAATCGCTGGACGGCTTACTGAAAGGGTTCAAGGAACTCCGCATCAACAAACTGAAAAGCGACGACGTGTTCGAGGAATTCCAATCCACTGCCACGCGTGTTCGCGACGTGCGCGGGCGTGTAATGATTCTGTTCTCGAACAATATTATATTTATTGAAATGTTTTTCGTTCTATTATTGGGGGCCGTTGCCTTTGTCCTGCCCGTAATAGCGACATCATTTGTGGGAACGGCCACAAAGATTGTCGCTGCTATCCTGTTCTTTTTCGGGCCGCTGACCAATGTGGTTGTCATGATCCCCTTGCTTTCGCAAGTGAACGTCACGGTGGAAAACCTGCGGCGCCTGGAAGCGATGCTGGACGGGGCGCTAGCGAAATCCGCCGGACAAGAAGCATCCCCCCTGGTTGACATGAGTTCCTTCCACGCTATCCGGTTCGAGGGAGTCTCGTTCACCTATCGGGACCCGGACGGCAATGCCACGTTTCAGGCCGGCCCCATCGACGGCGAAGTCCGGCGCGGTGAAATCCTGTTTCTGGTCGGCGGCAACGGCAGCGGCAAGACAACATTCCTGAAACTTTTCACCGCCCTGTACTGGCCGGCGGAAGGGGCCATCCGCGTGGATGACGTGGCCATCGGGCCAGCCAACATACAGTCCTATCGCAACCTGTTTTCGGCCATCTTCTCAGACTTCCACCTGTTCGACAAGCTGCACGGGTTGAGCGATGCGGCGCCGGAACGCGTCAACGCCTTGCTGCAATTGATGGAGATCTCCGACAAGACGGCATTTCGCAACGGGCGGTTCACCAATACCCATCTCTCTACCGGTCAGCGCAAACGTCTGGCCCTGATCGTGTCGTATCTCGAGGACAAACCCGTGTATGTTTTCGACGAAGTGGCGGCCGATCAGGACCCGCAGTTTCGCCGCTATTTCTACGAAACGATGCTTCCGGAACTTAGGAATACCGGCAAGACGGTGGTGGTGGTGTCGCACGACGACCGCTATTTCCACGTCGGCGACCGCGTGCTCGAAATGGATTACGGCAAGTTAATCGACCTTCCGCAACGGCGATGAAGGCCGCCCGCGAAAGCGCACGTCCATCGGATTATTACGCGCCACCTCTCGCTTGCGGATGCAGCCGCTTTCCTGAAAGAATTATTGCAACCCAACGCGACCGGTCATCGTAATCAGATACGTGAGAGCAACTCGTTGTAGCTTGGCCTCGATCGCATTGATCTTGAGCGGAACCGGTTCAGGGGCCGCAGCGATTCGCTTCGAAGATTTCGCTTCAGTCCATGCGCTCACCTTGGTCGGTGATGCCGTGGTGACTGGCAACACGTTGCGTCTCACGCCTGCCAAGGGCAATCGATCGGGCGCCGCTTGGTTCCGCGAGAAGCAGCCCGTGGGAGCCGGTTTCGAGACCACGTTCCAATTCCAATTGACGCATCCAGGCGGACTCGGACATGGCGCCGACGGGTTCGCTTTCGTCATACAGAATTCGGGGCCGGAGGCATTGGGAGGACGTGGCTCTGCTGGGGGCTTTGCGGTTACAGATCCAGATTTCCGCCACAGGGAAGCGGCCATCCCATGGAGCATCGCGGTTTTCTTCGATACCTATAGGAACAAGGAGGAAGGCGATCCTTCGAACAACTACGTCGCGTTCTGTACGTACGGCAGACCCAATGAGGCGCGCTGGCCGGCGCCACGCCTGGCGTTCACGCCGAATTTGCCGGTTCGGTTGAAGGACCAGAAGGTGCACACGGCCCGCATATTGTTTCAGCCGCCGGTTCTTTCGGTCTTTCTAGATGACTCTTCGGCTCCCGTTCTGCAATCGGTTGTGGATCTCTCGATCGTGGTGGATGGAAACGGCGGAGCCTGGGTCGGATTTACGGCTTCAACCGGTGGCGGGTACGAGAATCACGATATCCTCAACTGGTCTCTCACGGCGACGGGCGTTTCCTCCAGCATGTCCGTGGTCTCTTCTGCGATCACGTTTCACACGTCCGCGTGTCTCGCCGGTCGCAACCTATGCACGCCCGAGAGCGCCGTCGTCGAGCACAGCAGAGCAGGCTACCATGTCATTCTGCCCGGCAATTTGGAATGGGGCGCTAGCATTCCTAATCCGCCCGGTAGAACGGTAGTGGTGACAAACGCTCACGGCATTGTTTGTTGGGACCTCACCGCGCAAGGCTCGGACGGATGCAGCGGGCCCTCGGGCAATGCTACAACCGTTGGCTCTGGGTTCTTGGCCGCTGACGCGCCGGCCGGGGCCTTGCTGATAAGGACCCATGATGGACAGGTCTGGTTTTCCGTGAATGGGCGTAGTGGCGCTGAGTTCAAGAACAATCAAGGTTTTTACGAATTCGATTTGGAAATCAAATAGCTGCTTCCGATCGGCAGTGAAATATAGACTGGTACCAGCAACGTCCATATCGCGGGTTCCACGACAGGCAGCATGACTGAGAATTCGGTCAGGGTCGGCGCGAGCGTTGGGCGAGATAGTGTTGATCGAGCGCCTGCCGGACCAGCGTTTTGATAACAGCTTGGCGGCTCACATTGAGGTCCTTAGCAGCTTTATCCAGTTCTTCCAACATGCTCGCAGTTACGTCCACGTTGACCCGCTGAATCGGCTGAACCATTCGGCCCTGGCCCTTGAAGAAATGCGAGACGTCTTTACCTTGATCGGCCAACCGGGCAATCGCTTCAGCAGAAACCGGTCTGGCAGTTTTACGAGTTTTCTTCATACAATCGTATCTCCTCCTTCGCACCGGAACATCCGGCGGCTGATCGAGCCAATAAGGTCGAGAGAACAACTCCTGCACCTCTTCGAAAGCGGTGCCGCGCCGTGGATTCGCTCTGAGGCGCTTTTCGAAGATCGAAGCTAAACCGCATCTGATATGACTGTTATACCGCTATGGCCCGTTCGCCGCCGTCCGCGTTCATGTTGCTGAGCGCCCTCCGGTTGCGGATGACGCTTCAGTTCGCAACCCAACGAATTCTACGATCAGTAGGGAGCTGGCTTCTGTTCTCCGATGTGGCCAGCAGCTCGCGTGAAGCAACTGGACGCGCGATAATAGTTTCGTGGTTCCAACCGGCTACGTCAATCAGGCTCAGCTTGGCGAGATCATCGCCCAGGCTGCCCAGCATCTGGGGCCGGAGGTCGTGCACGTCGCGTACAGCCTGGGACCGGATTCGACCGGCGAACCGTCGCTTTTCTTCCGCATCCTGCTGGCCGATGTGTATATCCGCGAGGAGACTATCGCGGACTTAACGGGCCGGATCTCCGCAGCCCTTTTCGACGCCACACGCCCCATCGAAAACTGGGGCTTGCGGCCATATTTTAATTTCAGGAGCAAGTCCGAACAGGACCGCCGCCGTGATCCTGACTGGGTATAGATGGCGTATCACGATGACTTGCTGGCGCAGGCACTATAGCTTATACGCGTCACCCCACCGAGCCAACTGACCCTGCGTCGCGCGGTGTCCGCCGCGTACTACGCAGTTTTCCACTATTTGATCGCGGAAGCCACATCCAACTGGAACAACATCCCGTTGCGCACAGCTCTCGGAAGAGCCTATGACCACGGCACCATGAAGACCGCCTCCAATCGAATACTAAATCCAAAAGATTTTCCTTACACTGGCGAGGACCCGACGGTTGTCACCAACCTTCGACTCGTTGCCCAAACCTTCAGTCAGCTCCAGGAAGACCGGCATTTCGCGGACTACAATCTCACGAAGGATCTTGATCCGGTGGAGGCGTTAACACAGGTAAAGTCAGCGGAGAAAATCTTCAACACCTGGCCGATTATAACAGGAGAGCAAATCTCCCAAGCGTACCTTGTATCCCTGCTTGTGAAACGCGTCTAAAGGCTGAACGAAGGAGTTCTGAATGCGGTATTCAACGCCTCAGCCATCAGCTTCGAGAAAGTCGATCTGACCCGCGCTTGGACGTGCAGTTAGCCAAGTGGACAGTTGGCCGAGCTCTCTCAAAAACCCCCGGACAGCAGTTTTCTTAGGCCGTAGCTGACTGCTGCCCGGCATGGCGCGGATCGGGCAGCGCGTGACGGTCCAGCTTGCCGCTCGAGGTGGTGGGTAGCGTGCCCATCAGGACGATGCTCGCTGGCAACATATAGGCGGGTAGAGCTGCGGCGGCCAGGGTGCGCAGTTCGTCGATGGATGGCGGAGCCTCGGGGTGCACCGGAACCAGCCAGGCGGCCAGGTTTTGTTCGCCGGCCGGGTCGAGCCAGGCGGTGACGGCCGCTTCGCGGACCAGTCCCGTGCCAGTGAAGAATGCCTCCACGTCGGCGGGTTCCACGCGGTAACCCCGGATCGTGATTTGAAAATCGCACCGCCCCAGGTGCAGCAGACAGCCATCGGGCAGCAGCCTGCCCAATTCACCAGTGCGGAACAGACGCCGGTCGCCGCCTTCCGGGTCAGGCAGAAACGCCGCTCGAGTCAGCTCGGGACGGCTCCAATAGCCGCGGGAAAGATACCGGCTCCGCACGACGATTTCACCGGGACTGCCCGCGGCCACCGGGTTCCCGTCGTTGTCCAAGAGCAGCAACTCGACATCTTCCGCGGCGTAGCCTGCCGGAACGGTGGTCCCCTGAATTCGAGTGCCCGCGTCCACCAGGAACTGGCAGACGGGACTGATCTCCGAACCGCCCAGGTTCACGATCATGCGCCACGCCTCGGAAAAATGCCGATGGAAGAGATCGACGTCGCCGGCGTAGACCGTTTCGCTGCCCAGTTCGACCAGCCGCATTGCGGGGAATCGGTCGTCGAGCGAGAGCAGGCGGCAAAAGTTCCGGAACATGGTGGCCACCGCGAAGAATACCGTGATCTGATTTTGCCGCAGCCAGGCGGCCAGGGTTGTGATGTCCCCGCGGTGTACGTCGAAAGTAAACAGCGCCGCTCCATTGAGGAGGGAGCAATAAATATCTCGAACGGCGCCGGCAAAGCTTGGCGGCGAGAGCAACGCCAAACGGTCCGCTGACGATATCTGACCGCTGTTGGTGTAGACCATGGTCAGATGCAGCACGTAGCGATGGTCGTGCATCACTCCCTTGGGTGCTCCGGTGGAACCGGAGGTGTAGAGCACGTACGCCAGCGTGTCAGCGGAGATTTCGAGGCCTGGATTCTCTTCGGAAATGCCCGGCTCCAGTGCGCTTAAGTTAAGCAACGGCGCGGTGCACAGCGTCTCAGCCTGTTCCATCCGTGGGTTATCGGCAATCAGCAGAGCCGGCCGGATTTCCGCGAGGATCGCCGCCATCCTCTCCATGGGCTGCGAGGCGTCGAGTGAGACATAAAACTTCCCGGCCTTCAACACTCCCAGCATGGCGGCTACAACCGGGACGCCATTTCCAAGCAGCAGCGCAACAGGCTCCGTAGCCGGCCCACGGACTGTCAGTATGGCGCGTGCGATGCGGTTGGCCAGCCGGTTCAGATCGCGATAGGTGAGCGCGGTTTCGGGATCCTGAATGGCGATCCGGTCCGGATACAGGCGCGCCTGCTGCTCGAACCGCGCCGGGATGGATTGCTCGATGGTCAGACCCGGCAAAGTGTTTCCTCCATTGGGTCGACGATCCTCATGCGGGAAAGAAAGGCGGCGACCGCGAGGCTGCCGTGGAGTCGCAGGAGGTCGATCAAGAGCGGGAGTTCCGTACATCCGGCTAGAACGCAATCATAGTCCCACCCGCTTTCGAGAATGGTCTCGAAGAACTCGTTGCCAAGCTCCACCGCCCGGCGGTCGTCGAGCGCCTTCACGCCTTCGAAGATGGCGCGCATCAAAAGACGACTCAGCGTGGGCGACGGCTCGTCAAACGCTATCCCGGCATCACGGAAGGGCGCCGAAAACACCTGGCCTACGCGGGCTCCCTCCGCTGTTAGCACCAGCGTCTTTCGCGACGACTGCGATTGGAGTGCATGCAGGGTTGAATCCACCAAGGAGATCATCTGCACTTCGCACTCCCGGAGCTCGTCTTCCAACAGCCGCCAGAAATAATGAGCGGAATTGCAGGCTATGATGCAGCGGGCGGTCTGACTGGCCGAACCAGCGACACCCACGGCAAGCCTCACGGCGGCGGCCAACTGCGAAGCCACTTCGCTGGACAATCGAGTTCGCTGGCCATCCTCGTGTAAGATGATCGTGGAGCGGTCAGGCACGGAGCAGGCCTGAAAGAGCACTACGGGCCGGGAATCCCGGAAGCGTGAGCACGCGCGGCGGAAAGCCATGGCGCCGGCTAGCGGACCCATGCCTCCTACGATGGCCAAAGGCGGCTGCAGGGGCCGCGCCGGAAAAAAGCAAAACACTTCTTCCGGCTGGTCCTGGTCGGTGACGGTCCCCCCGTTCCGGCGTCTGCGCAACGCGTTTTCGCGCAACGTTGCTTCATAGCCTGCCATAGCATCGGCCGCAGCCGCGTATTCGAAGAATCGCCGCACTGGCGCCAGAATTTGCGAGGGCGCCAGGGCGGATTGTGAGGCGGACATTTAAGCGTGTACGCCGCTGGCCGCCAGGGGCTTCGCTCGACCGCTGGCGAGTTCGGTCCGCATCATCTCCGTCAATTTCCGCATTACTGGAGCGAGGTTTCCTAGATAGGTGCGGAAAACGGAAGAGGCCCGCTCAGCGTCGAATTGTGTTTTGGCGGCGGCCAGGTAACGATCAAGCGCTTCCACTACTACCAGAAAGTGATCGGCCTCGGTATCGTCCTCCACATGGGCGGCGATGTAGGTGATGGCTTTGCGGCGTTCTTGCGGGGTGAGGCGAGTGTGTTGCTGGAAATAGGCGTCTGCCGACGGTTGAGCGATTGAATACTCGCCATGATTGTAAATTTCCGAGAACATGTTGGTCAGCAATCCATCGGCGATGGGTTCCACCACCATGTTGCGGTAGCACCATCGGCTGAAACGATGGGCTTCCGGGAGACGGAATCTCCGTAGCGTCCAAAGGTCGCCGCCGGTGAGAGCCTCCGCAAAATCGTCGTAGAGCTCCGCGTGTGTGGCGCCATCGAAGTCCAGGCCGAGATCCTCGTAACTGGTGGCTGCATTCCGCGCCGCGGCAAGGTATAGGTTGGACCGGTCCGGGTCTTCCGCACCGCCGGCGGATCTTTGCAGGCGGCAGGAAAGCCCATAGATCCCGAGCATCTTGAGGTGCGTTGCCTTCCAGGAACCAGCGAAGGTACACAGCAGGTCGCGCGACCATGCCGCTGAAGGGAGCATGCGGAAGAACTCTTCGATGCTTTCTACCGCGGTCTGCTCTGCGGAGAAAGCGCTCCGCAGCGTGTCACGGAGCTCCGCGCGAGGGACCAGAGAGATTACAGGGTCGACGATGGAAGTTAGGGAAGTATCACTATGCATTGCGGTAGGAGTGGGTTCAGGGCCAGGATATTCTCACTGAAATGTTGCCTTACTGCCTGCCGGTCCGAATGACATTCTTCGTTAATGAAAGCGCCGCCGAGAAGCGGCCTAGCGCCCGTTGCCGGAAAGAATACGTGGGATACCAGTGCTCCAGTGATGGTCTTGGCCCATCCGCCAAGGCGGGCTTCGAATCTTTTGTCCGATAGATAACAGATGGCGCTGGGTGTATTATTCGGTTAACGAACGCTGGCTTGCCTTTCGAAGATCGGCGCGTTGGCTTTCAGAATACTTAAGGTGCACCGTAAATAGTTTGTAACGCCTTGTCACGCCGGCGCACGATTTATAGTGCGCCAGTTTGCTCCAAACCGGCAATCTGATGGTTTTCTATTGACGGGGGCCGCGAAAGGTGATATAAAAACGTCATTCTGTATCTTTTCTGGAAGGGAAATGTCTCCCGCCTTGGCACGTACCGCTGTTCGGCTTTTAGAAACCCATCGAGCTGATCAGCGTTTACACCAAAGGTATCCGATCACACTGAAAGTTGAATACAAGTTGCTGAAAAAAGGTCGAGTTGACCGTCTTGGAACCGGCCTTACATTGAATATCAGCAGCGGCGGAATCTTTTTTGAAACCGGCGACAGTCTGCCGGTGAAAGGCCGAGTGGAGTTGGCGATAGAGTGGCCCTTTTTGTTGGAAGGTGTGTGTGCCCTGAAGCTGGTAATGCGGGGGCGCATCGTTCGTAAAGATACTACAGGAATTGCTGTTCAGATCGCGAGTCATGAGTTCCGCACGGCGGGCGTTCGGTCCCTGAGCCGTCCCACGACATAACGCGGGCTTCGGCGAGCCGGCTACCGCGCCAGGTGCTTTCAGGTCCAGGTGTCTTCGCAGTCCTCCTCCAGTTCCTTCCAATACCGTTCGACGGCGGCCCGGACCAATTGCGCCCGCGAGCGAACACCGGTCTTGCGAAAAAGCTGCTGGAGGAACGCTTTGATGAGTGATTCCGATACACCCAATTTATGGGCAATTTCTTTGTTGGTCCGGCCACTGAAAACGCCGCAGAGGACTTGGCGTTCGCGCGGCGTGAGGGGACGCCCCGCTTCTTGATCGCCGTTCTGTTCCGTGGGGGCCATACTGGCGGTCTTTCCCTCGGTCTGGTCCGTACCAAGCATGATCTCGCGGATCTTCTCGATCAGGAGCTGGGGACGCTCATGCTTTAAGAAAATTCCCGCGCAGCCCCGTTGCAGCAGCCGGCCGGCCTCGAGCTTGCTGACACCCGCCGTTACAACCAGCACTTTGCCCGAAAATCCTACCGCTCGCGCCAAGTTCAAAAACGTCCCGCCTTGCTCGAAGCCAAGATTGATATCCAGGAGCACAACATCCACTGGCCTCGACTTCACAATCTCCAACCCCTCGCCGACGGTGGCGCCTTCTCCGATGATTTCGATATCGGTCTGGGCCGCCAGCAAGCGTGCAATCGCTTCACGAAACAAAGCGTGATCGTCGATCAGCACGATCTTCGTCGCGTCAGGCACTGGCACTTTCCTGAGACATTACGGTGGGAAGCTCAACTACAAAACAACACTCCCCGGGCTGTTGCGTATGCTGCAGCTCGCCGCCGAAGGTCCGTATAATCGCTCTCGATATGAACAAACCGAAACCAGTCGACGAAGCGCCGGACTGCAAGGGCTGGAACATTCGATCCGCGCCCGAGATGCCGGGCCCATTGTCGGTGAAACGGATGATAACCGACTCGCCTGTCAACCGATCCGCACTAATACGGAGCTGTCCTTCCGGCCTGCCTTTCAGCGCTCTGCAACTGTTTTGAGCCAGATTGATAAACACTTGCAGAAGACCCGAATGGTCCGCCCGCACATGGGGCAGGGAAGCGCCGATTCCCCAAGCGAGACCAGCCCCAGCTTCGTCGAAAGTCGGCGAGATGATGGTTCGCAGTTCCTGAAGCAGCTCGGCGACATCGACGCCTTCCAAGACCTCTTCACTATCGTCCTCAAGATCCTGGGACGAGAGCTTCAAAACACTTTCGATAACACTTCCAAGAGCGCCAAAGTCCGCGTTATCCCGCACGCCGGCACAGTTGTTGAGGTTCTGGTAAAGAACGGACGCTGCAGCCGCCAGATTGCGTATTTCATGCGAAACGGCGCCTGCAATGATTCGTGAACTGCTCAGAAGCTGCCGAAGACCGCTCTCTTCGCGGTCGCGGAGTTGCTCGGTCACATCGGATATGATCGCCGCCAGGCGTGGACCGGAGCGGCCCACATACAGGGAGACCCAGATATGTGCATAGAATGTCTCGCCATTGCGCAGATGCCCGCTGGCCTCCACCACTGTACGCATCACACGAATTGTGGGCTTCGATCGCAGGAGCTTGGCGAGAAGTGGAATGTAAGTTTCGATAGATTCGCCTTCCGGAGAACCATGCGCAAATCCCAACAGCCGCCGAGCCGCTTCATTCGCCCTGGCGATCTTACCTTCCGAATCCACCGTGAGAACGGCAGCGGGACTGCTCTCCACCAAAGCGCGCGCTTCGCCCTCGGCGTCCGAACGGGCCATTGCTTCCTCTCGCATTCGGCGCATGATCCTGCCGTTTCGAACCAACTCGCCGGCAAACAGCGCCGCTCCCGTAAATGCAACCAGGCTCAAGCTGATACGCACGGGCGCACTTTGGTCGAACGCAAAGGGTCCGAAGATCTCGCGCTCCAATACCAGAGCGATCGCCAGCAGGAAGATCATCCATCGCGGTACGAAAGCCGCGGCAACCAGCAGTGGAAGAAAGAAGAGAGATGCCAGCGAGATCTTCGGGCCGAGCAATCGTTCGCAAATCGTCAGTCCGGCAACCGCGACGGCGCAAAACGACAGGACTATCAGGCGGGTTCGGGGCGAGACTGGGTCGGTGAGGTCGACTGACATCGCTGCCATTCGATGATAACTCTTGACCGATCGCCGCGGGAGTTTTAATTTTCCACGGCTACTCTAGAACAGGTAGGAGGAGCCGTCGGGATTGGATGCGAAGAATCTAGGAGCACTCTCTTCGCGCAACGCCGGCGGCTTCGACGTCCTTCACCACCCTGCGCACACATCCCAGCCACTCCTTCTCGGAAACTGGCCCCCAACCCGAAGGCCGGTCCAACGTGGCGTGGGCATGCACCGCGGTGCGGACGCGAGTATTGCTGTTGCGAATGGCAACGATCTTGAGGGGCCGTTCGGAACTCAGGGATTGTATCAACTCCGAGACACCCGCCAACTCTGGATTCACCACAATGACATCGATTTTCAAATTCAAATCGCGGGCGAGAGAATCAGTCTGCCCGGAATTCAAAGCGGGCACGACTTGACAGCCTGCCTGACTAAACATCTGGCCCAACCACCAGACAAAGCCCAGGTCCTCATCAACGATGAGGACGACTGGGGCACGTGAAGGTTCCGACACGCGCCATGCTCCCCAGGTTGTCGCCGGAGGAAAAACCTCGCGATGAGGGAGCGCCCGCAGTTTGGAGTTCATAGTTTTGAGTAGTAGCCGATGCCACAATTCGCTTGCTGTCCCGAGTTAGTCATTCGCATGAGAAATTGGGAGCGAAGCCTAGTAAAACATGTCGGTTATAAGGTTGCAACCTATCTTTCGTACAGGTGGATACTGCGAGTTAGGGGTAGAACCAAGGCGTAGCCGGCACCTTTCAGTGAAATTTCCAGGTGCGGTAACAAATGTTACAGGCGTGAGATCACCCGCCGTAAATCTAGCTTACAGTTCCATTCCCGAGAGGACCGAAGTTCGCGACTGTCTTCCTGGATTCACATCTGTCACCCACAATTTCCATTTCCAAACTGACCATCCAATGCTACACTGCTGTTAACATATTTGTAATCAAAGAGACACATGATTGAAATATTTAGTCGAGTTCTAAGGTAGAGACCTGAGTCTGACGATTCCCCAATCAGCGGACGATGGTCCGGGAGGTTTGGATGGCGCCGAACCCAACGAAACAAAAGAGGTCGGTGAGGTTCGCGGTAGGAATCCTCGGTTGTTCCGTTTTCGGGCCACCGGCCTCGATGGCTCAAGACGCGGAATGGGGGCAATTGCTTGCCCAAGGCCAACAACTCCAAGCACAAGGGCGATATGCCGAGGCTGCTTCCTCCTTTCAATCCGCGCTTGATCGCGCCAGCGCGTCTTCACAACCGTTGGAGACGGCGCAGAGCATGTATCAACTGGCGCTGGTGAAGCAGGTTCTCGGCGACTATTCCTCGGCGGGCGCGCTATACGAGAAAGCCACGGCCCTGTGCGAGCAGCACCCAGCGCCCAGATTGATGGGAGCAATCCTTCTGAACAACGCTCGTTTGTACGGAGTGGAAGGCAAGTTTGAAGAGGCAGCGGTCCTGGCGGGAAAATCGCTGGAGATCCATCAGGCGCAGCTCGGGCCAAACCATCCGAGCGTGGCCGACACGCTGGACGCGGTGGGCTGGATTCAACTTCGGCTAGGCCACTATCAGCAAGCGGAGTCGGCTTACGTGCAGTCCCTCGCGATTCGGGAGAAGGCGAAAACTCCGGACCAATTGGGAGTGGCCGCAACTCTGAACGATCTGGGCTTCCTGCAGTATTCGCTGGGGCATTACCAGGAAGCAGAAGTATCCTACCGGCGGGCGCTGGCGTTACGGCATGCGGCTCTTGGGTCGAACCATCCCGATCTGGCCGATAGCATGCTGCGGCTGGGCGAGTTGTATCGAGTGAAGCATCAGTTCAGCAAGGCCGAACAACTTTTCGAAGGGACGATTCCCATGCTTCAAGCGGCGCTCGGTCCCGAACACCCGCGCGTGGCGAATGCGAGCAACAACCTGGGAGTGCTGTACTGCGACGAAGGCCGGCTGGAGGAAGCCCGGCCGCTGTTCGACCGTGCCCTCGATATTTATGAGAAGGCTTTTGGCAAGGACCACTATCAATTGGCTGGCGTACTGAGCAATCTGGCGCTCATCGAGACAAATCAACACGCCTATCAGAACGCCGAGAGTGCATACTTACGTGCGCTGGCAATTGAAGAGAAGACGGTTGGGCCGGATCATCCCGAGGTGGCGGCCATGCTGAACAACTTGGCCCAGATCTATTGCTTCGAAAGCCGCTATGCGGACGCCGAGAAGGCATATCTCCGGGCGATCGGCATCTGGGAGCAATCCGTCGGGGCAGCGCATCCCGATTTGGCCGGATGCCTGTTGAACTATGCCGCGCTGCTGCGAAAGGTCCATCGTAAGAAGGAAGCCGCTGAAATGGAAGCAAGGGCGAAACAGGCGCTGGCGGCACACGGGCAGAACTATTCAGCCGCGACGTTGGTGGACTGGCACGAGCTGCAGCGGCATTAATCAGAAGGCGGCAGGAGGCAGGCGGCAGAAAGCAGATTGTAGCCCCGCACGTGAGTAAGGGGACTGTAGACACTCTACAGAATGTATGGTAGACTGCCTACACAATGAGCCCCAAGCCGCCCACGCGCGTTGAACTACTGCAAGGTACGCTCGATCTCCTGATCCTTCGCACATTGTTGGCCGGGCCCAGCCACGGCCACGCCATCGCCAAACACATTCAGCGGACCTCGGAGGAATTGCTCCAAGTAGAGACTGGCTCTCTTTATCCGGCGCTTCACCGCCTGGAGGCGCAAGGTTCGATCGCGGCTTCCTGGGAGCTATCGGATAAAGGCAAGCGAGCCAAGTATTATCACCTCACGCCTCGCGGGCGGAAGCAGCTCGCCAGCGAACAATCGAAATGGCAGGCGTTCGCCCGCGCCATGGGACTGGTGTTGAAGCCAGCCGATCAGGAGGCGGAATGAACGCGTTCTTTCGCAAGTTGAGTTGGTTGCGGCGTCGCCCAAGCAAGGAGGATGAGCTACGCGAGGAACTTCAATTCCACTTGGAAGAGGAAGCGGAAGAGCGTCAGGCACAAGGGTTGGCGAACGAAGAAGCGCGACTGGCCGCACGCCGCGATTTGGGAAACGTAACGTTAGTGCGGGAAAATACCCGCGCAGCGTGGGGATGGACGCTGCTCGAGCAACTTGGCCAGGACCTGCGCTACGCGTTCCGGACCATGGCGGCGAACCGGCTGTTTACTCTGCTGGCGGTGGTGTCTCTGGCGCTCGGGATCGGAGCCAACACCGCGATCTTCAGTTTCATGGATGCGATCCTGCTGCGGTCGCTGCCGGTGGCTAATCCTGAGTCGCTGGTGGTGCTGAACTGGCACGTCAAGACGACTGGGCCCGACTTCGTTGGGCACGGTATGAGCGGCAACTCCTATGACGATTCATCGGGAATCACGGCCGGCTTTTTCCCATTTCCGGCCTACGAACTCTTCCGGAAAAACGATGCCGTTTTCTCTATCGTGTTCGCCCACTACCCATCCTGGCAAGTGAGAAGTCTGAATCTGGTGGCAAAAGGACAAGCCGGAATTGCCGCCGGCTGGATGGTGTCCGGCGACTATTTTCGCGGACTCGGAGTTCCTCCGGCTGCCGGCCGGCTGATCAATCCCGACGACGACCGGCCAGGAGTTCCCGCAGTGGCTGTTGTGAGCTACGCGTTCAGTCAAAGCCGATTCGGAGGAGCTGCGAACGCAGCCGGCCAGCCGATCCAGATCGACAACTTGCCCTTCACCGTGGTGGGTGTGACGCCGCCTGAATTTTTCGGCGTCGATCCCGCGGAGACTCCCGACGTCTATCTTCCAATGCACACCAATGAACTGCTGGGAGCCGGCAATCAGTTTGGTTTTCGACCCGAGCGGTACCTCGATGAGCACTACTATTGGGTCCACGTTATGGGCCGATTGCGTCCGGGAGTCACTATTGCTCAAGCGCAAGCTGCATTGGCGCCGGCATTTCATCAATGGGTGGCGAGCACGGCCGCGAATGAGCGGCAGCGGGCGAATCTTCCCGAGCTAATGGTGAAGGAAGGAGCGGGCGGCCTCGAGACTCTGCGCCGCCAGTATTCGAAGCCCCTCTATGTATTGATGACCATGGTGGGATTGATCCTGGCCCTGACGTGCGCCAACGTCGCGAATCTGCTGCTGTCGCGTGCCGCGGCCAGAAGGCGGGAAATCGCGCTACGCATGAGCGTGGGCGCGGGCCGGTTTCGCATTGTGCGGCAATTGCTGACCGAAAGCGTTTTGTTAGCGTCGCTGGGCGGCGCCATGGGCGTATTGTTGGCGATTTGGGGGATTCGTTTCCTCACGCTGTTGCTGGCGAATGGACGAGCCAACTTCACGCTGCACGCCCAGTTGAACTGGCCTGTGCTCGGCGTGGCGGCCGCGCTTTCCATCCTCACAGGCGTACTATTCGGCCTGGCTCCGGCGCTGCAGGCTACACGCGTGGACGTGATGCCGGCCCTGAAGGAAACGCGAACTGGCCAACTGGCTGTCCGGCATTCTTTCCGGCCCATTAGCTTAAGCCACCTGCTGGTAGTGGGGCAAATCGCCATTTCGCTGCTGATGCTGGTTGCAGCCGGACTCTTTGTGCGGACGCTTTCGAATCTGCAATCGATCGAAATCGGCTTCACCCGCGAGAACGTGCTGTTGTTCCAGTTGGACGCCCGGAAGGCCGGACACCAAGACCCGGAAATTGCCGCTTTTTACGGCGAACTGCGCAGGCGATTCAACGCGATCCCCGGCGTGCGTGACGCGAGTCTCTCCGAAGATTCGCTCATCGAAGCCGGGACTTCATTGCCCCTCAGCGTAGCTGGCGCCCAACCGAATCCGCACAACCGCATTTTGAGCGTTGGCCCGGCGTTCTTCGGAACCATGCAGATTCCAATACTGGCCGGCCGTGATATCGAGGAACGTGACAGGCCCGGCTCGCCCGGCATTGCAGTGATCAACGAAGTATTTGCCAAGGCCAATTTTGGCAATCGGAATCCGCTAGGGCAGCATTTGATCCTGGGGCCAACCGAGGAAGGAGGCTCCACAAATCGTGATATGGAGATTGTCGGAGTATCCAAGAACGCACGTTATGGCGGCCTGACCAACGACATTCCGCCCGTGGCGTACATTCCGTATAACCAAGGCTTCCCGCGGCCGGACGCGATGGTGTATGCGTTGCGCACCTCGGGCGACCCGCTCCGGTATATCAACTCTGTGCGCGAAACGGTTCGCCAGGCGGATGCGCGCGTACCGGTGTCCGAGATAAGAAGCCAGGCAGCGGACATCGACCGCACCATCAACCAGGAAATCACGTTCGCCGAATTGTGTAGCGGCTTCGCGATCCTGGCGCTGGTGATCGCCTGCGTTGGTCTTTACGGCACGGTTTCGTATAACGTCGCCCGCCGCACCAGCGAGATCGGCATTCGTATGGCGCTTGGGGCGCAGAGTGGCAGAGTGGTCTGGATGGTTCTGCGTGAGGTGTGCGTGCTGGCGGCTGTAGGCCTCGCGATCAGTGTGCCGACGGCATTGGCCACGTCGAAGTTGGTGGAATCTTTTCTCTTCGGAATGAAGCCCAACGATCCATTGTCGCTGACGCTGGCAGTGGCGATCTTGCTGAGCGCAGCGATTCTAGCCGGCTACATGCCTGCGCGGAAGGCGTCCAGGATTGATCCGATGATCGCGCTGCGGAATGAGTGATTATTTGGTGGACCTGGTCGGGTTCGAACCGACGACCTCTTCCATGCCATGGAAGCGCGCTCCCAACTGCGCCACAGGCCCATTGATTCCACAGTGAGGGAAGACTTGAGCTTACACGGCCAGTATAACACTGAGGACGCAGACAGCCGAGCCGCGACGGGAACGGAGCGTAACAAAATGGCAGAAGAGCAACTGTCGTGGAAGCGCTTCCTTCCGGTCGCGGTTCGGCACGAGCACCCGCTTAGTCGCCCTTCACGTTCACGATCTGCTTCAGAGTGTGCTCGATCTTCACCAACTCCCGGCTGTTCTCCATCACTTCATCGATGTCCTTGTAAGCTCCTGGGATTTCATCGATAAGGCTGGGGCGCAGGCGCGAGGCAACGCCTTGCATCGCCTGCTCCAGGTCCTGCATGGTGAAAATCTCGCGCGCTTTGTTCCGCGACATCCTTCGGCCCGCGCCGTGCGGCGCCGAATGGTAGGAATCCGCGTTGCCGAGCCCTGAGACGATGTAGCTGCGCGTGCCCATGGAACCGGGAATCACGCCGAGCTGCGCCTGTTTCATCTGGATGGCGCCTTTGCGCGTGATCCACATGTTCTTTCCGAAATGGGTTTCCATCTGGGTGAAGTTGTGGTGGCAATTGATGCGTTGTTTGGTGAAGGCCTGCCCGTGTCCCGCTTCGCCGAACAGCGTGAAGGAGAGTTCCGTCATGGCGCGATCCATCATTTCTTCGCGGTTCGCGAGTGCATAGTCCTGCGCCCACAGCAAATCGCGAATGTAGTCCTTGAATTCGGGAGTCTCCTCCGGCAGATATGCCAGGTCCCGGTCTTTCAGCGGCACCTTGCGCAACTCCATGAGCTTTTGAGCGATTTTTATATGATGACTTGCGATTCGATTGCCGACACCGCGTGAGCCGGAATGCAAGACCAGCCAGACTTGCTGCGCCTCATCCAGGCACACTTCCACGAAATGATTCCCGCTACCGAGTGTTCCAAGTTGTTCCTGCCAGCCGGAAAAGGTCCGATAGTCGATGCCGGCCGCTTTGTTCTCCAGCTTTGCTATCCGTTCTTGTGCAGTCGGAGTGATCTTCGCGTTTTTTGCCCCCACGCCGAGCGGAATTCGCCGCTCGATGCCAGTTTCGATGCGGTTCAGGTTATCCGGCAGTTGGCTGGCTGAAAGAGTGGTCTCAACCGCGATCATCCCGCAGCCAATATCAACGCCCACAGCGGCTGGAATGATGCCGCCGGTTGTAGGAATCACCGAACCGACGGTGGAACCTTTTCCATAATGGCAATCCGGCATCACAGCAAGGTGGTGAGCCAGGACCGGCGATTCCGACGTGTTGATGAGTTGCTCGAGAGCCTGAGGCTCAATGGTCTCAGGCGACAGGAACGCTATTATTTTCTCGCTGATTTTGTACACGGCGGCAGGGTTCCTTCCACACTATAACGCACGCACTTTCGATACCATGGTCGCAATGGATCGAGAACAAGCCTGGAGCATTCTTTGCGAATTCACCAAATCCGACAGTTTGCGCCGCCACGCGCTGGCAGTGGAAGCTTGCGTCACTGCTTATGCCCGAAAATTCAATGAGGACGAAACTAAGTGGTCCGTTACGGCGCTGCTGCATGACTTTGATTACGAGATCCATCCCGACGCGCCCGATCATCCGATGAAAGGCGAGCCCATGTTGGCCGAACGCGGAGTGGACGCCGAGATCCGCCGGGCCATTCTCTCGCACGCGAACTACAGCGGCGTATCGCGTGATTCGTTGCTCGAAAAAACGCTGTTCGCCTGCGATGAACTGGCCGGCTTTCTGACGGCCTGCAGTTATGTGAAACCGAACCGCAGCATTCACGAGGTGGAAACCAAATCAGTGCGGAAAAAGCTGAAGGACAAAGCATTCGCGCGCTCAGTGAGCCGCGATGACATTGTGAATGGCGCGGCCGGATTGAATGTGGATCTGGATCAGCACATCGAATTCTGCATCGAAGCCATGAAACAGCGCGCCGCCGACTTGGGCCTGGCGGGAACACAAGCGGGAGCATCGGCGACGGGCTGAAGACGCTCAGGTGTTAGAATCACCGAGGAAGCTAGTCTTGGCCGGTGCTGGGCCTGGTCTTCAAAACCAGCGTGGGGCACTCCGTGTCGCAGGTGGGTTCGACTCCCACTAGCTTCCGCCAGGCTAAATAGCCCGTCACATTCGGGCGAAGGCTTTCTCGATGGTTCCCATGGCAATGAAACATTTTCGCGGATGTTCTAAGAGAGGAACGAATTCGTGATGGAGATAAAAGCTACGCGCCGACTCATCGTAGGCCTCTGCCACAACGCCAATCGAGGCGATCACCCTTGTGTTCTTCCAGCTTCGATAAAGGGCATCCATTAATAAGAGTCGTCCGAGTTTCTGGCCGCGATGGTCTCGACTCACGGCTAAACGGCCGAGTAGGGTCGCTGGGATGAGCGGATACTTCGGAAGCTTCTTAGCAACCGCCGGAGGCAATTCTGTGATGCGAATTCCATATGCGGACAAAGTGTAATAGCCTACAACCTGGCGCTCATGGTCCAACATTACGAAGGGCGCGGTCACCTTACGCTTCGCGTCTTGACTCGCCTGCCGGCGAAAATACTCATCAAGTTCTGCGACGCCGCATGTGAAGTTGGTCTTATCGTGATCCGCGAGGGGTTCGAAGGAATAGGGAATCGGACTCACTGTCGGGCGATTGTGTTCTTGTAGTGCCGAGCGGCGGACCGTAAAACAGGCCCGGGTTCGGCGGCGTGCAGGATGGCATCCACAAACGTCTCGGTCTCGCGTGCGCTCAGAATCAACATCGCTCTTTCTTCGATGGTGCGTTCGGCGGCGGCTTCCGCGCTATGCAAGACGAAGTCCGTCATAGTTCGGCCCTCAAGATCGGCTGCTTTTTGAATGAGAACCTTTTGTTCTGCATTCAGGCGCGCATCAAAGCGATAGGCTTTCGCCTTCAGCGCGTTGTGTTTTCGTCGTTTTAGAGCCGGCTGACTCACCGTCGGTTACCTATTCAAAGTGTACGGTAAATATACGTACATGTCAAGAAGCTCCTTTCTGCGGGCGACTTTTGGAAAGAAGCCATTGGCACCGGAAGCAAAGGACTGATAGGCTTGGCTCAGTGGAAATACCGCGTTCGATTCAGCGCATCGAGCCGTTTCCGGAATGTGCGCTTGCCATTCTGAACAGAATTTCCCCGCGGGCGAGCGATGTTGAGCAGCTTCAAGGTCTGCTGGAAGAACATCCACACGTGCTGCACGCAGTGGATAAGATTGCGATGGCATCAGGAAAATACGACGAGGGCGCCTCCCTCGATTCCACGGCTATCATTGACCGCATTGGCGCCGCCGAATTGATTGAGATCGCGATCACGCTGCTGGTGCGAGGATATCTGCATCGCGCCTTAAGTGTCTTGGAAGACCGGCGCTATTGGCGCTACACGCTAGCCTGCGCGGTCTGTTGCCAGGAAATCGCTTTGCCCGGCGAGGACAACCGCCTGATCGCCTACGTTTCCGGGTTGCTTCACGATATCGGACGGTTGGCCTTGATCGCAGCATATCCTGACAAGTACGCAAATCTGTTGACGCTCATCGACAGAATGTTCCGGGACAATACGGGATTCGACTTGCTTGCGCGCGAGGAGATGATGTTTGGCATGGATCATTTCGCCACCGGATCGTGGCTCGCCTCCACCTGGGGCCTGCCGCCTTGGTTGTGCGCCGTTACCGGCAAGTTCGATGAAAAAGCTTCCGGTGAGTATCGAACGTTGGTAGTAACTATCCGATCCGGAACGCGCCTGGCCCACTCGCTTGGGTTTGGCTATCTCGAGGCCGCTCCCCGCGCCGATATAGAAGAAATCATGAGCCAGATCCCCGAAACTTGGGCGCGCTGGAAGAC
>Ga0182024_10009377_pt1 | contig 20255 bp, 17 predicted proteins | sample P32metaG_FD_120480 | JGI IMG/M metagenome (GOLD analysis project Ga0182024, IMG submission 120480) | Permafrost microbial communities from Stordalen Mire, Sweden - P3-2 metaG (Illumina Assembly) | ecosystem: Environmental > Terrestrial > Soil > Wetlands > Permafrost | place: Sweden: Stordalen... | reverse complement strand
TTCGTTTTCTTGGGATTCCAGATGCTTTACGAGAGACACAATGGCTTGCGGCGGTCGTTGGCAATGCAGAATATAGGTTTCACCGAGGACGCGACATTCCGATACGCCCTCCAATGTTTTGAGCACTTCTTGCGGCTCCGGCCGGGCTAAGCGGACCTCCAGCCGGCTGTTGTCTCCAGAGCGTTCTTTTAGTTCGCGCGGCGAACCGAGGGCGATGACCGTGCCGTGATCCACAATGGCCACGCGATCACACAGCCGCTCCGCTTCTTCGATGTAATGCGTGGTCATCACAATCGTTTTTTTCTCATGGCGGAGCTCAGCGATGATGTCGTAGATTTCGCGGCGAACCTGTGGATCCAGACCAGAAGTGGGTTCGTCGAAAAAAAGTACTTTTGGGTCGTTTACTAGCGCCATCGCTAGGGCAAGCCGCTGTTTCTGGCCTCCGGATAGCTGGCTGTAAAAAGTATTGCGCTTTTCCTCCAGGCCAAATCGTTGCAGCAATTCTTCGGGTTTTCGGCCGCGATGGTAAAAGCTGGCAAAGAGTCGAAGCGCCTCGATGACACGAAGTTTGTCTGGGAGAGATGTCGCCTGGAGCGCTGCACCTATCTCATGCTTCAGCTCCTGCGGGCTTTTCTGCGGATCGAGTCCACAAACAGAAACTCGACCGGAATCCGGAGTGCGCAAACCCTCCAGAATCTCGACGGTAGTCGTTTTGCCTGCACCGTTGGGACCTAACAAACCGAATACTTCGCCTTCCTCGACTGCAAAGCTGACGCCGCGTACGGCCTTCACATCGCCGTAATGCTTGACCAGATTCTCAACTTGCAGGATGGAATTATTCATCTGCAAGAGTTATAGCACAGCTGCTGAACCGGCACCCTGGAAGGCTTTCCGGGTTGAGCGCGTAACAGAGTCACAGGGTAAAAGAGGGAGAAGGCGCGTAATGAACGAGGCTGAATGCTTCGTGCGCGTGATACTGACGCGTAAATCGACTCTGTGTGTGAAGCCGTTCCGCTCCAATGGTCTTAAAAGGTCAGTTCAACTTGCCTCTTGCTGGTGCCTTGGTATTTCTTGATTGACGGTTTTTTTTCTGTTTAGCGGGTTTCCAAAGATGGCGGTCTATTTTCACGCGAGATTCAACGAGCTCCACGCCTTCGCTTTCCAGAAGTTTTTTCTGGAGCATCGCGTGCGGCCCGCGGATCAGAAGTTTTCCACCCGCACCCACAACCCGATGCCAAGGGATACCTCGACCCGACGGGGTTGCACCCATCGCGCGTCCGGCCGTGCGCGCGCCTCCGGGCAAACGCAGAGCGGCAGCAAGGGCGCCATACGTTAGAACCTTGCCGCGAGGAATGCGTTGCACGAACCGAAACACGGGCTCCCAGGACATTTCATGTGCTCCAAAAAACAGCGTTCATCCTATGGCCGCGACATTACGTATAACAAGACTAAAATGCGGCAACCGTGTTTAACAGATTGTAAGAAGAAATTCCAACAGGCTGATGCGGAAACATGATGAAACAGAACCAAAAATTCGATGAGCGATTCGAACGAGAAGCCTTAACGTATGGTTACCGTTTCGATGCAGCTTGCTCTCGAATAACCCATCAACCGATTGACGCTGTAGTGGAAGTCGAATACACTACGCGCAATGAAGTTCAGGTGAGGCTAAGGATGGCTTTTGTACGGCGCAAAGGGAACACTTTTTACCTGGTGCACAACGTGCGCCACGGCGGAAAAGTGCAACAACTACACCTGGCGTGTTTGGGAAAACGCGCGCGCATTACCGACCAAGTAGTTCGCCAAGTCTCCAAGAAACATCCCTTCATAGAACTCAACTGGCGGTCGCTACGCGAGCAACTGAACGGCCGGTTGGATCTGGCGGACCCCGATTCTCCGATGGTGCAACAACTTATAGCGAATTTACGCGTCCTCAATATGGACTTGGCGGATGTGTTTCCGCCGGTGTTCCGAATTTCTGAATCGCAAGCAGTGGCACAGGAATTGCTCTTACAGTTGCGACTGCTGCAATCTACGCTAGAGGTCAAGCTGGATCAATTTGACCGCAGCGGCGTGCGATTCGGTAATGTGTCACGGCTAATGCGTGGCGCAAGGAGGCGGTCATGAGTTCGACTATTCTTCCGCTCGACCCCAGCAAGCGAAGCACTGGCACCCTGGATTTCGAAACGTCGCTGCGCTCGAGAATCGTGGGCCAGGACGAAGGAGTTCAGGCGCTCGTCGAGTTGTACCAGGTTTTCTGCGCTGGATTGAACTCGCCCGGCCGACCGGTTGGCAATCTGCTGCTTCTCGGTCCCACGGGCTCGGGAAAAACGCGCATAGTCGAAGCTGCCGCGGAAATTTTGTTTGGGGACGCGCGCGCCATTATCAAGGTGGATTGCGCCGAATTTCAGCATTCACATGAGATCGCAAAATTGATCGGCTCGCCTCCAGGCTATTTGGGCCACCGCGAGACGCACCCTCTGATCACTCAAGAGGAGTTGACGAAAAGCCACACGGAAAAATTAAAGCTCTCATTTTTGTTATTCGATGAAATTGAAAAGGCTTCCGACTCGCTGTGGCAGCTGTTGTTGGGAATGCTGGACAAAGCGACCTTGACGTTGGGCGACAACCGCAAAGTGGACCTGTCTCAGACTGTAATTTTCCTGACGTCAAATCTCGGTGGCGGCGAAATTACCGAGATGATGAACGGCGGGCTTGGTTTCGTTCAACCCAAAGACAAACCTATTGCAGGCTTGGACAAAAAAGTAGAGCGCACCGCTTTGGAAGCTGCGAGACGTAAATTCTCACCGGAGTTCATGAATCGCCTCGATAAGGTCGTGGTTTTCCATCCTTTGCAGAGGGAACAACTCGAAGAGGTTTTGCAGATCGAGTTGGCCAATGTTCAGAAGCGGGTGCTGGAGACTGCCAAAGGGCAATTTCTGTTCCGCGTTACAAATGCCGGTCGCGATTTTCTCTTGCGAGAAGGTACCGATCAGCGCTACGGGGCGCGGCATTTGAAGCGCGCCATCGAGCGGCACGTGGTATATCCGCTGGCAAACTTACTAGCCACGGAACAGGTGCAGCTCGGGGATCTGGTGCGCGTGGATTGGGACGGCGAACACAACCTGCTGACTTTTGTTCGTGAAGGTGAAGGCGCGCTAGTCAGTAATGCGCCACCATTGGTTGCGCGTGCAGCTGCGGCGGACGACGTAAGGGATGGCAAAAGCGTGGATGCTCCGACTGAAGTTATCGCTGAAGCTACCAGGAAGTCACGAGCGGCATTGCCGGCAGCGACGCCTGCTGCTGCGCCACAGGGGCGCAAGAGACCCGAACGTTGATCCGCAACAAACGCCATCGTCAGGACGAGACCTTCGCGATGGACTTCACTCCAACGATGTGAATCAAAGTGCCGATAATGGCCGGTTTTTGTCGTGCGGCGCGTGACACAAACTGTTTCATAACTCTCAAATTGGCCTTTGCTGAAACACTGTCTCAGCAGATGAGACGGTTTCCACCACTGCAATATCCGCAACCTGCTTATTTTAATCGGGTTACTTCCTGCCGCCCGCGCGTCCGGAATTGGCATTCATCCTGCTATATCTCACCTCAGACCGCTTTGAGACTTACGTCGCCTTCCTCACTCATTGGGCCAGGCGGAGAAGGACTGGGGAAATGAGAGCTGCTGTCCGACACCAACTTGATCCGTCAATTCGCAGCACGGATACTCGCGATTTTGAGTCCACCTTACGCTCCAAGATTGTTGGACAGGCCGAAGGCGTGCAATCTTTGGTCGACATGTACCAGGTATTTTGCGCAGGGCTAAATTCGCCGGGGCGTCCGGTAGGCAATTTGCTTTTCCTCGGGCCGACTGGATCCGGCAAGACCCGAATCGTCGAAGCGGCCGCGGAAATATTGTTTGGCGACGCACGCGCCATCATCAAGGTGGACTGCGCGGAATTTCAACATTCACACGAAATCGCGAAGTTGATCGGTTCACCCCCGGGCTATCTGGGCCATCGCGAGACGCATCCGCTGATCACTCAGGAAGCGCTGGCGGCTAGCCACACCGACAAGCTGAAACTCTCCTTCCTGCTGTTTGATGAAATCGAGAAGGCGTCCGACGCTCTTTGGCAACTGCTGCTGGGCATTCTGGACAAAGCCACATTGACCCTGGGTGACAATCGCCGCGTAGACCTTTCACAGACTGTAATTTTCTTGACCTCAAATCTGGGCGGCGGGGAAATCACCGAATTGATGAATGGTGGTATGGGATTCGTTCAGCCGACAGATAAGCCGGCGACCGGCCTAAACGAAAAGATTGAGCGGACCGCGGTGGAAGCGGCGCGCCGCAAATTCTCGCCGGAATTCATGAACCGTCTCGACAAAGTGGTGGTGTTCCATCCCCTGAAAAGAAATCAGCTGGAGGAAGTTCTGGAAATCGAACTGGAGCATGTACAGAAGCGCGTGCTTCAAACCGCCAAGGGCCAGTTTCTGTTCCGCGTCACCACCAGTGGGCGCGAATTCCTCCTGCAGGAAGGCACGGACCAGCGTTACGGTGCGCGCCACCTGAAGCGTGCGATTGAACGCCACGTTGTTTATCCTCTGGCTAATCTACTGGCTACCGACCAGGTGCAACTCGGTGATCTGGTATGCATCGACTGGAATCGCGAATTGAACGCCCTGACGTTCGTGCGTGAAGGCGAAAACTTGGCAATGCCCGCGCGTCGACTGGAACCACCGGTTGCGCGTCCGGCATCCGTGCGCAACGGGCGGACCGTGGAAGCACCTCCGGCAGTCGGGCCTGAACAAATGCCGCGTATGGCTCGCTAAAACAACTCAACCTCACAGCCCCGGGCAGATTTTGACCCGGGGTTCATTTTTGGACCACGACATAGCCTGATTGAATCCGGAGAAAACCCTCAGCTAATCCGCTGCCTCGGATCGAGCCGACGGGGGCTTCCAACGCAGGATGGGCTTACGTGCAGCTCCGACTTCATCCAGTCGTCCCACGCGTGTCGAATGCGGCGCGGTTTTAACAATTTGCGGGTTGGTCGCTGCTTCCTGGGCGATCGCCTTCATGGCATCAATAAAGAGATCGCACTCTTCCTTGGATTCCGATTCCGTGGGCTCAATCATCAACGCGCCAGGCACGATGAGAGGGAAAGCTGTGGTGTAGGGGTGAAAACCGTAGTCGATGAGCCGCTTGGCTATATCCATCGTGTTGACGCCGTTTCTTTTCTGTATGGCGTCGCTAAAGACAACCTCGTGCATGGACGGCAGTGAGTACGGCAGGTCGAATACACCTTCAAGTTTCTTGCGAATGTAGGTAGCGTTTAATACCGCGTCTTCCGTGGCCTGGCGGATGCCAGGACCGTACGCAAGGATGTACGCGAGCGCGCGCACCAGTACACCGAAATTTCCAGCAAAAGCTTTCACGCGGCCAATCGCCTCCGGCCTGACACTTTCCAATGCGAGATGCCCACCGTCCTTCTCCACTAGCACTGGGACCGGCCGAAACGGCTCGAGGATTTTCTTCATTGCCACCGGACCTGCGCCTGGGCCGCCGCCACCATGCGGAGTAGAAAATGTCTTGTGAAGATTTAGATGCATCACGTCGACGCCCATGTCCCCGGGTCGCGTGATACCGGCCAGCGCGTTCATGTTGGCGCCGTCCATGTACAACAGCGCTCCGCGTTTGTGCAGAATGTCGGCGATTTCGGCGATGCGCGGCTCAAAAATTCCGAGCGTGGAAGGATTCGTTATCATCAACGCCGCAACATCTTCGGTCACTAGATCGCGCAGTTTGTCCACATCAATCTGACCATGGGATTCGGACCGAATATTCTCGACTTGATAGCCGGCAATCACCGCGGTGGCAGGGTTCGTCCCGTGAGCCGAATCTGGTATCAAAACTTTCTTGCGCGGATTCCCCTGCTTTTCCAGATAGGCGCGAATCAGAAGCAAGCCGGTCAGTTCACCCTGTGCGCCCGCTGCGGGCTGCAAAGTGATGGAGTCCATCCCAGTGATCTCGAGGAGGCACTCTTCAAGCAGCTTTATGATTCTCAGACACCCTTGTGATAGATCCTGAGGTTGATAGGGATGTTCCGTGGCAATGCCATCCAAACGTGCGACAAATTCATTTACCCGCGGATTGTACTTCATGGTGCAGGATCCTAATGGGTACATGCCAAGATCGATCGCGTAGTTCCACGTGGAGAGGCGTGTGAAGTGGCGCAATACCTCGATCTCGCTTACTTCAGGAAAGCCTGAGACTCCATCTTCGCGGTAATCGGAGCCTAGCAAGTCCGCGCTATCGGCTGCTGGAACGTCGAGCGGAGGAAGTTCGAACGCTCGTTTGCCATGCGAGGATTTTTCAAAGATCAGCCCCTCGTTCTGACTAACATTTCGCGACGCTTTCTTGATGTGGTCGCTCAACCGTTCGTCGCGATCCGCCTTGGCAGCCGGTTCCGTTTTGTAAGAGTCGATCATCGAAATTTAAACCGGTTGTTCCAGCACAGCGCGCAATACGCCGGCAAATTTCTCGATTTCTTCGCGCGTAATCGTTTCGGTAACGCAAACCAGCGCATGTTTGCTCAGTTCGGGATAATCGCGGCCTAGCACGAAAGGTCCAATAATTTTGCTGCGCAGCAGTTGGGCATTGACGAGCTTCACCGAACGCGGCAATTCCACTGTGAATTCGTTGAAAAACGGTGCCTTAAACGCCCGTCGTACGCCAGGGATCTTTTCGAGCTCCGTTAAAGCGAACCTTGCTTTAGAGAGATTCTGATGCGCCATCTCGCGCAATCCTTCTTTTCCCAGCAGACATAGGTGGACGGTGGCAGCTAACGCGCATAACGCCTGATTTGTGCAAATGTTCGATGTAGCTTTCTCACGGCGGATATGTTGTTCGCGAGTGGCCAGTGTCAATACGAAACCGCGGCGGCCGTCCACGTCGGTCGTCTGTCCGACTAGGCGGCCGGGCATTTGACGCACATATTTTCCGCGGGAGGCGATCACTCCCGCGTAAGGCCCGCCGTAACTGGGAGGCAGCCCAAAGCTTTGTCCCTCCATGGCCACGATATCGGCGGCGGAAGGCGGTTTCAAAATGCCCAAAGATACTGCTTCGGTGATCGAGACAACTAGCAACGCCCCGGCTCCACGCAACGCCTTGGCAACTTCTTCCACGGGTTCAATTGCGCCAAAAAAATTCGGCGACTGTAGGAGCACTGCGGCGACATCATCCTTGAGGGACGATTGCAGCGCTCTTGCATCGACGGAGCCGTCCGCCTGGAATGGCACTTCCTCGACGCTCAACCCTGAGTTTTTTGCGTAAGTTCTTAGTACCGCTCGATATTCAGGATGCACCGATCGCGCCACCAGCACGCGTCGCCGTCCGGTTAGCCGTTCGGCCATTAAGACTGCTTCAGTTGTGGCCGTGGATCCGTCGTACATCGACGCATTAGCGACCTCTTGGCCGGTAAGTTGGCACATCAGCGTCTGAAATTCGAAAATCGACTGCAATGTGCCTTGTGTGATTTCCGCTTGATATGGTGTGTAGGAAGTTAGAAATTCGCCGCGCTGAATAATAGTGTCGGTGATTACCGAACGAAGATGATTGTAAACACCTGCGCCAAGGAAACTGGTGTAGCCCAAAGAATTTTCGCTAGCGCGCTCTTTGAAATACTTGATAATTTCCGCCTCTGAAAACGGCCCTGGTAAATTCAGCGGCTCTTTCAGACGGTATTGCTCCGGAACGCTCAGAAACAACTGATCCACGGACTTGGTGCTAACCGCAGCGAGCATTTCCTCGCGTTCGGCGGGGCTTTTCGGGAGATAGCGCATCAGGCGGAAGCTTCCTTATTCTTTTCCGCGATGAAAGCTTCGTAGGCTTTGCCATCCATAAGTTTAGAAAGTTCACCTTGATCGTCGATCTTTATGCGAATCAGCCAGGCGGAATTGTGCGGATCGGAATTTAGCTTTTCTGGCGTAGCTTCCAGATCGCCATTCGCCTCCGTTACCTCGCCGGAAACCGGAGCATAAATCTCACTAACCGCTTTCACAGATTCTACCGTGCCGAAAGATTTTCCCGCTTGAACTTTTGCTCCGGGCTTAGGGAGTTCCACAAAAACAACATCGCCCAGTTCGTGTTGCGCGTAGTCAGTGATCCCAATCGTGCCGAGCCCGTCTTTCACGTCAATCCATTCATGCTGCTTGGTGTACTTGTATCCCACCGGATATGTCATCAAGTCCTCTCTCGCACTTCAGACCGTGCTGGCAATGTGCTGCGCCGCTGGTTTTTTGGCGCGCTTGTAGAATGGCGTTGCGACTACTTGAGCTTTCGCTTTCTGGTTGCGAATTTCCACGTAAATGGGTGTTCCGATAGCCGACAGCGCTGCTGGCACATAGGCCAAGGCGATGTTCTTACACAAGGTCGGCGATGGCGAGCCGCTGGTAATCATCCCGATCGGTTCACCCTGCTCGTTCAAGCACCGATATCCATCACGTGCGATTCCGCGGTCGACCATTTCGAGCCCAACGAGTGTCCGTGCGACCCCCTGCTCTTTTGCGATCCCTAGCTCAGCGCGACCAACGAAGTCGCCCTTTTCCATTTTACAGTAACGGTCGAGTCCGGCTTCCCATACGTTAATGGTCTCGCTGATCTCGTGTCCGTAGAGCGCCATCTTGGCTTCCAACCGTAAAGTGTTGCGGCAGCCGAGACCGCACGGGATGATTCCAAATTCGCGGCCCGCTTCCAACACTTTATCCCAAACGCGTTCGCTGGTGGCCACGTCCACCGGCACATAGATCTCAAATACATCTTCACCGGTGTAGCCGGTGCGGGCAATGAGAATATTTTTCAGTCCGCATACGGTTCCGTGAGTAAACCAATAATTCTTTATCGGCCCAAGAGGGACATCCGTAAGTTTTTGCAGCACATCCACTGCGCGCGGGCCCTGGATAGCGAGCTGCGTGTACGCATCGCTCAACTCTTCGACCTCGCAGTCAAAGCCTTTGGTATTTTCGCGCACCCAATCAATGTCCTTCTCGCGAGTTCCTGCGTTGATCACCAGAAGAAAATCGTCTTCTCCAAGTCTGTGCACGATTATGTCATCGACGAACGTTCCCGTCGGATACAGCATGGCTGAATAGTGCGCTTGGCCGACGGCCAGCTTTGCTGCGTCGTTCATGCTGATGTGCTGGACGGCCGCCAGCGCCCCCCCATGCGCGCCTCGCGTCGAGATGCGAATGTCTCCCATATGGCTTACATCGAAAACCCCGACGCTGGAGCGCACGGCCTTGTGTTCGGCGACCAACCCTCCTGTAGCGGGATATTCGACCGGCATATCCCACCCCCCAAAATTCACCATCTTTGCGCCTAGGCGGCGGTGCACGGCATTCAAAGATGTCCTGCGGAGTTCGAACATGAAAGATGAGTCGACGGGTTTACTCCACGTAAACGGGGTAGAACGCTGATACTAGCATGCACCTCTTATGGGGTCAAAAACGCGGCTTTAGGGCGCGCAAACGTCTGCTGTTTCTTCGGTACCGAAGCCGGATCGGTTGTCTTGCCGCGACATCCCATGGTCAGGTAGAGTTTCTTCAGAGGCCTTCATGCGCGCACAGGTTGTTTGCATACAGTGTGACAAACCCGAGGAGCACTGCACTTGCGAAAAATATTGCACCATTTGCCAGGGTCAAATGGCAGTGCGCCTGTGCATGGACGGGCTGTACTACTGCCCGGACTGCAGGGAAGCGTGCGACGTGTCCCTCGCCGATAACCGTGCCCGCTGAAATTCAAAAGATCGCCATGCAGTTCGACCCGGATATACGACTGGCGGCAGCGGCCGGAGGCGTCGCGCGCTATTTGGCTGATGCAGCAGGCTTGGCTGCCAAGGTGGTTGCTGACTTGCAGTCGGCAATCGTCACCGTCTGCAATTCCCATCTTTCGCAACTGCGCGACTCCGGCCAGCGATTGGAAGTAACAGTTACTCGATCACCTGATCGCATTGAAGTTGCCGTGACCCGCCATGCGGCGGCGCACTCCGACATTGGTGCGGAGCTGCAGAAAAATCTTGCAGGGGTTGATCAGGTGCAACACGAAAATAAATCGGATAAAGCAGTTACCCGCCTAACAAAGTTCGTGAGTGAATCTGCTTCCACCAATTGAGACGCCGATTTTTGGTCGCCAAACTACATTTTGAATGCGAAAGTGTTGTGCCGGATCAACGAAGCTACTTGATCGTTGGTTAGGGTCAGGTGCAGGACGACACGGTCCCCGGAAGGAGTAACCCGCGCCTGGTCGAGAAGATCGGCCAATTCCGGATTGTCTTTTTGCGCCTGATAACGTTTGTACAAAAATCCAGCGGCCAGTAACTGCGCCAGGGTATTGGCATCTTCCGTCGAACCGCAGACCGCTTGGAACTTGCCGTCCAACGAACTGCTGGCGTCCACGCTGATAATCATGTTTTGCATTCGCGTCACGAGTTTGGCAGCTTCTGGAAACTGTTCAATTTCCGGAGCCAACTGCTGCATAGCCAGCCGGGTATATGCGGGGTTCAACACCGCCCAAACCGTGCCGGCCCCGTTTGCATCGCTTATGAGGGGATAAAACTGGTCGTTGCGCAGCAAACCTTCTTCCGTGCCGGAGCGCACCTCGATCATTTTTTCAAGTAACTTGCGATGGCCGAAGGCGGCAGTGCTGGAATCGATGAACCAAAAGAACAAATCATTGGAGCCAGAGCCACTGCCAAACGCGTACATCGTGTATCCGTGCGTCTTGAAGGTTGGCAACTTTTGCTGCTTGAAATAGGATTCGGTATTTCCCGGATTGAAATTGCCTAAGGCGACTCCGACGAGTTCTTCCCCCGTAGGTACCGCCGAGGAGCCAGCGTTCGCTGTTTTGTCGGTCACACCCTCGGCAACGAGACCCCATGCCAGTTCTTCGACTTGCGAGTTCGGATCCACCCCGGCAGAGGCCAGGAATCGTTCAAATTGCTTGAAACGGTCAGGCAATAATTGTTCCTGTAACTGGGGAAACCACGGGAGGCTGCGCGCCTTTTTCAGGTCCACGTAAGCAAATTCCCCGATCTCCTTCGGGAAAAGGGCTATAGTGTCGGCTGTAAGACGACCCGCTCGCGCCGGTTTCGCGAAAACAAAACTCATTATCATCACCGCGGTGATCGCCAGCACCCGACCCGATATTCCTCTGAATCGGTTGTCACCCGCTCCAACTGAATTGATTCGAAAATCCATGTTTGCTTCCTTTCGATGACGCAGATATCTCAAAGACATCCCACTTAGGCAGGCGAATCTTTTCCCAGTCGTTCGCGCAGCGAGGCAATTCTAGTTCTTGCCTCTGCCACGAAGGCCGCGTCGCGCAGGCTGGTCAGATTGATCTCCACGTTGGCGAGCGAACCTTGCGCACCGGCAGCAGCCATAAAACGCGCCACCTGCAAGTCTGAACGCATGGATGCCGCTGCGATAGCTTCCAGTTGTCCCAGTTGTTCGAAAAGCGCAACTGTCACATCGGCCACCTGCAGCGGAGCTTCGGCGGCGGTACGCGTCGTCGCTTCGATAGCCTTTTCGCGCGCGTGTTTTTGGGGCTCGTCATCCTGCGGCAATCGAGATGCCGCCATTACGGCGTCAAAAGCTTCCGCGTCGCGATCAATTGCCTTTTCCAGATCATCGGTTGTTCGCCGCAATCGATCGAGCGCATCGGAAAGACGCACGACAAATGCGGCTTGGGATTTCTTCTTTCTCGATAGGCCAGCGACCATTTGACCAAGCGCACCGGCAAGTGCTCCGGCGAACGCAGAAACACTGCCGCCCCCGGGGGTTGCTGTGGGCGCAGCCACGGCCTCGAGAAACGGCTTCGCTAAGCCAGCAAACTTTCCGTCGGCGATCGACGAATTGGCCGGGGCGCCAGAGAGAGCAGCTTGCAAACGATTTTCTAGTACCTGTGAAGGAGAAAAATCTTCCAGTTGCAGGAAAAAGTCAGCAGCCATCTCCAGCGCCTTTTTTGGTACCAAGCCAACAATCTCGCTTCCTACCGGGGCTGCGCCGTAGCGCTCAGCTTCTCGCTTCACCATTTCATAAACGCGATGCATCGGCGTAGCTTCGAAGTCTGTGAGATTGATCGAAACCTGCGCAAGATTCCGCGCTCTTAGAGCCACGCCCATGGATTTGACGTACCGCAACCCTCCAGAGGAAAAGCGAATGGCCTTGGCTATCTTGTTTGCAACACCGATGTCCGGTGTGTTGAGGTTCACGTTATAGGCGATCAAAAATTTGCGAGCCCCTACGACTGTGGTGCCAGCTGTGGGGTGCAGCTTCGGTTCCCCGACATCGGGCTGTCGATCATGATTGCGTTTCAGTTCTTCACGTAATCCTTCAAATTGTCCTCGGCGCACATTTTCAAGATTTACACGGTCCGGACGTGTGGCTGCGGCTTCGTAAAAAAACACTGGTATGCGATACCGCTTCCAGATTTCATGGCCAACCCGCCTGGCCAACGCAACGCAATCGTCCAGGGTTATGCCTTCAATCGGGATGAAGGGCACAACGTCCGTTGCGCCCACACGCGGATGCGCACCTTGGTGGATGGTCAGGTCAATCATTTCGGCGGCCTTACCCACTCCCAGCAACGCGGCTTCGGCCACAGCATCCGGTTCGCCTGCCAGCGTGATGACGCATCGGTGGTGGTCGGCGTCCATCTCGCGATCAAGAACGTATACGCCCGGCACCTTGCTCATGGCGGCCACGATGGCGTCTACTTTCGCGGAGTCGCGGCCTTCTGAAAAATTGGGAACGCATTCAATCAATCGGGTCATGTTGACCTTATCCCTGAAGCGCCAATGACGATTTCACGTCGTGCCGAAGGCCGATTTGGAGTAAATGATTCTTCCACTCTTGATTGTGGTGTGGCACGTATTCATCCCAAAATAATAGGGAATTTCGCGATAGTCATCCACGTCGAAGATGCCAAGGTCCGCGCATTTGCCAACTTCCAGCGACCCTACCTGGTTGTCTCGCCGCAATGAGTATGCCGCATTGATCGTCGCCGCGCAGATGGCCTCGGCTGGGGTCATGCGCGACTGTGTACACGCCAGGGAAAGAATCATGGGCATGCTCATCGTCGGACTGGTGCCGGGATTGAAATCCGTAGCCACCGCTACAATTGCCCCGGCGTCAATAAGTTTGCGCGCCGGTGCGTATTGTTTGAGCCCTAAATGAAAGTCACATCCTGGAAGCAGAGTCGCAGTAGTACTTGATTTCGCGAGAGCCTTTACGTCCGCCCCATTTATTTTCTCAAGATGGTCGCAACTTGCCGCACCGAGTGATACTCCCAATTGGGTGCCTCCAGTGTGGCTCAACTGCTCGGCATGCATCCGGGGTTGCATTCCATAACGTTTTCCGGCGTCCAGGATTTGTCTCGATTGTTCGATATTGAAGGCGCTTCGCTCACAAAAAACATCACAGAAATCGGCGAGTTTCTGAGCGGCGATTTCTGGAATCAGCTTATCCACCAGAAGTGCGATGTATTGCGTAGTTCCCGTCGAACGCCTGCGGAATTCGGCGGGAACAACGTGCCCGCCCAGAAACGTCGAGGCGATACTCAGCGGTTGCTCAGCAGCTAATTCCTTCTGTAGACACAAAATCTTCAACTCGCTTACAAGATCGAGGCCATAACCGCTCTTGGCCTCGATTGTGGTGGTGCCATATGCCGCGAATTGTTTGAGCGCCCAAATCGCTCTCAACTTTAAAGCATCACTCGTGGCTACACGAAGTTTTGCTACGGAATTTAGTATGCCGCCGCCACTTTTTGCTATTTCCTCGTAGCTCGCGCCCTGAATCCTGAGTTCGTACTCCTCGGCGCGGCCTGCCGCATGAATCAAGTGCGTATGCGAATCTACGAATCCCGGCAACACCACACGGCCCCCCACATCAAACTGCTTTGCCGCGCGCGAGAGCGGATGCGCTTCAACTTGTCGCCGTGGACCAACAGCGACAATCCGGCCATCTCGTACCAACAGCGCACCGGTTTTTACCAGTCCGATATTTGCTAGCGCTTTTCCGCGTCGGGGTCCTGAGCCGCGCAACGTTAAGAGCTGAGATATGCCCGTGATGAGTGTGGTGGTGTTCAAGCCCCACGTATTATGCCGGACGAACGCCACCCGCGATAGCAGCCATCCAATGTTGGCGCTGCTTATCCGACAGAACCCATGAATCAAGACCGCGAATTTACGCAGTAGCGGCCTTGTCACGAAAAGCCGGCACAAAAACTTCTTGTACAAAGGTTTCAAACGAGGTCGGCGTGGTATTGGATTTCGACCGCGCCTCTTGGTTGATCACGATTCCGTCGTTGATGCCGCGATACATTTCGACAAAACTCGCAGCCGTTTTCGGTGGTATTCCCATGCCGGCTAACGCCTGTTCAACTTGCTCATAGGAAAATTGCACATACCGAAGATCAGGGTTGTTGACAGCCCGCCCGACGATCGCCGTCACACCGCTCATCGAGAGATCACGCTCGCCCAGCAGTTCTTGGATCTGCTTACCGCTAAAATTGAGTTTCAACAACCGGTCTGCGACATAGTCACCAATGTCGCGTGTAGCGATCATAGGAATCATGAGGTCGGACCGCAACGCGCTTCCAAAAACACCCATGTTTTGGATGATGGGAATCGCGGCCAGATTGTTCTCCATGAAAAAGGAAGCTCGTAGAAAGAGAACATTGACCGCCCCAATACGCTTCAATTTCTCTTCGAAGCGATGCAAACCGGCGATGGGCCCGGTCCCAAACGCTGCCTGTGCTCCGTAACTACTCAGTGCCACTGCGTATTGGATTTTGGATTTTTCCACTGCAGAGGCAATCGACTCGCCGACGCGTTCCTGTTCCTCGCGATAATCCGGAGACGTCATTGAAGGGGGAATCATCAGGAACGCGGCGCGAGCCCCACTGAAGGCACGTACCAGCGACTCGGTGTCCGTCACATCAGCTGAAAACGTCTCGGCTCCCTTGCTCGCAAACAGACGCAGTTTTTCAGGATTGCGTGCTACGGCGCGGACCCCTTCGCCTTTGGCAAGCAAGTGTCCTGCGATTACGGATCCGATGTGCCCGGTAGCCCCGAGAATGACATACATAGATAGACCTCCCGGTCCTCGTTGCTGATATGGATGCGCAGGATCGCCGGAAGGGTAGTTGCGTTTAACTCAATTTGTCACAGCATTGGAACTTTGAGATCGGTACTTTTTGCGAAAGCGATGGCTTCTGGATATCCGGCATCCACGTGGCGAGCCACGCCGATGCCAGGATCATTGGTGAGCACGCGTTCTATCCGCCGTGCCATTTCCTTGGTGCCGTCCGCGACGGTCACCTGGCCTGAATGTTGCGAATAGCCGATGCCAACACCCCCGCCGTTGTGAATTGAGACCCACGACGCACCACTTGCAGTATTCAGCAGGGCATTCAGTAGCGGCCAATCGGCTATCGCATCGGAACCATCGAGCATGGACTCTGTTTCGCGGTAAGGCGACGCGACGGAACCGCAATCCAGGTGATCTCGGCCAATGACAATCGGCGCTTTCAATTCGCCTTTTGCCACCAGATCGTTCAAAGCCAGCCCGAATTTGTCGCGTTCTCCATAACCGAGCCAGCAGATGCGAGAAGGCAGCCCCTGAAAACGCACGCGTTTTTGCGTTAGCTTGATCCAGCGGCTCAAATGCTCGTCCTTTGGAAACATTTCCAGTACTAGCTGATCGGTTCGCGCAATATCTGATGCTTCACCTGAGAGTGCCGCCCAGCGGAATGGACCCTTGCCTTCACAAAACAATGGCCGGATGTATGCAGGTACAAAGCCCGGAAAGTCATATGCGTTTTTTAGTCCCTGTTCGTAGGCAAATGTTCGAATGTTATTTCCGTAATCAAATGTGATCGCGCCCAGGTTTTGCAAATCGAGCATGCCCTGAACATGGTCGGCCATGGTGGCCATCGAGCGCCTCTTGTACTCGGCAGGATTGTCTCGTCGAAGCTGGAAGGCCGCTTCCAGACCCATGCCGTTTGGCACGTAGCCATTCAGCGGATCATGTGCGCTGGTCTGATCCGTCAGCACGTCGGGAACTACCCCGCGGCGCGCCAATTCCGGAATTACATCCGCGCAGTTACCGACCAGACCAACCGAAGTCGCTTCACGCTTGCGCACCGCGTTCTTCAGAATACGCAGCGCTTCTTCCAGATTGGTTACCATGACGTCGCAATAGCCAGTCTTCACGCGCCGTTTTATACGCTCGGGGTCGACATCGATACCCAGGAAAGCGCCGCCGTTCATCGTCGCGGCTAACGGCTGGGCGCCACCCATCCCGCCCATACCGCCGGTTACCACCAGCTTGCCGGCCAAATCCCCACCAAAGTGCTTTGCAGCGACCGCCGCAAACGTTTCGTATGTGCCCTGCAAAATTCCCTGCGTGCCGATGTAAATCCAGCTGCCGGCAGTCATCTGCCCGTACATCATCAGTCCAGCACGGTCCAACTCATTGAAGCGCTCCCAATTATTCCAGTGGCCGACCAGGTTGGAATTACACAGCAACACGCGCGGTGCGTATTCATGGGTCCGAAATACCGCCACGGGTTTCCCAGATTGCACCAACAATGTCTCGTCAGCGGCGAGTTCCTTGAGCGAACACACGATGGCATGAAAACATTCCCAATTGCGTGCCGCTTTCCCGGTGCCACCGTAAACGACGAGTTCGTCCGGTTTCTCCGCGACCTCAGGATCGAGGTTATTCATGAGCATGCGCATCGCAGCTTCCTGCTGCCAGCCTTTGCAGGAAATTTGGGTACCACGTGGCGATTTGAACGGCCCGGTGCTGAGCTTGGGCTTGGCTGCATTAACGACGGATGATTCTGATGAGAGTGGGGTCATAAGTCGCTCTGCGGCCAATACTATCGCAGGGGGCGTGCCTTTGCACGGCATCTGCCCATGATCCATAGCGCCGAATTGTCAATAACGAATGAGCAAGCTGCGGCGCAATTGCGCTCTAGAAGTGCCTGGAGTACAGTCGAAATCGCGATGAATTACGGCACGCTTCCCTCTAGATTGCTGAGTGCTATCGATCGATTGCCAAATCCCCGGGCACAGATGTACCGCCTCGGGAACCGCTGGGAAGCTATTTCTTCGGAGGAATTTCTTCGCCGCGTTGCGGGCCTATCCACTGCATTGTTCGAATTGGGAGTAAAGACCGGTGATCGTGTAGGGATTTTTTGCGCCAATCGGCCAGAATGGCATACCGCCGATTTTGCCATCACCGGTGCAGGCGGCGTCAGTGTTCCCATTTATTTTAACGAGTCACCGCAGCGGATGGTGTACGTACTCAACCATTCGCAAGCCAGAATCGTTTTTGTGTCAGGCCCGGGTCAACTGGAACGACTGCTCTCCAGTCGCTCGGACCTTCTCACCGTGGAACACATCGTGGCCGCTGACGCTGGCCCCGATCTGCCGCCCGAATGCCTCCGCTACGAGACCCTGATCGCCGGAGCTGGCGGTGCAGATATTTCCTCTTACCGGATGCGAACCTCTCAAGTCTTGCCTGAACAACTTGCGTCACTGATTTACACCTCGGGCACAACCGGCGAGCCCAAAGGCGTCATGCTGACGCACACTAACTTCTGTTCGAATGTCACCGACACGCACAAAGAAATTCGGTTTGATCAAACCGATGACCTCGCCCTGTCTTTTTTGCCCCTTGCCCATGTTTACGGGCGCATGATCGATTACTCGTATATTTTTCATGGCATAACGGTCGCTTATGTAGAAGCCGTCGAACAAGTCGCTCAAGCAATGGTAGAGCTTCATCCGACAATTCTCGCCGCGGTGCCACGTGTATTCGAGAAGATGTACGCGCGCATCGTTGAGCAGGGAAGCAGGAACGAGGGAACTAAACGCAAATTTTTTGACTGGGCCCTTAGAGTTGCGACGCGCTCGGCGAAATGGCGTTGCGGCCAAGGAGAAGCGCCTCTGCTGGTCAAAGCGCAGTGGGCTGTGGCAAACCGCTTGGTCTACACAAAAATTAGACAAGGCACGGGCGGACGCCTTGCTAAGGTTTTTTCGGGCGGGGCTCCGCTCTCAAAAGATTTGACCGAATTCTTTTGGGCCATCGGTATTCCGATCTATCAGGGCTACGGCCTGACCGAAACTTCGCCAGTCCTCACTTCCAATTATCCCCGTAATCGCGCGGGAAGCTCCGGGAAGCCGATACCTAACGTAGAAATCAAGATCGCTGCTGACGGAGAAATACTGGCCCGCGGGCCCTGTGTGATGCAAGGCTACTTCAAGAATCCCGAAGCGTCCCGCGAAGTCTTAACTTCCGACGGTTGGTTCAGCACCGGAGATATCGGATACCTCGACAAAGACAACTATCTGTTTATTACCGATCGCAAGAAAGATTTGATCAAAACTGCAGCCGGAAAATTTGTAGCGCCTCAGCCAATTGAGAATGCGCTTAAAACTAGTCCATATTTGCTGAACGCCATGGTAGTCGGAGATGAACGCAAATATGTAGTCGCGTTGTTGGTACCGAACGCCGTAACCATCGAGGCAAACGCGGCGAAGCACGGACTGAAGTTCACCTCAAAAGTGGAAATGTTATCGCATCCCTGGGTCACTTCACTGATCGACTCGGAAATACGAAGGCTGACGTCTCACCTGGCCCAATATGAGTCGATCAAGCGCTTTGCGCTGCTGCCCGAAGATTTCACCTTTGACAACGGCAGTCTCACATTTACCCTCAAGCTAAAACGGCGAATCGTAGAGCAGCAATATCGCAAGGTTATCGATCAGCTTTATGGTGATGCCGCCGAACCGCGGCCTATGTTGCAGGATTAAACTCGTCTCGTCGCGCCGTCTTTCGTCGGCCACCCCGATTTGCTGCTTGTCTCGCGCCAGACTAAAATTAAGAACGGGGCCCAAATGTCAGATCAACTGGTTATCGCGGGACGTGCCTTTAAGTCGAGACTCATAGTGGGCACTGGAAAATACCGCAGCTTTCAGGAGATGGCACGCGCGCACGCAGCCTCGGGCGCGGATATGGTCACCGTGGCGGTCCGCCGTGTAAATCTCACCGACAAATCAAAAGAGTCTTTGCTCGATTACATCGATCGCGACAAGATTTTTATTCTGCCCAACACGGCGGCATGTTACTCGGCGGATGAAGCGATTCGTACGGCGCGTTTAGGAAGGGAAGTAGGGTTATCGAATTGGGTGAAGCTCGAGGTGATTGGTGACCAGCAGACCTTATTCCCCGACACCGAGCAATTGATCGAAGCCACACGCGTGCTCGTGAAAGAAGGTTTCGTCGTCCTACCGTATACCAATGACGATCTGATCGTGGCGCGCAAGCTTATCGACGCTGGCGCCGCGGCGGTCATGCCCCTGGCTGCTCCGATCGGATCAGGCCTTGGAATCCAAAATCCAGCCAATCTGCGAATTTTGCGCGAGCGCATCACCGAGGTGCCATTGATTGTCGACGCCGGCGTGGGGACGGCGTCGGATGCGGCTTTGGCGATGGAATTAGGTGCTGACGGATTGCTTATGAACACCGCGATCGCAGAAGCTCAAGACGCCGTATTGATGGCGGAAGCTATGCGCGACGCGACCATCGCCGGGCGGAAGGCATTTCTCGCTGGCCGCATGCTCAAGAGGCTTTACGCTTCGGCTTCCAGCCCTTTTACCGGTGTTGTAAGAGGTTCCTAGACGCGCCAGGGTCCGCCCCCCTCACGAAAAAATGCAACCCAAGCAAACGAAGCGATAATCGAAACGTGATCAGTGAGTTCAAAAATAATACCTTGAACCGTGTCACTCGATGACCGCTCCTCCGGCTACGTTCAAAAGGTTGGATTACATCGACTGGATGCGCGGGTTGGCCTGCGTTTTAATGATCCAGGCGCATTGCTACGACTCCTGGCTGAACCCGGATGCGCGAAGGACTCTGCTGTATCGCTGGTCGCAAGAAGCATCCACCTTACCGGCTCCTATCTTTTTATTTCTCTCCGGAGTCTCCTTCGCACTGGTTACCGAACGTATGCGGCAAAAGAAAACATCCGCAAACCAAATCTTCAAGGCGGCCATTTTGCGCGGCGCGGAAATCCTTGGCCTGGGATTTCTCTTACGTGTGCAGGAATTTGTCCTTGGTTATCCCAAATCGCCCTGGACTGACCTGTTTCGTGTCGACGTGCTTAATATCCTCGGAATTTCGATTAT
>Ga0182024_10009376_pt1 | contig 20256 bp, 22 predicted proteins | sample P32metaG_FD_120480 | JGI IMG/M metagenome (GOLD analysis project Ga0182024, IMG submission 120480) | Permafrost microbial communities from Stordalen Mire, Sweden - P3-2 metaG (Illumina Assembly) | ecosystem: Environmental > Terrestrial > Soil > Wetlands > Permafrost | place: Sweden: Stordalen... | reverse complement strand
CCTGGCAAGGCTGCCTGGATGGCAGGAAATATACAGGAGCCGCTGCGGGCTAAGACGTGCCACAGTCGGCAACATCGCGCGCGCGCCGGCCCTGGGAGGGTCAATTAAGACGTGCGAATAGGCTTCGCGCAGGCATGCCGCCTGCTCGGATGCCGGCTCGGCGAGGTCCAGGCGATGGAAGCGCGCGTTGCCGAGTGCATGGCGCTCGGCATTATGACGGGCGCGTGCCACCAGGCGCTCATCCGCCTCGACCCCGACCACGGTGCGCGCGCGCCGCGCAAGGGCCAGCGTGAAATTGCCGATGCCGCAGTACAGATCGAGCACCTGGGAGTGCTCATCCACATCGAGGAGCTCAATGGCGCGCGCGACGAGCGCCTCATTGACCTCGGCATTGACCTGGATGAAATCGGTCGGCGCGAATTCGAGCTCAAGGGCGAAGGCCGGCAGCGCATAGCGCAGCGGCTCCTCAAGGGCGACGTCCGTCAGACGCCGCACGGAATCAAGACCGCCCTCTTGCAGATACAGGCGTACGCGGTGTTCGGTCTCGAACGCGCGCAGCACCTCAAGATCGGCGTTGCCGGGCGCGGCCAGTACCCGCAGTACGAGGGCCACCGCATTGTCCGCAATCGACACCTCGACCTGCGGCACAAGCTCGCGGATGCTCAAATGAGTCAATGCGGCGGAGAGCGGCTCGATGAGTGCGGCGGCGCGCGGTGCCAGCACTTCACAGCTGCTGATCGCGCTGACGTAGGGTTTGAAGCGTTCGCGAAACCCGACGAGCACCCGCCCCTTCTTCGCAACGAACTTCACGCTCAATCGTGCGCGGCGCCGGTAACCCCACGCGGGGCCTGCGAGCGGAGGAAGCCAAGTGCGCGGCGCCACGTGCGCCATGCGCTCAAGATTGTCACGCAGCTCGAGCTCCTTCGCCGCCAGTTGCGCCGCGGGCGCAAGATGCTGCAGCGCGCAGCCGCCGCAGATTCCAAAATGCGCGCACGCCGGCGTGACACGGGCGCTCGACTGCTCCAGCACCTCGAGCAAGAGAGCATCATCGTATTGGCGGTGTCGCACGCTGCGCCGAAAGCGGATGAGCTCTCCAGGCAGGGCGCCCGGCACGAAGGCGGCTTTGCCCTCGCGCACGATGCCATCCCCCTCATGCGTGAGTGCGACGACGGCGCCGGTTTCGATCGCGCCCAACTGCCGCGCGGGCATCATGGCTGCGCTTCCCAGGCACGCAGGAACTCGCCGCAATGCGGCTCCGCAGAATCCCGCAGCAGCGCCTTGACGCGCTCGAGCTCGGCCGCAAGACGCTCAGGTGTGAGCTGCCCGCGCATGAACTCAAAGCGCAGATAGATAAGATAGGTGTTGAGCACGTCCGTTTCGCAGTAGCGGCGCACGCCGACGATATTGCCCGCGAGATATTCTTCCCACACCTTCTCGCCCGAGAATCCGAGCTTGCCCGGAAATCCGAGGAGCGCCGCCATGTCGGCGAGCGATGCGCGCGCACGCGGCTGATAACCCGAGAGCACGTCCATCAGGTCCAAGTGCCGCCAATGGTAGCGGCTCAAATAATTGTTGTAGCGAAAGGCGGCATCGGCGCTGCCCGTTTCCCAGTAGCGGGCAGCCTGCACGCCGCGCGCCAGGGCGCGATACTGCAGTACCGGCAGGTCAAAGCCACCGCCGTTCCAGGACACAAGATCCGGGGAGTACCTTTCAATGCCATCGAAGAAGCGCTCGATGAGCTCTTTCTCATCCGATGCCGGGCCACCCAGACTCCATAAGCGCAACTCCTCGCGACTGCGCCATGCACAGGCGATGGCGACCACGCGATGCTGCTCGAGGGGGAGAAAATCGCGCCCCGATTCCTGCCGGCTGTGCGCGAACATGGCCTTGGCGACGGCGGCGTCGCTCAGTCCTTGCAGAGCAAAGATGCGCCGCCCGAGCTCAACGTCCGGAATCGTCTCAATATCAAAGACAAGACAGTTCATTGCCCACGCGCAGACACCATCAGCGCGCGCATTTCGCGCAGGGCGCTCGGCAAGCCATCGAATAGGGCGCGCGCAATGATGGCGTGTCCGATATTGAGCTCGACGATCTCGCCGATCGCGGCGACCGGCTGCACGTTGTGGTAGTTCAAGCCGTGGCCGGCGTGCACTTCAAGGCCCAAACTTGCGCCGAGGCGCGCCGCGACCTTGAGGCGCGCAAGCTCCGCCGCCTGGCGCGAGCCTGCGGACTCGGCATAGGCGCCGGTATGCAGCTCGATGACCGGCGCGCCGATCTGCACGGCCGCTTCGAGCTGACGCGCATCCGGATCGACAAACAGGGCCACGCGGATGCTCTGCGCCACGAGGATGGCGGTCGCCTCCTTCAAACGCTGCACCTGCCCCGCGGCATCAAGCCCGCCCTCCGTCGTCACTTCCTGGCGCCGCTCCGGGACGAGGCAACAATCCGCTGGACGCACCGCGCGCGCGATGTCGAGCATCTCATCCGTGACGGCCATCTCGAGATTCATGCGCGTCTTCAGTAGCTCCTTCAGCGCCCGCACGTCCTGCACTTGAATATGCCGCCGGTCCTCGCGCAGATGCAGCGTAATGCTGTCGGCGCCGGCAATTTCCGCCGCCAACGCGGCATGCACCGGGTCGGGCGCGCGCGCGCGCCGCGCCTGACGCAGGGTTGCCACGTGATCAATATTGAAGCCGAGTGCAATAAATGAGTGCGTCATCTTGTTACGAACCTCTGCGTGCCATCGAGCGGGCGACCGAACGCGTGGCAAGCTCGTGCCCGTCCAGGCAGTGCGCGAGCGCCGCCTGCAACAACGAGCGCGCGTCCTTGAGCTCACGCGTCTCGGCGAGCTGCTCGTTCCTAAGACTCTTGAGCGAACGGCCTGCCAGTGCATCAGGGCGCGTGGCATCCGCCGGAAACAAGCCCTCTCCGGGGCGGAAATAATAATACCCTTCAAGCTCTATGGGTCGTCCGCTCATCGCCTCGACATCAAGTTCGAGCCCGTAGCCGAGCATCTGCAACAGGCGCTTTTCAAAGACACGTAAGGTGGGTGCCAGTGGCGCGCCTGCCTTGAGATTCTCAAGCGCCCCGTGATAGGCGTCGAATAGCGCCGGCTGCGGGTCATGGCGCGTCGTCAGCCGCAGCACGAGCTCATTGATATAAAAGCCGGACAAGAGACATGGCGCCGGCAATGGCGCGCACTCGGCCATGCTTTCCGCGCCGGTGAGGCTCGGCGCATCGCCACGCCCGCTCCAGGAAAGTAGCAACAGCCGAAAGGGCTGCAGCACGGCAGCGAGACGCGCTTTGGGACCGCGCACGCCGCGTGCGAAGAGCGACAGGCGACCGTCCTCGCGCGTCAACACCTCGAAGATCCGTCCCGTCTCGCGAAACGGCCGATGGTGCAGGATGTAGGCGCTCGAAAGCGCAACGCGGCGGGAATTGCGCATCATTCAAGACCCAGGTGCTGCAGGGCACGCGCGTCATCCGCCCAGTCTTCGCGCACCTTGACCCACAGCTCAAGATGCACCCGGCGCTTCAGGAGCTCATTCAACTGCAGCCGCGCCGCGCGCCCGACGCGCTTCAGCCGCTCGCCGCCCGCGCCAATCACGATCGGCTTCTGGCCCGCCCGATCCACCCAGATCGAGGCATCCACGACGAGCTGCCCCTCGACTTCCGCAGTTCTTTCCACTTCAACCGCAATCCCGTAGGGCACCTCTTGGTTGAGCTCCAGAGTCAAGCGTTCGCGGATGAGCTCGGCAATGCGAAACGGCAGGTCGCGGTCCGTGAGCGTCCCGGGCGCAAACAGCGCCGGCGCCACGGGCAGATGCTTTGCGATGGCCTCGCGCAGGACGTCCACCTGCTCCAATTTGAGCGCGCTCACCGGCACGATCTCCCGAAACTCAAAGTGCTTGGCAAGATCGGCAATGAACGGCAGGAGACGCTCGCGCGGCTGTGCCCGGTCGATTTTGTTGACGGCCGCGATGGCGGGCAGCCCCGAACTTGCGATGCGCTCGAGCACCATGGCGTCCCCGCGGGTCCATTCGAGCGCGGCGACGACCAGGATGCACAGGTCCGCCTCCGCGAGCGCCGCCCCGGCCGTGCGATTCATGGCGCGATTGAGCGCGCGCGCCCCGCCGTGATGCAAGCCTGGCGTGTCGACGAAGGCGATCTGCGCCTGCGGCAAATGACAAATGCCGACGATGCGGTGGCGCGTGGTTTGCGGCCGCGGCGTCACGATGCTCAGCTTCTCGCCGACGAGCGCATTCAAAAGAGTGGATTTGCCGACATTGGGCCGGCCGACGAGCGCGGCATAGCCACTGCGGAAGCCGACCTCTGGAGCGGGGTCGCTCACCCTTTGGCCACATCGGCAGGCGCCTCGAGCTCAGCGAGCACGCGCTCTGCCGCCTGCTGCTCGGCGCTGCGGCGCGTCGAGCCGCTGCCCTGCGCGCGCCGCTCGAGCATGGGGACTTCGCAGCGCACCCAAAATGTATGCGCGTGCGGCTCGCCCTCCACGCGCTCCATGACATAGGACGGTAGCGGCAGACCCTGCGCTTGCAGCAACTCCTGCAGGCGCGTCTTCGCGTCCTTCAAAGTAGAGGGCTCCGGCAGGGCTGCGATGCGCGCGGCGAACAGCGCCTCGATGGCGCGCCGCGCAGCATCCAGGCCGCCGTCGAGGAATATCGCCCCGCACAGTGCCTCCAGAGCATCCGCCAGGATCGACTTGCGCCGGAAGCCGCCGGTCTTCAATTCCCCGGACCCCAGGTACAAGGCGTCCCCGAGGCCAAGGGCAGCGGCGACCTGAGCCAGGGACTCGCCGCTCACGAGCTTCGAGCGCAGGCGGCTCAAATCACCTTCGGAGGCGGTCGGAAAGGCGCCGTAGAGATGCTCGGCAATGAGGAGGTTCAGCACCGCATCCCCTAAGAACTCCAGACGCTCATTGTTCGCCTCGGAGACGCTGCGATGCGTCAGGGCGGCGCTAAACAGGCGCGCGTCGCGCGGCGCATAGGAGAGCTTCTCCAGCACCCATGCGCAGGGCCAGTCTGCTGCCCTCATCGCGGCCGCCCCGGCCGCATCACTGGATCTGGACGCTCTTATCGAAGGCCACGACGAGGGAGATATTCGAGAACAGCGGTGCCGTTTCCTGATAGGAGGTGTCCACAGTCCACACTCCGTCAGCACGCCGGATCTCAAAGTCCTTGAGGGCCGGATAGTCCACGCTCTCGACGTCGAGGTGCTTCTCGAGTGAACTGCGAATGAGGGCGGCGCTCGATGTGTCGAGGCCATGCAGCTCGGAGACGAGCTGATTCATCGAGCGCGACACCTTCATGTAGTTGAGATAGACCGGCGCCAAGCGCAGGCAGGCGTAGCCAAGGATGGCAATCGGAGCCAGCAGAATGATCCAGCCAATGAGCGTAACGCCGCGTTGTTTGCTATGCATGAACGTCTCCCTCGATTGAGGACATTAGTCGATGTGAGCGCCGATCCGACTCCACAAGGGACCGCCCGAGCGGTGCCAATCCCAATTGAACCAGATTCGCGTCGCTTTGCCGACCAGATGATCTTCAGGCACGAAACCCCACACCCGGCCGTCTTCGCTGTTGTCACGATTGTCGCCCATCATGAGGTACTGCCCGGGCGGCACTGTCACGTCGGTCGCCGGCCCCTCGAACGCGGATGCGGGATCCTGTCCGGTGATGGCGCCGCAAAAATAACCGCGAGAGTTGCTGCGATTGCAGCTCGGCGCCGCATCGGCCGTGACATGAAACTCCCCCACCGGACAGAGCATCGCCTGGTGGATATGAGCGCCGAGCTCCTCGACGGCGAGCTGCATGTGCAGATAGCACCCGTCATCGTAGGGCGCGACCACTTTGAAAGGCACCCTCTTACCGTTGATGGTCACACGGTCATTCATCACCTGCACGTGATCGCCCGGCAGGCCGACCAGGCGTTTGATGTAATTGACGGAAGGGTCGAGGGGATAGCGGAACACCACGACGTCGCCGCGCTGCGGCTCGCGGATGTTCACAAACTTCTTGTCGAAAACCGGCCAACGCAGGCCGTAGACGTACTTGTTCACGATGATGAAGTCGCCATCGAGCAGCGTCGGCATCATTGAATCCGAGGGAATGCGAAATGGCTCGAAGATGAAGGCGCGCAGCAGGAGCACGACGAGCGCCACCGGAAAGAAGCTGCGTGCGTAGTCGACCGTCGCCGGCTCCGGCAGGAGTGCGGGGTCCTGCCCCGTCGCCTGCACCGCGGCGGCGCGCCGCTTGCGCAGCCACAGGACATCAAGGCCCCAGATGACTCCCGTCAAAATCGTGATGAGCGACAGTACGAGGGCGAAGTCGAGGCGCTCCGCCACGAGGAGGCGCAACACCGCGGCGCCCACCAATATGGGCAACGCGCTATAGGCAAGGCCAATGACCGCGGGATCGCGCGACGGCTGGGGAAGCGCCGCAGTCTGGCGCCGCGGCCGCAGGAACCAGTCATCCACCAGACAGATGAGCGCCACGGGCAATGCGAGCCAACTCAACGCAACGATGATTTGCATGAACATGGAAGACCTTGACGGCTTACGATTTTCGTCCCACCTGCAGCACGGCGAGGAAGGCCTCCTGCGGGATCTCGACACGACCCAACTGTTTCATGCGCTTCTTGCCCTCTTTCTGTTTCTCGAGCAGCTTGCGCTTGCGCGTGATATCGCCGCCGTAGCATTTGGCGAGCACGTTCTTGCGCAGCGCCTTCACGGTGGCGCGCGCGATGACCGCGCTGCCGATCGCCGCCTGCACGGCGACCTCGAACATCTGGCGCGGGATGAGTTCGTGCATCTTGTCGACGAGCTCGCGGCCTCTCTGGTAGGCAGTGTCCCGATGTACGATGAGCGACAACGCATCCACCCGCTCCCCGTTGATCAGCATATCAAGTTTGACGAGCGGTGCGGCGCGGAAGTGGCTGAATTCGTAGTCGAACGAGGCATAACCGCGACTCGCGGACTTCAGGCGGTCAAAAAAATCCATGACCACTTCGGCGAGCGGCAACTCATATTGCAGCGACACCTGATTCGCAAGGTATAACAATTTCTTCTGCGTGCCGCGCTTGTCATTACAGAGCTTGAGGATCGCCCCGACATAGTCGGGCGGCACCAGAATATTGGCGACGATGATGGGCTCGCGGATCTCCGCGATCTCGTTGACCACCGGCAGTTTCGCCGGATTGTCGATGGCCTCGATCTCGCCGTTGGTGCGCAGTATCTCGTACACCACTGTCGGCGCGCTCGTGACGAGGGCGAGCTGATATTCGCGCTCGAGCCGCTCCTGCACGATGTCCATGTGCAGCAGACCGAGGAACCCGCAGCGAAAGCCGAACCCCAGGGCGCCCGACACCTCCGGCTCATAATGCAGCGCCGAGTCATTGAGCCGCAGCTTCGCGAGCGCGTCACGAAATTTCTCATAATCATCGGCATCCACCGGAAAGAGGCCCGCGAACACGCGCGGCTGGATCTGCTTGAAGCCGGGCAGCGGTAGCGCGCTCGGGCGATGCTCGAGCGTGATCGTGTCGCCCACGGGTGCGCCGTCAATTTCCTTGATGCCGGCGACGACGAAGCCGACATCGCCCGTGGCGAGGAGCGGCTCGGGGATCGACTTCGGCGTGAAGCGACCCAGGCGATCGACGCCGTGACTGCGGCCGGTCGACATCACCCGTATCTTGTCGCCGAGCTTGAGGGAGCCGTTGACGACGCGAACCAGTGAGACGACTCCCATGTAGTTGTCAAACCAGGAGTCGATGATGAGCGCCTGCAAGGGCGCCGCCGGATCGCCTTTGGGAGGAGGAATGCGTTTGATGAGCCTCTCAAGAAGCTCCGGCACGCCCTCGCCCGTCTTGGCACTCACGCGGATGGCGTCCGTCGCCTCGATACCGATGATCTCCTCTATCTCCTTGGCCACCCGTTCCGGCTCGGCTGAGGGGAGATCGATCTTGTTGATGGCGGGCAGGACCTCAAGACCCTGCTCGAGGGCCGTGTTGCAGTTGGCGACGCTCTGCGCCTCCACCCCCTGGGTCGCGTCGACGACGAGGAGCGCGCCATCGCAGGCCGCGAGCGAGCGGGACACTTCATAGGAGAAATCCACGTGTCCCGGCGTGTCGATCATATTGAGCTGGTAGCGCTCTCCATCGGCGGCCTTATAGAAGAGCGTAACGCTTTGCGCCTTGATCGTAATCCCACGCTCACGCTCAAGCTCCATTGAGTCGAGCACCTGGTCCTGCATTTCACGGGCGGCAAGGCCGCCACAGATCTGGATGAAGCGGTCCGCAAGGGTAGATTTGCCGTGATCAACATGAGCAATAATGGAGAAGTTGCGTATAAGCCGCATCAAAGCCTCGAGCACGCGTCTGCCGCGAGGATGAGTCCCCCCGTTTGCCGCGCGCGCATTATAGCCGCAGCAGGCGCTTCAGTTCCGGAACGTCGAGCCGGTGACGGCACACGACCTCGCCGTCGAGGAGCAGCACGGGAACGTGCACTCCGAAGCGCCGCAGGAGCTCTGCATCGGCATCCACGTCGAGCACATCAATCGGTGGCAACGCCAAAGAGCGCGCGAGCGAGGTGAGCTCATGAAGCATGTGTTCGCACAGCTCGCAGTCGCGGCGCTGCACGACGCTCAGGCGAGTGAGGTCTTGCGGTCGGTCCGGCGTGATGGGTCAGTGTCCGGCGGAGCCGACCGCGAGCGGCGCTTCAGATCTTTTCACCGACGAGGCGATGAAGCGCACGGTGGCCGGAGGCACCTCGCCGACCGCCGTCACTTTGTGGCCATCGATGACGGTGGAGAACGCCGAAGCGGAGCCGACGCTCGCCACCGCGGAGATCGACTGCTGGTCCGCGGGCACTGACGCGGAGCGGGATTCGACAAAGACCGAGACGGATGCGAGCCCGTCGGTGAATACCAGATGCGCAACCGGATCGCGCGCGCCGGGGAGCACCTGTGCGGAGCGCACGGTCATGCGAAAGCCGGGCGGAAGTTTGAGCGCGCTCCACAGCGCCGAGGTATTCGGCACGCCGGCCGCGACCGGAGAGGGATCGTTGCGCAGCCACTGGAAGCCGTCAGTCGCCACTTCAGGCCTGAATGCCGAATCGGGGATATGGTTCGCAACGGTGAGGCTTGCGAACACCACCTGCTCGATGATGCGGCCATGCGAATCGCAGAGCTGCGTCTTCAGCGGCATCGCCGTCGTTTCATCGATCCAGAGTCGATAACCGTAGCGGAATTCGTCCCGCGGCGTGACCGCGATCACCCGCGTGTCACGGCGGTTGATGCGCGTGCGCAAGAGCTCCTGGATATCGTAGAAGCCGGCTGACTTCTCATCGAAAGTGGGGAAGCTCGCGAGGAGCGAGCCCGCCTCGCCGGATTGCGTTTCAACGAGCACCGTGCGCTTGTCCGGGAGGTAGCAGGTGAGCTCGGTACCGGTGCGAATGAACTCGCGCCCCGAACCATCGAGCGACGCCAGCCTCTCCGTCACCTGGCCGTTCAGGTTGCGATGCACGATGCGCAGCATCTCCACCCGGCCATCCTGCCAGTGCGAGAAAACCCCATCGTAATTGCGCGAGGTGAGAGCCTGATTCATGCGCTCGAGCCACTGACGCGGCTCCTGCGCAAGCGCGCTCGCCGCGGTGGCGAGCGCCACGGCGAGCCAAGCGAGTTGTTCGCTAACGCGCTTGGTCTGCATGGGGATTGGGGTCGTCGACTGATCCTAAAGACTGCGACTGCTCGGATGAGCCCACCGCGGCCGGTTCGCTCGCCATGAGGGCGGAGAGGAGATTGCGCCGGCTGACCGGGGTCGAGAATTCGCTATGCGCCACGACATAATTCGCAAGCTCGGTGGCCGGCACCGTCATGCGCTGCTCGGCCGATCGCGGCACGACGTAGCTCGCGCGCGTTTCCACCGCAGGCGCGGCGGGCGCCGGGGCGCGCGCGACCAGCGTTCCCGGGCCGCTCGAATACCCCCCCTGCAGCCACAGGATGGACAGTGCCGCGACGCTTGCGGCTACCGCAGCGCCCGCAAGCCCGCGCCACAAGAGTGCCGCAGTGCTTGCGCCTCTGCGAGCCCGCGGCAGGGGAGTCGATGCGAGTTGCGCCTCGGCGATGATCGCCACACTGACCTTTTGAGCCACCCGGCTGCCGACGCGCACATCCCCGCGCACGGCCGCGCCGATGGCCGCGTACCGGCCCCAGCGGGCCTGCAGCGCAGCATCGCGCGACAGCCGCCGCGCCAGGAGCTCGCACTCACCGGAAGGCAACTCGTCATCGAACATCGCAGACAATTGACTGTCGAGCTCTTCGTTCATTCCAACTCCTCAGTGCGGCCGAGCCCGCCTTCGAATACTTCGCGCAGGCGCCGATCGATGGCTTCGCGCGCCCGGAAAATGCGTGAACGCACGGTGCCGACCGGGCAGTCCATGCTCGCAGCGATTTCCTCGTAGCTCAAACCCTCAAGCTCCCGCAGCACGATGGCGGTGCGCAGATCCTCGGGAAGCGCGTCCATGGCCTCGTTGACGATGGTGCGGATTTCATCCGTCAGCACCAGCCCCTCGGGGGTCTCCGCGTTTTTCATGCGGCCCTGCAGCTCGTAGGATTCGTCGGAGTTTTGCATGTCGAGGTCATAGTCGACGGGACTGCGGTCGCGTGAGACGACCGCGTTCTTGGCGGTGTTGATCGCAATGCGGTAGAGCCACGTGTAAAACGCACTGTCGCCGCGAAACTGCGGAAGCGCCCGGTACGCCTTGATGAAAGCTTCCTGAGCAATGTCTTCAGCCTCGGCCGGGTTTCTGACATACCGCATCACGAGCTTCGTCACCTTGTGCTGATACTTCAACACCAGCGCGTCGAACGCCCCTTTGTCGCCGCTTTGCACACGCCGCACCAGGCTGAGGTCGCTTACGTCGGCGCTCATGGCGCCCTCGGAACGGCCACAAAAGCTCCCAGCCTTGCGACCTCAGTAGACCTGGAACCCTTAAGAAAGTTCAGGAATGCTGCAGACGGGGTGCCGGGCTGACCCAAAGCGCTGAAAACCCGTGACGCAGTCGATAGTTGGCGGTTCCGGATCCTCAACCGCCCACTCCGCCTGCCGGGGGGACTCGCCTGATCTGTTGCACGAGCGCAGCAAGCGCGGGGTCGCGGGGGAGGTCCCCTCCGAGGAGGTAGGCGGCAAGCTGTGGATCCGGCATCTTAAGGAGCCGAGCGAATACCCCGCGCGCGGCGGCACTCGCCGGGACCTGCCCGCTGTGCGCATAACGCTCAAGCAGCACGTCAAGCTCCTTCATGCCCCGCCGGCAGCGCCACAGGAGGCGCCGCCGCTCGACGCCGGCAGCTTCGCTCGCCGTCATAAATGACGCTCGAGGAGCATCTTTTTGATCTCGGCAATGGCCTTCGCGGGGTTCAAATCCTTCGGACACACATCGGTGCAGTTCATGATGGTATGGCAGCGGTAGAGCCGGAACGGATCCTCCAGCTCATCAAGGCGTTCGCCCGTGGCTTCATCACGGCTGTCGATGATCCAGCGGTAGGCCGCCAGTAGCGCCGCCGGTCCGAAAAACCGGTCGCTGTTCCACCAGTAGCTCGGACATGCGGTCGAACAGCAGGCGCAGAGGATGCACGCGGCCGGTCCGTCAATCTTTTCCTGATCGGCCTTGGACTGCAGCCGCTCGCGATCCGGAGGCGCGGGAGTTGCCGTCTTAAGCCAGGGTTGCACCGCCGCGTACTGCGCATAGAAGGTCGTCAGATCCGCAATCAGATCCTTCACCACCGGCATGTGCGGCAGCGGATAAATCCGGATCTCGCCGCTTAGGTCCTCCATCGCCGTCGTGCACGCGAGGCGGTTCACGCCATTGATGTTCATGGCGCACGATCCGCAGATGCCCTCGCGACAGGAGCGCCGAAAGGTGAGCGTCGAATCAACGCCGGCTTTTATCTGAATCAGCGCATCGAGCACCATGGGCCCGCAGCCGGCGAGGTCGAGCTCGAAGGAATCAAGCCGCGGTCCTTCGCTGCCGCTGGGATCGAACCGATAGATACGGAAGCGGCGCGGTGCGCGCGCGCCCTGTGGCGCCGCGTGCACCCGGCCGTTGCGGTTGATCCGCGAATTGCGTGGTAGAAAAAACTGCGCCATCGATGCTCCTCTAGTAGGTCCGTGTCTTCGGCGCAATCGACTCGACATCGCGCGTCAGGGTCTCAAGGTGCACCGGCCGATAGTCGAAGCGCGCGTGGCCGTCGGCATCGAGCCACACGAGCGTATGTTTGAGCCAGCCGGCATCGTCGCGGTCCGGGAAATCCTCGCGCGCATGCGCGCCGCGGCTTTCGGTGCGATGCTCGGCCGAACGAATCGTGGCGCTCGCCTGCAGCAGTAGATTTTCAAGCTCCAGGGTTTCGATGAGGTCCGAGTTCCAAATGAGCGAGCGGTCCATCACCCGCACATCCGCGAATGACGCCAGCACCTGCGCGAGTTTGGAAATTCCTTCCTGCAGGGTCGGTCCGGTGCGGAACACGCCGGCGTCGATCTGCATGATCTTCTGCATTTCGAGGCGGATGGCGGCCGTCGGCCGCGAGCCGTCCGCCTGACGCAGCCGCTCGAGCCGCGCGCGCGCCGCATCGCCCGCATCCGCCGCAAGCGCGCGGTGCGCCGTCCCCGGTGTGACCAGCTCCGCGCAACGCCGTGCCGCTTCGCGTCCGAATACGACGAGGTCAAGGAGAGAATTGGAGCCGAGGCGATTCGCGCCGTGCACCGACACGCACGCCGCCTCGCCCACCGCCATGAGGCCGGGCACTATGGCATCGCGATTGTCCGCGTGCCGCGCGACGACCTCGCCGTGATAATTGCAGGGAATGCCTCCCATGTTGTAGTGCGCCGTGGGCAGCACCGGTATCGGATCCTTCGTTACATCGACGCCTGCGAAGATGCGCGCTGTCTCGGCAATACCGGGCAGGCGCTCCTGAATGACTTCGGGCCCGAGATGCTCCAAATGCAAAAACAGGTGATCGTGCTCGGGCCCGACGTCGCGCCCCTCGCGGATCTCGACGGTCATGGCGCGACTCACGATGTCGCGCGACGCTAAGTCCTTGGCATTGGGTGCGTAGCGTTCCATGAAGCGCTCGCCGCGGGAATTGGTGAGATAGCCGCCCTCGCCACGCGCGCCCTCAGTGATGAGACACCCCGCGCCATAGATGCCGGTCGGATGGAACTGGATGAACTCCATGTCCTGAAGAGGCAATCCCGCGCGCAGCACCATGGCGTTGCCATCGCCCGTACATGAATGAGCTGACGTGCAGGAGAAGTAGGTGCGGCCGTAGCCGCCGGTCGCGAGAATGCTCATGTGCGCCCGGAAGCGGTGCAGCTTGCCTTCGGCAAGGTCGAGCGCAACGACACCGCGGCACGCCCCGGCCTCCATGATGAGATCGATCACGAAGTATTCGACGAAGAAGGTCGCGCGATGGCGGATCGACTGTTGATAGAGCGTGTGCAGCATCGCGTGCCCGGTGCGATCCGCCGCAGCGCAGGTGCGCTGCGCGATGCCCTTGCCGAAGTGCGTCGTCATGCCGCCGAACGGACGCTTATAGATGCGCCCTTCAGCCGTGCGCGAAAACGGCACGCCATAATGTTCGAGCTCAATGACCGCGGCAGACGCCTCCTTGCACATGAACTCGATCGCATCCTGATCGCCCAGCCAGTCAGAGCCCTTGACCGTGTCATACATGTGCCAGCGCCAATCATCCTCGCCCATGTTGGCAAGAGCCGCGCTGATGCCGCCCTGTGCCGCGACCGTATGACTGCGGGTCGGAAAGAGCTTGGTGATGCAGGCCGTGCTCAAGCCCGCCTCGGCAAGCCCGAGCGTTGCGCGCAATCCTGCGCCTCCTGCACCGATGACGATGACGTCGTAGCTGTGGTCGACCCACTCGTTCCGGCTCACAAGAGGCCTCCCAGGGCCACTTTCAGCACCGCGTAGACGGCGGCCGCGCCACCGAGGAGATGCGAGAAATCGGAAATGACGAGAGCCAAAGTTTTGAGGCCGGCCGCGTGCACGTAGTCCTCGATCACCACGCGCACGCCCAACTGCGAGTGGCGCGCAGCCACGAGAGCGAAGAGCACAAGGCCGAGGGCCGTGCCGCCCTGACGCATCCAGCCGATGAGAGTTGCATAGTCGAGCGCCGGCAACGCAGCGAGCGACACCACGAAGCCGATCGACAGTGGCACGAGCGCGACCGACGTCAAGCGCTGCAACCACCAGTGATGCACGCCTTCCTTCGCCGAGCCGCGCCCGAGTACCTCTCCCAAAGGAGCGCGCAGGCTCATCGCGCGTAGGCTCCGGGCCGCAGCAGCCAGTAGATCAGGATCACGGTCACGACGGCACTCACGCAAGCGACGATCCAGGCGCTGCGCTGCGCGCTTGCGCGGTCAAGCCCGTGTCCGGTATCCCAGATGAGATGTCGCACGCCGGCGGCGAGGTGATAGACGAAGGCCGCTATGAGAACGGCGTAGATGAGCTTGAAGAGGCCGAGCGACAAGAGCTCGCGCGCCTGCGCGTAGGAGCGCGCACCCGCGGCGAGCGCCACCAGCCAGTAGACGAAGAGGAAGAATCCGAGCGAGAGGATGAGCCCTGCCAGGCGGTTCAATATGGAAGTCGCCAGGGTGTACTTGAACTTGTACACCGACAGGTGGGGCGATAGAGGTCGTTCTGCCATTCGTGCTCTCGCGGCGGGGAGTTGCGAAAGGGTGCCGCCGCCGCGACTTGCGTTCGTTCAAAAGTCGATGCAGCGACCTTTGCGCTCCCAATCGCCGTAGCGTGTCGGTTCAGGTCCGGCCGGGCCGCCCGTCTCCAGGGGCTTAAGATACGGCACCACCGCTTCGGGCGTCTCTAGTGCTTGCGTATAAGATGCGTCGCTGTCGAGATTGTCCGGGGCATTTTGCATAGGCCGTGAGTCTGCCAGAATTCCCCCGCCGGAACCACCAGAAACCTCTTCAAAAACAACGCTGAAGGATATGCGCGATCGAATCCAAACCGTGGCTCTGGCCGACCTTGGGGTTCTGCGCATCACCGGCCGCGATGGCGCGCTCTTTCTTCAGGGCCAGCTGTCAAACGACATGAAGCATCTGGCGAGCGAGCACTCGGTGCTTGCCGGCTATCACAATCCCCAGGGCCGAACGATTGCAGTACTGCATCTGGTGCGCACGGCGCCCGAGGAGATTCTCGCCCTGCTGCCGCGCGAGCTTGCCGCCGGCGTCGCGGCGAAGCTTGCAAGATTCATCCTGCGGGCCAAAGTCGCGATCGATGACGTCTCGCAAAGCCTCAGCATTCTCGGACTCATCGCCGGAGAGGACGTGCCGACGCCCGCGACTGCAGCCACGCTTGCGCGCGTGGCGGGAGAGCGCGGCCGGTGGTTCTGCATCCAAGCCGCGCCGACACAGCACCCGGCGCTTTCCGATCGGCAGCTGTGGCGCCGCCGGGACATCGCCGCGGGAATTCCGCAGGTGTACGCCGCAACTTCCGAGGAGTTCGTTGCGCAGATGTTGAACCTCGATGCGCTCGGCGCCATTGCCTTCGACAAGGGTTGCTACACGGGTCAGGAGGTCATCGCGCGCGCGCATTATCGGGGGCGCGTCAAACGCCGCATGCAGCGCTTCAAAACTCAGGCGTCCCGGACGCTCGAGCCCGGCGCGGCAGGACGCCTCACCGACGGGCGTGCCTTCAAAGTGGTCGACGCCGTCAGCGCTGACGATGGCACGTGCGAGTTTCTGGCCGTCGCGGCCATCAGCGCGCGCGATGAGGCTCAAGGGTCGGATGCAGAAGCGCCCATCGAGGCCGAGGCATTGCCGCTGCCGTACGAGCTTCCGCAGTAAATCTCTACAGGTCGATCACTTCGACGTCGGAGGCTGCAATGGGGCGCGCAAGAAAGCGGCTGCCGACTCGCGCAAAGCGCTCCGCGCCGTCGCTTGCCAGAAAACGCACCGCGGAAGCGCCCGCACGGCGCGCTAGCCCCGCGGTTTCCATGCGCAGTCTGACTTCCCGCGCCGTCGTCGCCGCCGAATCGACGATCCGCATGCGCGTGCCGACCGCCGCGCGGATGGTATCGAGCAGCATGGGAAAATGCGTGCAGCCGAGCACCAGCGTATCGGGCGCATCGTTAGGTTCCTCCGTGAGCGCCGCGAGATAATGGCGCGCCACGGAAAGTGCAATGGGGCCGCTCACGAGCCCTTCCTCGGCCAGTGCGACGAACAACTGCGTCGCTATGGCAAGAATGCGCGCATCACTGCGACGGCGCAGGATCGCTTCCTGATAGGCGCCGCCGTTGACCGTGCCTTCGGTCGCGATCACGGCGATGCGCCCGGACGCGGAAGTCTCGCAGGCGGCCTGCGCACCCGGCTCGATCACGCCGACGATGGGCACGCCCCCCAACCGTTCGCGCATGGCAGGCAGGCTCGATGCGGATGCGGTGTTGCAGGCGACGACCAGACACTTTAAGCCCCTCTCGGCGAGCGCCGCGGCAGCGGTCGCCGCATAGCGCGCCACTGTCGCGGGACTCTTCGTCCCGTAGGGCAGACGCGCGGTATCGCCCAAGTAGATGAATTCTTCATGCGGCAGCTCCTTAAGGAGCGCGCGCAGAACAGTAAGGCCACCGGCACCGGAATCGAAAACACCGATCGGCGCCTCGCTCAAGAGCTCTCCGGGCGCAGGTGCGGGAACAGAATGACGTCGCGAATGGACGGCGAATCGGTCAGGAACATCACGAGCCTGTCGATGCCGACGCCGAGCCCCGCTGTGGGCGGCATCCCGTACTCGAGCGCGCGGATGTAATCGCTGTCGAAGTACATCGCTTCCTCATCGCCGCGATCGTGGAGCGCGACCTGGGCGCGAAAGCGCGCCGCCTGATCCTCCGGATCGTTGAGCTCGGAGAAGCCGTTCGCAATCTCGCGCCCGGCGAGAAAGAACTCGAAGCGGTCGGTGACGAAGGGATCCGCATCGTTCGCGCGCGACAGGGGCGAGACTTCGGCCGGGTAGGCATGGATGAAGGTCGGATCGAGGAGCTTGTGCTCCACGGTCTTATCAAAGATCTCGATCTGCAGCTTGCCGGCGCCGTCGTGTTCATTAACGGCGATGCCGCGCTCGCTGCAGTACTTGCGCAAGTACGTCACGTCGCGCAGCGACAGCGGGTCGATCCCGGGATTGTGTGCAATGAGCGCCTGCTCCACGCTCACGCGGGCAAAGGGCGCCGCCAGATCGTAGCTGCGCCCCTGATACTCGATCTGCCGCTTGCCGTGCACGGCATCGGCGAGACCGCGGATCGCCTTCTCCACCCATTCCATGAGATCACGATAGTCCGCGTACGCAAGGTACAGCTCGAGCATGGTGAACTCGGGATTGTGCTGGGTGGAGAGTCCCTCGTTGCGGAAATTACGGTTGATCTCGTACACGCGCTCGAAGCCGCCGACGATCAGGCGTTTCAAATAAAGCTCCGGCGCGATGCGCAGATACATATCGAGGTCGAGTGCGTTGTGATGCGTCTCGAAGGGCCGCGCCACGGCGCCCCCGGGAATGGGCTGCATCATGGGCGTCTCGACCTCGAGGAAATCGAGCGCATCCAAGAAGTCGCGCAGATAGCGCACCACGCGGGCGCGGGTGCGAAACACCTCGCGAGTGTGCGCATTCATGATGAGATCGACGTAGCGCTGCCGGTAGCGCAGCTCCGTGTCGGCGAGCCCATGCCACTTGTCGGGCAGCGGCCGCAGCGCCTTCGCCAGAAGTTGAAGCTCGCTGGCGCGCACCGACAGCTCCACCGTCTTGGTGCGAAACAGCACCCCGCTCGCGCCGACAATGTCGCCCAGATCCCAGCTCTTGAAGCGCTCGTAGGCCTCACCCAGGGCATTCGCCTGTAGAAAAATCTGGATTTGCCCCGAGCGATCGGCAAGCTGCGCAAAGCTTGCGCGGCCCATGACGCGCTTCAACATCATGCGCCCGCCGACATGCACCGGCGTCGGATTGGCCTCGAGCCACTCGGCGCTCTTATCCCCGAAGCTCATCTGCAGCTGTGCCGCCAGAGTGTCGCGGCGGAAATCATTGGGATAAGCGCTGCCTGCGAGGCGCAGCGCGGCAAGCTTCGCGCGCCGTGCGGCGATCAGCTTGTTTTCATCGTCGGGAGGCTCTTCGGAAGTCACGCGCGAAGCTTATACGTCATTTAAAGCCCTGCCTTCAACGACGCCTCCATGAAGCCGTCGAGATCGCCATCCAGTACGGCGGTCGTATTGCCGACTTCGACTCCGGTGCGCAAGTCCTTGATCCGCGACTGATCGAGCACGTAGGAGCGAATCTGATGTCCCCAGCTGACGTCGGACTTCGAATCCTCCAGCACCCGCGCTGCCGCATTTCTCTTATTGACCTCGAGCTCGTAGAGCTTCGCCTTCAGCATTTTCATCGCCATGGAACGGTTCTTGTGCTGGCTTCTCTCGTTCTGGCAGGCGGCGACGATGCCGCTCGGCAGATGGGTGATGCGCACCGCCGATTCGGTCTTGTTGACGTGCTGCCCGCCGGCGCCGCTCGAGCGGTACACATCGACGCGCAGGTCCGCGGGATTGATGTCGATGGCGATGTCGTCGTCGATTTCCGGGGAGATGAACACCGAGGCGAAAGAGGTATGGCGACGATTGCCCGAATCGAACGGCGACTTGCGCACCAGCCGGTGCACGCCGGTCTCGGTGCGCAGCCAGCCGTAGGCATACTCGCCCTGCACCTCGACGGTGGCGCTCTTGATGCCGGCCACCTCACCGGGAGTCGAGTCGATCACCTCGCAGGTGAAGCCGCGCGCCGCACCCCAGCGCAGATACATGCGCAGGAGCATCTGCGCCCAGTCCTGCGCTTCGGTGCCGCCGGCGCCCGCCTGCACATCAAGGAACGCGCTGTGCGAGTCCATGTCGCCGCGAAACATGCGCCGCAACTCGAGGCTGCGCACCTGGCGCTCGAGAAGATGGGCGTCCGCCTCGACGTCGCTCGCCGCGGCTTCGTCGGACTCGTTCTCGGCCATGGCGAGGATCTCACTCGCATCGTCGATGGCCTTGGTGACGCGGTCGAGCTCCTCGACCTGCCCGCTCAGACGCGCGCGTTCGCGCCCGAGCTCCTGCGCCCGCTCAGGCTTGGACCACAGCTCAGGGTCCGCGAGCTCGCGACTGACCTCCTCGAGTCGTTCCTTCTTTTGAGCGTACTCAAAGAAACCCCCGTAAAGCGCCGATGCGCTCTGCGAGGTCGCGCAGCTGTCGTTTGACGAGATTGATTTCCATGGCGGCGATGGGAATTATATCCTTAAGTCCCTTGTGCGAATATAAACCGTGATCCTGACGTAGCGTTATCGTCTGCTGCCGCTCAAGAGCCAGCACCGCGCATTAGAGCGGCTATGTGGGGCACAGCGTGAGTTATACAACGCAGCGTTAGAGGAACGTATCGACTGCTATCGTAAGACCGGAAAAACGCGCACCTATATCGATCAGTGCAAGGCGTTGACCGAGTGTCGACGCGAGTTGCCCGACATGGCTGCGCTGCCAGCGAATCTGCACCGCTGGACACTGAAGCGACTGGATGATGCCTTTCATGGATTTTTCCGCCGCGTGAAGGCGCACACGGGCAAGGCTGGCTTTCCCCGCTTCCGGGGCAAGGGACGCTGGCACGCCTTCGGCTTCAATGAGTTTAGCGGTATTCGGTTCGATGGTAAGCGGCTGCGTTTTGCCGGTATGCCCGGAGGGCTCAAAGTGCATCAGCACCGGGAGCTGCCTGAGAACGCGGTTATTCTCTCCTGCGTGTTTCGTCAGGACGGATCGGGATGGTTCGTTTGCCTGCAAATTGCCGTTCCCACGCCCGAGAAGCGCGCCGTAGTTACAGTGATCGGCGTGGATCTGGGATTAACGGTATTCGCCTATTGCAGTGACAACGTGGAAATTCCGAATCCACGCATTGCACGGCGAGCCGAGAAAGAACTGCGCCGCCGGCAGCGCGCGCTATCCCGCTGCAAGCGAGGTAGTCATCGCCGCCATAAAGTGCGAGCGCAAGTGGCAAGAGTGCACCGAAAGATCGCCAATACCCGCAATAGCTGGCTTCATAAGGAATCGGCTGGGCTCGTCAAGCGAGCCGATCTCATCGTCGTAGAGGATTTGAAAGTCGCGAACATGATTCGTCATTCGACCCTGGCGCGTTCGATTGCGGATGCATCATGGTCGCGGTTTGTCTCGATGCTG
>Ga0182024_10009375_pt1 | contig 20262 bp, 16 predicted proteins | sample P32metaG_FD_120480 | JGI IMG/M metagenome (GOLD analysis project Ga0182024, IMG submission 120480) | Permafrost microbial communities from Stordalen Mire, Sweden - P3-2 metaG (Illumina Assembly) | ecosystem: Environmental > Terrestrial > Soil > Wetlands > Permafrost | place: Sweden: Stordalen... | reverse complement strand
TCCTGGTCCTTAATTAGCTTCTCGTCAGTGCCGCAGCCAAATTCGATCTCTCGAATATTTGTGAACCCGCATTCAGCAGCCACTTCCATCATCAGGCTTACATCCCAAACAGATCGGTGTTCGAAATGCTGGGCCGCCACTGAAACTGCCACCGGTCGCCGTTGATATTTGTCCTTCAGATGTTCAAAGCCGATGAATTTATCTATGTCCGGCACGGAAATCCTAAGCCACGCACCCGGCTTTAGCGTGCGATAACACTCGCCAATTGCAAATATTGCGTCTTTGTAACTTAAGTGCTCAAGGACATGTTCCGTAAAAATTCCGTCCCAATAATTATCCGGGCATTTCCACGGCCTGGTCGCGTCCATGACCCACTCCGGCCGAGAAAATCCGTTAAGAATCCAACCAAAAGTATAAAAGTCCGCATTGACCCACTCAGGATATCTGACCGGCCCGCAGCCAAGATTGAGCAACCGTGGCTGAGACGCTGTGGCGGGCACACGCCGTGTTAAAAACCTGGCGGCGATTGCGCGATCGATCGCATGGAAGACACCCTCCCATGCGCTCTGCTCAGGCCACTCTATTTTTTTCAGGTGCTCACTGATGTTGGCGGTCATGGTTCCCTCCGTTTCGTGTTGATGGAAGGACGGCCATGAAGCCTGAGTTCGGAAACAGTCGCCGCCTGTGATCTTGCAAAACCATGATGGCTTGCCATTCTTGGCCGCCCCAAGTTAGCGCCGTCCCACGTCAGTTTTTTGCCAGTTCAGCTTACTTACCTTTTCGGGAAACTGGCCGCAGCGTTTCTGAGGAGACATGATATGGAATTATGAGAGACTTGAAAAGATTTGGCTACCCAATGTTGGTATGTCCTGGCACCGAGAATGCCTACGTTCGATAGAGCTCTCGCTGATCAAACGCGCGTCTTTGCCCGCCCAAGCGTCCATTCTGACACGAACAGAATTAGTATAAACTATGTAATTTGGTACGGGAAGTCGCACTCAACACCACCAGGCCGGCCGCTTTCTTCCAGAGAAATCTCAAAAACAGCGAATTTCGGCCTCAGCCTCGGCCCGGTGCAGATCAGCCAGCATGGATTTCGATTGCTCGCTCGCGCGAAACATCGTTCCGATCTGACCATGCACCTGATTCATGCTCGCCACGGTCTGAGCGGCCACATAGCGATCATAGGGCAGCAGCGACGCAATGACATCGATTGAACAAGAACAGCGCCTCAGCATATCAGGGGTTTCGCCATTGGTCTTCATGCAGACGAAAACATAATCGGCGCGCGCCTCGGTGGGGTAATCGTTGGTGTCCGCTGTGGCTACGGACGCATATGTGGCAAGGATCAGAAGGATAGCGCCAGCGCGCTTCATTGTTTTGCTTTCGCCTCTCATAAAATTGATGAATCAAGGCAACCGGTTTCGTGAACCGCAGCGCCTAGCGTGTCTCCTTTCAGTGCCGACAAGCCTCGTGGCGCCGCCGCCGCTGGTTGCCGCGCTGTCCTTATGTGTGGGCAACACCCTCCGGCGCTAGACTGGCTTGTAATTATGATCCCAAATTTCCAGCATAGGCAAAGGATTGCGTTGCTCTGGATATGCTATCCGGTGGTGGTTAGAAATTAGATTTTGACCATTTACGCTACAAAAGCAAGCCAGTTGCGGCTATCTCTTGCATATCGACGAATCGAGCATTTGACTGCGCGCCGAACACCCCAACAATGTCTCGAGCTGCATCACTGAAGTGGACTGTACCGATGATGGGAGAAAATACCGAATGCTACATGTGATCGAGGAATTCACTCATGACTGCCCATAGGCTTCAAGACCGCTTCGATCACGCCCGCAAGCCCATAGGGGAACGGCGACATCAAGCCTTTCAACACCCATCTGCGCGACGAACTCCATGCTGGTGGAATCATCTATCCGTTGCGCGACGCGCAGATCATCATTGAATGCTGGCGACGTCATGACAATGAGGCACGGCCGCACGGTTCTTTGGCGTTAGCAGGCTGCCACGCCTGCCGTCCCCAGTGTGATTGAACAGCGCAACACTGGCATCTTGAAATCTAGCTTAACCGCGACTGTAGAGCATTCTCCAAATGCTTCCCAGACGGACCGCGCGCGGGCTGCATCAAATTTCCCCTAAGTGCTCTCTCTCCATTATTCACTTTTATTTTTGGCGGCTTTGAGCCACATTGCGGGTCACACAACCGTGATAAGGCTCACCATGCCACAGCTTGCCGGGACAGAGGATTTCGCAGCCTATCTCGATCAAACGGTGGAACTGGACGCCCGCTTGGGCGGAGCCGCCCAAGTTCTTCGCGCAATCGCGGCGGCCTCCATTGAAATGTCTGAGCTGATTAGTCTCGGACGTCTCTATGGCCAGCTTGGGGCCAGCCGCGCCAGCACGAATACTGACGGCGATGTTCAGAAAGAACTGGACGTTCTCGCCAATGACATATTCGTTAGCGCTTTCAGGCAGGCACCTGTGGCGGCCATTGTCTCCGAGGAGCTGAGTGAGCCGTGGGTTCTTGATCCTGCTGGATCGCTCGCGGTTGCCATGGATCCGCTCGACGGCTCATCAAATATCGATGCCAATGTTTCGATTGGCACGATCTTTTCGATTCTTCCCGTGCTAGCCAATGCGAGCAGTGCCGAGGCCCATTTCCTGCAACCAGGTCGGATGCAGATCGGCGCCGGCTTCGTCATTTATGGGCCACAGACCTCGCTCGTGTTCGCTTTAGGAAGCAATCAAACCCAAATCTTCACTTTGGACCGGCGCGACGGCCGGTTTTATCAGGCGGTATCCGCTCCCATCATCGCCAGGGAATGCGCCGAATACGCCATAAACGCCTCCAACTACAGGCATTGGGACGCTCCGGTCCGGGCGTTTATTGACGATTGCGTGCAAGGGACAGAAGGGCCGCTGAAGCGCAACCACAACATGCGTTGGACAGGCTCGCTCGTCGCCGACGCCTACCGGATCTTGCTACGGGGTGGGATTTTCCTTTATCCCGGCGATCACCGAGCCGGTTATCAGGACGGGCGGCTGCGGCTCCTTTACGAGGCCAATCCGGTTGCCTTTATCGTCGAACTCGCGGGTGGACTTGCGACCGACTGCGTGCGTCCCATCCTTGACATTGTTCCTTCAGGCATTCATGCCCGTGTACCACTCGTCTTTGGTTCAGCGGCAACGGTCGAGCTCTTGACATGCTATCATGGCGATCCGCAATTTTCCGCCGACCGCGCACCATTATTCGGCAAACGCGGCCTCATACGTCTTTAGAAAAGCGAGGCTGAAAAGAAGAGGCTGAAGTGTCCGCGAAATATCCGATCATTTCGGTGACCGGTTCCTCCGGGGCAGGAACAACATCCGTCAAGCGCACCTTCGAACAGATTTTTCGCCGCGAGCGCATTTACGCAGCCTATATTGAGGGCGATGCCTTCCATCGTTACAATCGCGACGAAATGGCGGCCGTAATGGCCGAGGAGGAGCTAAAGGGCAACCGTCATTTCAGCCATTTCGGCGCCGACGCCAACCTTCTCGAGGAACTCGAAGCCGTGTTTCGCACCTATAGTGAAACCGGTACCGCCAAGACGCGGCATTATGTCCACGATGACGAAGAGGCCGCGCATTACGGTTGCCCTCCGGGCACCTTTACCGATTGGGAGGCCTTACCCGAAAAAAGCGATCTTCTTTTTTATGAAGGGCTTCATGGCGCGGTTAAGACCGGCAAGGTGAACATCTCCCAATATCCCGACCTTAAGATAGGCGTCGTCCCTGTGATCAACCTTGAATGGATTCAAAAAATCCATCGAGACTGTTCGGCTCGCGGCTATACGACGGAAGAAGTCATGGACACGATGTTGCGGCGAATGCCCGATTATGTCCATTATATCTGTCCTCAATTCACCGAAACGGACATCAATTTCCAGCGGGTTCCGACGGTCGATACCTCAAATCCTTTCACTGCGCGCTGGATCCCTACTGCGGATGAATCAATGGTCATTATCCGGTTCGCTAGACCACGCGGCATCGATTTTCCTTATCTCCATTCGATGATCCGTGACAGCTTCATGTCGCGCGCCAATTCGATCGTCATTCCGGGCAACAAACTCGATCTTGCGATGCAGTTGATTTTAACTCCATTCGTTCTTCAGGTCGTCGAGCGGCGGCGGCGAGCGGGCTGACATAACAAAAAAGTCATGAAATTGTTCACCTAAAGTATTGAAAACTGTGGGAAGAAGCCAAGGGTTCTTGCCGGGAAGCGACACAGGCGCCGACCCTTGCGGCACCGTTCATGGTTTTATCGGCAGGGGATTCGGCTTAAATTATGCATGATCACTTAAACTCTATCGGACGGCCGGACACCCGGGATTAGATTACCTTCAGCCACCAATCCGCAATCAGTGACGGAGTATCATCCATGGCTCGTATAACCCTTCGCCAGCTGCTAGACCACGCGGCTGAGCATGGCTATGGCGTCCCAGCCTTTAATATCAACAATATGGAGCAAGGCTTGGCGATCATGGCGGCCGCCGCCGCCACAGATTCGCCGGTTATTATTCAGGCGAGCCGCGGTGCTCGTGCCTATGCGAACGATATCGTGCTCGCCAAGTTAATCGATGCGTTGATTGAGCTTTATCCCGATATCCCGGTTTGCATGCATCAAGATCATGGCAACAGCGAAGCAACGTGCTTCACGGCGATTCAATATGGTTTTTCATCGGTGATGATGGATGGCTCGCTCGAGGCCGATGCGAAGACGCCCTCCTCCTATGAATATAATGTTGCCATCACGGCCAAGGTCGTCGAGGTCGCTCACGCCGTGGGTGCTTCGGTGGAGGGTGAGCTCGGCGTATTGGGCTCGCTCGAACACGGTTCCGGCGAACAGGAAGATGGACATGGCGCCGAAGGCAAGCTCAGCCGCGATCAGCTCTTGACCGACCCAGATCAGGCCGTCGATTTCGTGACGCGGACAAAGGTCGATGCGCTAGCCATTGCGATGGGTACCTCGCACGGCGCCTATAAGTTCACCCGCAAGCCCGACGGCAATATTTTGTCGATGCAGGTCGTGGAAGCGATCCACACGAAACTTCCCAATATTCATCTCGTGATGCATGGGTCGTCATCGGTTCCTCAAGAGCTGCAAGACCGCTTCAACGCCTATGGGGGCGCCATGCGGCAGACTTATGGCGTGCCGGTGGAAGAGATCGTGCGCGGCATCAAACATGGCGTGCGCAAAGTGAATATAGATACCGATTGCCGTCTCGCGATGACCGCCGAACTTCGCCGCGTCGCGCAGGAGACGCCAGGCGAGTTCGATCCGCGTAAATTCCTGAAGCCCGCCTTGGAAGCCATGCAGGAGGTTTGCCGGCAACGGTTCGAGCAGTTCGGTACCGCTGGAAATGCCTCGAAGATCAAGGTCTTACCAATGTCCGCCATGGCCAAGCGCTATGCGTCCGGAAGCCTCAACCCCCAACTGAACTTACGGCGCACCGCCGCGGAATAGAGCGGAGATTTTTGATGAGTGTAGTCGGCAAGGATCCGAAGGCGGCCACGCCCCCGCGCGGCCGCTACTCGGCGGGCGCCATGGAATATCGCGACATGGGCTATTGGCAGCCCGATTATGAGCCCAAGGATACCGACATCATCACCTGCTTCCGCGTCACGCCGCAAGAGGGTGTCGACCCGATCGAGGCTTCGGCGGCGGTCGCCGGGGAGTCTTCGACGGCGACCTGGACTGTCGTTTGGACTGACCGCCTCACCGCCAGCGACAAATATCGTGGTAAGTGCTATCGCGTCGATCCGGTGCCGAACACGCCTGGCTCCTATTTCGCCTTCATCGCTTATGATCTCGATTTGTTCGAACCCGGCTCTATCGCCAATTTGTCCGCCTCGATCATCGGCAATGTGTTCGGCTTCAAACCCCTAAAGGCGCTTCGCCTTGAGGACATGCGGCTTCCAACCGCCTATGTGAAAACCTTTCAGGGACCCGCGACCGGCATCGTGGTCGAACGCGAGCGGCTCGACAAATTCGGCCGCCCGCTCCTCGGCGCGACCGTCAAACCCAAACTTGGACTTTCCGGCCGCAATTACGGTCGCGTGGTCTATGAAGCCCTAAAAGGCGGACTTGACTTCACCAAGGACGACGAGAACATCAATTCGCAGCCTTTCATGCACTGGCGCGAGCGTTTTCTCTATTGCATGGAGGCGGTAAATAAGGCGCAGGCCGCGACGGGGGAGATCAAGGGAACCTATCTCAACGTCACCGGGGCTACGATGGAAGATATGTACGAGCGCGCGGAATTTGCCCGTGAGCTTGGCTCCGTCATCGTCATGATCGATCTGGTAGTCGGCTATACCGCGATCCAGTCTATGGCGAAATGGGCGCGCAAGAACAGCGTGATCCTACATCTCCACCGCGCCGGCCATTCAACCTATACGCGGCAAAAATCGCATGGCGTTTCGTTCCGCGTCATCGCCAAATGGATGCGGCTTGCCGGAGTCGATCATATCCATGCCGGAACCGTGGTCGGCAAACTCGAGGGCGATCCCAATACGACGCGCGGCTATTACGACATCTGCCGCGAAGATTATACCCCACAAAATCTCGGGCACGGCATCTTCTTCGATCAGCCTTGGGCGTCTCTGAACAAGCTGATGCCGGTCGCCTCCGGCGGGATCCATGCGGGCCAGATGCACCAGCTGATTGATCTTCTCGGCGAGGATGTCGTCTTTCAATTCGGCGGCGGCACGATCGGTCATCCAATGGGAATCGCGGCGGGGGCGACCGCCAATCGCGTTGCCTTGGAGGCGATGGTTTTCGCGCGCAATGCCGGGCGGGACATTTTGGCCGAGGGCCCGTGGATCCTCGAAGAGGCCGCCAAAACCTGCACGCCTCTGAAACAGGCGCTCGATATTTGGAAGGATGTGTCCTTCGACTATGAATCCACCGACACGCCGGACTTTGTTCCGCAAGTGACGCCAGCGGCGTAGCGCATATTCTTATTGGGTAAGATCATGCGAAAAAGAAAACTGATCGAGACCTTAAGCAATCAAATTTGAAGCAATCCCGGTCTAAGGGAACAACAATGCGCATCACGCAAGGCTGCTTTTCGTTTCTTCCCGATCTCACTGACGATCAAATCCGCGCGCAAGTCCAATATTGCATCGACAAGGGCTTCGCGGTGAATATCGAATTCACCAACGATCCACATCCCCGCAACACATTTTGGGAGATGTGGGACCTCCCGATGTTCGACATCAAGGACACGGGCGCTGTCATGCTCGAACTTGCCGCATGCCGTAAAGTTCATGCCGGCCGCTCTTATATCCGGATCTCGGGTTTTGATTCATCGCCAGGCTGGGAGAGCGTGCGTATTTCCTTCCTGGTTCATCGTCCAAGCGACGAGCCAGGTTTCCGGCTCAATCGTCAGGAAGGCCCCGGCCGCACGATGCGCTACACGACAGAGGCCTATTCCGCCGGCCGGCCAGAAGGAGAGCGGTACTAACCCAGTTTGCGCGTAGTCTTGTATGTAGTCTTACGTGCGGCGGGCCGGCATACCCGAACCGGATACACCATCGCGCCTGCGGCTTTTGAGCGGAGGCCCAAGCATGGAAAAGAGCGAAATCGTGACAGGCTCACTGGCCGCCGCGCCGCCGGACTCCATCAATCTGCGCCGCGAACTCACCGAGACCCACGCCCAAGACGTGCTGGTAGAACTCGAGCGCGAGCTTGTCGGCCTTGCCCCGGTGAAAGCACGCATAAAGCAGATCGTTGCGCTTCTCGCCGTCGATCGTGTCCGGCGGCGTCTTGGTCTTGCCTCGGAAACGCCGACCCTTCACATGTCGTTTACGGGAAATCCCGGAACTGGCAAGACAACCGTCGCGCTCAAGATGGCCGCTATCTTGCACAAGCTAGGTTATGTGCGCAAAGGCCATCTCGTCCCGGTCACTCGCGATGATCTCGTCGGTCAGTACATTGGACACACTGCGCCTAAGACGAAAGAAATCTTAAAAAAAGCAATGGGCGGCGTGTTGTTCATCGATGAGGCCTATTACCTCTACCGGCAGGAAAACGAGCGCGATTACGGTCAGGAAGCGATCGAAATTTTGCTTCAGGTGATGGAAAATCAACGCGACGATCTCGTGGTAATTGTCGCTGGCTACGCAAGCCGGATGGATCAATTCTTCCAGTCGAACCCAGGCTTTCGCTCGCGCATCGCGCACCACATCGATTTCCCCGATTATACCGGCGCGGAATTGATGGCAATCGCGGAAAGCATGCTGGCAGCACAGAATTACAGATTCAGCTTGGCCGCCCAGGCTGCCTTCGAAGCCTATATCGCGGCGCGCCGGCAACAGCCGCATTTCGCCAATGCACGGTCAATCCGCAATGCACTTGATAGGACGAGGCTGCGCCACGCCAATCGGCATTTCGAACAGGCAGGCCCCGTCTCGCGCGACGATCTTATGACGATCGACGCGCCGGACGTTCTGACGAGCCGCCTCTTCGACTTGGATCACGCAAACGAAGGGCCGAATAAATGACACCTCTGGTCATCGCTCCATCCATTCTTTCCGCCGATTTCGCCAAGCTCGGCGAGGAAGTTGTAGCTGTTGCGAATGCCGGCGCCGACTGGATTCACATCGATGTCATGGATGGCCATTTCGTCCCGAACATCACGATCGGGCCAGCGATGGTGCGCGCCCTGCGTCCAATTGCGAAAATCCCTTTTGACGTGCATCTCATGATCGCCCCTTGCGATCCCTATCTTGCCGGCTTCGCGGAAGCCGGGGCGGATTCGATTTCGGTGCATGTCGAGGCCGGGCCGCATCTTCACCGTTCATTGCAGGCGATCCGTGCGCTTGGTAAAAAAGCTGGCGCCGTTCTCAATCCGGCGACCCCGGTGTCGAGCGTCCAAAATGTTCTTGATCTCGTCGATCTGGTGCTGGTCATGTCAGTCAATCCAGGCTTCGGCGGTCAGGCCTTCATCGCCACGGCCGTGGAGAAGGTCGCGGAACTGAAGGCGATGACCGGCTCCCGTGACATTCGTATCGAGGTCGATGGCGGAATAACGCCGGAAACCGCCAGCCTCGTCGCGGCGGCAGGCGCCGATACGCTCGTCGCGGGCTCCGCCATCTTCAAGGGCGGCCCCACCCAGTACGCATCGAACATTGTGGCGATCCGCGCGGCCGCCGCGGGACAGCGTGGCCGCGACGCTGCGTAAGCCCATTTTGGTTCGGGTAGACCCACGCCGTTTAAGGCGCAATCGGACAAAAACGTTTCACGTGAAACACTTTGGTACGATTCCTTTGGGTCAAAATACATCGGTGAGACGAGACGATATACGAAACGAAGGCCCGCCTGTTGAATCGCACAGAAGGTAGGCGGCCGGCACGCCAAACCGTTTGTTCGGCAAGGCTGGTTCGTATTGTTCTCCAGAGTTGTCTCACTGACAGGCTAAAGCGTTGCAACTATATGAACAACGTAAAGGCTATCTTACCTACCAAACTGGGATCATTTGAGTTTCCGTAGCAAGAAGCGTCAATTCCAGTCTGAAATTTACCAATTCTGTTCTGGAAGATAGCTTTGCTGTACAACAATTAGGTCTCCTAACGCAGGATTCAACCTATCTCATTTTTTGAAAATCTTTTTCTGGTCACAATCTGAATATATCTGCCCCACATCGTTCACAAAAAAGGGTAGATGTGTTGAAAGTAACAAGTGTAATAGCTATTATATACGTGTTTATGTCACTATTCTCCACCGCTTCTTACGCCAGTCCTCGCGAAGGCTATTTCCTCAAAGCCTCATTCTATTCGTCAGGCAGCCGGACGGCATCAGGGGAGCATTTCAATCAACATGGTTTTACTGCCGCTAGCAGAACCCTGCCATTTGGCACGCGGCTTTGTGTAACCAATCCCGCGACGGGTCGCTCCGTGGTCGTGCGCATTAACGATCGAGGCCCTTTCGTACGGGGCCGTGATCTCGACCTAGCGCGGGGAGCCGCGGTCGCACTGGGGATGATTGAACGGGGTACGGTAACCCTGAAGATTGTTCGGCTCAGCCGGTCAGCTTCTATCAGCCTCTAAGAACCTTTAGATCATTCGCCACGGCATTCGCTGGCCGGGGAAATCATGAGATTGAGCCCGGCCCCATGGCCTCGATCACTGTCCCGTCGCTCTCGCGGCAAGCGTCGAAGACGAGGGCGCGCGCTTGGCTCAGATCAGGCGCGCGCCCGCTCTGCCCAGGGGAGATCATTGAGGGGCACAATCGCCGCTGCGATGTTACGCGCGGCCCGGCGCAGATCTGCTCTTGATATTTTTGTGCCCGTTCCGAGGCGCCGTGCGGCACATCCGGCCCAGGATTGGGGCAGAGTTTCGGCGTCTCATTCTCGGCCCCCGCCTGCCCCGCCGCGTCGGCGGCCGAGCTGGTATCCCGCGAGGAGCTTGCGGGCACGGCGGCGCTAGCGAGCGTCTCGGCATCGAACACGACGCTGCCGCTAACATCGCAGGCGATCGGAATTCCGATCTTGGTTTGGTAGAAAACGCCATTTAGTGCAAGCCGCGCCAGGGAACGGTGCGATTGCGGCGATCGCCGAAGACGACGCACGCGCCCGGAGCCCGCTCGCAATGGAACTCAGGGCTTCCCCGGACAATCTTGGCTTGTGCGGCTGACAAAACCCTTTGGCCCCTTGCCGCCAAGCCTGCCACTTGCTACATAATCCGCTTAAACCCTGCTTCTTTCCGCCGTCCTCGCGCCGGCCCGCTTTAGAGCGGTGGTTTGTCGCACTGCGGCAAACGTTGGCAGACAGAAGCACCACCAACCCAAAACCCCGGCGCTGCCCGCATTCGGGCAACTCAGGAGAACAAATGGCATCCACCAACACCTACGCGCCGTCGCGCGAGGATTTTGCCGCGCTTCTCGACGAAAGCTATGGCGAAAACGAAGCTTTCGAGGGGTCGGTCATCAAGGGCCGTGTCGTCGCGATCGAAAAAGACGTTGCCGTCATCGATCTCGGTCTGAAGACCGAAGGCCGCGTCCCGCTCAAGGAATTTCAAGGGCCCGGCCGCGAAGGCAAGCTTGTCGTCGGCGACGAGGTCGAGGTCTATCTTGAGCGGATTGAGAACGCGCTCGGCGAGGCGGTCATCTCGCGCGACAAGGCGCGGCGCGAGGAAAGCTGGGTCAAGCTCGAAAAAGCTTTCGAGAAACAGGAAAAGGTTGAAGGGATCATCTTCAATCAGGTCAAGGGCGGTTTCACGGTCGATCTCGACGGCGCCGTCGCTTTTCTGCCGCGCAGTCAGGTCGATATCCGTCCGATCCGCGACGTGACCCCGCTCATGCAGACGCCGCAGCCCTTCCAAATTCTGAAGATGGACCGCCGCCGCGGCAATATCGTCGTCTCGCGCCGCACCGTGCTCGAGGAATCCCGCGCCGAGCAACGCCATGAAATCGTCGCCAATCTCGCGGAAGGCCAGGTGATCGACGGCGTCGTGAAGAACATCACAGATTACGGTGCCTTCGTCGATCTCGGCGGCATCGACGGGCTCCTGCATGTGACGGATGTCGCCTGGCGCCGGGTCAATCATCCAACGGAGGTCTTGACCATCGGCCAGACGGTGCGTGTCAAAATCATCAAGATCAATCACGACACGCATCGGATCTCGCTTGGCATGAAGCAGCTGCTTGAAGATCCATGGCAGAGCATCGAGACGAAATATCCGCTCGGGGCGCGGTTCCAGGGCCGGGTGACGAACATCACTGACTATGGCGCTTTCGTCGAACTCGAACCGGGGATCGAAGGGCTTATCCATGTGTCGGAAATGTCCTGGACCAAAAAGAACGTGCACCCGGGGAAGATCGTCGCGACAAGCCAGGAGGTCGAGGTTCAAGTACTCGAAGTCGATCCCGTCAAGCGCCGCATTTCGCTCGGCCTTAAGCAAACGCTCGTCAATCCTTGGGAAGCCTTCGCCGAGAAATATCCGCCCAACTCGGAAGTCGAGGGCGAGGTCAAGAACAAGACCGAATTCGGTCTTTTCATCGGCCTCGATGGTGACGTCGACGGCATGGTCCATCTCTCCGACCTCGATTGGACCAAACCTGGCGAACAAATTATAGAGGCTTATAAGAAAGGTGATACCGTTAAAGCCAAGGTGCTTGATGTCGATATCGAAAAAGAGCGCATCTCGCTCGGCATTAAGCAGCTCCTCCCCGATCCATTCGCGGCGCAACCACAAGGCGAAACCGGCGCAAAGCCGGGTGACGAGGGCCCTGACATCAAGAAGGGCTCGGTCGTCACTTGCGAGGTGCTCGAAGTGAAGGATGGCGGACTCGATGTGAAGATCACCGGGACCGATTTAACCGCCTTTATCAAACGCACCGAACTCGCGAGAGACCGGGCCGATCAAAAGACGGAGCGCTTCGCAGTCGGCGAGAAAGTCGATGCAAGGGTCACCGTGTTCGACCGCCGCGCCCGCAAGATTTCTGTCTCTATCAAGGCGCTGGAAGTCGCCGAGGAGAAGGAAGCGATCGCTCAATATGGCTCGGCCGATTCCGGCGCTTCGCTCGGCGATATTCTCGGCGCCGCGCTGAAAGCGCGAGAGGACGCGCCCAAGAAGGACGCCAAAGGAAAGACCGAAGAATAAACCTTGAAACGAGGCCGTGCGCTGCGCGGCCGATGGATCAGCTAGCCCGCGTGAAAAATTTTTCGCGCGGGCGTTTGTGTCTGAAGCGAACCGATAAGGCAGCAAACGTCTACAGCCGTTCCTTCTGGCTCCGCGGGGACGCACCACGCGGAAGTTTTTGGCACGAATGGCGGACGATGAAGCAGCGAAGGCCTGATCGCCGTTGATGGAATCGTTTGGGATAGCCTCGCGGTGCGGATTTTCGCCGCCCGCCGCGGCCGTGGTGTCATGTTTTAAGGGTAGGGCGACGCCTAAAAACTAGGTTCTGACCGATTTGCCGCCGCCAACGGGTTGTCCGATCAACGCAAACCTGCTTTAGATACCAATCCCTAATCTCAGCCACCGGCGTGGACTGGCCAGGTGGCCAAAACCTTAACTCATGGACTACGATGGCTGCGCCTCTTTTTGCGGATTACCTTGCGGAACGCCGTGTTTTGCTACGCAAATTGTCGTATTGGCGCATCGCGGCCTTCTCGGTGCTGATCCTCGGAGTTGCCGCCGCGGGCCTCCGCCTTCTCGGACCGGAGTCATCCTTGGGTTTCACGCCCCATATCGCGAGACTGGCGATCGAAGGCGTTATCACCGGCGACCGCGAAACTCTAAAACTGATCCAGAGAATTGAAGATTCAAAAGGCGCCGAAGCTGTTCTTATTACGATCGACAGCCCCGGTGGCACCACCTCGGGAGCGGAAAGGCTCTATGATGCCCTCCGTCATCTCTCGGCCAAGAAACCGACCGTCGCCGTGGTCGGCAGCATGGCTGCTTCCGGTGGTTATATCGCTGCCCTCGGGACCGATCGGATTGTCGTGCTTGGCAATGCGCTCGTGGGTTCGATAGGCGTCCTTGTCCAATATCCGAATTTTGCCAAATTGCTCGATACGGTTGGGGTGAAAGTGGAGGATGTGAAATCCTCTCCCCTCAAGGCGTCGCCGAACGGGTTCGAGCCGACGAGTCCGGAAGCGCGCGCCGCCCTTGCCGCCCTTGTCGGCGATAGTTTCACCTGGTTCAAATCGCTCGTAAAGGAGCGCCGGGGGATGACGGACGAGCAGTTGGAGATTGTCGCGGACGGACGGGTTTTCACTGGCCGACAGGGACTCGACCTACATCTCGTTGATAACCTCGGTGGGGAGCGCGAAGCCATCGCTTGGCTGCAGCAGGAGAAAAATATTCGTAAGGATCTGCCTGTGCGGGACTGGAAACAGGAGCGAACACTGGAACGATTAGGTATTTTGAGCATTTCCGCACGGGCTGCGGAAGTCCTTGGGCTTAGCGGTCTCAGTCTTACGCTCGATCGTGCCGCGAATGCTGCGCAGGGGCGTATGCTTGACGGTCTATTATCGATTTGGCAAGTTGACAGTGCTAACTGAAGCTTGGCAGACTATAGATTAATTTTGGACAACGAAAATTTTCTGGACGGGGCAGATGATCAAATCCGAGCTTGTACAGCGGATTGCCAATCGTAATCCGCATCTCTACCTTCGTGATGTTGAAAAAATCGTCAATGCTATTCTCGATGAGATCACAAACGCTTTATCTCGCGGCGACCGTGTCGAACTGCGCGGTTTTGGGGCTTTCTCCGTGAAACACCGGGACGCAAGAGTCGGTCGCAATCCGCGCACCGGAGCGCATGTGCCAGTGAATGAGAAAACAGTTCCCTTTTTCAAAACTGGCAAGGAAATGCGGGAACGTCTGAACCAGGGTCATGGCGGCTAAGCTTTGCCACTCGCGCATGCGGCCGTCGAAGTCTCGATTCGCGCACGCATAAATTCTGTCCCGGCCGCGATAAAAGAGTGCGGCCTTTATCCTAACTAGCCCGGCGTTTTCCTTGGTTCTCGCATCCAGGGATCTTACCAACTCGCGAAAAATCATTTAGAAGCGCGCCATAAAAGGTCGCGAATCCATCGGCGGACGCAAATGAAGCGAGTTTTCGAATTCCTCTTTCTACTCCCGGTCGCGCTAATTATATTGGCCGTGGCAGTGGGCAATCGGCAATTGGTGACCATATTTCTTGATCCCTTCGCCGGCCCCAAGCCTGAGGGAACCCAAATCGCGGCGCCCCTCGATATCGTGATGCTTCTTGCCGCCTTCGCCGGATTGATTTTGGGCAGTGTCGTGACCTGGTTGGAACAAGGCAAGTACCGTCGCGCGGCACGCCGGGCAAAGAGCGAAGCAAATGCACTGCGGGCGGAAATCGCGCGGCTGTCCTTGCCACGCCAGGGTGAAAAACGGAAAATTTCGTAAAGGTTCTGGTTCCAGCCCGAAACTACGGGGACAGCGTTCACTCCGAGAAACGCCGGGGTGAGGCTGCGACGCCTGCAAAGACCTCGCGACCGTGGTACGAATGAAATATGGCCTTGATCGGTTCCGGGTAGATGCCCATGAGCGTCCTTGTCAAAATCTGCGGCCTAGCTACGGAAGCGGGCCTCGACGCGGCGCTTGCGCATGGCGCGGACATGGTCGGCTTTGTCTTTTTCGACAAAAGCCCCAGGCACATCTCTTTAGAGCAGGCCGCGAGTCTCGGCCGGCAGGCAGCGGGCCAGGCGTGCAAGGTTTTGTTGACGGTCAATGCCGACGACGCAACGCTCGCGGCGGCGATCGCCGCGCTCGATCCGGAGCTCCTTCAACTGCATGGGAGCGAAACTCCGGAACGCGTAGCCTCCATTCGTGCCCGCTTTGGCCTTCCCGTCATGAAGGCGATTGGAATCGGCGAGGCCGCCGATCTCACCTCTGTTCCTCAATTCGATGCCGTCGCAGATTATTTGCTGTTCGATGCCAAGCCGCGCCAAGTCAGCGGACGGCCAGGAGGCAATGGGGAGAGCTTCGACTGGAGCTTGCTTGGCATGATCGAAACCAAGAAACCATGGCTGCTGGCAGGCGGCCTCGACGCAGATAATGTGGCGGTGGCGCTCGCCCAAACCCACGCGCAAGGGGTCGATGTTTCCTCCGGGGTCGAAAGCGCCAGTGGGAAAAAGGATCGGGATAAAATCGCGGCATTCGTGGCTGCGGCGCGGAGAGCCGATGCAAACCTTGGGTGAGCCACGTGGAGCTGTTACACCTGCGGCAAGCAGAAGCGCCTGCCAGTCAAGCTGGAAAACCCGATTTGTCTTGACATATCCTCGACCGTGACCGCTTCAAGTTCGATCGCCCTACCTCACTCTCTTTGTTTTGTCGCAGGATCTTATCAAACGTTAAGCCAGAAAGGCATAGGCGGTGGCCTCAGCTCTCAATTCCTTTCGCACCGGCCCCGACGAGCGCGGCCATTTCGGGATTTTCGGCGGCAGGTTTGTTGCCGAAACCTTGATGCCGCTGATCCTCGATCTTGAGAAACATTACACCATCGCCAAGCAGGATCCGGCGTATAAGGCTGAGCTTGATAATCTTCTAACCCACTATGTTGGGCGGCCGAGTCCGCTCTATTATGCCGAGCGCATGACGGGACATGTGCGCCAGAAGGCTGCCGCAGCCGGGCAATCCGGTGGTGCCAAAATCTACTTCAAGCGTGAGGAGCTGAACCACACAGGCGCGCATAAAATCAACAATGTTCTCGGCCAAATTCTTCTCGCCCGAAGGATGGGCAAGACAAGGATCATCGCCGAGACGGGGGCGGGCCAGCATGGCGTCGCGACAGCCACCGCTTGCGCCAGATTTGGACTCGAGTGCATCGTCTACATGGGGTCCGTCGATGTCGCGCGGCAAGAGCCCAACGTCTTTCGCATGAAGCTGCTCGGTGCCAAGGTCGTGCCGGTCGAGTCGGGGGCCAAGACCTTGAAGGATGCCATGAACGAGGCCTTGCGCGACTGGGTCACCAATGTCGAAAACACCTTCTATTGCATCGGCACCGCGGCGGGTCCCCACCCCTACCCCGCCATGGTCCGCGATTTCCAATGCGTAATCGGTGATGAAACAAAGACGCAGATGCAGGCTGCCGAAGGCAGGCTCCCGGATTCGCTCTTTGCCTGTATCGGCGGCGGCTCCAACGCCATCGGCCTCTTCCATCCGTTTCTCGACGATCCTTCGGTGGAGATCTATGGCGTCGAGGCGGCGGGCTTTGGCCTCGACAAAAAGCACGCAGCCTCGCTTGCCGGCGGCAGGCCGGGCGTCCTGCACGGCAATCGCACCTATTTGCTGATGAATGAAGACGGGCAGATCGAGGAAGGCCATTCGATCTCAGCCGGGCTCGACTATCCAGGCATCGGCCCCGAACATTCCTGGCTGAAGGAGACGGGCCGCGTCACCTATCTTTCCGCCACCGACACGGAAGCGCTCGCGGCGTTCCAGCTATGCGCGCAATTGGAGGGAATTATCCCGGCGTTGGAGCCCGCGCATGCGCTCGCTAAGGTTCTGGACATCGCGCCAACCAAGCCCGAGGATCATTTGTTGGTGGCCAATATTTCGGGGCGCGGCGACAAGGATATTTTCACCGTCGCCGATCATTTGCGTGGCATGGCGCCCACCCCCCAGCAATAAACCCGCGCCAGAGCCGTCGACGCGCCGCAAAGGCTGAACTAATAAACGAAACCAATGCCCCAATAGGGAAGAGCTTACGCACCTGATGCACAACAGCCTGACCGCGCTAGCGAGGGGACGCCCAGGCGCGCGTAAGCGGCAATCTGGAACGTATGTTGCCGAGATCGGTAGCTCTCAGCGCGCAACGGGTACGTCGGGAAAATAGAGTACCCGCAGCGAATGTAGCGGCACTACTGCCCGCGAGCGCGGCTTTCGCCCAACGGGCGCAGATCAATTCAGAGATAGAGACTCTAAGAGAGCGTATCCATGATCCAGGCCGGAAGTCGTCGAGAGGCATTAGGATTCTGGATCAATTTCGTTTTGTGAATCCAAGCATCACCAACCAGTGTCCCCTTATGCCACCCTTGAAATAGACAGACGGCACTTACGCGGGTGTGAATGCCAGGCTGGAATCGGCGTTTCAGGATCGGCTCCCAAGTTAGGATGCCGCCGGGAGCATGAGACATCTGCACCATAATCAGGCCGGGTGAATCAGTTGGAAGCTACTTAGCTCTGGCTCCCCAGCCTCAACCAGCCATCTCGCCAGTTCCGGCTCCGGCTCCAGTTCCGGCACTTGCGTTTGCGCTGCCGCGCACACTGACCGGCCATAAAGGGCCCGTCGATTCCATCGCGTATGCACCGGATGGGCGGTCTCTCGCATCGGGGAGCGAGGACAAGACCATCAAGCTTTGGGACATGTCGGATGGCCGGCTGCTGCGCACGCTTTCCGGGCATACCGGACTCGTCGTCTCAGTCGCATTTTCGCCGGATGGGAAGACGCTCGCCTCGGGGAGCTGGGACCACACGATCAAGCTCTGGAACCTGGCGAGTGGCCAGTTGTTGCGCACGCTGGATGGCCATACAGATTCGGTCACTTCCGTCGCAATTTCGCCGGACGGGCGAACGCTCGCCTCGGGGAGTTGGGACAAGACCATCAAGCTCTGGGAGGTGGCGAGTGGCCAACTGCTGCGGACGTTGGCCGGCCATACCGATTCGGTCACTTCCGTCGCGTTTTCGCCGGACGGGCATACGCTCGCCTCGGGGAGTAAAGACCAAACCATTAAGCTCTGGGACGCGGCGAGCGGCAAGCTGCTGCGCACGCTGACTGGCCATACCAATTACGTCAATTATGTCACGTTTTCACCGGACGGTCTTACGCTCGCCTCAGGAAGCAGCGACAACACGGTCAAGCTTTGGGACGTGGCGAGCGGCAAGCTGCTGCGCACGCTGACGGGCCCTCCCTCCCGCGTCTGGTCCGTCGCATTTTCGCCGGACGGGCGGGCGCTCGCCTCGGCGAGTTTTGACCACACCATCATGCTCTGGGACACGGCGAACAGCCGGCCGCTGCGCACGCTCGCAATCGATCATGGTGCTGTCTTTTCCGCCGCGTATTCGCCGGACGGGCGGACACTTGCCTCGGGGAGCGGGGACTGGATCATCAGGCTCTGGGACGTATCGAAGGTGAACGAAGCGGGCAAGTGAGTCCCGATGCCAGGTGCCCAATATTTCCGCGCTATCCCACTCATCCATAGGCGTGAGATGTATGTGGTCTTGTAAGGTTTTCGGCCCCAATCGGACAAAAACGTTTCACGTGAAACACTTTTGTCCGATTGCGGGCTCGAATCGGTCAAATCTCATGTACAAAACATCATGCTGCCAATCCTCATTTTGAGCCGCCGTATTTTTCTTGGGCAAGTGCTCGCCTCCGTGCTGACCTTGCCCGTACGAAGCGAAACAGTCACCCCGCAGGACGGTTTTCGTATCCTCGAAGCGCGGCAAGGCAGTTTGCAGCTCCTTCCCGAGCCTTCCGTCAAGACCGCCGTCTGGGGTTATAATGGCGAAGTGCCTGGACCGCTCCTGCGTTACAAGAAAGGCGAGGAAGTCAAAATTCGGCTTCTCAACAAGCTCGATCAGCCAACAAGCCTCAACTGGCATGGGGTACGGATCGTCAATGACATGGATGGCACCGGCGGCTTGACGCAAGAGCCGGTGCCGCCCGGCGGTTCGTTCGATTATCGTTTTACGCCTCCTGACAGCGGGCTCTTCTGGTACCATCCGCAGGTGTTGCCATTTGCCCGCGAGCAGCAGGGCCGTGGGCTTTGTGGTGTCATGATCGTCGATGAGCCCGAGCCGCCGCAGGTGGACCGCGACATGCTTGTCGTCCTTAACGATTGGAAGCTCGACGGCAAAGGCCAAATCGCCGATTTCGACACGGCCCCGGACGCGGGCAGGATCGGCTCGCTTGTCACCGTCAACGCCCACGCGGTTCCGGTTGACCAAACGCTGCCGCCGTCCTCGCGGCTGCGGCTGCGCATCGTGAACGCCGCCGATGCGCGGTTTATGGTGATCGCCTTCAACGGGGTCACGCCTTTGATTCTCGCGGTGGATAGTCAGCCGTGCGAAGCCTTCGAGCCGGCGCGGCGGACCATTCCGCTTGGACCCGGCGCACGCTTCGATGTCATGTTCGATCTTCCCGCGGACGCCGGCGCCGATGCGAATGTGACCTTGCTTGGCGACAATGAGCCGGACCGTATTCTTCTTCGCTTCAAGACCGCGGGAGACAAGCGCACCCCCTTGCCGCCGGTCGCCTCGCTTGCGCAAAATCCGCTTCTGCCGCGCGAGATCAAGCTGCAAGCCGCGCGTAAAGTCGATATTCTGATTGAAGCGTTGAGCCCTCCCAGCACAGCTGCCACACCGCCCTTGTATTGGAAGCTAAACGGCGTCGCCGCCAGCGGATTTGCAGCCGCGCCGCTTTTCTCGGTCAAGCGCGGGACTCCGGTGACGCTCGGTTTTGTCAACCATACCGCCTTCGTTCAACAGATGCATGTGCATGGGCATGCGATGCGGCTTCTGCATGATCTCGACGATGGCTGGGAGCCCTATTGGCGCGATGCCGTCCTGGTGCCGGAAGGCAAGACCAAACATGCCGCCTTCGTCGCCGACAATCCGGGCAAATGGGCGATCGAATGTCTCATCGCCGGGCGTCAGGCGACCGGCATGGCGACATGGTTCCAAGTCACGTAACAATTAATTTTGGATGGGCCGCAGGCGCTTGACGAAGAG
>Ga0182024_10009374_pt1 | contig 20264 bp, 24 predicted proteins | sample P32metaG_FD_120480 | JGI IMG/M metagenome (GOLD analysis project Ga0182024, IMG submission 120480) | Permafrost microbial communities from Stordalen Mire, Sweden - P3-2 metaG (Illumina Assembly) | ecosystem: Environmental > Terrestrial > Soil > Wetlands > Permafrost | place: Sweden: Stordalen... | reverse complement strand
TGTGGTGGACGGCAATTGTAAGACGGGCGCGGAAAACAACGCAAAAGGCAATGGGATCGCCTGGATTGCGACCGGCAATACGCTATCTACGAGTGAAGCGTCGAACGGGATCACCGTGGCGAACGTGTGGATCAGGTTTTGTGCCGAAGCGGGCTACTTCAGTGAAAACGCTACGAATGGAATAGTCAACGTTCTTGAAAATGTCTCGTCATACTGGAATAAGGGTAACGGCTTTACGATCCATTCCTCGGACGGCATGTACACAAACTCCTATTCAGAGAAGAATGGGCTTGCAGGCTGGGAAGTGGGTACTCACTCTGGATATAGTCACTTCGCTAATTGTGGAGGTTCTGACTCGGGTCAGGTTACGGCTGTCTCCGGCTACGGTTGGCTCATCAGCAGCTCATACGGGAACTACACGGGCTGCTACGCGCAGGACAACACGAGTCATGGCGTATACCTCAACGGCTCCGTCGTAGGCAACTCGTTCACGGGGTGCAACTCCGAAAGCAACGGCTACGGCAACGCTTCCTTCAAATCGTCTGGCTTCTACATCAATAACGCTAAGTACACGACGATCGTTGGCTGCATGGCGATGGACCGTCGGGAAGGTGCCGAAGCGGGGAACCGGACGCAGGCGTGGGGCTACACGATCGCAGGCACTGCCGAAGGCACCTACATTGATTCGTCGGGTTACAACAATGTCGAAGGGCTCTACAATAATGTCGCATCAGGACCCGGCAACGTCACCTCGCCGGTACCAATACCGGGTAACACCGGCTTCATAGGTTGCAACCTCGCCGACAGGGCCATAGCGACTGTGCAAACCGCCGTATTGAATGGCGCGGGACTGTTGCAGCTCTGTAGGGTGCAGGTTCAACCTGGCGGTGTGATTAGTAAGGTTCACGTGGCATCGGGGAGCACGGAAGGAACGCTCCTCACCCACACCTGGGCCGCGATCTACAGCACGACGTGGCAAAAGCAGGCGGTCTCTAAAGATATCACCACTACGCCGTGGCCGAAAACCACCGAACGAGTGTTTGAACTCGAAGAAAAATACACGGTTCCGGCGGGAGTAACGGCGATATATGTTGGCATCGTGGTAGCAAAGGAATCATCTGGCGTAATGCCCACATTTATCGGAGCGCCGGAAGTCCAAGTCGTTATGAAGGAAGCGGAACCGTGGGTGTCGGTCTATGGGTCGGGGTCGCTGACAACGCCATCTACTGCGCCTACGGAAACTATCCGATCGGCTGCGGGTAAGATGATCCTAGTGTGGTTGACCTGATGGAGCTTCTCACGGTAGCACCGGCGGCGCAGGAGAAGTATCTCGCGGCACGCGCTGTTGCGGAGTCGATTCATGCCAGCGATGTTGAGCGCGCCAACACGGAGCGTGACAGCGCGGTCGAGCCATTCAGGACTGAGTACGAGGCCGCGTGTCTAGGGCCTCAGCAGCGGTTTGATCTTGCGACATGCGTTGCAGGGGAGCGCTCCCAACGTGAACTCGCCGCCAAACGGACGCCGGAGGGGCGTGTAAAGCGTCGGTACGAGCGTGCGATTGCCGGTCCGTTGAGGCGTTTTGAGCGGGAAACGCTACCTGCACGCGAGCGCTATGAAGCGCAGGTCGCCCCCGCGTTAGCCGCCCACAAGGAGGCCATTGATGTGGCGCATGGTGTGCTGTCCGATCAGCTTGTCGAGGCGTGGAAGATCGTTGACCCCGACTGCGAGCTATTCGCTGAGTCGCAGGAGGATGATGAAGAGCTGCGCCGCGTCGGCGAAATGGAACTGTATCCCGGATCGTGACTGCCGCTTTGCGTGAATAATAGAAGTCAAGAGCCCGTAAGAATCCATATCAAATCCTCACGAGTCAACTTCGAAGCCATAGTGTCCTCAGCAACTTTGCCGTCGAAGAGAGCCTCGTGATACGAGCGCTTCTGGGCGACTAGCTCTGCCTTGCGATCCTCTACACTACGCTCCATTACAAGCGTATACCAAAAGGTCGTGTCTAGTTCTGAATCGACGCGGTTGTTGCGGCCCTGGCGCTGCTTGAGGCGCGTCCAGGTCCAGGGTAGATTGTAGTTGACCCCGACCGCAGCCTCGGGCAGGTCGATGCTATCGGAGCCCTTGTCGCTCGACAAGAAGACCTGGATGTCAGGATCGGCACGGAAGGTGTCCTTAGCCTCCTGTCGCTGTTTATCGGTACCTGTGTATGTAACGAAATGGACACCCCATTTTTCAAGCTGCTCTTCCAAGGGAGCAAAACCATAACTTGCCCATGTCATATAAACGAGACACTTGTCTTGCGGATGTTTCTCGGTGAGGATTTCTCGAAGCGTCTCGAACTTGGTATGTCGCTCGTCGGTTGGTGCTCGTTTGAGAGTCTCTATGAGTCGCACGGCAATCTCTGAACCCTTAACCATACGAGGTACGTCGTCTTCCTCTCCTTCTAGTTCTGTGACAACCTTCTTGAACTCTTTATGGTTCTCTGCCGACTTACCAATCATAGAAGGAGCATCGCAGATCATTTGCATCACCTGAATGAGAGCTAAGACATTGAATTCCTCTGACTCTGATTCTTCTTCGAGAATTTTTACGGCATTCGTAGCAAGCATATCATAGATGGCGCGGTCGCGTGGGTCCCAATCAATGACGAGCGTATCTTCCATGATCTTTGGAAACATCTTTGCTACTTCCGGGTCTTTCCGGCTGACGCGGTGTGTCATAAACTCAATCTTGCCCTCTAGCTTGTCTAGTCGCCCCCATCGTTCAGGTTTATGCGAAATGGGGTTACGGTTGATGACATAATCGGACTCAAATTGTCCTACTGTTCCGAGGAGAGTCGGCGATAGTAGTCTGATTTGGTTAAAAAGGCCACCCGGATCATTCTCAATCGGTGTGGCCGTTAGCATCCATTGGCGTAGCCATTTAGGGCGCGAGGTCGGTAACCCTTTGCGCGGTTGAAACGTCTTCCATAGGCACTTTTGCACAGCCTCGTAAAGCTGGGTAGTACGGTTACTCAATCGCGTCGGCATCTCATCCATGAACGTCAACACATCACGATTTTCAACAAGATACTTGAACATCTCAGAGTCGTTTCGGAAACTCTCGTAGTTAGTGATGAGGATTACTTTTCCTTGTTCCTCAAGTTGAGCACTTACCTCAGCATATACTGCGTCGCGCTTAGTCGGAGTTCCACTGACTACAAACGCATCAAGACCAGCAAGGATCTTGAGCTTTCGTTGCATGTCGATTTTGTTGTTCTTCTTCACTACTACCAATGCAAGATCATATGAATGGCCCTCGGTTTCATGCCACTTTATCGCCGAAGCAATCACGCCCGTCTTTCCTGCACCCGTATCGTGGATTACCAATCCCGCTTTGAGCGATTCGTCCTTGATTAGTCGGTTGAAGCACTCCACCTGCCATGGAAACATACCGTTGATGGTATTTGGAAGTGTAGAGTTGAGAGAAAATGGAGGAGGGTCCCTCAAGTGCTTATAGGCGCTTAGGATACTCTCGGGTTCATCACAAAAGACAACCTTGTAGCCTGCGTCCTTGGAAAACGATAGAAATTCATCCAGCTTAGCTGGCGAGACGGTCCGGTACGCCCCGACAAGAGGTTGAAAATCATAAAACCACTCGGGCCAAAGAGCATCGACCCGCCAGCGCCCCTTAAACTCGTCGCTCTCAGACAAGAATAGATATTCCTCTTGACCGGCGCGCGGCAACCTCTCGATCTTATCAAGCAGATTTTCGGAAAGAAGCTCGTAGCGGGTGGTTTTCATCGGAGTTGATCGTCATGAGGACCGGGCAACAGGGCATCAAAGGGTAAAGTGTAATAGGTATGCCACCCCAGTATACCAGTCTAAGCTCGTGCTGCATACCACAGTAGATACATTAATCAAACTTAGTCGGCATCAATACCCTCTCCCTCGATGATAGCAGACTCGACTACCTCGGCTTCGATCATCTTAGGCTCAGGGATCATAACGCCTCTCACCTCGAACTCGACATCATCCATCTGCCTTAGCTTTTCTGCCTTGGCAACGATAGCAGCAATAGTCTCCTGATCGCAAACGTCTTGGATCGCTCGGACGAAGATGCGCAATGAAATCTCTGTCTCCTCTGCCCTAGAGGTTGAAGCGTTGTTGTTGAGTTCATTTAGGAGCTTGATGATCTGGATGAGATCCTTGGGTTCCACTGTCGAGACGCCCTTGATGACATCATCAAACCCTTTGGCCACTAGGACCTTCAAGATCCCGCGATCAGTTTTCGCTCCGAGCGCTCCGCTTTCTACATTCTGTTGAAGAGCCTTGGCCTCCTCCTCAAGCTCCTCGCGAATCGCCGTACGCTGGAGATCCATGTGCTCCCGGAAGTGATTGGAGATCGAACGCCTATCAATTTTCTTTTCATCCTTGTCAGCCGGGATGCGCTTTGCAATGCGTTCATAGGAGTGTCCTTTAACCAGAGATTCCTCAACGAAATCTCGATAATCAGAAGAACAAACATGACACCTCGGCTCGAAAACACGGGGCGGCGCAATACTTTCTTCGCGTTTCTCTAAATCGGCACGATCACCCTGCTCCCAGCGTTTCTTGAGGTCCGCGCCAGAGCGCCGATCTAAGATACGCTTGCGCTTCTGACGCTCCTCATCAGAAACTCCAAGATCCGCTGCTTCGTCATCCATTATCTTCTCATGCCTATCAAAATCTCAGACATACCTAAACCGATGCGGAAATGGCCTCCGAAAGGACCACGATCAAAGCTCAAAGATTTACCTAACGACTTGTCTTTGAAGGGATAGAGAGTTACCTCTAATAGCGGACGCCATCTTCGATTGATGTGATATCCCAGCACCAGCAAAGGACCTCGGGTACGAAAGTATAGCAACGACCCATGTTCGTCATTATTGTGGTTATAGGGTTTGCGTTCTAGATTCACGGTTCATCCTCTACTTGTTGTTTGAGTTCTTCGATGACATCCCATGATAGCGCCTATTATCGGTAGAAGCTATTGCAAGTCAAATGCAATCCACGACCAACTAGAAAGACGTGATCGGGATTCCAGACGGTGATACAGCGCACCGGAACCGAGTCAACGGAATCAATGTATACGATTGACGGATCATCAGGAAGAATTAACGTTGTGGAGGTTGCTTTCAACAAAGATACGCCCGCCCCGTATTGAAAGATTTCCTCTGTTCTTCGATATCCTTCCTTGAGATTCCACATATGTTCACCGTCGGCCACTACGGAATCTTTATCCTCAAAGGTCACGCGATAACAAGGGCGGCCATCAAAAACGGAAGATACAGCAACAACACGAACTGGCAATCCTTTTGCCTCATAAACGTAATCGCCCACATCAACCGTACCCATTGTCTTCCACCCCCCTACCGTCCAGAGAGGCGTGTCTAAAGCCAGAGGAGCGCCGTTAGCCGCGCGCTGACTCTTTGTGTTTACCTTGCGTCCTGAGGGATGAACTCGGTTGTAGATGCCCTGCGTAGGGCGGCCCTTGCGGTCCATAGTAAATGCCGGATCAGGTTGACCTGACGCCACATATATCTCTCTTCTTTTACGGTTGTATAGGTGGCTCTCGAAGAGAATCGGATTGGGTCCCCTGATGTCACGGCGCTGCCCCTCGCCCTTGAACCAACGGTGCCCTTTCTCACACTTTAGTTCGGGGAAATCTAGGTATAACTGGTTACCTTCCTCGTCTAGCGCGTCCTGAGGTAACGATTCAATCACGCCCGTCTCTTCTCCATAGGGTAAGAAGTCCGCACTATCATCCTTTTCCTTGCACCGGCGACACAGCTCACGATTCGAGTCCTCGCGTAAGAGCTTATCGGCGAAAGCTATTAGGTCTTCTGATGAATACTTATCTCCCTCTTTGAAAATTTTCTCCTCTTCGTTATCGAGAATATCATAATTCTCATCCTCGTTATCTCTCTCTTCCCCTGTCATTTTTTCCTTTTGTTCCTGTTTAGTTTGTCCACGGGGTGGATAGTATGTTGTGCTGTCGTTGAATTTTGACCTCATCGTTTATCCCGTCACACATTGTTTTCAATTTCCTCGGCCGTGAAAGCATGTGTTACTAACTGTAATGTCGCCGCCTCTACGTACTGGCCAACGCTTACGGTAGTGATACCCATACGCTTCGCGACATCCTTTTGCTTTTCATCTAAAATAACGTTGTAAAACAAAGCCTCTCTCTTACGTGGAGCAAGCTCTTTGATGCCGCGATGTAGATCCCAAAAGGACATGGAAATGTCGATTTTCTTCTTGTGAGTGCCATCCTCATTATAAATCCAATATCCATATTCGATAACGCCATGACTCATCTCGTCGCCAAGTTCTGGTTTCTCAACCCTGCTACGATACTCAGTATAGTGTCTCAAAATCTCGCGGAGCAAACGATGCAACGGAATAGGTTGCGTAAGGTTCTTCGTTTTCTTTGTTTCAGCAATTGACATTTGCTATTATTATAGCATACTGTTACATCAATTATTTTTACCTTTGAGATAAAAGCCAAAAAGCCCTACGGCGATGGCATCCGTTCTCTCAAAAACCTTCATTTCTTCTTTCACTAGAGGTGCTAACTCGGGAAATCTCTCCAAAACTCCTTGACGCACTTGTGGTTTTGTTACTTTGATATTAGGCTTACGCTTAGCGATCTTTGCTTGCACAGATCGAGCGGATACCTGTACCACTTTTACTCCATACGATATTGCAATGGCATGGAGCACAGTAACCTGGACGTTTGCCAAATATAGTTGATCCATAATCTCAGGGCCACGACTTGGAACCGTCTCTGACACAAGTACATCGGGTTCATATTCGTCCATCAGGTCAAATGACTTTAAGACCCAATACTCCGTTAGCGCCATGCGATACTCCTGGAACTTCTGCTTAGGCAAACGGGGGAAATGCACCACACCTGAGGCTACGTGTGTAGGGTTTCCCCCTTTCCTTTGTGAGAGGACAGACCACCCGGCGCGCGTGGCTCCCGGATCGATTCCCATTACGATAGTCATGCGTACTTACCTTAGGCGGTCGCTAAAGACTCTTCCTCCGAGGAACGTACCATCTCTATCGGGATATTATCGCCTTTGATCAGATATGGGATAAGATCCGCGTAGTCTCTCTCAAGTACAGACCACTCCTTTGCAGGGCTCTTGGTCTGAGCTATACGCCGCAAATAGTCGGGTGGAATAACGCCCGTAATATGTCCAGCATCATCCTCTACGAGGTCCTCGTTATTTATCGTTTCTCTAAAGTACTTATCTGTCAACATGCAATTCTCCTTTTAGGGTTGGGTAATTATAACACACTACGTCGATACAGGTCCTGTTAGCAAAGGCTCAAGATCAAACATGTCATTGTCAGCCTTAGTCGGAGCTTCACCTGCATCGAGACAGGCGCTTACGAATTCCAGCTTCTCATAGATGATGTCGATAAGCGGTTGGTTGCGAGCATAGACAAACTCCTTAAAGTCATGTGGTGTATCCTTGTTGACAGCAAGGAGCATTGTCTGATTCTCATCAAAGAGATCCATATAAATGTTGAACTGGCACTCATACTTATCTGCAAAAGGTAGTTCATTTTCTGACTTTTTGAATGAGAAACTTCCCATACTCTTGATATCTACAATGCCTTGCCAACCGCACGGTAAGAGGATAGGGGCTATGTCCCCCGCACCCGTAACCCAATGGCCCGGTTCGCAGTGGTTCTTGCGACTCCAGTCCTTGGTCCCTCGACGCTCAATAGCCTCGGGCTCGCAGAACTCAAGCTTGTGGAGGATAATGTATTGAAGAAACTGATGCCAGAAGTGACCGACCTGAAAGTTCTTATCGAGCCCGGAGAAGTCATGACCCTCATAAGTCTCCATTGCTTTTTCGTATAGCTCGCTAACCGGAGGAGTGCAATCACCGGAAGGGTGCCAAGCGGTGTCCTTCTTCTTCTGTATGTACTGATATTTCCATTCGTCCTCGAAGCCGACGAGGGCTTTCTCCAAGTAGGGAATTAGCTTATACTTCTTCCCGAGGTTACGAGTAATCTGGCTTTTGTCAAGCTTAAGCATGCTCTCTCCTTAGGTCCTTCAATAGTTTTTCATACGCGCAACAAAACCACATATGGGAGTTGGATACTTCTCTCCATCCATCCGTTTGCTCGCGTCTGTATGCACGGGAAGCAGCAGTCCAACCTTCTTTAGACTTAGCTAGGCGGCTTTCGATCAGTTTGATCAATTCAGCGGTGTTCATAAACCAATCTCCTGAACGATCAAGTCTACCCAGCCATCCACATCAGCAAGAATGCTCTCCGGGGCAAAGTATCGAAGCGCCAAAGTGGGTTCGCGCCCCTCGGCGAATGCCTCCTTAGCGATCTTTTCAAACTCTTTGAGTATTTTTGGTCTACCCGTAGCCCGCGTGGACTTGCACTCTATCAACCGATCTTTTGTACGAACGTCTCCATAGTCGTGAGCGGCTGCGCCAGAAGAGGGAGAACGAGTACCGCTATAAATGCGAGCAATATAGTCCTCGTGATCGACGGACATACGCTTCTTTGATCCTCGGACAGCCATTACTTATTCTTCTCCCACTCAGACATCTGTATCAACTTTTTTCTGCTGCTCCACCTCGGCTGCAAGCTCTTGTCGGATCATCACTTTGATGACATCCTCGCGGATCTTTTCCATCGTCTCGGGATTCTTCTTAAAGAATGCTCGTGCCTTGGGTACGCCCTGGATTTTCCCTTTAGGGAAGACCTCATGTTCGAGCCATGAACCTTGGCTTTTGAAGACTCCTGCGACCTTGGCTGTTTTCACTGCATCGCCAACCTCATCAATGCCAATGACGTTGTGGTAGTCTTCGTGTTCTATTGTGAAAAAATCAAACTCCGCTGACTTACCGAGCAACTGCGATACCTTGCTTGGCTTTTTAAAGGTACACTTCAGTTCACGTCCAGCCAGAACATCCTCACCATCGATCTTGGCCGGAAACTTAGTGGAGCCTGGCTTCACTTGGATACGGAGCCATGCGTGATGCTTCAAGGCTTCGCCGCCTGGAGACTCATGCCAAGTTTGTGTACCGCCCTGACCCTGACGTTGCTGATTGATGATCATCAGGCCCTTGTTGGACTTATATAGTCTCGGCATGACATCATTGAGCCCTGATGTAACCTCGCCAGAGATGCCGAACGCCTTGGGCTTTCCGCCTACCTTTTGACTTGATTCATTGCCCATCGCACCGAGCGAATCAATACCGATGAAATCGATGTCCGTATCAAAGACCAGTTCGCGCAGCATGTCAAATGCCTCTTGAGCATTATCAGGTCTTTGAATGAGAAGAAAGTCAGGATCAAGGCCCAGTCTAGCCGCCCATTTCTTGTCGAAGATAGGCTCCATCGCGATCAACGCCGCAAGCTTTTCTTCGCGCTGTACATTCTTCAGCGTGGCGTAGAGAATCGCACTGCTCTTGCCCAGGCCGTTGGCACCGTAGACCTCAACCATGCCGCCGTAGATCATACCCCCTGTGCCCATCTTGTAATCGAGCATCATCGAACCAGACGACACGACATTTAGATCGTAGCGCTCGCTACCCATAGCCGCTGAATGGAGTCCGAAAGATTTGATCGTACTTGTTCTGATGTGATCCAACTTGCGCCTTTGTGTATCTTTGCTCATTACGTCAACAACTTTCCTGACTCGAAGTGAAATCCTTCTCCGCGCTTGTCGGTTGGAGCAGATTGTCGGATCTGAAAGATACCGACATTGTGTGGCTTGAACATAAACTTGCTTCCGGGCCACTTGTTGGAGAAGCAAGCAAACGATAACTCATGCCTACCGTACTCAATCGTAACGATACCCATCGCCTTTCCAGTGGCCCTAACCTTTGTTGGCTTTACACCTGTGATTATACCAGGTAGGCGATAGTTTCTGTAGCGCTTGAACATAGGCATCTCCTCGCCATTATCATAGAGCCAATCGTTCTCTTGCATTGGGTCTTTCTCTTTGTCATCCCAAGACATCACAGCCTCATCCCATGAGGAGCATTGACCTACCGCCTCTTCGTGCTCTGCCAGGATTTCCTCAGTGTCGTCCGTGAGGATCACGTTCAGAAGCTCAAGCTCGCACTTCTGCTTTGTCTTCAAATCAACGGCCGTACCTTCGAGGTCATCCCATGCGCCAACGGCATGTATAAGCGATAGCTTCTTTTCGTTGAGCAGTTGTTTTGGTGACTTCCAATTAGGTGGTAAAGAATGGCCCTCCATCAGCGCCTCCTTCTTGTATTGCAAAGATATCTCATTGTGACAAACCAACATCTCCTCGAATGCCTCGGGGGTAGAGATGTCAAAGCCCTCGTCGTCGCGGAGTTTGACAAGATACTCTCCTCCAGTACCGACGCCCTTCACGTCTCCGAATCCGAAGTAGATACGCCCATCATGAACATCCACTTCAGCTTTGGAGTAACGAATATCGGGCGGTAACACCTTGATCCCGGCGCGGCGAGCCTCCTTGATGTATTGAGGAGTAAGCTCTGACCGTTTTGAGTTATCTACCGTGCGGATACAGGCGATGTATAGCTCCTGCGGGCCGCAGTACTTGGCATATAAGCAACGAAAGGTGATAATCGCATAAGCTATAGCATGAGACTTATTGAACGAGTAACTAGCGAACCCTTCAATGTCAGCCCAAACTTTTTTGGCAACCTCGACATCGAAACCTTGCTCGGCAACGACCTGAAGAAAGCCTTTACCCTTCCATTCACCCTTGCCATCGCGCACACCATCCATCTTCTCTGGTTGCTTCTTACCTAGGATCTTTCGGATAGAATCGGCCTCACCTAACGTGTATCCTAGTGCCCCCATGAAGCGAATGATCTGCTCCTGATAAACAAACAAACCATAGGTTGGTCTGAGTAAGTCTTTCAACATAGGATGCGGATAAGTAACCTCGCTACGCCCCTCTTTGCGTGAGACGTATCGGTTTGGTATACCAGCGCGTTGCGGACCTGGACGGTTCAACGCTACAAGCACACCAAGATCCTCGATACTGCGCGGTTTGAGTTTTTCTGTAATCTCCTTGCCCGCATATGTCTCACATTGGAAGATACCAGAAACGAATCCTTCCGTCATCAAATCCCACATCTCCTCCGGGTGCTCCTCACGATCGAGTCCGGACCACTTAGTAACAACCCCTTTCTCCGCCATGAGTTTGTCCCACTCGGCTAGCGTGTCAAGTGTCTTGAGTCCTAACACGTCCTCCTTGACCAACTTGAGCTTATCAATAACGTCCATCGGAAACATCGTGGCAGGGAGCCCATCTTTGCCTCCTCGACGGTAAGCTGGAGCATAATCCGCAAGATCTATATCTGAGATCACGATACCAGAGGCATGGATGCTGTAGTTAGAAATACGTGAACAGGTGTGTTCACACATCTCGATAAACTTAGCGCGTCTCGATCTCATGTTATGTTGGTTAGTACCTATCCATCGATCAATCTCCTCACCTACCTCCTCCTTGACATAAATGATCTTGTCAGGCTCGTACTCTCGATTCCATCCAATCTGTTCGTGACCGTGAATCTCAAGATCTTTTGTCTCGCGAACAATCCTCTTCAACTCTTCCACTTCGCCGTATCCAATCTCGCAAGCGGTCGCGAGCTTTTCAATCACGGAAAGGGGCTTCATGCGGGTGATGGTCCCGATAGAACAAACGCGATCCTCTCCCCAGCGATTGATCAGATACTTGCGAATATCTTCGCGGCGGGATGGAGGAAAATCAATGTCGATATCGGGAAAGCCCTCGGTACGTCCCTTGTTCCAGAAGCGCTCAAAGTACAAGTCGTAATGCAGCGGGTCCACATCAGTAATACCAAGTGCATATGCAACGATTGATCCAGCAGAAGAACCACGACCAGGACCGATGTAAATATCTTCCTGGTGGCAAAACTGAATCATATCCCATGTCATAAGGAAGTAGTGGTCTAGACCATCCTCGACTAAGACCTCCGTCTCGTGTTTGGCTTTTGTCCACGCTTCCTCTTCGCGCTCAGTGCCACCATAGATACGATCAATGCCTTCGCTTACGAGATCAACAAATAGATCTGTAGCAGTCCGTTTATCGTCGCTTTTTATCCACGGACAATCTGTTGATATGAATACTGGTAGATGCGTACGGTCAACCCCAGGAAGATGGGCGTCTGCTCTCATTCCTAGTTCATCTGTGTTATTGATGACCTCCTCTAATAGATCATCGTCTATGTAATGTAGGCTATCGCGAACCATGGCTTGATCCTTGATACAGACGGCGTTGGGTGGGTGCCACATCTTACGTTCCTCAACAGGAGCGTACATAGACTCACGCAACTGTGCCGCTAGGTACATATCGTGCATGGGATACTGCTTCGGAAAGGCATAATGGCCATCGTCTCCATACGTGATCATCACGCCTCGCTCCTGTGCCGTGTCAACAACCAATTCATTAATCAGGCGGGGAGTCACAATCTCCTCAAAGTCAGAATCCATATCGTGCCATTCGGCGTCGCCGGGATAGGTGGTAATCTCCATCGAGAATTGGTCACCCAATTCGTCCAGGTACCAGTTTAGCCAGGTTGTGTCTCCTTTGAGTAGACCTTTAGGCACGAGTCCTAGCGGACAGGCTGATGTGAAGCGAATGCCCTCCTTATACTTCACGATATCGTCGCAGGTCACTCGTCCGACGTGATGGAAGTGCTCACGATCAGATGTAGCGTTGACGAGACGCCACAAATTCTTCAGACCTTCGTCCGTCATAGCTAGGGCGATCAAGTGAGACTGGTCACGTTCATTTTTCTTCATCGACCCCTCAAACTTGATGCCATGGTATAGCTCAGCGCCAAACACAGGGTTGATTCCGCGCGAACGCATCGCCTTATCAAAGTCAATGTGTCCAGAGATAACTCCGTGATCAGTCAGTCCACAGTACTGACAACCAATGTCTAGCATGCGGTCACCAATTTCATCAGGCGTTGACCAGCCATCAAGTGCCGAGTAGTGACTATGTACGTGTAAACTCATAATGTTTCTAATCCTTGACGACGGGCGTCTCCGGCAATCTCGTCCACCATTTGATTATAGTAGCTTTCAGCGTGACCCTTGACCCAAATTGACTCGACGTACTTGTGTTGACCTATGGCACTATCTAACTCGAACCAAAGATCCTTATTTGCTCGGCGTTTCCGCGTTCTATCAGAAGCTCCGAGCACCACATACTGACTGTCACTATATACCAAGAGTTCGCATGGACCAAGAGTTTCGAATACATAGTTCAAGCCCTCAATTTGCGCTTGCATCTCCATTCTTCCTACCGTTGTGTCAGGGACGTAGCCGCTACCGATCTCCTCGTTTCCAAAAAGATCAATAGCGACAAACGCCCATCCACCGGAGCCGTCTTTGTAATGGGCGCTGCCATCCGTAAATATAGCAACGCCCTCGCTTGAATCAAGCACGCGATTACTTTCGTGCTGCTGCTCTCTCGGCTGCCTTCTTACGCAACTCCGCCATACGAGTTTCGGGATTCTGTTTGATAGATGTTTTCTTATCTTTGGCTTTTCGAGTGGGCTTGACTTCCTCAGTGGCCTCAGGATCAGCAGCGGGCTCATCTGGCTTGTTACCAGCCTCATCCGTCTCTTCGCGAGTCGTTCGACGCGAAGCTGCACGGCTCCTGACAGGCTCGACTTTCTCCTTCTTCTTGCTCTTCTTCTTGTTGCCGAACTTATCCATTGACTCAGTAACGCCATCTAGAAGCCTCTGATAACGATCATCGTCAAGCAGGTCCTCTTCGCGTCTGTCGAGGAGCTTCCTACCGATGGCCAACGCAGCCTCCTCCGGTGTAAGCTTCTTGATCTCGTCAAGAAGAGGATCAAGGTCGTCGCCGAGATAGCTAATGCCATCTACGTAGTCGATCAGGTTGGTTAGATCGATAGGTAGTTCATCATATCCGACGAGCGTGTATGAGGTGTTCTTATCAGCACCAATGCGAGTAATCTTCAGCGCCGTCTCGATGATCGGAGCCTCATTCGCATCGTAGTTGCTGATCTGGTTGAAGAAGTTATTCGGGCTCTGCGCCACGTAACCCACAGCCGGAGACGTAATCTCTTCTTTCTCGTCTGTTGCCTCGCCGTCGTCATCAAAAACGGTACGCTCGTACTCGACCGTCTTGACCTCGAAGCCTCGCGGCTTACGACGTTTGTTAACGATCTCTACCACCGGCTCAAGCTCGACCGCGATAGCGATGTTGGTTTTCTTTGGCGTTGCGTCCCAATCCTGCTCGAACGCATCGGACTTCTCGCCGAAGAACTGATCGGTCTTCGAGACCGTTTCCTGGAAGTAGCCTCCTACAGGAATGTACCCAATCATATCGAAGAGTGGCATATCCTCTACCTCATTGAGGAAGAGAAGGTAGTGCTCATCGGTGTCCTTCCAATAGTGCGCTGGAAGGTAGGGGCTGAATTCTGTCTTACCAGAAGACGTTGCGGCCTCCTGAATTGCTGCGGAACCTCTGCGAATCTCAGACATATGATTTGTCTCCTTTGGCCAGGTTTCCCTATGGCCGTCGTTCTATTTTTGAGTATAGCAGGTCCACCTTGGGACTTGCCGATTACTCCGATGAGTCTAACAAAAGACGCTTGCGTTCGTCTGGTGTCAAGTCTTTTACAGACTTCTTACCCAGTTTACGAAGGCCCTTAGAAATACGTTGATGCTCGTCCGAGGTCAAGATCTCGGCCTTCTCCACATCTGCATAGCGTGTCATACTCATCTCCTATTATCCCTCAGAAGAGCCTTTATTTACTCTTCTTCGTTTCTTTCTTGTAATCGTTTCATTTGATATTCCCACTCGCGTTTTTCCTCGATTTCCTCCTCGTCCATCTCTTTATCCAAGAAGTCGAGGCAGCCTGTATGAAACCATCGACTGAGATGTACATCGCCCGTGATCAACATGCAGTTATTGTCAGGAGGTTGACCGCAAGGACACGGTGCAACCTCATCAGGATCATCAAACCAGTTAGGAATGGGGGTAAGGTCCTCGGTAAGATTCTTGGTGCTGTGTGTCTTGCGTACGATCTTCATTGGTATCTCAACCGTCACTCTCGGCCACGCCCGTAATTTCGAAACGACATTCCTTCGTCAAATCAACTTCGGCAGACCAGTTACGTAGATTATTGTTACGCGAAGCAAGCGTACCAATTTCGAATTGGTGTGATTCGCGCATCTCTTTGCTTGCCCAAATGCCAAGTACCTGCGTCGCCGTCTCGGCGATGGCATTAGATGCCTTAGCTTGCTCAACTACCGGCATCGAATCTGCGCCCATAATTGTACGATTGAATTGATGAGCAAAACAAATGGGAATCTCGTCCGAGTAGTTGCGAGCACGGTCAAGCACGCCAAAGTATCTACCCGTCTCATTCCAGTCACCAAGTGAGCGCCCATCCACCTCGACGTATTGAAGCTGGTCGATGAAGACTACGCCCGCCCCGGACTTTTGTGCTTGATGAACTAAATCATCTATCGAACGTTCGCCAGGTGGAGGCTTGACGATTTCAAAGGACCCCGATTTCTCTAATTCCTCAGTTAGTTCTTTCATGGATTGCTGCTCATCTCGCGAAAGACAGTTGCGCAGATATTTCCACCAAGGGATGTTAGCAATCATGCATACTAATCTCATGTAGGTTTCCTCGGCCGGTAACTCTAGTGAATAAAGCCACGGACAGTTACCTGTATATATGTTTTCCCTAGTGCCCTTGACAAGAACCCAACTCTTGAGGCTCTTTGGTGCTCCAAGGTATATGGTTATACCTCGCTGTCCGTAAAAATAATCATCCAACTCGGGGAAACCAAACGAAGGGCCAGGACCACGAGTTGCTTTGTCTAAGTAGCTCTGAATAGCGCGAGGGAAGTCTCCCGATCCATATCTTTCTCCGGGTTGAGCTACGATTGCCTCTACAGCCACGAAATCCTCAACGCCATACATACGGAGATGGTCATAGGCATCCTTGCCAACCTTAGCCTCGACGAGCAGAACATCGCAGTCGAATCGTTTGAGAGAGGCGTTGACCTCTGCCGCGTGTTTGATTCCGGCGTCATCGTGGTCTTGAACGACAACAACGCACGCTCCTTTGAGATGAACAGATAGCTCGTCAGTCCACTTACCAGCACCACCGGGATTACACGTCGCCGTCTCACCCACCTCTACAAGGCGATCGACATCCTTCTCGCCCTCGGCGACGTAGATGATCTCCCCCTCCTCAACAGCCGCCAAGACTTCAGGCAATCGATAAGGCAACGGCGGAGCGTGCTTTGCTACATCTTTCCAAACCCATTTCTTGCCGTCCCAATATGCCTGCGGAAATTCCTTTCCGGGCTTGCGCACAACCTTGCGCACAGGATTGCCGTCAGCGTCCTCGTAGATGTACTCGACGGTTGTCTCCTCTTTTGTTTTCCAGTCGCTTGAGCCCACGTCTCTGGGTTCCAGATCAAGCTCTTTGAGAATCTCTAAAAAGTCGCACTGATGAGATAAACAGTAGGCTAGTGCCCTCCCATCCTCTCCTTCGTTGATTGTAAGCGAAGGTACTTTATCTCCATGAACAGGGCAGAGAGCTATCCATCCCTTGCGATCCTCTTGAGGATCAAAGCCCCGTTCCTCAAGGCGCTCTAGGAGACGCTGAACGCCTCCTCCACACGCTTCTTGGATAGCTCCGCGTCCTCGTCGAATTTCTCCGGCCATCAGTCGATGGTATCAGGCTCAGGAAAACCTGCTTCCTCAGTCGTTGCCTTCGCCGCCGCTAGGGCTGGCGGGTCCTTATCCTCATCCTCTGCAAAGTGCATAGATGCGCGAGTGTAACCGGGCTCCTTGTCGTCACCCTCATCAATCGCCTTAGCTGTAATGACGACATTGCCTGAGCCATATGCCTCATCGCCCCATTCTTTCTCTTCGCGTTCCCATTGAGGGATCTTACTATCGATTCTCGCTTGTGGAGAACCCAAATAAGCTGGTCGGGGTGTGAGGAAGGCAGTTAGCTCATTGATCTTGGCCTCCTTTTCCAAGAATATCTCTTGCCACTTACGTACTGCATCGAGGGTCGCTCGGTGCTTCTTCTTGCTGATTACTAACCACATAATTTCTCCTTTACACCAAGGGTCTTGATTCGTTGTTTTCTACAAGCTGCTTATTGACGCTCCAGATACCTTCCTTGCGTACATCGTTTCCGTTCACCTTGACAGGTTGCTCCTTTGCAGCGAGAAGCGAATAAGTACGCGGGTAGATTTCGTCAAGCTCTTTCGATGTCAAGTTCGTTGTGAGGATCGTGACTTTATTATAGTTGCTCCGAAAACGAATCAACTCCTCAAGCTTTTCTGCAAACAAAGAGCGCTGTGCTTCGGATACCGGGCGAGCAACCTCGTCTAAAATCAAGACGGTGCAATCGCGTAAACGATCTTCCTCGTTTTTACGCGCCTCATATGGTAGTTCATATGTGCTCACGATGTTTCGGAAGTAGACGTAGTAAACAGACTCCCCTCGCTTGACCAACTCACGAGCCAGATAGCAGGCTAAGAAAGTCTTGCCCGTCCCTTGGGTCTTTGAGTAGAAGCCAAGGCCCATTCCGTGCTTACGGAAGTTGGGCCATTTCTTCAAGTACGTTTCGGCCGCAGTGAGGGCATCCTCGTCACCGTAGTAGTTGTCGATCCCGAGGTTCATATACTCCTGGGGGATGTGCGCTAGGAGATAGTGACGGAATAGAGCTTTTTGTCTCTCACAATCACATGGATGATCCTCATCAAGATAGTGGTATGTACTGTCGCCCCATTCTGTTATGCCAGGAGCCACTTCTATCGGTTTTGCCCCACACGTGGGGCATTCATCAGACCGCGTGGGAGATGCTTTGATCAATAAATCGACTTCGTCAAACTGTTGATTGGTCATCCGCAGCAGCATTTTCGGACTTCCACTCTTCAATAGACTTGATGGCGGTGAGGGCATCCTGAACCTTTTTCTTGGTAGTACCTGTAAGTGTAGCGAGTGGACGGAAGTATCCGGCCACTACTTCGGGGAGCTTCTCGTTGATTACAACGTCATAGGAGCGACCCTTCTCCGCGAGTACCTTATCCGTATATGGAAGAAACAATAGCAGATCGTGTGTAGCGATTAGAGATTGGATAGCGCCTAACATTTCCATGCTAACTCGTCCTTGCATCTGAATTATCCTGTCAGCTTTTAGAGAAAGGTCCGAGTTGACACGCAGGCCCGTATAAAGAATCGTTTCATAAATAGAACCCACTGTAATCAAGGTGTCACAACCTACCTTTTCAGCTTCTTGTTCGCGAGTCCATCGCTCGAAGAGAACCTGTAGATTCTGAGGATAAGTGGCAAAGATATCATAGGCATAGCCGGTACGGTTGATCAGGCTATCCATATAGCCATCCACGATCTTGACCCTTTGACTAGCTTGATCCGGTTGGGCGCGAAGAGGTTTAACGAGTGCCTTCGCAAATGCGCTCTTACCCGATCCCGGAGGTCCCAATATTCCAATCCGCAAAGTGGTCACTTTTTTACCTTCCGGTTATTCTCTACTTCAATCTGCTCCATGAGTGTCATAGTAGCATACACTAGATTGGCACGGTGACGATTGATACGTCCAAGGTCGAAAGCTTTGTCGGTAACCGCACGGATATCTGTACATCCGAGCTTGCGATCCCCCGAGGAGTCTCTTGGGATATTGACCAAGCCTCGATCCTCCCATCCGCGTAGAGTGACCGGAGACTTTCCAAGTAGTCGTCCCAAGTCTGAGATCGTAAAAGTAAAGCACCAATTGACTCGGGTAGTTGTTCGCACATCTACTCCGCGTCCAACTCATCTGGCTTAGCTTTACGAGGAGCGTCTAACTTAACAGTCATCGGGCCGGGTACGAAGTACTCTTGTATTGCAGCGAGATCCTTGTCAGGCAGCGTCTCCATATCCTTCAGCACACAAACTACCTTCGCGGGAATCTCTTCCTCTTGAGTGATGCGCTTCCAAAGTTTTGGATTCTCTACCTTGAGACGATCGTCATCTAAAGATGGTCCACCTTGCGATACGTTACGTCGGTAGACGTATCCATCCTCATGGTTGACGTACACAAACTTCTTGAAGGATGGATCTTCTTCAATAAGGACACTACCGTCATCATTATCATTGACGTATTCCCATCCGGGATAAAACTGTGTAACGTAGGATCTTACATCTACATCATCAGGGATATCTACAGTCTGCTGAGCGAGAGTCTCAGTACGAAGAATTTCCTCGTCAATTGCTTCAAAGAACTCACTTCGAGACTCTTTGAGTTCCTTTTCGCCCTCTGACTTCTTTTTGTGAGCGCTACCAAGCTGCTTGGTTATTTGTTGAAGGTCGTTAGTCATGTGACTCATCATAGCAACTCAAATTCTGCCTCCGTTATTGTCTCATCTCCGCACCGTGGGCAGATATGATGATGGCGTTGATCAGATGTTTGTTCCTCAGGTCCATCAATAGAAGTCCATCGACAAAGCGAATCGAAAGCTGCTTGCTGATGGTGGCATTGACCTCGATGAATAAATGATAGACACTCGCAAGTGAGATCATCCATCTCATCATTAGGCCAAGCAACCAATACACGGTACTCCTTGTTTTCCTCAGAAGCGGATGGCACAAACACTTCGAACCAAGGGTCCGCTGAGACACAGTGTTGAGTCATGACAATCGACATGGATCAAAGTCTATCAGACCGACGTAGCAAGCCAGCCTCGCGCGCGTAAATGGTCTATATACAGCCTGAAATATGTCTGTAAGTATATATGTGTTATACTTCTTTTGGGATGATGGAGAGTATGAGAGGAAGAAACCCTTTTCTTACTCTTCGATCGTAAGTAGCCCAGCTTCACACTCCTCTGCTACGCTGGGCGGACAGTAACCCTCACAACGACAAGATAAGGATCACATGGAGGCAGCACTACTGCCCGCCGATACAGAGGCGGGTTTTCAATTTCAAGACGACGGATGGGGAGCAATCGAACGGATCGAGGAGCCAGAGACAGACCCACTAGACGATCAGATGGGACCTTGGGCTCACAAGCAGTACCTCGATAAGTACTCTTGGAAGGATGAGGATGGAGAGCCGACAGAGGTATGGCCGGACACCGCTTACCGAGTCGTGCGCCACGAACTAGGAGCACTTGGGTACACTGACCATGATCCTGAGTTCCAAGCTCTCGTGA
>Ga0182024_10009373_pt1 | contig 20266 bp, 21 predicted proteins | sample P32metaG_FD_120480 | JGI IMG/M metagenome (GOLD analysis project Ga0182024, IMG submission 120480) | Permafrost microbial communities from Stordalen Mire, Sweden - P3-2 metaG (Illumina Assembly) | ecosystem: Environmental > Terrestrial > Soil > Wetlands > Permafrost | place: Sweden: Stordalen... | reverse complement strand
GTGCCGCCGCGGTGCAGCCCGATGACCATGCCCTCGAAGACCTGGATCCGCTCCTTGTCGCCTTCGCGAACCTTGACGTGCACCCGCACCGTATCGCCTGACCGCATGACCGGCCGACTCGTCACATGCGGCTTCTCAACCGTTTGTATTGCCCTCATGACCCGCTCCCGTCTCCAAATGCACTCTGTATCCGTATCCGTCCGCACCGGCTCACGCGCGCGGCCTCGGCGGCCGCTTGCGGCGGCCCCGCTTCGTATCCGCCCGGGCGGCCCGAAGCTCCTCGAGGGCACGACGCTCGTCGTCACTCAGCGCCGCGGCGTCGAGGAGATCCGGGCGGCGCTCGATCGTCCGCCTGACTCTTTCCCGCCGCCGCCACGCCTCGATGGCCGCGTGGTGCCCCGACAGCAGCACCTCTGGCACGGCCATTCCCCGGAACACCGCTGGCCGCGTGTAATGCGGATGGTCGAGGAGGCCGCGCACGAACGAGTCCTCCGCCACCGACGCTTCATCGCCCACGACCCCGGGCACGAGCCGCACGACCGCATCGACGATCACGAGCGCGGCCAATTCGCCGCCGGTCAGCACATAGTCGCCGATCGAGATCTCCTCGGTGGCCAGCGACTCGGTCACCCGCTCGTCCACACCCTCATAGCGTCCACACAGCACGACGATCCGATCCATCCGGCTCAGCCGCAGCGCCTTCGCGTGCGTCAGGGGCCGGCCTTGCGGCGTGGCGACCACGACGGCAGACAGCTGGCCCCGCTCAGCCGCAATCGCCTCGACCGCGCGGAAAAACGGCTCGGGCTTCATCACCATGCCCGGACCGCCGCCGTACGGGATGTCGTCGACGACCCGATGCCGATCCTCCGTGTAATCCCGAAGGTCCCGCACCGTCACGTCCACGAGTCCGCTCGCTCGCGCCCGCCCGACCACACCCGCGTCGAGGGCGGCTTCGACCATCGCCGGAAAAATCGTGACGAGGTCTACCGTCACCGCGCGCCCCGCTCACCCGTCCGGCCAGGCGCGTTCAAGTCGATCAACCCGGCGGGCGGGTCGATCACAATCAGCTTCGCGCCGACGTCCACACGCCGACAGATGCTCTCGGCCAATGGCACCAAGACTTCCTGGACGTCATCGACCTCCGCGGCCTTCGCCCCGGGCGGCGCCACGACCAGGAGCGGCGTGCCGTTCCCGAGGTCCACGCGGGCCACGGCGCCCACCAGCGCGCCGATCGTGGTCTCGACCCGGCACCCGAGGAGGTCATGCACGTAAAACGCGCCGTCTCCCAACTTGTGCAGGCCGTCCGCCGGGACGCGCAATTCCAAGTCTCGCCAGGCCTCGGCCTCGTCGATCGACCCCACGCCGGCCAATCCCAACACCCACCGGCCTTGGTGCGGCCAGCTCGTCACGATGGCGACGGTCGTGACCTCTCCCGCGCGTGAGGCCCACAGCTCGGCGCCCGGCCGAAACCGCTCCTCACCGAAATCCGTCTCCGGGACCACCACGACTTCCCCACGTCGTCCCTGCGGCCGCACGATGCGGCCGACGGTGACCATCGCGTCCCAGTCGTGGGCGCTCACCAGCCGTGCGCGCTCACTCGTCGCGAAAGTCGACTGCGACCCGCTGCCCGTCGAGGTCGCCGGCCGCGGCCGCCAGCGCCCGCACGGCGTCCGCCGTCCGGCCGTTTCGGCCGATGATTCGCCCCAACTCGCCTGGCGCCATGGTCAACTCGACGACGACCTGGCCACGGCGATCGGACTCCGTAACCTCGACGGCATCCGGCGTGGCCGCTAGGGCCTTCGCCACGACCTCGACGACATCGCGCGCGCGGCTCATGACGCGGCGGGCGCTTCGGCTACCGGCGCCGGCAGGGGCAGTCGATCGACGAGCGTCCGTACGCTGTCGGATGGCTGCGCGCCTGCCTTCAGCCAGTGCGCCAGCCGGTCGCGATCGACCGTCAGCGCCTCCGGCTTCGTCCGCGGGTTGTAGTGCCCGAGCACCTCGACGAACCGGCCAACGCACGCCGATCGCCCCTCCGTCACGACCACACGAAAGAACGGCCGCGTCTTCGAACCTGCCCTGCGTAATCTGATGACCAACATGCGCTTCACTCCATCCAGAACACTTACCGACACTTACCGAAACCCACCCCTCAGCATGCCCATGAACCGCTGGCGCCCTTTGCGCCCGCCGCTCGCCGCGCCGCCCATCGTCTTCAGCATCTTGCGCATCTGGACGAACTGCCGGAGCAGGCGGTTGACCTCTTCGACCGACCGGCCGCTGCCACGCGCGATCCGCTTGCGACGGCTGCCGTTGATGATCCCGTGATTGCGCCGCTCGCCGGCCGTCATCGAATCGATAATCGCGCCGACGTGCACCAACTGCTTGTCGTCAATCGCTTCCCGCTGCGCGTTCAGATCCTTGAGCGCGCCCATCCCGGGAATCATCCCCAACACCTGCTCGAGCGGCCCCATCTTCTTCAGCGTCTTTAGCTGGGCCCGAAAATCGTCGAGCGTGAAGTCATCCAGCCGCGTCTTCGTCGCCAGGCGCTCGCGGCTCTCGTCGTCGATCGCCGCCTCAGCCCGCTCGATGAGCGAGAGCACATCGCCCATGCCCAGCAGCCGCGACACGAGCCGATCGGCCTGGAACGACTCGAAATCCTGCGGGCGCTCGCCGAGGCCGACAAACGCGATCGGCACGCCGACGACACCGACGACCGATAATGCCGCGCCGCCCCGCGCGTCGCCGTCCAGCTTCGTCAGGACGACGCCCGTGACGCCGACGCGATGGTGGAACTCGCCGGCGCTCTTGATGGCGTCCTGACCCGTCATCGCATCCGCGACGTAGAGCCGGTCGGTCGGGTCAACCGCCGCCACGATGCGTTCGAGCTCGCCCATCAACTCGTCGTCGATGTGCAGTCGACCGGCAGTGTCGACGATGAGCGTGTCGAACCCGAGATTCCTCGTGGCCGCGAGCGCGCCGGCCGCCCGCGCCACCGGGTCCATTTCGCCTGCCGGCTCGTGCACGCGCGCGCCGACCTGCTTCGCGAGCACCGAGAGCTGCTCGATGGCGGCCGGCCGCCGGACGTCGGTCGAAACAAGCATCGGGTGGCGGCCCTGCGTCTCGAGCCAGCGCGCCAACTTCGCCGCACTCGTCGTCTTGCCCGAGCCCTGCAAACCGAGCATCAGCACGACGCGCGGCGAACGCGTTGCCGGGCTCAACCCGCCCGTCGTCGTACCGAAGAGCGCCAGCATCTCGTCGCGCACGATGCGCACGACGTGCTGGTCGGGCGTCAAACTCCTCAGGACCTCGTCGCCCACCGCCTTGCTGCGGACCCGTTCGACGAAGGCCTTGACGACCCGGAAGTTCACGTCGGCTTCGAGCAGTGCCAGCCGGATCTCGTGGAGAGCCGCGTCGACGCTGTCCTCGGTGAGCCGGGACTGTCCCCGAATCGACCGGAATACTCCCTGGAGGCGGTTGCTGAGCGACTCGAACATGACCCGTGGCTCGTGGCCTTCGCAGCCGGCCGCTATGGCCCTAACCGGTTCCAGAGCAAACAGTTACGATATCACACGCCTGAAAGCTTGTGTCCGAGTTTGTCCTTCTTGGTCTTCAGGTACCGGCGCGTGAACTCGGTCGGGGCGACCTCGAGCGGCAGGGACTCGGCGACCGCCAGGCCGTAGCCCTCCAAACCGATGAATTTTCTCGGATTGTTGGTCAAGAGTCTCATCGTCCGAACGCCCAGGGCCCGCAGGATCTGGGCGCCGATGCCGTAGTCGCGCTGGTCTGGCTTGAACCCGAGCTTCTCGTTGGCTTCGACGGTATCGAGCCCCTGGTCCTGCAGTTCGTAGGCGCGAATCTTGTTGGCGAGGCCGATGCCCCGGCCCTCCTGGTGGAGGTACAGCAGGACCCCCCGGCCTTCCGCCGCGATGCGCTCCATCGCCGCGTCGAGCTGGGCGCCGCAATCACAACGGGTCGAATGGAACACATCGCCCGTCAGGCACTTGGAGTGCACGCGCACCATGACGCCCTCACCGTCACCGATCGCCCCGCGCACGAGCGCGACGTGCGTCTGGCCATCGAGTCCGCTCTGAAAGGCGTGAATCGTAAAGGGCCCGTGATCGGTCGGCAACTCGGCCGTCGCCACGCGTGTGACCAGGCTCTCGGTCCGCATCCGATAACGGATGAGATCCGCGATCGTGATCATCAGCAGGCCGTGTTTTTTCGCAAATCTCGTCAGCTCGGGCACGCGTGCCATCGTGCCGTTGTCGTTCATGACCTCGCAGATGACGCCAGCCGGCGGCAGCCCTGCGATGCGCGCCAGGTCGACGGCTGCCTCGGTGTGCCCCGCGCGGACCAACACGCCGCCCAACCGCGCGCGCAGGGGGAACACGTGGCCCGGGCGTGCGAGGTCAGCGGGCTTGGACTTCGGGTCGATCGCGGTCCGCACCGTGAGCGCGCGATCGGCCGCTGACACACCGGTCGTCGAGCCATGTTTCGCGTCAATGGACACGCACATGGCGGTTTCGCGCCGCGACGAGTTATCGGACACCTCGAGTGGGACTTCCAGTTCGTCCAGCCGTTCAGGCGTCATCGCAAGACACACTAGTCCCCGCCCGCGCGTGACCATGAAGTTGATGGATTCCGGCGTCACGGCCGAGGCCGCCATCGTCAAGTCGCCCTCGTTTTCCCGGTCCTCATCGTCCACGACGACGATCATGCGGCCAGTGCGCAGGGCGTCCAGCGCCGCCTCAATCGACGCGAAGGGTGCATGGGAACGGACCGTGCGGGCCAAACGCAATCGTGGGGTCATGACGCTCAGGGCTCCAACGCGCCGGCGGGTTCGAGGCCGGCCGCATACAGTCGCGCGACGTACTTGCCGATCACGTCGCCCTCCAGGTTCACGCCATCGCCGATCCGTAGCGCCCGCAGCGCCGTGTGCTCCCACGTGAACGGCACGACCTGCACGCCAAACCGACCCGCCTCGAGCGAGGCGACGGTCAGGCTGATGCCGTCAAGCGCGACGGAGCCCTTCGGAATCAGCAAAGGCGACAGCGACCGCGGGAATTCGACGTCCATCCAATGATAGTCGGCATCGGCGCGGATCGCGGCCAGCTTGCCCACGGCGTCGACATGGCCGAGCACGAAATGCCCGCCGAGCCGCGCGTCGACGCGCAGCGGGCGCTCCAGATTGACGACGCGCGCGATCGACCACTCGCCGAGCGTCGTCACACGCAGGGTCTCCGGAGAGACCTCGACGTCGAAGCCGTGGTCGTCCGCCGTCACCACGGTCAGGCAGACGCCGTTCACGGCGATGCTGTCGCCCGGCGCCAATCCGAGGGCCGCGCTGGTCGCGCACCGCAGGGCGCGCCCTGTCGCGCGCGGCTCGAGGCGGTCGATTCGGCCAGTCGCTTCAATGAGACCTGTGAACATCGAATTCCATCAGCACATCGTCGCCCAGCGTGATGACGCGCGGCGGCCGATCCAGCACCAGATCCGCCAACGCGCCGCTCAACGCCGGCACGCCGTCGCCAAGTTCAGCCCGCGTGACCACCCACTGGACTCGGTCGATCGCGTCGGCGGCGGCGAACGCGGCCGCCAGCGTCGGCCCGCCTTCGAGCAACGCTGAGACCAGCCCGCGGTCAGCCAGGCGACCGAGCAGGCCCCCGACGTCGTGGTGACTCACGACCTCCACCTGCACGCCCTGGGCCCGAAGGGCCGACAGGCGCTCGCGGCGGCGATCCGCGTCGACGGCGCTCACCACCATTATGACCGGGCCCGCCGAAGGGGACCCGTAGACCGCCGCAGTCTCTGGCACGCGCGCGCGCCAGTCCACGACGACGCGGGTCAAGGGTCGATATCGGAAGGCGCCGCGGGCGGTAAGCCGCGGGTCGTCGATCAACACGGTTTCGGCGCCGACGATGATGGCGTCGACCTCGGCCCGCTGGCGGTGGAGCCAGGCATCCGCGGCCGCACCCGTGAGTCGTACGCGCCGGCGCGGCCGCCCGACGAAGCCGTCGCTCGACACGGCCATCTTGAGCGTGACGAAGACCCGATGCTGGGTCACCCACGTGAAGAACGGGGCATTCTGGCGCTTGGCCTCGGCTTCGGCGACACCCTCCGTCACGGCCACGCCGCGCGCCAGCAAGTAGGCCGCCCCTCCGCCCGACACCCGCGGATTGGGATCGCGCGTGGCAAACGCGACGCGCGTGATGCCGGCTGCGACGATGCGCTCCACACAGGGCCCGGTGCGCCCGGTGTGACCGCACGGCTCGAGCGTGACGTAGAGCGTCGCGCCGCGCGCCCGATCGCCCGCCTCGTCGAGCGCGTGGACTTCCGCGTGCGGGCCGCCGGCTTCGAGGTGCGCTCCCTGGCCGACGACGACGCCGTCCGGGGACACGACGACCGCGCCGACGATCGGGTTGGGCGAGGTACGACCGCGGCCGCGCTCCGCCAGTGCCAACGCGCGCGCCATGAACTGCGCGTCCGCGTGCTCTACCATGGGTCGGAGAACAGCGCGTCCACGTATTGGACCGGATCGAAGGGGACCAGATCGTCGATGCCTTCGCCGATGCCGACGTAGAGGATCGGCAAACGCAACTCGTGCGCAATCGCGATGGCGACACCGCCTTTTGCGGTGCCGTCGAGCTTCGTCAGGACGAGGCCTGTTGCGCCGCTGGCGGCCAGGAACTCGCGGGCCTGGACGAGCCCATTCTGGCCGACGGTCGCGTCGAGCACGAGGAGGACGTCCTGCGGCGCCCCCTCCACGGCCTTGCCAACGACGCGTTTGATTTTCGTCAGCTCGGCCATGAGGTTGGCTCGCGTGTGGAGGCGTCCAGCCGTGTCGATGATGACGACGTCTCGGCCTCGCGCCTTGGCCGCCGAGGTCGCGTCGAAGGCCACCGCCGCCGGATCGGCCCCGGCCCAGGCGCTTACCAAGTCGACGCCCGCGCGTTCGGCCCACACCGCCAGTTGCTCGACGGCGGCCGCGCGAAACGTGTCGGCGGCGCACACCAGCACCGACTCGCCGCGCTCGCGATAGAGATTCGCCAGCTTGCCAACGGTCGTCGTCTTGCCGGTGCCGTTCACCCCGACGAGCAGCACGACGCGCGGCTTGCTGGAGACGGACGGCGCGGGCGACACGTCGCGAAGGATTCGCAGAATCTCGCGACTCACGCGGTCACGAATCGTGCCCACGCGATCGGCTCGCGCCGCCGCCACGATCCGCTCCGCCGCCGACACACCGACGTCGGCCGAAAGCAGGGCCTCCTCGACGGCCTCGAGGCTGCTGACCTGATCAGCGGCGGCCGCCGGCGTGGCCGGCCGCGGCCCGTCGCTCACATCGTCGCGGACGCCCGTCAGCCGCTGCCGGATGTGCTGTGCAGTCTTCGCCAGGCCCACGCGAATGCGACTGACGCGATCGAGCAACGCCATCATTCGCCGCTGTCGCGTTCCCCGCGCTGCGGCCGAAGCATGAGGTCGCTCACCGCGGCACGTGGCGTCTTGTGCCCATTCAGGACCTCGGCCATCTGCGCGGCGATCGGCAACTCGACCCCGTGGCGTTTGCCGAGGTCCAACGCCGCCGACGTCGTGCGAACGCCCTCGGCCACCATGCGCATGCCCGACAGGATCTCCTCGATCGGCCGTCCCCGACCGAGCTCGAGGCCCACGTGGCGGTTGCGGCTGAGCGACCCGGTGCACGTGAGCACGAGGTCGCCGAGCCCGCTCAATCCCGCCAGCGTCTCGCGATGTCCGCCCATGGCGCAGGCCAAGCGTGAAATCTCGGCGAGGCCTCTCGTGATGAGCGCCGAGAGGGCGTTGTGGCCCAGCCCCAGCGACTCGACGACGCCGGCGGCGATCGCGATGATGTTCTTGAGCGAGGCGCCGATCTCGACGCCGACGACGTCTTCCGATCCGTAGAGTCGAAAATGATGCCCGCGAAATTCGGCCTGCACGGCGTGCACGGCCTGCGCATTCGTCGACGCCGCCACCAGAGCCGTGGGCAGGCCCTTCGCTACGTCCGCGGCAAAGCTCGGTCCCGACAGCACGACCACGGGATGGTCGCCGCCGGTTTCGGTGGCGAGCACCTCCGACATTCGGGCCAGCGAGTCGCGCTCGATGCCCTTCGCGGCGCTGACGAGCAGCGCGCCCGGCGGGATGTGCGGCGCCGCGTCGCGGATCACGGCGCGCAAGCCGTGCGACGGCACGGCGACGATGACGTAGCGTGCGCCCTCGAGCGCCGACGACAGGGAGCCGACGGGCTCGACCGTCTCGGGCAGCATGAAGTCCGGCAGGTACGTCGGATTCGCCCGACGCCTCGCCATCTCATCGAGAAGAGGCGCGTCGCGGCCCCACAACCGGACGTCACGGCCCGCTGTGCCGAGGTGAATGGCAAGCGCCGTGCCCCAGCTGCCCGCGCCGAGCACGGTGGCGCGTTCCGCAGTGACGGAATTCATTCGAGACATCTTATGGGCTCAACGTCAACAGCGCCCGCCTCACCATGTCGAGCGCAGCGACCACCGATTGCGTGCGGATCATCGCGCGATCGCCGAAAAACAGCGACGTGCGGACCGCCGACGCGCGTCCCGTCACGGCGATCGCGATGACGACAGTGCCGACCGGTTTCTCGACCGACCCGCCGTCCGGGCCGGCAATGCCGGTCACCGCCACGCCAACGTCGGCGGACAGGCGCTCGCGCACGCCTTCAGCCATCGCTCGCGCGACCGGTTCACTCACCGCGCCGTACGAGGCGAGCATCTCGGCCGGCACTCCAAGGTCAGCGACCTTCACCGCGTTGTCATACGCGACGACGCCGCCGATCACATACGCGGAACTCCCGGGAATGTCCGTCAACCGGCTCAGCAACCCGCCACCGGTACAGGACTCCGCCGCGGCGATCCGAAGTCCTCTCGCCCGCAGGGCGCTCCCGACGACGGCTTCGAGCGGTCGTCCGTCGACGCTGAACACAATCTCGCCGAGGGCGTCGGCCAGCGTGCCAACGGCCGCATCCAGTCGCTTCCCCGCCGCGTCACTGCCGTCGCTTGTGGCCGACAGGTGCACCTCGATCTGTCCGCCCCCCGCGAGAATCGTCGTTTCAATCGGGACGGGCGCAGTGCGCCACGGCCCATAGATTGGGGCAATGACCTCGTCGACTGCTGATTCCGGGCGCCCGGTCATGAGGATGACGCGGCGTTCGACCCGATGCACGCCGGAGCGGGCCGACAACCGCGGCCCCAAGTCGCCGTCCAGAATCGCCAACATCTCGCGCGGCGGACCTGGGAGGAGGACCACGGCCTTGTCGCCAGTCTCGATCCAGAGTCCAGGCGCCGAGCCTGCCGGATTGACGAGCACCACGGCTCCTTGCGGCACCATCGCCTGCCGCCGATTGATCGCCGGCATGACCACGCCGCGGCGCGCAAATCGCGCTTCGATCGCACCAACCAGCGCCGGGTCTTCACTCATCGAGAGGGCCAACGCGCGCGCCACCGCGTCGCGGGTCACGTCGTCTTCAGTCGGGCCGAGACCGCCCGTCGTTACGACCAAGTCGACGCGAGCGAGCGCGAGCCGCACGAGCGCCGCGAGCATCTCCACGTCATCGCCGACGATGGCCTTCCCGGACACGGCGACGCCGAGATCGTTGAGACGCGTCGTCAGGACCAGCGAGTTGGTGTCGGCGCGGAACGGGGTGAGGAGCTCACTGCCGACGGCGATGATCTCCGCCGTGCGAAACGGACGCATCTAGGGATTATCGCGGTTTCTAGAACATCCCATGGAGGACGTGGGCGGCGATCCGAAGCGTGATGTTGCCGAAGACGCCGGCCATCAGGTCATCGGCCATGATGCCGACGCCGCCCGGCAAGCGCTCGAGCCGATTCACCGGCCAGGGCTTGACGATGTCGAATGCGCGAAACACGAAGAAGCCAAGGAACGTGCCATAGAGACCGGCGCCGGTCGCCACGAGCGTGACGAGTTGGCCAGCCACTTCGTCGATGACGACCTCGCCCGGATCTTCACGACCGAAGTGACGGGCCGCGACGGTCGCGGCCCAGGTGCCCAGACCCGAGACACCCACGATCAGGGCCACTTGCCAGGCGAGCGGCCAGGCGCGCGTGAACCAGAAGACGACGGCGCCGACGGCCGACCCGGCCGTGCCGGGGGCCATGGGCGAATAGCCGGCGCCACCGGAGGTGGCGATGAACAGCGCGACACGCTTCATGCGCGGACGACGCGCGTGTGCGCGAGCCGATCATGAACCGCGAGGCCGTCCCCGCCGAGCGCAGGAATGAACCCTGCGCCGAGCGCGACAACCGAGGGCACCGTCGCGAGCGATCGAACGATAGCCTGTCGTAAGGAGAGCGGCTCCAGGCCTGCGTCTGGCGCCGCGCCGACCACTCGAAGGCCGGCGGCCATCTTGCCGAGCGTCTGTCCGGTCGTGGCGGTGAACAGCAGCAGGTACCCGACGTCCACCAGCAGGCAGAACGCGACCAGGGGGACGAGCGGCAACGTCAGCGCCTGGCCGAACGTGAGCGCACAGAGCCGAACCGTGAGCCACACGACGAGGAGGTCAATACCGCCGAGGAGGAGGAGATCGATCGCCCCGGCGGCCGCGCGGGCGATCATCCCGACGTGCTCGTCACGTGCGACCGGGGGCTCCTCCACCGGGACGGGTTCGTCGCGGACGGGCGTCGCGAGCGGCGCCCACACGGCATCCAGATGTGCCTCCACGTCGACAAGGCTCGAGCGCTGGAACCGCTGAGGCTCACTCGCCACCTCGGGCGAGCGGCGTCGGACGGCAAGTGGCGGGCGCGGCGCGGCTGGAACTTGGACGAGGGGCGTGTCCGGCCCGAGCCCGGTATCCGGCAACCCCTGCATGAAGAGGGGCAATTCGGCGGTGGTAGACGGCGGACGCGCGGCTCGAGGCGCTAGCACGACTGGCGCCAACGGCGGAACCGCGGCGGCCGGCGCGGGATAGATCGGCCCCAACGTCGCTGGCGCCGCCCGCATGGCCGGCGACCGAAGATCGAAGTCCTCGAGCGGCCCCTCGACGTCGTCGCCGGTCTTGATCACCAGGTCGTCGTCGGAGATCGCCAGGTCATACCCGCAGTTACGGCATCGGGCCTCAGGCTCGAAGCTCAGATAGTGGCACTTGGGACATCTCATGGGTGTGGCCCCGGCACCTGTGGCGGCCTTACCTGCGCCGTCGCCAGCAGCAGCCGCTGGATCTCACGTCGCATCGTGTCTGCCTCGGTGCGGCTCGGACCTGTGGAAGGTACGCGGTCGAGTGCCTGGAGGGCCTCGGCCAACTGGCCTCGGGCGTACAGCGTGCGGGCGCGCACCAGGGCCACGTCTGCGCTCGAGAGCACGACTGGCGCCACGCGGTCGGCCTTTGCTACGGCGACGTCGCCGGAGGGCCCGGGTGCCAGCCAGACCCGGCTCACGAGGTCGGCCAGGACGCCCAGGACCGCCACAGCCAGCAGGGCGACCGCTAGACGCGACGGCGTTCGCCACTCCCAGCCGGGCACCGGCGCCTCGTGCGTTCGGACGGGATCGGCGCCGATGAAGGCCGTCGCCAAGGCGCGCTCGCGTCGCTCCAGCTTCAGCCAGAGGGCCGCCGCGCGCTCGTCGTCTCCGCCGTGGGCCACGGCGTTCTGGAGCATGGCGCGTGCCGCGCCGGTTTCACCGCGGTCGAGCAGGTCGTGGCTGGCCTGCAACATCTCGTCGCCGCGCCGCTCGCGCTCGGCGAGGGCCGTCCGGGCGCGGTCGATGTACGCGCGAGCGCGGGGATGGGTGCGATCCAGAAAGAGGGCGCGGGTCCAGACGTGGATCGCGTCTTCGTACTGCCGCGCGAAGTAGCGGTCGAGGCCCTCGACGAGCAGCGCTTCGATCTCGGCGGCGATGGCCGCGCCACCGTCGGCGCGTGAGACGTCGGTCGGAGTCTTTGACTCGAGGCGCTGAGAATCGGCCATGCTGAGCCGGGACGGATTATAGCGGCAGCGCGAGAAGGGTACAAGGACGAAGTACACTCTCGCGATGGCCATCATCGAGTGCATCCCGAACGTCAGCGAGGGCCGGCGGTCGGACGTGATCGAGGCGTGCGCGACCGCGATCCGCGGGGCCGGCGTGCGCCTGCTGGACGTCAAGGCGGATGCGTCGCACAACCGCACGGTCTACACGTTTGCCGGTGACTCCGAGCCGGTGCGCGCGGCCGTGCTGGCGCTCTTCGCCACGGCCCTCCCGGCCATCGACCTTCGCACGCATACGGGCGAGCACCCGCGGCTCGGCGCCGTGGACGTCACGCCGTTCGTGCCGATCGAGGGCGTCACGATGGCGGACTGCGTGGCGCTCGCGAAGGCCGTCGGCGATGAGGTCGCCCGACGGTTTTCGCTCCCGGTGTATCTGTACGAAGAGGCGGCCACGGCACCGGAGCGTCGCAACCTCGAAGACATCCGGCGCGGCGAATTCGAGGGCCTGGCGGCGAAGCTGCAGCGGCCGGAGTGGAAGCCGGATTTCGGCCCATCCACGCCGCATGTCTCGGCCGGCGCGTCGGTCATCGGCGCGCGGATGCCCCTCATCGCCTACAACGTGAACCTGGCCACCGACCGACTCGACGTCGCGAAGAAGATCGCCGCGGCCTTGCGTCACAGCTCCGGGGGCCTGCGATTCGTGAAAGCCATGGGCGTCGCGCTCGCCGACCGCGGCATCGTGCAGGTCTCGATGAACCTCACGAACGTCGACAAGACGCCGATCTTTCGCGTCTTCGAGTTGATCAAACGCGAAGCGGCGCGCTACGGCGTCGCGGTGCTCGAGAGCGAGATCATCGGCCTGGTGCCAGGGGCGGCGCTCACGGCGTCGGCGGCCTGGTACCTCCAGCTCGACGATGGATTCGGGGACCAGTTACTGGAGAAAAGGCTTAGAGATAAGACATAAGAATTGCCGATTGACGATCGGATCATTGACGATTGATTGACGATTGAAGATTGGCGATTGAGGATTGGCGACCGCCAATTGTCGATTTTCAATCGTCGATCGTCAATCAATCGTCAATTGGCGATCGTCGATCGACAATTCTTGGATTAGCCTCCCTCGTCTTCCTCCTTCTTGCCCGTGACGATCCCGAGGCCGCGCATTTTCCGATACAGATTGCTGCGCTCGACGCCGAGCACGTCGGCGGCCCTGGACATGTTGCCGTCAAATGCCCCAAGCGTCTGCAGGATGTAGTCGCGCTCCCAGGCATCACGTGCCTCGTAGAGCGGGCGCACGTCGGAAGGGGTCGCAATCGGCCGCGCCACGGCCGCGCTTTCGATGAAGCCGAGGTCGCTGACCGCCACGACGTCACCCGGCACCATGATCATGAGCCGCTCGATCACGTTGCGCAGCTCGCGCACGTTGCCCGGCCACGCGTAGCGCCTAAAGGCGGCCTGGGCGTCGGGCGCCAGGTGCTTGAGCCGCCGGCCATATTCGGTCGCAAACTCCGCCATGAAATGGTCGGCCAGGCGCTGCACGTCATCGCCCCGATCGCGGAGCGGCGGAACCGAGACCGGAATGACGTTCAGGCGGAAAAAGAGGTCTTCCCGAAAGCGCCCGGCACGGATCTCGTCGGCCAAATGCTTATTGGTCGCGGCGATGATCCGCACGTCCACGCGCACGCTCCCGTGACCGCCCACGGGCTCGACGATCTGCTCCTGCAGGGCTCGCAGCACCTTCGCCTGCGTCTTGACGCTCATGTCGGCGACTTCGTCGAGGAACAGCGTCCCGCCGTGCGCCATCTCGAACTTGCCTCGACGATCCGCGACCGCGCCCGTGAACGCGCCCTTGACGTGGCCAAAGAGCTCCGACTCGATCAGCTCCTCTGGAATCGCGGCGCAGTTGACCTCGACGAACGGACCGGTTCGCCGGTGGCTGAGGGCGTGAATCTGCCGGGCGACCAGCTCTTTGCCGGTGCCGTTCTCGCCGGACACCAGGACGCGGCCGTTGCTCGGGGCGGCGAGCGCAATCTGCTCCCGCAGGCGCGTCATCAGGTAGCTCTCGCCGACGATGACGAGTCGCCGATCCACCTGGGCGCGGAGCGCCCGGTTCTCGACCTCGAGGCGCCGCTGTCGCAGGCCGTTGCGGACGGCGAGCATCGTCTTCTCGAGTGCCAACGGCTTCTCGATGAAGTCGAACGCGCCGAGCTTGGTCGCACGCACCGCCGCTTCGACGCTGGCGTGGCCCGAGATCATGATGACCTGCGAGTCCACGCGCCGCTCGCGGAGGCGTTCGAGCGTGGCGAGGCCGTCGAGACCGGGCAGCCAGATGTCGAGCAGGATGACGTCGTAGGGCTGCCGCGTCACCTGCTCGAGACACGCTTCGCCGCTCCCGACCGCCTCGACGACGTACCCCTCGTCGCGGAGCACCCCGCCAAGCGCCGCGCGCACGCCGGCCTCATCATCGACAATCAATACGGACGACATTCCCGCCTGCCCGCCTCCCAGCCTTCCCTGCTTCCAGCCTTCAGGCCTTTCATGCCGCCGGCAACTCGACCGTGAAGACGGTGCCCGGTTGCGCTGCGCCGACGGCGATGCCGCCCCCATGTTCGCTCACGATGCGCCGCACAATGGCCAGGCCGAGGCCGCTGCCGCGTCCCTTCGTCGAAAAATACGGCATGAACAGCTTGTCACGATCCGCCGGCGGCACACCCGGGCCGTTGTCCGAGATGACGAGCCGCACGACGCCGCTCTGCGAGTCGTGGTTCGTCGCGATGACAATCGTGGGCGGCTGACCGTCCGGCCGATCGGGCGCTGCCGCCCCGCCAAGCGCCTCAACTGCGTTGTCGACGAGGTTGATGATGACCTGCCGCATCTGTTCGGAGTCCATCCGCACTGGCGGCAGCTCGCGCGTGAGCTGCGGGTCGAGCCGCAGCCGTCCCTGTTGAAGCACGCCGCTATAAAGCCTCAACGTGTCGGCCACCAGGCGATTCAGGTCCGAGGGCACGGTCCGCGGGCCGCGCATTCTGGCGAACTGCGCGAACTCGTCCACCAGGGTCTTGAGCGCTTCCACTTCAACGATGATGGCGTCAGAGCACTCTTCGACGAGCGCCCGCGAGGCCGGCGCGGCGGTCTGAAAGTGCCGTCGCAGCCGTTCGGCGCTGAGCTGAATCGGCGTGAGGGGATTCTTGATCTCGTGCGCCAGGCGACGCGCCACGTCGCGCCAGGCCGCCACGCGCTGCGTCCGGATGAGCGGCGTCACGTCGTCGAGCACGAGAACGGCGCCTTCGACGCGGCCGCCGTCGCCGGCGAGCACGGTCGCGGCGGCCGCGAGATGGATCTCCCGGTCGTCGCGGGCGAGCGTGATCTCCTGGACCATGCCAGCGGCTTCGGGCTGACGCATGACGTCGGCGAGCGGAAGGAGAGGCCGCAGGTCCTCGCGCGCGAGGACCGTGCGGGCCGGCTGGCCGATGACGGTTTGATCGAGTCCGAGCAGGCGCTCGGCCGCGCCGTTGACGGTGAGGATGGCGCCGGCCGAGTCGAGTGAGAGGACGCCGGTCGCCACGCGCTCCAGAATCGTCTCGATGTAGCGACGCCGGCCGTCGACTTCATGGTTCTTCCGTTCCAGCTCGCGCCGGGACAGGTCGAGCCTGTCCTGGCTCGATCGCAGCTCGGCGGCCATCATGTTGAACGACTCCACGAGCGACCCCAGCTCGTCGGTCGTTTCCGGCTCGAGGCGGAGGTCGAGGCGTCCGGCGCCAATCGCGCGGGCACCTTCGGCGAGCATCTGCACCGGCCGCGCGATGCGCTTCGCCATGTAAAGGCCGAACCACGTCGCGCTGATCAGGATGAGGAGCGCGACCATGAGGTAGATCGCGAGGTACACGCCCTGGAGCGGCCCGCGCAGCACTTTCACCTGCTGGTACTTGTCGTAGGCGACCATCGCCTTGCGCTGCTCGGTGCGCACGACGGCCGGCACGTATTCAGAGACCACGACCGCGCCGGCCGCGGTGCCATCCGCGGCACGGATCGGCGTCGCCATGCGCACGAGCGCGCCGCCATCGTCCAGATCCTGCGATGACGGTTCGTCGCGGCCCGAACTCAGGGCGCGCGCGGCGAGACGATCGGCCGCCGCACGCACGGTGTTCGGCGACAGGCTGGCCGATTCGACCTGAACGAGCAGGGCCACGTCCGGTTCGCCGCCCGGCGCCCGAACGGCTTGGTACACCTCGACGGTGCCCACGACCGAGGTGGCACGCATGAGCGTCAGCTCGCCGGCGAGGATCATTTGCAAGTCGGAGACATTGCCGGCTCCCAGGGCATCGACCGGTATGGCGGCCGCCACCCGGTGCGCGCCTTCGGCCGCGCTCGCCTGCCGTTCGTCGTAGGAGGCCTTCGCGAGGTTCTTCGCCGCGTCGAGCACCTCTTCGGCGGGCACACTGAACCACCGATCGAAGCTGCTGCTGATGATCTCGCTGCCCGTAATGAGCACGAGACCGGCCGGAATGACGGTCAGAAGGAGCAAGGCCGCGACGAGCTTCGCGCGGAATCGCGCGAATGGGACGGCCTGCCGCTGATCGAGCCAGAGCTTCAGCAGGTTGCGCGCGAGCACGAAGAGCAGCGCGGCCAGAATCGCCAGATCGACGGCGTAGAGCGTGTAGAGCACGACATCGCTCAGCAGCGGCGAGACCTCGGTCGTGCGGTTGGCGACGCGGACGAGGCCGAAGAGCACGGCGACGAGCGCCACCACGGCGACCGTCAACGCGCGCGGGCTGTCCAGCGCGCGCCGGCGCGGCTCGGACGGTGCGGCGGGGGTCGACACGGTGCGGAGGCTCAGCGAATGAACGTGAAGTCGGCGCGCCCGGTGCCGTCGTCGTGCCCCCAGGGCGGCCAGAGCGAGAAGGTCCGGCGTGGCGTCACGTGTAGACGCACCTGCACGTAGTACTCGGCGTTCGGTTCGAGCGGATCGCGCGCGGCGATCGCCACGCGATCGAATGCCGTCAGCCACGTCCGCATCTGATCCTCCTGGTCGGTGCGATCCGACCAGATGACCTTGTCGTCCTGCTCCTTCGACACCTGGTACGTGCCGGTGAGCGTGTCGAACTTGACGGACGACATCACGGTCGCCGACGCGATCGTGCGATCGAACCACAGCGTCGTGGACCGCTTCAGCTCCACAGTGAACACGCAGGACAACGGCAGGCCGCTCTTGACGACGTCGCGGGCATCGGAGGAATAGGCCGACGGCACGGCGAAGGAGGCGTAGACCCGGCCGCCGGCGACGAGCGTCGTCACTTTCACGTCGGCAGCGGCGAGCGTCGCCGCGGCCAGCACGACCAGCGCGACGATCCCCGCCACCCGCAGACGAGCGGTCATTCGCGCACCCGCAAGAGGTCGTTCAACTCGTTCTTGAACTCATCGATGTCGCGGAAATTCCGGTACACGGACGCGAAGCGCACGAACGCGACCTGATCGAGGTGCCGGAGTTCCCGCATCACGTAGGCGCCGATGTCGTCGGTCGCAATCTCGCGATCCGGCTTCTCCTGGAGGGTCGCCTCGACCTTGTCGGCAATCGCTTCGAGCGCGGCGACCCGCACGGGCCGTTTTTCGCACGCCTTGAGCAGACCGGCGACGAGCTTCTGACGCTCGAAGCGCTCGCGCCGGCCGTCTTTCTTGACGACCATGTATGGGATCTCGTCGATGCGCTCATAGCTCGTGAAGCGGCGGCCGCACACGAGGCACTCGCGGCGCCGCCGGACGACTTCCCCTTCTTTACTCTCGCGCGAGTCGACGACCTTGTCACCCAGGTGCGCGCAATACGGACACTTCACGCGAGGCCTCCATCGACCGGCGGGATCGGCATCCCGACGACCGGAGCGGTTTCGGCGGCCGCTGCGGCTGGCGCCAGACGCCGCAGACGACCAAAGGTCAGACCGTCCTGCGCCAGAAAGACGAACCCGAGGAGCGAGACCGGAATGAACGACACGGCGTGCAGCACGATTGCCGCGGCCACGGCCGTGTCCACGGGCGCGCCAAAGAAGGTCGTCACCGCCAGCCGGTACATCCAGTGAAACGTGCCGACGCCTGCCGGCGTCGGGGCCGCGACCCCCACCACTAGGAACATGATGATAAGGAACGACCCGTCGAAGCGAAACGTCAAATCGAAAGCACGCGATGTCAGCCAAACCCCTAGAGCAATCGACAGCCACAGCAGGATCGAGAGCCCAAAGGCCCCCAGGAGCACCCCCGGGCGCCGCATGACGGCAAGCCCGTCGACGAACGTGTGCACGGTTGTTCCGGCGACGCCCGCCAGCCGGCCTGGCAGGCGGGCGGCTAGCCGCCCGGCCCAGGTGGCGAGCGCAGCCGGATACCTCGCGCCGACGGCCAGCGCCACGAGACCCCCGAAGGCGACGGCAGCAGCCGCGGCCCCTCCCCACATGACGTCGGGCCCCACGACCACCGACCGGCCCATCAGAAACACCACGAAGAGTAAGAGGACGGTGATGAGGTCGAGCACGCGCTCGATGACCACGGTCGCGAACGCGGACGAGGCACTGAACCTCTCGGCGCGGGCGAGGAGATACGGCCGGAGGACCTCGCCGACCCTGCCCGGGAGCACATACGTCGCGGTGAAACCGATGATCGTCGTGCGAAAGGCGTTGCGGAACCGCGCGTGGCCGATCGGCAGGAGGAGCGCCTGCCAGCGCCAGGCGCGGATGACATACGTCTGGAGCACCACAAGCACGGCCGCAGCCACGAACGCGAGGCGCGCTCGCCGGATCGCCTCCCAGACATCCGTCAGAGGCACGCTGCGAAAAAACCACCACAGGAGGGCCAGCGTGAACGCGGCCACGATCAGCGCCTGCCAGGGTGTGGAGTTACGGGACGCTGATGGCATCGGGCGGGTCACAGAGGTTCGTACTATAAGATTGGCGGCAAGTCTATGGGTAGACGCGAGTTACTGATTGCGCTGGCGTTCGTCGTCGTCGGCATCGTCGCCTACCAGTTCGGCGCCCCGCCGGCCAAGACCAGTCAGGGCTTCTCGCTGTCGCGCTTCTTCTCGACGGCGCGACAGAAAATGCAGGCCGATCGGGCTCACGCCTCCTACACCCAGCACGGCACGTTCGCGGTCAGTCCGAGCCTCGCCGAAGTGCGCGTCTCGGGCATTGCGCGGGGTGTCACGATCACCGGCGAACCCCGCAGTGACATCGCCTACGAACTTCACGTCGACTCGACCGGGCCGGACGACGCCACGGCGCTGTCCTATGCCAAGCGTACAACGCTGACGAACGATGACCTGGGCTCCGCACTCGCCCTGGGCGCCGATTATCCCTCCGAAGGCAGTCAGGTCGCTGAGTTAACCCTTCATGTGCCCATGCGCCTGGCCGCGCGCCTCGACAACGCCCAGTCGGCTCAGGTGCGGATCACCAACCTCGCGGGCGTCAAGTTCGACGGCACGTCGGGAGACGCGGTGGTCGACGGCCTCTCGGGCGCCGTGACCGGCCAGTTCCGGACCGGAACCTTGTCGGTGACCGGCGCGTCCACCGTTGACATGACCCTCCAGGGCGTCAACGCCACACTCGAGAACGTCACGCACGACGTGACGCTGACAGTGCGATCGGGCCGATGCACGCTGACACACATCCCGGGCGCCATCGAGATCGACGCCACGAACACGGAAGTCGTCATCACCGAGCCCAGCGGAAGCGTCCACGTCGGCGCGACCGGCGGTCACGTGTCCGTCACCTCTCCCACGCATGCGATCGACCTCGAAGGACGCCGCACGGGCCTCGAGGTCATGCTCGCGGCGGCCGTGCCCATGACGCTGCTCACGACGGAGGAGTCGTTGACCCTGCGGTTCCCCGCCGCGCCGCCGGCGATCACGATTGACGCCGCGGCGAGCGACGGTGGATCAATCCACGCGGACGATCCGCGCCTCGTGGTCACGTCCGACGATCACACGGCGCGCCTGTCTCACGATTTCGACGGACCGTCGGCGCCACGCGTCGTGATGCGAAACCAGCACGGCGAGATTGTGATCGGTATGGCGAAGTGATAGGCTTCCGCTTCTTTCACGGCGTCGCATGTCCGTTGTCCTCGAAACGAGTTTCCCCACGTTAACGCTGGCGCGTCGCGGCAAAGTGCGCGACGTCTACGATCTCGGCGAGCACCTGCTCATCGTGGCCACCGATCGGATTTCCGCGTTCGACTATGTGCTCGGCTCGGGCATCCCCGACAAGGGTACCGTCCTCACGCAGCTCTCGGCATTCTGGTTCAGCAAGATCGGCGATTTGACGCCCCAT
>Ga0182024_10009372_pt1 | contig 20268 bp, 15 predicted proteins | sample P32metaG_FD_120480 | JGI IMG/M metagenome (GOLD analysis project Ga0182024, IMG submission 120480) | Permafrost microbial communities from Stordalen Mire, Sweden - P3-2 metaG (Illumina Assembly) | ecosystem: Environmental > Terrestrial > Soil > Wetlands > Permafrost | place: Sweden: Stordalen... | reverse complement strand
GTTCCTGCTAAAGGGAGACGTGTTCACCGCGGACTTCCTGGAAATGTGGATCGGCCACAAACGCAAGGAAGCCGATGCCCTGCGCCTGCGCCCCCATCCTTATGAATTCTATCTTTACTACGACGTTTGATGGATTGGTTAAAAATCCTGCCGGACAGCGGCTGTTTTTGCCGACAAAATCATCATGAAGACCTTGATTTTAAAGGGTTTTTTGAATTGTTAATAACTCGTGAATAAGAAGTAATAGGTTGTTCTCGTCAGGCTGGCGTTCTTTGGCTAAAACAATCACTGCCAGCTTGAACAAATGGATCGGTTTCACGCTCGGCACGTAATATAAAATGATTGACAATCTGCTTAAGTTACAAGTCGTTGAAATTAAGGCGTTTAAGCTCGATTCCGTGGGGGTTGTTCAGTCGAATAGCGCAAGATCGTCTTTCCGGGTGAAAAATTCGTTTGGGCATGGGTGGCCGAGCGATGGCTGGGGCGCGGCGTGGGACTTCGGAATGTTGCCGGTGAATAAATATTGAAAATCAGGGTTTTGGGCTGAATTAAAATGCAAACATCCGCCGAGAAGATTTGGGACGGCGCGCAGCAGTTGCTGCGCACCATGTTGAACACGGATATTTATAATCTGTGGTTCCTGCCGATCAGGGCCGTGGCGTTGGAAGGGGAAACGCTTGTCCTCGAAGTGGCTAACGATTTCTGCGAAGTCTGGCTCAAGGACAACTATCTGGGATTGATCAGCGACGTTCTGGCGCAGGCCTCCGAACAGAATCTTAAGGTCAAATTCCGCGTCAACGCCGCCGGCAGCACATTGGGCGCGCCTCCAGGCGACCATAAAGCCAAAGCCAAACCAGCCGCCGAACCGACGGAACGCAATGTTCCCGTCCGCGGCGAAATTGCCTTCAATCCCAAGAACACCTTTGAATCCTTTGTCGTCGGCGAAAACAACAACCACGCCCACGCCGCCGCCATGGCGGTCTCGCAAGCTCCCGGCAAATCCTACAATCCGCTCTTTCTTTACGGCGGGGTGGGCTTGGGCAAAACGCACCTCCTCCACGCCATTGGCCAGCACATCGGCGGCACCAAGAAAGGCGCACGCGTCACGTATCTTTCCTCCGAGAAATTCACCAACGAATACATCGACGCCATTCAAAACAATCAGCTCGTCCGCTTCCGCCGCAAACATCGTCAGGCCGACGTCCTGCTGATCGACGACGTCCAATTTCTCGCCGGCAAAGAGCGCATTCAGGAGGAATTTTTCCACACCTTCAACGCCCTCCACGAAGGCCACAAACAGATCGTTCTCACCTGCGACCGGCCCGCCGCCGAAATCCAGAATCTCGAGCATCGCCTCGTCTCCCGCTTCGAATGGGGGCTCGTCACGGAGATGCAGCCGCCCGATGTCGAAACCCGCATGGCCATTTTGCGCAAAAAGGAAAAGGCCATGGGCGTCGAGTTGCCGGATGAGATCGTCAATTTCCTCGCCAACCGCATTCGGACCAATATCCGCCGCCTCGAAGGCGCTTTGATTCGCGTCGCCTCTTTCGCGTCTCTCACCGGCAAAAAGCTGACCCTCACCGTGGTCGAAGGTTTGCTGCGCGAAGTCCTGCACGAGGAAGGCCGTTACACGGTCAACATCGATTGCATCCAGAAAAAGGTGGCCGAACATTTCGACATTCGCCTGGCCGACATGACCAGCAAACGCCGCCCGGAAAATATCGCCTTTCCCCGGCAGATCGCCATGTTCCTCTCCCGGCAAATGACTGAAAGCTCCCTCAACACCATTGGCGAGGCCTTCGGCGGACGCGATCACGGCACCGTTCTGCACGCCTGCCGCCTGGTCAAGGACCGCATGGAAGTCGATGCCAACGTTCGCCAGGCCGTCCTCTATTTGGAGAAACAACTCCTCCGGTAGCGCCGCGGGGCGCGCGCCTTAAAATGTCCCTGATCGAAGTCCACGGTTTGACCAAGGCTTTTCGGACGTACAAAAAGGAGCCGGGCTTTCGCGGAGCCATGCGCGGCCTCTTTCACCGGCGCTACGAGCAAACCGTCGCCGTCGATCAAGTCAGCTTCGCCATTGAAGAAGGCGAACTGGTCGGCTTCCTCGGCCCCAACGGCGCCGGCAAGACCACCACCCTCAAGATGCTCTCCGGCCTGCTCCATCCCACTGCCGGCTCGGCCCGCGTCCTCGGCTACGTCCCCTGGCAGCGCGACGACGGCTACCGCCGCCAATTCGCCCTCTTGCTCGGCCAAAAGAACCAGCTTTGGTGGGACCTTCCGGCCCGCGAATCCCTCGAACTCAACAGCAAAATCTATGGCATCCCCCAAAAAACCTTCGAACGCACCGTCGCCGATTTGACCGAACTCCTCTCCGTCAAGGACAAGCTCAACGTCATGGTGCGCGAGCTATCCCTGGGCGAACGCATGAAGATGGAGTTGATCGCCGCCCTGCTCCATCAGCCCAAAGTTTTGTTCCTGGACGAACCGACCATTGGCCTGGACGTTGTCTCGCAAAAAATCGTGCGCGAATTCCTGCGCGACTACAACGCCCGCCAAAAAATCACCATCGTCCTGACCAGCCATTACATGACCGACATCCAGGAACTTTGCCAGCGCGTCATCATCATCGACAAAGGCAAAATCTTCTTCGACGGCCGGCTCAGCGAAGTCATCGATCGCTTTGCCGATTTCAAGATCGTCAGCATAAGCTGGCTGACCGGCACCAGTTTCCCGCCCGTCGATCTGCTCCAATTTGGCGAAGTGCTGCAACAAACCTCCAACCGCATCCAGCTCAAAGTCAAGCGCGACCAGGTCATCGCCGTCTGCAAGCGGCTTTTGGACGAACTCCCCGTCAACGACATCGACATCCAGGAAGTCCCAATCGAAGAAGTCATCCGCCAAATTTTCGCGCGCTAAATCCAACGGGGGTGACACTCTGTGGATTAGAATACTATCATATCTTAGATATTCAGAACCGCACATTTATTTTAAACTCTTTTCGTGAGATTCGGGCACTTTCTCCTCCCGTCGCCAAAGGCGACTGATTTGCTGAGATGCAACCATTACCAGAAAGTTCGGCATTAAATATTTCGCAAAGACAAGATTGTTATGCTGAAGCGAGGGTTAAACGCGAGGTGCTTCAAGGCTCTCGCCGCACTCTGAACACTTTTTCAAGGAAACAGCAGGCGAATGTCTCCGCTGGCGGCGCTGTGCTTCGTGTCATAGGTGGCAAAGTTTCCGGAATTGGTCGCATTTCTGAGCCAGTTTTGGCGAAGGCCTGCGGAGGTGCATTGCTGCACGCTGCCGTCGCCCAACATGATATTGCCCGCGCCCGCAATATTCCCACCGGAATGCATTTTGGCGGACCAGGCGACGGCTTGCGTGCCATTACCGACACTTCCGCCGCCTCCGGTTACGAACGACAACGACCATCGTCCGTTCGTATTGACAATCGCATCGGCCCCGCAGGGATATGCGGGGTTCGCGGTGGTGCCGGAAATGCCGTAGTATGGGTCTTGTTCCGGGGAACGCACCACTCCGCTGGTGATATCAATGACGCCGCCGTTCCCCAGGTTCCGATCTCCGCCCAGCACCGATTGCGGAGAGGTATCGTTCGCGCCCACTCCGCAGAAATAGGAAACGTTGGTATTATCGAACGAGCCATAAGCAGTCGGGGCAGGCCACGTATAGCCTTTCTCTTTCGGTGCATTTTGCAGGCCATAATAAAAGTTCGTATTGGCGGTTCGGTCGTCAGAAGGGCAGAGGACGATTTTTGGCGATTGGCCCATTTCATTCTGCATGATGGCGTAGGTCAAATAAGTGAACCTGCCGGCATTGACGGAATTGGAGAGTATGCCTTGCATTCCTTTGAATTCCTCTGCTTGTTGCGTCGGGTATTTGTCGCCATTGTCATTCTCCCAGATTCGATACGCGGTGCCGATTTGTTTCATATTATTAATGCACGATATTCTGGGAGCTTTTTGCTTGGCCCCCGATCTGGGGAGCAACATCGAGATCAGGACTCCCAAGATCACAATGACGACCACGACTTCCAGCAAAGTCATCCCTTGAAGCCGCTTGTTTGACAGTTGGATATTCATGTCAAATATTACAAGCATCAGCAATGCCATCGCAGAATGCGCCACATTCAACGGGATTTTACGCCCGCGCTGGCCCCTCCTCACGCAGAATGCGTGATTTTCCGAGTGGGAAGCCATTTATTGACATCCGCTCCTACTCGCCCGCCATTCGGTCTGCCGCCCCGTCGTGAGCCTCACTTGCCAAATCATGAGTTAATGGTTAATTTGAGGCATGACAGCACAGGCCGTTATAAAGCAATTCAAAGCGTTGCCACCCAAGCAACGGGCGGAAGTCGCCAAGTTTGTCGTCGAGTCGGATGATTCGTGGATTCCTGAATCGTTCAAGCGGGGCGTGGCCGACGCGGAATCGGGGCGCTTCGGGGATATGGACTCCGTTCTGAAGGATGCGCCCCCGCCGTCACGGCGGCGGACGAAATGAAGTACCGCTTCAAGCCAATTGAGAATTTTTGGGAAAGCTTTTACGACCGCGTGCAGAATGCGTGATTTTCCGAGCGGCGCCCCCCTTTGCCAAAAATACCATGCGAGTACGCCAAGTTGCGAAAAAATCGGGGCCAAGAAATGGCACGTAGCGGCGGCTCGGCAGAGCGTCGCCAACCCCAACAATCGCGGCCAATGATTGCGGCGGTCTGCCGACCCGCCGCTACGCCGGTAAATAATGCACAACCGTTGTCCTTGAAGGATTAGGAACCGATTAAGATGACGATTATGAGCAAGAACCGGAACGCGGCGCTAAAACGTTGAATCCCACGCGCCGCTCCCTATTATCTGCGCAGTGAAAAAACTCCTGGCCCATGTTTGCTGGCTGGTCGTCGCGTTAGTCGGCGCGGAGGCGTATTGGACGCTCGCTTTTCGGCGCGGCGAGCAGATTAATTCCATTTATATTCTGCTGGCCGCCTTGTGCAGTTACGCCATCGGTTACCGTTTCTACTCCAAATGGATCGCGGCGCGCGTCCTGATGCTCAACGACCGCCGGGCCACGCCCTGCGAAGTGCATGACGACGGCAAGGATTTCGTCAAGACGAATAAATGGATTGTGTTTGGACATCATTTCGCCGCCATTTCCGGCCCCGGCCCGCTGGTCGGCCCGGTGCTGGCCGCGCAATTCGGTTATCTGCCGGGCACGCTCTGGATCCTGATCGGCGTGGTGCTGGGCGGCGCGGTGCAGGATTTCGTCATTTTGTTCTGCTCGCTGCGGCGCAATGGCGAATCGCTCGGCCGAATGGTGCGGGACGAATTGAACAATGCCGCCGGCTGCGTCGCGCTGCTGGCCATCCTTTCCATTTTGGTCATCTTGCTGGCGGTGCTGGCGCTGGTCGTGGTCAACGCGCTGGCGGAAAGTCCCTGGGGCATTTTTACCGTCGGGGCCACGATCCCGATAGCGCTTTTCATGGGCGGCTACTTGCGGGCGTGGCGGGTGGGAAAAGTTTTTGAAGCGTCCATGATTGGCGTGGTGTTGCTGCTCCTGGCGGTGTGGGGCGGACAAGCGGTTTACAGCCATCCCGTCTGGGCGGAGCGATTGACTTTCAAAAACGAGCCGCTGGCCTGGGCCATTGTGCTGTATGGATTCGCCGCCAGCGTGCTGCCGATCTGGCTGCTGCTCGCGCCGCGCGATTACCTGAGCACGTTCATGAAGCTGGGCACGATTTTTTTGCTCGCCGTCGGAATTTTCGTCGTATTGCCGGGATTGCACATGCCGGCGGTGACGCCCTTCGCGGCTGGCGGCCACGGCCCGGTGTTTGCCGGGAAATTGTTTCCATTCTGTTTTATCACCATTGCTTGCGGTTCTATCTCGGGCTTTCACTCGCTCATTGCCAGCGGCACCACCCCTAAAATTTTGTCGCGTGAAAGTTACGCGCGACCCATTGCGTACGGCGCGATGTGCCTCGAATCGCTCGTGGCGATTTTGGCCCTCATCGCCGCCTGCACCCTGCCGCCGGCCACGTATTTCAGCATCAATATGAAGGGACTGCCCGCCGATACAGTGGCGCGCGTTTCCGCCCTCGGCTATCACACGTCCGTCGAACAAATGAATAACCTGGCGGCGCTCCTCGGCGAGAAAAACCTCTTTGGCCGGGTCGGCGGCGCGCCCACTCTGGCGGTCGGCATGGCCACGGTTTTTTCCGGCATTTTCAACGGCGCGGGCCTCGCGCTTTGGTATCACTTTGCCATCATGTTCGAGGCGTTATTCATATTGACAACGCTCGATGCCGGGACGCGGGTGGGGCGTTATCTGATGCAGGATATTCTGGGCTACTTTTGGAAACCGCTGGGCCAGACCCAAAAACTCGGCCCGTCCTGGCTGGCCAGCGCCCTCATGGTCGGCGCGTGGGGCTGGTTCCTGATTCAGGGCGTGCGCGACCCGTTGGGCGGGATCAATTCGCTCTGGCCGCTTTTCGGCATCGCCAATCAATTGCTCGCCTCCATCGCCCTGTGCCTGGCGACCACGGTTGTTTTGAAAATGCAGATTGCGCCCCCGCCCAATGTGGCCGGCCAAAAACCGGGCCATCCTGCCTTCGCCCTCATTACCCTGGTCCCGTTGCTCTGGCTTCTGACCGTCACAATGACGGCGGGCGTCGAGAAGATTTTTTCGGCGGACCCTCTGATCGGATTTTTGTCCGGCGCGAAAAAGGCCGTGCCAACCAACCCCGGACTGGCTTTCAATTACCGGCTGGACACGGTTGTGACGGGGGTCTTCCTGATCATGGTCGGCTTGATTTTTCTGTTCAGCCTGCGCGAATGGGTGCTGCTGCTGGCGCGGCGAAAGCTGGCTGGCTTGCGGGAAACGCCTGCGGTCTGGCTGCCCGAATATGCCGTGGCCGAAGGCCGGCCGCTTCATTTTTTTCACTGGCTGATGCTGGGGCTGTTGATGATCAAGGAATTGTCCGGCGAAGCGGCCATGGAACGCGCCCGGCATCCGAAGCAGAGTTGCGCATGTGACGGGGCGTTGGCGGTCCGCGCCACCGAGGCCGGCCCCGGCGAAATCGCGCGCCGGCGGCGGATTTATTTGCAAGTTGCGGAAAAGCGGTTTAAGGGCATAAATCGGTGCTGCTGAAATTATTTTTTGCGACATGAAGATTGGTCTTTTTGGCGGCTCATTTGATCCGGTGCATTTCGGGCATTTGCTCGTGGCGCAAGCGGCGCGCGAAGAAATGACCTTGGACAGGATATTTTTCATTTTGACAGCGCAATCGCCGTTCAAACCCGAGGCGCAGCCTGCTCCCGCCGCCGAACGGCTGCGGCTATTGCGCCTGGCCCTGGCGGGAGACGCGGCGAGTGAAGTGGATGACCGCGAAATCCGGCGCGGCGGCGTTTCCTACACCATCGACACCGTGCGCCAGTACCGAAAGGATTTTCCGGAAGCGGAGTTGTTTTATTTGATCGGCGCCGACCTGGCCGCGCAATTATCGCTGTGGCGCGAAGCCGCGGAACTGGCGCGCCTGATTGAATTTGTGGTCATTCCGCGCCCCGGAGAAAGCGTGCCGCAACTAGCCGCGCCGTTTCGCGGGCGCGCCTTGCGCGGGTTCCCGCTGGGCGTGTCATCCTCGGAGATCCGGGCCCGTTGCCGCGTGGGATTGCCCATCACGCATTTGACGCCGCCGGCGGTGGCGGAGGCCATTCAAAATAATCGGCTTTATCTTCCGGCCTGAGTGAGTTAACTTCTGGCGAAAATGGAATCCAAGAAATTGGCCCTGTTGTGCCGCAAGCTGGCGGAGAATAAAAAAGCCGAAAACATCGTCATTCTTGACGTCCGCAAGCTTTCTTCTGTCACCGACTATTTTGTCATTGCCTCCGGAGGCACGGAGCCGCACCTGCGCGCCATCGTCAACGAGATTACCGGCGGTTTGTGGGACGGCTATCAAGTGCGTCCGCGCCGGGTCGAGGGCGGTGCCGCCGCCGCCTGGCAGGTGCTGGATTTTTTTGACGTGATCGTCCACGTCATGCGGGCCGAGGTGCGCGACAAGTACAACCTGGAAAGCCTGTGGGGCGATGCGCCGCGCACGGGCGTAAAAAAGCGGGCGAAGAAACACGCCGGATCAAAAACATCCTCAAGAGCAGCCTAATGAGGTGATAAACGGTCCGGCGCGAATAGCCGGAAGAGCAGAAAGCTCTATTCGCTTTTGACCGGGATTTCGGCCGAAGCTTTCGCCATTTCATCGACAATCCGGCGGAAATCTTCCAAGCCGGTCGAGGGGATAATGACGTTATCGCGGCGGCCGTTCACATCTTCCGTGATGCGCAGAAAACGGCCGCGGGGATTCTCCTTCAAGGTGAAAATAAATGTCTTCCGCTCAATCTGAATTTTTTCCGTCCTTAAAGTGTCTTCATTGACGGGAGGCTTCGGTGGCCCGGCGCTATAGGAGCGATACCCTTGTGGGGATGGGCGTTCATTTGATATCATAATACGTGCTCTCTTCTTCTGTCGTGCGCCCACTAGGAACGCTGTTCAATTCCACCAATACTCATCCAACATAATTCGCCCCTTGTCAACCCCGGATTTTGCTAAAACTTGCAAAACGTTGTGGATCTTGCGCTCGGCTCACGCGCCACAAGTACCAAATCAGGCCCGCCACGACCAGCAGATTGGCCGTTTCCGAGGCTGCGTGCCAGACGGCGAATGACTTGGCCGCCTGCATTTGTTGTTCGGTTGTTTTGCCATAATATTTGGCGAGATGCAGCGCGCGCATTTTGGGCTGGGCCACCAATCCCCCGGCCAACTCCAAGGACAGGAGACCAATCAACAAACCGAGGTTTAAACGCAACAACGGCCGGCCATTATAGAACCATTCCGCCAACAAATGCGCGAGGGCAATTCCTCCGCACCAGTATTGCACAATAAAAAATCGGCCCACCATCGCCTCAGCCGCGAAGCCGACTCCGGGGACCGTGAGCAGCCTCTTTAATTCTGGAGAAAACAACGCGGGCAGCCCAACGACCATGAAAACTGCGGAGCCGCACCAAATGGCAGCATTGAGCAAGCCCACGACTCTGAGAAATCCGGTCACCCGTTCAGGCTAGGGAAAATCCGGCCTCATGCCAAGCAGAACATGCGTCCATTAAACGCCCATTACTCCGCCTTGGACTTAAGTCCGACATCACGAAGACTTTAGCTTATCCACCGCTATTTTTCGTCGCGCCGGCAATGCTTTGACTGACAGCCCCTGCTTCGCCTAAAAACCCGGTGAATTCCTGGCACAACCACAGCACTAGCGGGTGATCGTGAATCGTCAGCTTCGTGGCGTGGACGCGGACGGGCAGGGCGCGGCCGTTGGCGCACATCAGGGCGCATTCGAACGACGTGGCGCCAGCCACCTTTCCCTTGTCAAAAGCTGCCAGGAACTGCGATTGTTTGCGTCCCAGGATTTTGGAGCGTCCGCAACCGAGCATTTTTTCAGCGCAGCGATTTGTGTCAATTATTTTGCCTGTTTCCTCATCGGCCAGAAACGCCGCCTCGCCGAGGCTTTCAAAGACCTCGCGGTATTTGTGCTCGGATTCGCGCATGGCCAATTCGGCGCGTTCGTGCTCGGCGTGGGCGGCGGCCTCGCGCAACGCGCGGTCTATGGCGGGAATCAGGCGCATGAGTCGGTGTTTGAGCACGTAATCCGTCGCGCCATTTTTGAGCGCTTCGATGGCGGTGTCTTCCCCGATCGTGCCGGAGACAAATATGAAGGGCGTGTGCGGACATTTTTCCCGGGCCAGGGACAACGCTTCCCGCCCGTCGAAACCAGGAATGGTGTAATCGGATAAGATCAGGTCGAAGTTCTTCTGCTCGAGGGCGGCGATAAAATTCGCGCGAGTATCCACTCGCACGAATTCGCTCTGCGGCCAACGCGCGGCAACCATGTCGACGTTCAATTCAGCGTCAGCGACGTTATCCTCCAAATTCAAGATCCGTAATGAATTTTTCACAGCAAACGGTGCCTGACCATATCTTGTTCCATTCTTTGCAAAATATACCACCTTTGCGCCGAGGCGAAACTCAAAGTTTCACGGGCAATCGGTGGAAAAGTTACGAAAAAGCGCCAGTGATGTCGTAAGCATCTCCGACAATGACCAATCGTCCTCATTCTCGTTTGCAAGGAGCTTGTTAATAATGGCTTCCAACCGCATTATGCTGAAAGCTTCCAAGTTGAATGTCGGTTTGCCTTACACAACCTCATATCCCATGGTATCGAGATGGCTTGCATCATGTTTAAAATGATTGACTTGCGTGTTCAAAGCTTACTGGCATCACATCTGCTAACTATGGCTGTTTACGCGAAGCAAACTTGGATAACTATTCGATTATGAAACTTTTGCAATCGACGATTGTGGCAGCGGTAACCGGCTTTTTTGTGGGCATGGGCTCCCTCGCGCAGGCCATTGTTTATGACACCTACGTTTTTACGGGCACAACGGACCATTCATTGGATGGAAGCACCATTACGATTGAAGGCAGCGTGTCAGGCCATTCCATTTACAGTTGGGATTTAATGGATGCAAACGGCGACATTGTATTTACCCCCGACAACAGTTTCGTTAATGATGCTGATATCACTAGTTACACTGCCACCACTTGGACAGGGGGCTTTGCTATTTATGGTGAAGGTGGATATGCCGGGGACAATTTCGATGGCAACAATAGTGCTGGAGGCGGGGATTTGTCTTACACCGGTGATCCCGGCGGCATTTGGACGGCGGTTCCAGACGCGACCAATGGTTTTCAACTTTGCGCGCTCGCGATTGGCGCAGTGGGGGCCTTCCATTTTTACCTCCGCAGGCGCACGCCAGCCCTTCCGCGAGACTAGTAACCCATTCCAGCGGCCCGCCTCGGTCGGCTGCTTTAGTATCAAGGCAACCCAGGTGCCGGACTTGGACCACTAATAATTAGCTCAATCGGATGGGAAGGTCATGCTGCGGCCGGTTCACTCCTGAGACCGGCAAGATCTCACTGTTCCGAAGAGTTGCCGAAAGAAAAGTGCGCGGCGTCACAGGCGCGACGCCATGAAGCTTCTATAAGGCAGATCAATTGAAGGAACCGGCGTGGGCTTATCGATTGTCCAGCGCATCGTCCAACGGCACTGCGGGCGAATTTGGGCCGAGGCGGAAGTGGATACGGGCGCAAAATTATATTTCAACCTGCCGGATTGAGAGCAACTGCACCGTAGGCGGAAGGTTGCAGCGCATAGTCTTCACCTGACACGAGATGCGGCTAACTCCCTATTTTCGCAGACGTCTCGGATTGAGTGAGGCAATACAGACCGATTTGACAAATGAATCGCACCAAGGTATAGCTGCCTATGGAGCTCCTTCGCAGATTTTGATTTTCGCCGATGGTAATTCGTTTGCCAAATGAAATCTCATTTTCAAATGTTTCAAGTGAAAAGATGGGGTGTCAGTTTTGCGCGAATGGTCTTCCTGCTTTGCTTTGTTTTCGGAGTGAATGTTGGCCGCGCCCAGATGGTTGATCTGAACGGCAACGGCATGAGTGATATCTGGGAATGGATTTATAATGCGTACGGCATTAGTCCAACGGCGGATCCAGACGGTGACGGCTTTTCAAACTTTCAAGAGGCTATTGCCGGAACCAATCCGTTCAATTCCAATTCCTATCCCTACATTCCGACCGTGTCTTATTCGGCGACAAATTTTTCGGTGACCATGGCCTGCGCGCTGGGAAAACAATATCAGTTGCAAAGCATCGCTATGCTCAGCCAGACGAATTGGTTTGTTGAAACCAACGTGGTGGCACGCTCGGGAACGAATGTGACGCTGACCGCGCCGGTGACTTCAGCGATGAAATTTTATCGTGTCTCCATTTCGGACGTGGATACGGACGGCGATGGCGTGAACGATTGGGAGGAATATCAACTTGGCCTCGACCCGACCAACCCGTTCAGCAACGGCCAGCAGGATTCCAATGGCAACGCGATCGGGGATTACGCCTACGTCACCAATATGCTGGCTTCGCAAAATGTCATCACCATCGCAGCGACAGTTGTGACGGCGACACAGGCCGACCCTGGAGAAAACGCGACGATCACGGGACAGTTCACCGTCACGCGCGGTGGATTTCCGTTGGACTCCATTACAGTGAATCTTGGACCTGGCGCCCCGGGAATTGCTTTTGGGGTGGGAGGCGTCGATTATGGGGCGCTGCCGACTTCTGTCACTTTAGGGGTGGGCGTGAGTTCGCAGACCATCACATTGACGCCGATGGCCGATACGAATTTGGCGACGCCGGCGCTGGCTCAATTACAAGTGTCACCCGGCTCAAATTATACCATCGGCACCCCCAGCAATGCCAGCGTCGTGATCTATCCGTCCCCGACCGCCAGCGGCAGCGGTCTGGTCGGCCAGTATTACACCAATTCAAGCACGACTTACACGAATAGCAAAAATTTCAATCCCACAAATCTTTTTTTGACACGGATCGACCCGATCATTGATTTTACCTGGAGCAACGGCATGTCGCCAAATTTGAGCAACGGATATTACACCGTGCGCTGGACGGGCCAGGTGCAACCCCAGTTTTCAGAAACCTACACCTTTGATGTGAGAAGTGACGACGGTTGCCAGCTCTGGGTCAACGACCAATTACTCATTTCCAAATGGCAGGCGCAAGGTGCGACGGGCTGGACCAACTCCATTCCATTGCAGGCGGGAGCGCGCTACGACCTCAGGCTGGATTATCTTCAGGATGGTGGCTCTGCGCAGGCGGACCTGTCTTGGTACAGCCCGAGCCAATCGGAAGAAGTTATTCCAAACACTTGCTTGTATCCATCCAACAGCGTCGCTAATGGCAGTTCAAACGCGCCCTCTGTCGTGACGAGCGGGTTGAGCGCCGTGGCGTTTCTCGGCCAACCGTTTAGTTTCATCGTGACGGGCGCAAACACCCCGCTCGGTTTCACTGCGAAGGGCCTGCCTCCGGGGTTGAGTTTTAACAATACCAACGGGATCATCGCCGGCGTGCCGGCTCTCGCCGGCAACTTTCAAGTCGCGCTCACCGCGAGCAATTTAATTGGGGTTGGCGCTTCGGTCTTGAACATTTTGGTTTTGAACACGGGCAGTTCGGTCGTTCAGGAAATCTGGACAAATGTTGCCGGCACAAATGTCAGCGACGTCCCAACGAGCGCGCCGGCCAACATCACGAACGTCTTGGGCACGCTCGAAGGCGTCGTGAATTACGGAGACAATTATGGCGAACGCATTCAGGGTTATTTCACCGCGCCGGTCACTGGGAATTATTTCTTCTGGATTGCGGGGAGCGATTCGGCGCAGCTTTGGATTTCCGACGACAATCAGCAAGTAAACGAAGTCCTGCGCGCCTGGGTTACCCCGACGAACAATCCCACCGCGCCCGGCCAAAATGGAACATCGTCGCGGCAATGGAATTTGCAAGCCAGCCAGAAATCGCCCTGGCTCGCGCTTGTCGCCGGACAGGCCTATTACATCGAAATTTTGCACAAAGCCGGCGTGGGCACGGACGACAACTGGTCGGTTGGCTGGTTGCAAGACCCGACCGGCACTAACTTCACGCCTGCCGACGTTACGCCCGGTTATCTTTTGTCGCGCTATTATCCGCCGTTGCCGGCCAATACTCCCGGGACTCTTTACTCCGCCAACATGCTGGCGCTCCCCGGCGTCGTCAGCCAGGGCGTCGGCTCTGCCACTCTGCGGGTAAACGCCGCCGGCACGCAAGCGACCTTGAATTTTACGTTCAACAACCTGACGGGTTCTCCCACCGGCCAGTCCATCAATTCGGATCCATATTTGAGCGATCCTGCCGAATTGATCTTTGACATTGCCGCCGCCAAACCACAAGCCAATGGCAGCTATCTGTGGACCATCAAAGGGACCGGCCCTCTGGCGGTTTCGGACATTTTGGAAATCATCAGCGAAAGCAAGGCTGCCATTGTCATCCAGAGCACGGCGTTTGCCAACGGCGAAATTGGCGGAAATTTTACGCTGGCCGCCGGTTCGCAGACCTTCACACCACCGCCAGCCCCGCCGGCATGGACGGATGATTCGGCCAACTCCAACGCCGCCGTGCGCTTCCTGACTCAAGCCACTTTCGGCGCAAGTTCCAACGCCATCGCTTCTGTGCAATCACTCGGATACAGTGGGTGGCTGGCCAATCAATTTTCACTTCCGGCAACGCATGCTTTGACCAATGTGCTGGCCCACCCGTATTCGGACCCCACCGATCTATATCAGAGCCCGTTGTGGTTCAACACCTGGTGGATGCAATCCATCACGGCGCCGGACCAATTGCGCCAGCGCGTCGCTTTCGCGTTGAGCGAAATTTTTGTCGTCTCTGAAAACGGCACGCTCCAGAATCATGCCGACGCGCTTTCCTCCTACTACGATATGCTGCTCGACAATGCGTTTGGCAATTTCCGGGCACTGCTTGAAAATGTCACCCTGCACCCGGCGATGGGTTTGTATTTGAACGTGCAGGGCAACAACGCGGGCAGCATCATCACCGGTCTGCACGCCGATGAAAATTACGCGCGCGAAGTCGAGCAGTTGTTTTCCATCGGCTTGAACCGCGAATGGCCCGACGGCACGTTGATCCTGAATTCGCAGGACAACCTGGTGCCGACCTATAATCAAGATGTCGTGATGGGCTTTGCCAGTGTATTTACGGGCTGGAATTATTACCAGACCAACCAAGCCAGCGGCCGGCTGCCGTCGAACTGGTATCCGCCCGCCAATTATACCAACCCAATGGTGCTGGTCCCGTCGCATCATGAACTGGGCGAAAAATTATTGCTTGACAACGTGATGTTGCCGCAGGCCTGGGGTAATCAGGCGGTATCATCCACCACCAATGATGCCTATTGCTCGCAGGATTTGGAATCCGCCATGAACTCCATTTTCAACAACCAGAATGTCGCGCCGTTCATTTGCCGTCAACTCATCCAGCGGCTGGTGGAGAGCAATCCCAGCCGGGATTATGTTTATCGCGTCGCGCAGCTCTTCAACAACGACGGCACCGGCGTCCGCGGCAACATGCAGGCGGTCATCCAGGCGATTCTGCTCGATTACGAAGCGCGCAGTTCGAACATGATTTCCCAGCCGACTTATGGCAAACAACGCGAGCCGCTCCTTTGCGTCACCGCAATCGCCCGCGCCTTCCCGGCGCCACCCGCCCTCAACGGCACATACAGCCAGACCACCAATCAACTGATCACGGTCACGACTGCAACTCCGCATCTCTTGAATAACGGCGACACGGCGTGGCTTAGTTTCACGGACACTTCGGGAAATCCCGCGCCGACTTCGCAGGGTTACAGCGTCACCGCAACCAGCCAGACAACGTTCACCGTGAATGCGCCGCAACTCTTAACCGGCACATATGTTGAGAGCAACGGTGTTATCACCGCCGCCATTTCCGGTTATAACTTGGTGGCGGGCAGTCCGCTTTACCTGTTATTCACTACCGGCGGCGCGGGGAGCGGAGTATTTGAGGTCGCCACCGTGATTGACACCTCGCATTTCACGGTGACAAACGCGGATCTGGCTCAACACACCGGCAGTTGCCTCATGCCGAAGCTATCTGTGGGCGGGTATACACAGGTTGGCACGGCCATTTCGGTCAGCACCACCGGCCCGCACGGTCTGAATTCGGACTCCAGCGTCTTCATCGACTTTACTTCGGGCGCCGCGGTTTCTGGAACTTATCCCGTGGTGAGCGTACCGGACGCGACCCATTTCACCATCACGGCGGCGACCTCGACAAATCAGAATGAAAACAGTCTTTCAGTTTATCCACTGGTCGCGCCGCCCTTGGCGCGCAGCGGCAACGTCGTCGTGCAAGAAGACACGTGGAACCTGGGTTACACCGATACGGGGACGACGGCCAGCCTGTCCCAATCGTCCCTGCGCTCGCCGACCGTGTTTAATTTCTTTTATCCCGGTTACGAATTCCCGGGTGCGCTGGCGTCAGCAGGTTTGACTACCCCGGAATTTCAACTGACGACCGACAGTGGTGTTGCGCTGGAACTGAATTTCCTGGAAGGAGGCATTTTGAACAACACGGGGAACACGAATGGCTTAAGCAGTTTCACCGGTGGCAATGGCTCCATTGTCCTGGACATCGACCCGTGGATGACGACCAATGACACGGCAAATTCCGGGATCCCCGGTCTGGTGAACGCGTTGAACACGGCGCTGCTAGCCGGACAGTTGTCTCCTGCGGCGCAGACGGCCATCGTGAATTACGTCGCCACCACGAATAATTTCACTTACAGCTCGCCGCCCACCCAAACCCAGATGCGTGACCGCGTCCGCGCCGTGATTCATCTGATCACCAGCTCGCCCGATTTCATCATCCAAAAATAAAGTTATGTACAGCACTAAAATTTCCGATTTGAACCGGCGCGCTTTCATTCGGAGGGCCGCTTGTGCTGCCGTAGGCACCGTCGCCATGACCTCGGCCATCCGCGATCTGCGGTTCATGAATGCAGCCGTCGCGCAATCGAACATCACCGATTACAAAGCGCTGGTCTGCATTTTTCTTCAAGGCGGCAACGACTCGAACAACCTCATCATTCCCACCCTCCAGTCTCAATACAACAATTACGCCGCGATCCGCACGTCGGTACTGGCCATCCCGCAGAGCGCCGTGCTCCCGGTTACGTCATTGGACGGCGACGGCAACACCTACGGATTGCATCCGAGTTGCCCGGAACTGCAGACGCTTTTTGGCGAAGGCAAGCTGGCGTTCCTGTTCAATACCGGCACACTTGTTTATCCGATCACCCGCGCGCAATATCTTGCGGGAACGACAGCCAAGCCGCCGCAGCTTTTTTCACATGCCGACCAGCAGACGCAATGGCAGACTTCCATTCCCGACCAGCCGCCGCAGACCGGATGGGGCGGACGATGCGCCGATTTGCTCGCCTCAGTTCAACCCAACGCGCCGATTTCGTTGATGGTGACGCTGGCGGGCGCAAATACTTTTGAAGTCGGCAATATCATCTCACAGTATTCCGTTTCCACCAGTGGCGCGGTTTCTTTGAACATGCCGACAACGCCCTCCGGCGGGGCCAGCACCAATCGGCTGCCATCGTTGATGAACATCCTCGGTCTGCCTTACACGAACCTGCAATCCCAGGCTTACGCTGCTGTTGCCGCCCAAGCCATTAACACCGGCGCCGTCTTAAACAACGCCATCGCCGCCACGGCGCAAAACTACTGGACCAGCCCTTTTCCGGTAAAAATCACTCCGCCCGAAACAGGCGCCACGGCCTTCAACTCCACCTTGAGTCCGCAACTTCAGATGGTCGCGCGTTTGATTGCGGCCGGCAGCACTCCCACCGCCAGCGGCGGCTTTGGCATGAAACGCCAGATTTTCTTCTGTCAGGTCGGCGGCTACGATTTACACACCGGCCAGACCGGTTACAACACCAACTCGCCCAACAATGTGCTGCTCGGCGCGCACACCAACCTCCTGGCGGAATTGAGTCAGTCCATGTTCGCGTTTCAACGCGCTATGGAGCAACTCGGTCTTTCCGACAACGTGACCAGTTTTACCGCGAGCGATTTTGGCCGCACGTTCCCGAGCAACGGCCAGGGCAGCGACCACGGCTGGGGCAGTCATCACCTCATCCTCGGCGGCGCCGTTAATGGGCAACGGACTTATGGCGCGTTTCCCGCCCTCACCGTCAACGGCCCCAATGACACCAGCACTGGCCGCTGGATTCCCACGACCGCCATCGACCAATATTTTGCCACCCTCGCAACCTGGTTTGGCGTGGACAGTAGCAACCTTTCGACCGTCTTTCCGAACATTGGACGTTTCGCGACTTCGAACCTCGGCTTCATATGAAAAAAAGATTTGGTGTCGCTGCGGTTTTATTGCTCATCGCCATCGCTCTGTATCTTTTCTTCAATTCAAAAAATCCGGCAGGGACGAGCGTTGCGCCTGCCGCTCAAAATTACCCCGCCAGCCAAACCGTCCGCAGTCCAAGTGCTCCTTTCGTTTCGTCCGCCAACCCGGGCTCGAATTCGTCGCAAACCATCACCTCGCCAATCCAAACAAAACCGGCGAGCCTCGCCACCAGGGCAGGACAGGTTATTCCGGATACAACGCCCGCCGCGGAGCTGCGGCCGGAAACTGTCCTGCAAAATGTCCGGAGGGCGATCCATCAATATGGCGAAATGTTTGGTGGAAATCCCGTCGGCACCAATCCTGAAATCACCAGCCAGTTGAGGGGGGACAATCCGAAGCACATCAACTTTCTGAGCGCGCAGGCTGGCCTGCGCATCAATGCCGACGGCCAACTGGTGGACGCATGGGGCACGCCCTATTTTTTTCATCAGATTTCCGGCGCAGAAACAGAAATCCATTCCGCCGGTCCGGACAGGATTATGTGGACTTCGGACGATTTGGTTATTAAATGATTTAAGGCAACCTGCGTTCGCCCATCATTAATTAGAGCAGAGCGGGCCAATTTTTGCCACAACATCCGCATTCACCGCGCCACTTCGAAGGCGAAGCCCTTGAGATACTCCGTCTCCGGCACTGCCGGCAAAACCGGGTGGTCAGGCGACTGGCTGTAAATGGCCACGCGCCTTAATAGGCGCCGGGCGTCGAAGGCCGCTTCCGATATGACGGCTTGAAACAGCGCGGCATTCACATGGTGCGAGCAACAAAAGGTGGCGAGCGTCCCGCCGGTCTTCAACAGCTTCAGCGCCCGCAAATGAATTTCCTTGTAGCCTCGCAGCGCGTCTTCCACCGCCGAGCGCGTGCGCGTGAAGGAGGGCGGGTCAAGTATAATGGCATCAAATTTCGGGACAACTTTTTCGTGCGGGTGGACGGCGGTCTGGGCTTTGAGCCAGTCGAAGACGTTGGCTGTTTCAAAGGAACAGCGGTCGGCCAGGCCGTTGGCCTGGGCCACGCGGCCGGCCGCGGTCACCGCCTCTTCGCTTTGGTCCAGCCCGTGAACGTGCGTCGCGCCGGCCCGCGCGCAATGCAGCGCAAATCCCCCCAGAAAACTGAAGCAATCCAAAACCTGCCCGCCCCGGATGAGTTCGGCCACCTTTTGGTAATTCTGTTGTTGATCAAGGTAGAGGCCCGTTTTATGGCCGCCCACAATGTCCACCTCGAACTTCAACCCGTTCAGGTCAATGGGCACCGGCCCCTCCAACGTGCCGCTCAAGAGGCCGTTGCTTTCGGCCAGGCCCTCGAATTTTCGGAATGACGCCTCGCTCTTTTCCACAATGGCCCGCGGCGAGAAAATGCTTTGAAGCGCCTCAACAATCATCGCCTTGCGCTGGTCCATGCCGAGCGACGAAATTTGCACGACCAGGACATCGCCATATTTGTCAACAATCAATCCGCTCAAAAAATCGCCCTCCGCGTTGATCACGCGAAAGGAGGCGGCCCTGGGCAAATGCCGCTGTCTCTCGGCCAGCGCAGCGCGGATGCGTTCGGAGAAAAAACCGGCGTTGACCTCCACCCGTTCCGGCGCCAGCACTCTGACTTGGATTTTTGATTTTGAATTATAGAAACCGACGCCCAAAAAGCGCTGCCGATGATCCTTGATTTGCACCAGCGCGCCGTCGGCCGCCGGCGCCGTCAGGCGCAGCACCGATCCCGCATAAATCCACGAATGCCCCGCGATGACCCGGTCCGCCGTGCCCGGCCTTAGTAAAACAGTTGCCAATGATGCTTCCATATTTTTGTAAACATTTCTGAATAGACAGCCTGCCCGGCCTGCATCTTATAACAAGAACGCTTGTTTTTCTCTCAAAATCGTTTAATCTTTTCCCGACCGTGCAAGAGCATAAAGGGGTCGTAAACGGGTCGGTTCCGAACGGCACTTAGTTAAGGTGTAAGACTTTGGATTCCAATTGGTTGCAGCACGCGCAAAAACGCCCAAAAAATTACGCCGCAGTCCGCTTCCGAGGAGATTAGTCGCACAGGCTTTTCACAGTTTTCAGCGGATCGCAAAATGAGGCTGCAAGATGCTGTAAATAAACCACTTCCCAAGCCAATTCCTTATCTAAGCGCCATTCGGGTCGGTTCCTAGCATTGTAGCAATTGTTTCGGGCTGTGTCAAAAAGTGTCAAGAGAATGCCGCACGAAGCCATTCTGCCAACCGCCAATGCAACGTTGCTAGGAACCGACCCGAATGGCCCTTAGATAAGGCCCAAAACTTTCTTGCTCAAGCGTTTG